>VFQM010001356.1_pt1 | contig 21725 bp, 19 predicted proteins | sample 3512391 | NCBI WGS metagenome assembly VFQM01 (sample SAMN10412369, study PRJNA504923) | tailings metagenome | isolation source: Replicate 1 from Balatoc abandoned mine | place: Philippines | reverse complement strand
GTGATCAATCTGGTGGTCTGGCCCGATCTCAAGGAGAAGCAGCGCAAGGTGGTGATGGGGGCAAGGGCGATGGAGGTGCGCGGGCGGGTGGAGTATGACGACGAGGTGATCCACGTGATCGCCGCCCACCTGACCGACGTTACTCACACCTTGCACGCGCTGTCCGACGATCTGCTGGACACCCCGCTTGCCCGCGCCGACGAGGTCAATCGTCCGATGCCTGAACGCGGGCTCCAAAGCGGGCCGGGCGGACATCCGCGCGACACCCGGATTATCCCGAAATCACGCGACTTTCATTAGGGTTGGTGGCTGAGCCTCAGCTTGGTTCGAGTGCGTATCCGGCCGAGCGGACAGTGCGGATCGGGTCTTTCCCGCCCTCGATCTCGATCGCCTTGCGCAGGCGGCGGATATGCACGTCGACCGTGCGCAACTCGATGTCCGAGCCCGTGCCCCACACTCCATCGAGCAGCTGGCCGCGGCTGAACACCCGGCCCGGGCTTTCCATGAAGAACTTGAGCAGGCGGTATTCGGTCGGCCCCAGTTGCAGGGCGCGGCCGCGGCGCTGGACCTTGTGCGCCACCGGATCGAGCTTCAGATCGCCGACCTCGATGGTCTCGCCCGCCAGCGCCGGACGGATGCGGCGCATCACCGCCGCCACCCGGGCGAGCAGTTCGCGCGGAGAGAAGGGCTTGGTGAGATAGTCGTCCGCACCGGTTTCGAGGCCGCGCACGCGATCATCCTCAGCCTCGCGCGCGGTGAGCATGATGATCGGCACGTGGGCGGTGGCCTTGTCGCGCCGCAGGCGGCGGCAGACCTCGATCCCGCTGGTGCCTTCGACCATCCAGTCCAGCACGACCAGATCGGGCGCTTCCTCCTGGGCAAGCAGCAGGGCCTCGTCGCCATCGGGGGTGACGGACACGGCATAGCCTTCCGCAGTGAAGCGGAATTCCAGCAGTTCCGCCAGCGCCGGGTCGTCTTCGACCAGCAGCAGGCGCGGTTTGGACATTGTCAGGCTCCCGCCGTGTCTTCCCGGTCGGTCAGGTAGGACCCGGTCGCGGCATAGTGGACCATCTCGGCCACGTTGGTCGCATGGTCACCAATCCGCTCGATATTGCGGGCCACGAACAGCAGTTCAGCCGCGCTGCTGATCGACGAGGGATTTTCGATCATGTGGCTGACAAGGTTGCGGAAAATCGAGTTGTAGAAGGCATCGACCTTGTCGTCGCGCTCCACCACTTCGCGGGCCAGTGCGGCGTCACGGGCGGCGAAGGCGGTCATCACATCGTGGACCATCTCACCCGCCACTTCGGCCATCGCCGGGATCAGGGTCAGCGGTTCGAACTTCTTGCGGCCTTCGATCTTGTCGGTGCTCTTGGCGATGTTCTTGGCATAGTCGCCAATCCGCTCAACCACGCCGGCGATCTTCAGCGCGGCGATCACTTCGCGCAGGTCATCGGCCATCGGCGCACGCAGGGCGATCACGCGCACGGCCAGCTTGTCGACCTCGGCCTCAAGCGCGTCGATCCGCTTGTCGCGGGCGATCACCCCCTTGGCCAGTTCGCTGTTGCCCTTGACCAGGGCTTCCATCGCCTCGCCCAGCGAGACTTCGGCCAGGCCGCCCATTTCGGCGATCAGGCCGCGCAGGCGGGTGATGTCCTCGTCGAAGGCCTTGACGGTATGTTCGTGTGCCATGCTTCCTGCCTCAGCCGTAACGGCCTGTGATGTAATCCTTGGTCCGCTCTTCGCGGGGATTGGTGAAGATGTCGCTGGTCTTGCCGTATTCCACCATCTTGCCGAGGTGGAAGAAGGCGGTGCGCTGCGAAACGCGGGCGGCCTGCTGCATCGAGTGGGTCACGATGACGATGGCGTAGCGGCCCTTCAGTTCGTCGATCAGTTCTTCGATGCGGGCCGTGGCGATCGGGTCGAGCGCCGAGCAAGGCTCGTCCATCAGGATCACTTCGGGATCGACCGCAATCGCCCGCGCGATGCACAGGCGCTGCTGCTGGCCGCCCGACAGGGCCGTGCCGCTTTCAGTGAGGCGGTCCTTCACCTCATCCCACAGACCGGCGCGCTTGAGCGATTTCTCGACGATGCCGTCCAGATCGGCCTTGCTGCCGGCCAGACCGTGGATGCGCGGGCCGTAGGCGACGTTCTCGTAGATCGACTTGGGGAAGGGGTTGGGTTTCTGAAACACCATCCCGACCCGGGCGCGAAGCTGCACCACGTCCATGCCGGACTTGTAGATGTCTTCCCCGTCGAGCGTGATGACGCCTTCGACGCGGGCCCCCGCAATGGTATCGTTCATCCGGTTGAGCGAACGCAGGAAGGTTGACTTGCCGCAGCCCGACGGGCCGATGAAGGCCGTCACGTACTCGGTCGGGATGTCGATCGACACCTGATCGATTGCGCGCTTCTCCCCATAGAAAATGGAGACATCGCGCGCGCTGATCTTGGCAGTCACGGGATCAAGGGTGTGGGTCGTGGTCATTACCAGCGTTTCTCGAAACGGTTGCGAAGATAGATGGCGAGGCCGTTCATCACCAGCAGGAAGGCCAGCAGGACGATGATCGCGGCAGAGGTGCGTTCGACAAAGCCGCGATCGATCTCGTCCGACCAGAGGAAGATCTGGACCGGAAGGACCGAAGCGGGCGAAGTGAAGCCCTCGGGCGGAGTAGCGACAAAGGCGCGCATGCCGATCATCAGCAGCGGCGCGGTTTCACCCAGCGCACGGGCCATGCCGATAATCGTGCCGGTGAGAATGCCGGGCAGCGCCAGCGGCAGGACATGGTGGAACACGGTCTGGACCCGGCTGGCGCCAACGGCCAGCGCCGCATCGCGGATCGACGGCGGCACGGCCTTGATCGCGTTGCGCCCGGAAATCACGATCACCGGCATGGTCATCAGCGCCAGGGTCATCCCCCCGATCAGCGGGGCCGACCGGTAATTGGGGAAGATCGTCAGGAACACGGCCAGACCCAGCAGGCCGAAGATGATCGAGGGCACGGCGGCCAGGTTGTTGATCGAGACTTCGATCACGTCGGTCCAGCGGTTCTTGGGGGCATATTCCTCAAGATAAACCGCCGCCAGCACGCCGATCGGGAAGGCCAGGGCAAGGGTGATCAGCATGGTCAGCATCGAACCCTTGAGCGCGCCCCAGATGCCGACAGCCTGCGGACCGGTGGCGTCGGCACGCGACAGGAAGCCAAGGTCCCAGGCCTGGGCCAGCTTGCCCTCGGCCTTGAGCTGGGCCGCGATGGCCTTGAGACTGTCCGAGGCACCATCGCCGCGCAGCGCCGAGGCCAGGTCGTCGCTGGCAGGAAGTTCTGCCTTGACCGTGCCGCGCAGCAGCTGCGGATCGGCGGCAATGGTCCGGGCCAGCTCGCGCCAGGCTTGCGGATCGAGTTCGGCAGCGGCATCGACGCCCAGCGCCTTGGCCGCGGCCGTGGTCACCACGTCGGGCAGGCCGGCGGTCTCAAGCTGCGAGACGGCATCGCCCGAAGACAGGTTGGCCGGATCGACCGTCATCCCGCTGGCGGCAAGGTCAACCGGGAAGCGCAGTTCGGCGCGCTTGAACCCGCCAACGGCATTGGCGGTCATCGTGACGAGCAGGAAGGCGAGGACCAGGGCCGAGAACAGCACCGCGGCCAGGCCGAGCGTGCGGAAGCGGCGCTCGGCGGCATAGCGGGCCTTCAGACGGGCGGAGGAGACGTTACTCATAAGCTTCGCGGAACCGCTTGACGACGCGCAGGGCGATGAAATTGAGGGTGAGGGTAACGCAGAACAGCACGAAACCCAGGGCAAAGGCCGAAAGCGTTGCCGGGTGATCGAAGCTGCCTTCGCCGGTTAGCATGGCGACAATCTGGAAGGTCACCGTCGTCATCGATTCGAACGGATTGGCTGTGAGCCGTGCGGTCGCGCCGGCGGCCATGACCACGATCATCGTCTCGCCGATCGCGCGGCTGACGGCCAGCATCACGCCGGCGACAATGCCGGGCAGGGCGGCCGGGATCAGGACCTTCTTGATCGTTTCCGAAGTGGTCGCACCCAGCGCCAGGCTGCCGTCGCGCATCGCCTGGGGCACGGCGGCAATGCTGTCATCGGCCATCGAGGAGACGAAGGGAATGATCATGATCCCCATGACGAGGCCAGCGGCCATCGCGCTTTCGCTGGAGGCGCTGGCGATGCCGACGGCCTGGGCCGCATCGCGGACCAGCGGGGCCACGGTCAGCGCGGCGAAATAGCCATAAACCACTGTCGGCACGCCGGCGAGAATCTCGAGCAGCGGCTTCATCCACTTGCGGACATTGGCCGAGGCATATTGCGTCAGGTAGATCGCGCTCATCAGGCCGAGCGGGATCGCGACCAGCATGGCGATGATCGCGCCGATGAAGATCGTGCCCCAGAACAGCGGCAGGGCGCCATAGTCCTCGCCCAGGTTGGCACCCGGCGTGGCCATCGGATCGGGGCCCCAATGGGTGCCGAACAGGAACTCCGCCGGGCTGACAAAGCCGAAGAAGCGGATCGTTTCGAACAGCAGCGAAGCGACGATGCCGAAAGTGGTGAGGATCGCGACCAGTGAGGCCATCAGCAGGCCGATCATCACCGCGCGCTCCACCCGGGTGCGGGCGGTGAAATCGGCGCGCAGCTTGAGGAAGGCATAGGCGCCGCCGATGAAGCCCAGCAGCAGCGTCACCACCACACCGATCGTGCCATAGAGCCTGATCGCATCGCGGAAAGGCGGGACCAGCGCATTGGCGGCCGGATTGAAGGCGCCAAACGCCGTGCCCGCGGCAACGGCATAGGCCTCGGCAAGGATCGAGTCGCGTTCGATCCCGAAAGCCGGGAGGCTGGCAGCGGCGGGATGGGCGGTAACCTGGGCCAGCATCAGCCCTGGGCTAATCCCGTTCCAGACCAGCGCAAACAGCACGGCCGGCACCGCTGCCCACAGGGCAACGTACCAGCCGTGGTAATTGGGTAGCGAATGGAGTGGTGCGCGGGTCCCCGCCGGAGCGGCGCGCTTGAACGTCCAGGCCTTTGAACGCGCCGCCAGCCATGCAATCAGGCCCAACCCGAGGGCGAGCAGGAGAGGAATGGCTGGCGACATCGTTGCTTCAGGTCCCTGTTATTCGCTTACTTGAGGCCGCTGGCGTCCATCACGGTCAGGTCGCTGACGACCTTGGCGTTCTTGGCCTGCACATCGTCCGGAGCGACGACCATGCCCTGGCGCGCGAGCAGTCCGCCCTTGCTCCAGTTCTTGGCCCATTCGCCCAGGAATTCCTTGAGCCCCTTGATCGCACTCACGTGCGCCGACTTGACGTAGATGTAAAGCGGACGGGCACCGGGATAGCTGAAATCGGCGATCGCATCATAGGTCGGATCGACGCCGTTGACGGGCGAACCCTTCAGCTTGTCGGCGTTTTCTTCAAGGTAGGAGAACCCGAACACGCCCAGCGCCTTGGGATTGGCTTCCAGCTTCTGGACGATCAGATTGTCGTTCTCGCCCGCATCGACATAGGCGCCATCGTTGCGCACTTCGGTGCAGATCTTCTCGTGCTTTTCCTTGTCGCTGTCCTTCAGCGCCTTCATCGCCGGATCGCTGTCGCAACCCTTCATCAGGACCAGTTCCTTGAGCGCGTCACGCGTGCCCGAGGTCGAGGGCGGGCCATAGACCAGGATCGGGATCGCCGGCAGGGCCGGGTTCACATCGGCCCAGGTCTTGGCGGTGTTGGGCTTGCCGAACGGATTGGCGGCCAGCGCCTTGTACACGTCGACCAGGGTTAGCGGGATGCCGGGGCCGTCCTTTGCCTCGCCAAAGGCGATCCCGTCGAGGCCGACCTGGACTTCGATGATGTCCTTGACGCCGTTCTTCTGGCAGTCCTCGAACTCCGACTTCTTCATCCGGCGCGAGGCGTTGACGATGTCGGGGTGCTGCACACCGACGCCGGCGCAGAACAGCTTCATCCCGGCGCCGGTGCCGGTCGATTCGATGATCGGCGACTTGATCTCTGTGTTCGACTTGGCGAGCGAGTCCGAGATCGCCTTGGCAAAAGGATAGACGGTCGAGGAGCCGACGGCGCGGATCTGGTCGCGCGAGGTCGACTGGGTGCCGCAGGATGCCAGCAGCGTGGCGGTGGCGGAGGCAATCAACAGCTTGGTCTTCGTCATGGAATCAGCCCCTTCTTGGCGATGTCCCGGTCGCTCTGGCCGAGTTCCATGACAGGTTTATGACAATGCCGTTTCGCCGACCCCGGGAAGCGAGATCGCGACCCGCGTACCCTGGCCGAGCGTGCTGGTGATATCGAGCGTGCCGCGGTGGCGTTCGACGATATGCTTGACGATGGCGAGGCCCAGGCCGGTGCCGCCAGAGGCACGGCTGCGGCCCGGATCGGTTCGGTAAAAGCGCCGGGTCAGGTGCGGCAGATGCTCGGGCGCGATACCGGGGCCATGGTCGGCCACGCACAGTTCGATGCGGCCCGGGCGGTCTTGAGTTACCGTCACTTCGACCGGCGAATCGTCGCTGCCATATTTCAGTGCATTGTCGATCAGGTTGCGCAGCAACTGTTCGAGCTGGGTCGAATCGCCTGCGACGATCGCCTCATCGCTTGCGCTGCTGAGCATGACGCGCTCCTTGCCGCGCAGCGAGGCGACCTCGCCCACCACGCGAGCGGCGAGCTTGCCGAGGTCGAGCGGTTCGGTCGGGTGATCGTGCTTTTCGGCCTCGGCATGGCTGAGCGACAGCAGATCCTCGACCAGCGAGAGCATCCGCCGCGCCTCGCGCAGGACAATCCCCAGGAAGCGCTTCTGCGCTTCGGCGTCGACCGCCGGGCCGCCTTCCTCCAGCGTTTCGACATAGCCGATGATCGAAGCCAGCGGGGTGCGCAGTTCATGGCTGGCATTGGCGACGAAATCGGTATGGGCGCGGCTGACGTCGGCCTCGGTCGTGCGGTCGGCCAGTTCGATCAGCCAGCGCTGCTTGTCGATCTGGCGGCGGGTCAGCTGCCACAGGCTGCGGGTGCCGGTGAAGCCAGGGATCGTCACGCTATCACCATCGGCCATGTCCAGCAGGCGCATGGCATCGGGATGGCGCAGGCCGATTCGGGCGTCCTGGCCCTGGACGTGTGCGCCCAGTGCGGCGCGCGCGGCGGCATTGGCCATGACGATCCGGGTGCCTTCCAGCACCAGCAGCGGGGCGCCCAGCGATTCGATCGCCTCGCGCACGGCGTCGCGAGTGACCTCGGCCTTGTCGACACGGACTTCGGCAATTTCGGGTTCGGGCATGGTCAGCCACAGCGAGCCGATCCAGACCAGCAGCACGGCGATGACCAGCCACAGGCTGACCCCGGCGACGGCCAGGCCGAAGGCGCCAAGCACGGCAAGGAACAATCCTGGGAGCGGGAGCTTGCCGGTCATGCGGGTGGGATGATTAGTCTGTCCGGGCCGGGCATGCCAGCAACGTTTTCGTGCTGGCACCTGAGGCAAGCTGGTGGTGACCCCTACGGGACTCGAACCCGTGTTTCAGCCGTGAAAGGGCCGCGTCCTAGACCGCTAGACGAAGGGGCCAGACCGGCTTGAGGCCGTCAGGCAGGCCGGGCGTTTAGGGAAGGGACGGGAGAGGGTCAAGCCGCTTTTTGCAAGAATATTTCAATCGGCCCAAGCTGCGTCGTCGACGTGGAGTTCTGCGGCGGGACGACTGCCCCAGTCGTCGATTTTGGCCCGGCCGGCCAGCCAGAAGCGCCGGCCTTGCGCGCGATTGAGCAGGGCCTGCCCCAGCTCGGTCTCGGCCTGGCGAAAGGCGACCGCCTTGAAGCTGGCGCCGTCGTCGCCGCGCACGATCAGGCGGACATGGTCCTTGCCGACCAGATCGGCCTTGACCAGCCGCACCGGGCCGACCGCGATGCGCGGTCCCGGCCAGCCCATCCCATAGGGGCCCGCGCTTTCCAGCGTTTCGACCAGCGGCGGGACCAGTCCGCCAGGTGCCACGGCCAGATCCAGTTGCAGCGCCTGGTTGGCCTGGGCGGCGACCACGGCCGTGCCAAGCCGCTCATCCAGAAACTCGGCCAGGGCGCTGAGGCGGCCCGGATCGACGGTCAGGCCGGCGGCCATCGCATGCCCGCCGCCCGCGATCAGCAGGCCTGCCTCGCGCGCGGCAATGATCGCCGCGCCCAGGTCCACGCCAGGGATCGACCGGCCCGATCCCTTGCCGTTCCCGTGCTCATCGGCATCGAGGGCGATGACGATCGCCGGCCGGCCGGACTTTTCCTTGATCCGCCCTGCCACGATTCCGATCACGCCCGGGTGCCAGCCGGCCCCGGCCAGAAGCACGACCGCGCGGTTGTGCTGCGTTTCAAGCTGGGCCTCGGCCGCTTCCTGCACCGCCGCTTCGATCGCGCGGCGTTCTTCGTTGAGCTGGGACAGCTGCGCGGCGATCGCGCGGGCTTCATCCGGATCTTCGGTGGTGAGCAGGCGCACGCCCAGGGTTGCTTCGCCGACCCGGCCGCCGGCATTGATTCGCGGGCCCAGTGCAAAGCCCAGGTCGCTGCAGGTCGGCGCGCGGGTCAGCCGGCTGGCGTCAATCAGCGCCGCCATGCCGATGTTCTGGCGCTGGGCCATGACCTTGAGCCCCTGGGCCACCAGGGCCCGGTTGAGGCCGTGCAGCGCCGCCACATCGGCTACCGTGCCAAGGGCAACGAGATCGAGCAGCGCGAACAGGTCGGGTTCCGGCCGGTTTGCGAAAAAGCCACGCTGGCGCAGCAGCCGCACCGTCGCCACGGCCAGCAGGAATGCAACCCCGACAGCGGCAAGGTGCCCATGTGCGGCAGCCAGATCATCCTCGTCCAGCCGGTTGGGGTTCACCAGCGCTGTAGCCAGCGGCAGCTCGGCGGCGCATTTGTGGTGATCGACCACGATCACGTCGATCCCGGCCGTGTGCGCCATTTCGAGCGCTTCATAGGCCATCGCGCCGCAATCGACGGTCACGATCAGGCTCGACCCTTCGGCTCCCAGCCGCACCAGCGCCTCGCCCGACGGGCCATAACCTTCAAGCAACCGGTCCGGAATGTAGTAGCGCGCCGGATGGCCGAGCATCCGCAGCAGCCGGATCAGCAGCGCCGCACTGGTGGCACCATCAACATCGTAGTCACCGTAAACAGTCAGGCTCTCACCAGTCAGGACCGCCTGCGCCAGCCGCTCAGCCGCCACGTCCATATCGCGGAAGGCCGAAGGGTCAGGCAGGAACGCCCGCAGCGAGGGATTGCGGTGCCGCTCCACGTCATCATGCGGGACGCCGCGCGCCAGCAGCAGCTGGGTGACCAGATCGTGATCGAGCGAGGCCGGACTGCTCGACAGGTCCATGTTGCCGCCACGCCAGCGCCATGCCCGGCCCGTCAGCGAGCGCTCAATGCCAAGGATGGAGGATGGGGCCGATGCCATAGCCTTCCGGCTAGCCTATGGCGCAGACGCTGAGAAGGGGCTGGTCCCTGCTTTTCACGGCTTTGCAGCCGGCCCGGGCTGGGCCATGATGGCCCGTATGTTGGCAATCATCTGGCACAGCCGCACTGGCGCCGCCCGCGCCCTGGCGGAAGCTGCACACGCTGCTTCGGGCGGCCGGTCCGTGCTGCTTGCTGCTGGCGAGGCGGAGCCCGAGCACTTGCTGGCGGCCGGTGGCTATCTGTTCGCCTGTCCGGAAAACCTCGGCACGATGAGCGGCGCGATGAAGGAGTTCTTCGATCGCAGCTATTACCCGCTGCTCGGCCAGATCGAGGGGCGCCCCTATGCGACCATGATCGCGGCCGGCAGCGACGGGCAAGGTGCCCAGGTGCAGCTTGATCGGATCGTCACCGGCTGGCGTTTGCGGCGCGTGGCCGAGCCGTTGATCGTCAACCTTGGCGCGCAGACGCCGGAGGCCATTCTTGCGCCGAAGATCGTGCCGCAATCGGCCTTGCTGTCAGCCGCTGAGCTGGGGGCTGGGCTTTCTGAAGGTTTGGCCACCGGTGTCTTTTGAAACGCCTGCAGGCCGTAGCGGACAATTGGGTCCATTCCTGAGAGAACTTGCCCGCGGGGACTCGACTTAGCGCAAATAAAAATGCCAGACATTCCGAAAGTTTGAGGCCGGGTGGCCGGGGGGACTGACGATCGACACGATCGGGAACAATCTGGGAGAGGCGCCGACGCCGCGGCTGTGCCTGATCTTTGCGCCCGGCACCCGGCCCGATCTTGCCGCGCTTGATGCCCTTGCGGTTGCGCCTGGCGAAGCGGCCGGTGCATCCTTTGCGCTGTCCCACCGGTCTGGCGACGGTGCCTGGGCCGAACTACTTTCCAGCGGGCTGACCTTCGATTGCATGGGGCTGGCCCCCGGCCCGGATGATGCGCAGCCGCCGGCCGGGCCGCCGGTCGGGCTGCGCTCGATGCCGGCGGGTGAAGTGGTGAGTCTCGCGCCCGGGCCACACCTGGCCGGCGGGGCGGGCTTGGTGCCGGTGCTGCGTATCCTGGCGGATCTCGGGGTGCGGCTTTCGGCTTTGCCCGGCGTTCTGGCCGTTGTCTGGACTCCGGCCGGCTCCTGGGTGGCGCCAGATCTGTTCCGCCGGGCGGTGGCTGACTGGCTCGATGGCGGGGCCTTTCCCGGCCTGGTGCTGACCGCGCTGGAGCGTGAGGGCAACGGCGCGATGGTTTCGCGCGGGCTGGCCCTGCTAACCGGGCAGGAACTGCGCTTTGAGCCGGACAAGCGCCTGCCGCCGGCAGCGATGGCGCGCCTCGCGGTGCGGCTGATCCACGAACTGGTGCAAAGCGGGCCGCTCCAGCAGGAACGCGATTTCACCGGGCCAGCGGGAGAGCATCTGCTCGCGGTGCCGGTGCGCGATGGCAATGAACTGCGCATCATGGTCAGCGGACTTGGCAAAGCGCAATGAAGGAACCGGGCGGCGGAGACCGGTCATGGTTGCCGTTCCGCGCGGTCAATCGCCGCGATCTGCCGGGGTTCGATCCGGGGATGCAGCGCCACCACCTTTTGCCGCGGCAACTGCTCCGCCAGGATGGCACGGCCAGCCTGCTGCGGGCAGTCGGGCGCGACCGGCTGCGGTTCGATGATTTTCGCCGCAACGGCCTGTTGCTGCCGGCGACCGATCATGCCGCCCTCAGGATCGGCCTGCCGCTGCACCGGGGACCGCACCGGACCTATAACGAACTGGTCAGCGAACGCGTCGGCCAGATCGAGGCTAGCTGGGCGCGCAGCCGAACACAGGCGCCTGAAGTGGCGCTAACCGATGCGCTGGCCCGGCTGGAGCTGCTGCAACGGGCGCTGCGGCGGCGCCTGCTCGATCAGCGCCGGCGCCTGCTGCTGAGCCGCAAGGACCCGCTGGGCAGCGGGGTAGACTTTGCCGAACTTGATGCGCTGGTTGATGACCTGTGGCCCGCCACGGATGTGGACGGGCCCTGATCGATCAAAAGGAGGCTTGATTCAGGCGAGGGCCATCCGCGCCTTTTCGGCCAGTTCGGCGCGGGCGCGGTTGTATTCGGCTTCCATCCGGTCAACCCGGTCGGCCACGCTCTCAACCGCTTTGACCGCGTTGATTCCCTGGCCCGAACCCCAGATGTCCTTCCAGGCCTTGGCCTCGGTATTGCCGCCCGAACCGAAGTTCATCTTGCTGGGATCGCTCTGCGGCAGGTTATCGGGATCGAGCCCGGCGGCGACGATCGAGGGGCGCAGGTAGTTGCCGTGCACCCCGGTGAAGAGATTGGAATAGACGATGTCGTCGGCTCGGCCCTCGACGATGCTGTTCTTGTAGCCATCGACAGCATTGGCTTCCTTAGTCGCGATCCAGGGCGTGCCGATATAAGCAAAGTCCGCGCCCATCGCCTGGGCGGCGAGGATCGAGTGCCCGCAGGCGATCGAGCCGGACAGCGCCACCAGGCCATCGAACCACTCGCGGATTTCCTGCATCAGCGCGAAGGGTGAAAGCGTGCCGGCATGGCCACCGGCCCCGGCGGCGACCGGGATGAGTCCATCGGCGCCCTTTTCGATCGCCTTGCGCGCAAAGCGATCGTTGATCACGTCGTGCAGCACGATCCCGCCCCAAGCGTGAACCGCGTTGTTGATGTCCTCACGCGCACCGAGCGAGGTGATGGTCATCGGCACCTGCCACTTGGCGCAAACCTCCATGTCTTCCTCAAGCCGGTTGTTGGTCTTGTGGACGATCTGGTTCACGGCATAGGGCGCGGCCGGGCGATCCGGATTGTCGCGGTTGTGCGCGGCCAGCTCTTCGGTGATGCGGTGGAGCCACTCGTCGAGCACGCCCGAGGGCCGCGCGTTGAGCGCCGGGAAGCTGCCGATGATCCCGGCCTTGCACTGGGCAATCACCAGCTCCGGGCCCGAAACGATGAACAGCGGCGAACCGATAACGGGCAGGCGCAGGCGGTCAAACGGGGCGGGCAAGGGCATGGGTGGCATTCTCCGGTAGCTTAATCGGACGGTTAAGCGGCGTCATAGCAGAGGGCAGGGCGCTGTCGAGTGGGGGAGCCCTCGTAAAATTAGGAGCTTGGCTTCTTGTCGCCACAATCGCTGCATATCGGGCCGGCATGGGGACGATCGTCGCTTTGGCGCGCGACGGGGCGCACAATTTCACTAAACCGGCGGCGGAGCGGGTGGAACTGGTCGCCGGCCTTGGTATCGAAGGCGATGCCCACGCCGGAATCACGGTCAAGCACCGCTCGCGCGTGGCCATGGATCCCGGCCAGCCGAACCTGCGGCAAGTCCACCTGATCCACGCCGAACTGTTCGACGAACTGGCGGGCAAGGGCTTCGCGGTGGCGCCGGGCCAGCTCGGCGAGAATGTCACCACGCGAGGGTTAGACCTGCTGGGGTTATCGGCCGGGACACGCCTCCGGCTTGGGCGGGAGGCGGTGATCGAGGTGACCGGGCTGCGCAACCCGTGCCATCAGATCAATGGCATCGCCCCCGGTTTGATGGACGCCGTGCTGGACCGTGCGGACGATGGCAGTCTGGTCCGCAAGTGCGGCATCATGGCGATTGTCATTGCCGGCGGCGTGGTTTCGGTCGGCGATGAGATCGCGCTGGACTTTGCGCCGGCGCAGCACGTGCCGCTCGGCGTGGGCTAGAACACCGGCCCCAGCGCCGGGTCCAGATCGCGCGGGCGGATCAGATGGACCAGCCGTGCGCAGCGGTCTTTCAGATCGGCCCAGCGCTCAATATCCAGTTCCAGCACTGCATAGCAGGCGGTCGGGAACTTTTCCTCCACCGCATCGCGCAGCGGGCTGGTGCCATCATCGGGCACTAGATCGAAGATCAGGTCTTCCAGGCCCGGATTGTGCCCGACCATCAGGATCGCGGTAGGATCGCCATCCTGTTCGCGCAGCACATCGGCCAGAGTGACGCTGCTGGCAAGGTAGATGCGCCGATCCCAGTTGACCTTCACCGGCTGACCGCTGGCATGGCAGGCCAGCTCGATCGTCTCGGCGCAGCGGATCGCGGGTGAGGAGAGCACCCGGTTCCAGCGCACGCCGTGATCGCGGATATGCCGCCCCATGATCCCAGCCCCCTTGCGGCCGCGCTCATTGAGCGGGCGATCAAAGTCGCGCGCGCGCGGATCGCCCCAGTCAGACTTGGCATGGCGGAACAGACCGAGGAGTTTCACGCAGGGCTCTCGTTAGGGATGGTGCGCCCAGAAACACCGGCACCGACGCGTTGTAAAGCCTCGTCCAAAGTCACCCGGGCAATCGGAGTGCCGGCCGGGAAGGCCGAGAGCAGGCGTGACGGGAAGGCGGATGACAGCACGACAAAATGGCCACGGTCTTCCTTGCTGCGGATCAGCCGGCCAAAGGCCTGGGCGAGGCGGGCGCGGATGATCTGATCGTCATAGGCCGATCCGCCCCCCGCCAGCCGCCGCGCGCGGTGCAGGATCGAGGGCTTGGGCCAGGGCACCTGTTCCATCACCACCAGCCGCAGCGAATGGCCAGGCACGTCAACCCCGTCGCGCAGGGCATCGGTGCCGAGCAGCGAGGCGCGCGGATCATCGCGGAAGATGTCGACCAGCGTGCCAGTGTCGATCGGATCGACGTGCTGGGCGTAGAGCGGCAGGCCGGCACGGGCGAGCCGGTCGGCAATCCGGCCATGGACGGCGCGCAACCGGCGGATCGCGGTGAACAGGCCCAGCACCCCGCCGCCCGACGCTTCGATCAGGCGGCCATAGGCCCCGGCCAAAGCCGCAACATCGCCCTTGGGCACGTCTGTCACGATCAGCACTTCGGCCTGGTCGGCATAGTCGAACGGGCTGTCAAAGCTGGAGAGGCGCGGGGCGACTTCCAGCGCGGCCGCGCCGCTGCGGGCGATCGCGGTGTCCCAGTCCGGCCCGTCGCGCAGCGTGGCCGAGGTGATCATCACGCCGTGCGCGCCTTCCAGCACGGTGCGGGCAAAGGGCTTCATCGGATCGAGCCAGCGGCGGTGGATGCCGACATCGAACTCGCGCGCTTCGCTGCGTTCGACTGCCAGCCAGTCGACGAATTCGGGGTCGGCCGGACCGCCCAGCCGATCGAGCAGCGCTTCCCAGGCCGACAGCAGGTCAATCCGCCAGCTTAGCGAGTGGCGCGCCCCTTCGATCCGGGCGCGGCCGGCGCCATCAAGCCAGTCGGGCGGTTCGGCCAGAATTGCTTCGAGCCGCACACCCAGCCGCACCAGTGGCACGCGCAGTTCGGCCAGGGCTTCCTGCGCGGCCTGGGCGCGTTCGACGAAGGCGCCGTCAAGCTGGGCGGCCTCGGTCTCAAGGCCATAGCCGGCTTCCTGCCCGCCACTTTCATCGCGGGCGTAGACCGTGGCGCGGACTGCCGCGAGCAGCTCTTCGAGCGGGCCGGATGGCGCATTTTCGCCCAGGCGTTGCAGCCAGCCATCGCCCGGCAGGGCTTCGGCGGCATGGCGCGCGGCGGCAATCGCCTTGCCGCCGGCCTCGTCATAGCTGGCGACATCGGCGAGCCGGGCCGCGAGGCCGCGACGCCGCCCCTTGGAGCCGCGTTCCGGGCCGATCACCCAGCGGCGCAGTTCGATCGTTTCGGCCCCGGTCAGGGCGGCAGCGAAGGTTGAATCCGCTGCCTCGAACACGTGGTGGCCTTCGTCGAAGACCAGTCGGGTCGGGCGCTGGGCATGGTCCCGGCCGCGCGCGGCGTTGACCATGACGAGCGCATGGTTGCCGATCACCAGGTCCGCCTGGGCCGAGGCGCGGGCGGCGCGCTCGATGAAGCACTTCCGGTAATGCGGGCACCCGGCATAGACGCATTCGCCGCGCTGGTCGGTCAGCGCCTTGATCCCGCGCTGGCGAAACAGGGTGCCAAGCCAGCCGGGCAGGTCGCCGCCGATCATGTCGCCATCCTGGCTATAGGCTGCCCAGCGCGCCACCAGCTGCGCCATGATCGCCGCACGACCTGCGAAACCACCTTGCAAGGCATCTTCAAGATTAAGTAAACACAGGTAATTTTCGCGGCCTTTGCGCACGACGACCGGCTGGGTGCCATTGCCGCGCGCGCCGGGCCAGGCGCGGCGGCTTTCGCGGCGCAGCTGGCGTTGCAGCGCCTTGGTATAGGTCGATACCCAGACCGTGCCGCCCGATTGCTCTGACCACAGCGAGGCCGGGGCAAGGTAGCCCAGGGTCTTGCCGATCCCGGTGCCGGCCTGGGCCAGCAATACGTGCGGCAGGCCTTCACGCCGCCGCGGGGCGAAGACCGCGCCGGCCTCGCTGGCATAGGCGACCTGGGCCGGGCGGGCCTCGGCACCACTGCCGGTCAGCTGACCCAGCCGCTGGGTGATTGCCTCAGGCGGCAGGGCGATCTGCGCGGGCTGCGGCCGTTCGGGCGCTTCCTCCCACTCGGGCAGGCGGGCAAAGAGCCAGCGTTCGGCCTTGGCGGGCGCCGCCAGCCGCGCGGCCAGCAAGGGTGCCCAGGGCCAGCGCAGCCGGGTCAGGTTCTGGAGCGCGCTCCAGGCGCCTTCCCGCTCCGGCCAGTTGGGGTCAGTGCAGGTGGCCAACAGGGCTTCAGCCGCGACCTGGAGCAGGGCGGGAACGGCATCGTCCGCCGCCGGCTCGGGCAGATCGAGCGCATGGGCCAGGCCCTTGGGCGTCGGCACCATGAACCGGGCGGGGTGAATGAAGGCGAACAGCTCCAGCAGGTCGAGGCCCGACAGGTCGGGATAGCCCAGCCGCGTCGCCACCAGCGGGGCGTTGAGCATCAGCAGCGGCGTATCGGCGGCGGCAATGATCGCCTCGCCCTTGCCGGTCGCCCGCGTGCTGCCATTGCCATCGCGCAGCCAGCAGCCGGAATGGCTGGCGTGAATCGCGGGAAGGGGCAGGGCGGAGCTCACGGGCTCAGCGATAGAACGGAACTGGAACGCAGGGCAAGCTGTTGACCACAGACGACTGCTCCGCCAGCGTCAGGAAATGCCGAATCCATCGCGTGACGCCCTGATCGCCCGCCTGCCCAAGGCCGAGCTCCACCTCCATATCGAAGGCTCGCTCGAGCCGGAGCTGCTGTTTGCCCTGGCGCAGCGCAACGGCGTCTCGATCCCGTTTGCATCGGTCGAGGCGGTGCGCGCGGCCTATTCCTTCTCCAACCTGCAGGACTTCCTCGACATCTATTACCAGGGCATGTCGGTGCTGCTGAGCGAGCAGGACTTCTATGACCTGACCTGGGCCTACCTTGAGCGGGCCGCGGCTGACACGGTCCGCCATGTCGAGATCTTCTTCGATCCGCAGGGCCATACCGAGCGCGGCGTTGCGTTTGAAACCGTGCTTGATGGCATCGAACGGGCGCTGAAAGATGGTGAGGTGGAGCTGGGCATCAGCTACCGCCTGATCATGTGTTTCCTGCGCCACCTGAGCGAGGAAGAGGCATTTGCGACGCTCGATCAGGCGCTGCCGCACCTGAACCGCATTCACGGCGTCGGGCTGGATTCGTCCGAGGTCGGCCATCCGCCCAGCAAGTTCCAGCGCGTCTTCGCCAAGGCGCGCGAACTGGGCCTGCACGTCACGGCTCATGCCGGTGAGGAAGGGCCGCCGGAGTATGTCCACGAGGCGCTGGATCTGCTCGAGGTCGAGCGGATCGACCACGGCAACCGCGCTTTGGAGGATCCGGCGCTGGTCCGGCGGATCGCGGATGAGGGCCTGACGCTGACGGTCTGCCCGCTGTCCAACCTGCGGCTCTGCGTGATCAAGGACATTGGCGAAAGCCCGGTGCGCAAGATGCTCGACCTGGGGCTCAAGGCCACGGTCAACTCGGACGATCCGGCCTATTTCGGCGGTTACATCAACGACAACTTCCGCGCGATCGCCGGTGCTCTCGACCTGACCGAGGCTGAGATCGTCAAGCTGGCCGAGAACAGCTTTACCGGCTCGTTCCTGCCGATGGCCGACCAGATCCAGCACCTGGCCGAGATCGCGGAGGTGGCTGGTGGTCGATAAGGTCTACCTGACCGCTGACCGGCTGCTGGAAGACAGCTTTGCCCTGGCCAATCAGGTGCTCGATTCGGGCTTCGTGCCGACCCATATCGTCGGCATCTGGCGCGGCGGCGCGCCGGTCGGCATCGCGGTGCAAGAACTGCTGGCCTATCGCGGGGTCGAGACGGACCATATCGCGGTGCGCACCGCCAGCTATTCCGGGATCGACCAGCAGGAGAAGGAAGTGCGGGTCTATGCCCTGGGCTACCTGATCGACGTGCTCGATCCCGAGGACCGTTTGCTGGTGATCGACGACGTGTTCGATACCGGCCGCTCGGTCGAAGCCTTCCTGCGCGAGCTCAAGGCGCGGTGCCGCCATAACATGCCGGAGACGGTCAGGATCGCGACGGCCTATTACAAGCCCAGCCGCAACCAGACGCAGCTCAAGCCCGACTTTTTCGTCCACGAGACCGAGGAATGGCTGGTCTTCCCGCACGAGATCTGCGGGCTGACCGAAGCAGAGATCCGCGCCCACAAGCCGGGCGCGGCGATCATCCTGCGCGAAGCAGACTAGGACGATCAGCGCTGCGGGCGCGGCTGATCTCTTCCAGATCGACCGGTTCGCCAAACTTGAAACCGACTTCCCGACCTTCGTACCACATGACCTCGGCCGGGATCGGAGCCAGGTTGCGGAAGTGGATGTGAACCTGCTCGTTGACTGTGAAATCGATCACGTCAGGGCATTCGCCCTTTAGCCCGGTGGCCGAAAGGTTGCGCACCTTCAGCCCGAACTGCGCGCCGCTGCGGCGCTGGCCCTTGATCACCAGCAAGGTGCTCATACGGCGCGCGCGGGGCGGTACGGGCTCTTCGCCCGCAAGATCATTGATTGGTTCGCGACTCATTTTTGCCCCCGAGATCAAGCGTCTCGCTGGAACAGAGCCATGCTGGCGAGGTGTTGAGAGAAGGTAAACGAGGCGGCAAGTTTTGCCCTGGGATTTCTACTTATCCGCCTGCCAGATAGTTTTGCCTTCCTTGACCGTCTCGAGCACACGGATCGCCTGGATCTGGTCAACCGGGATGACCAGCGGATTGCGATCGAGCACAACGAAGTCGGCCAGCAGCCCGGGCTTGATCCGGCCGCGGCGGTCCTCCTCGAACACTTGCCAGGCCGGCCCCGTGGTCAGCGTCTGGAGCGCGCGATAGGCATCCTCGCGCTGCCCTTCGCCGCTGACCACGCCGGTCCGCGAGGTTCGCGCCATCGCGCTCCACAGCTGGGCGCGGGTATCGAGCGGGGTGACCGGATAGTCCGAATGGTTCGACGGAATCAGCCCCGCCGCCCGGCTGGCGGTGAAGGGGCTGATGAAATCGACCACCTCGTTGGGAAAGTTCCGCCGGTGGGTATCGGCGAAATAAAAGGTGTGGTTGGAAAAATAGGCCGGGCCGACCCCGATCCGGGCATAGGCCGGGATCTGGTCGGGCCGCATGAATTGCGAATGGATCACCACCGGGCGGCGGTTGTCGGCAGCCTTGATCCCCAGCGCATCGAAGCCGCGGATCGCCATGTCGATCGCCGCATCGCCATTAGCATGGGCGAAGATCTGCCAGCCGCGCTCGTGCACCTTGCGGGCCAGCGCCTGGAACGCAGCATCGCTCGTCACCGGCTGGCCGTGCCAGGGATGCCGGCCATCGGGTGAGCCCAGCGCATAGTCGCGCGTAAAGAAGGCGGTGCGCGCCTGGGGTGAGCCATCGAGCGTGAACTTGATCCCCTGCAGTTTGACCCGCCCGAACCGCGCGCCGGGGATCAGCGCCGGGTTTTCCAGCATGGCGTCGATCCCGGTCACCGCAAAGGGCAGCAGCGCCAGGTCGATCTTGAGCCTGGCCTGCGCCGCCGGAGAAGTGAGGAAGGCAACGTCGACCGGGTTGGTCGCGCCGTCCTGTGCCCAGGTGATGCCTTCCCGGGCGTAGCGCGTCTGCACCGCATCAACCGCAGCAAGGCGCGCCTCGGTGCTGGGCTGCGGCAGTACCAGCGACATCGGCTGCATGGCCTTTTCGAACAGCAGGCCGGTCAGCTTGCCCTTGGCATCACTGGGCATCACGCCCCCTGCCGGCGGCTTCATCCCGTCGCGCAGCTTCGCCGCCTTGAGCGCGGCACTATTGGCGACCAGTCCGTGCAGCGAGACGTGCAGCAGCACGACCTTGCGATCGGGCAGCACGCTGTCCAGTTCCGTGCGGGTAACATGGCGGCGCTCGGCCAGTTGGGCATCGTCATAACGCCAGACCACGACCCAGCCGCCCTTGGGTACATTAGCGCCATAGCGCTTCACCGCAGCGAGCAGCTTGGCAACCGAGGACGTATCGCCTGTGGCCGGATCGGCCAGGTCGAGCCCGCCCGCAGTCTGGAGGCCGATGGCGAAATGGGAATGAGCATCGACAAAGCCGGGAAGCAGCGTCGCACCCTTTAGATCCCGCAGCTGCGCATCCTTGCCGGCCCGAGCCCGGGCTGCCGTTTCCGGGCCAACGAAGACGATCTTGCCATCGCGCTCAACCACAGCCTCGGCCGTGGCCGGCGTCTCGCCGTCCATGGTGATGATCGTGCCGCCGCGCCACAGCGTTGCGCCGGCATCCTTCGCCGCTACCGGCGCGGCCAGCGCCAGCCCTGCTGCTGCCAGCCAGTGTACAATTCGCATTATCGCCCCTCCGGTCCTCAAGAGCGACTTTCAGCCCGCCCGAGCCCAAGCGCAAGGGGCAATCGCGCCTTGCAACGCCGGCGCTTTGGCGCGAAAGGGCCGCATCATGACCGATGAAGCACTCCTATCTGCCGCACAGGTATCCAAGGCTTGGCCCTTTGAAGAGGCGCGCAAGCTGCTGAAGCGGTATCCGGACGGGAAACCCGATGGCACGCCCGTGCTGTTCGAAACCGGCTATGGTCCCTCGGGCCTGCCGCATATCGGAACCTTTCAGGAAGTGCTGCGCACCACGCTCGTCCGCCGTGCCTATGAAACGCTGACGGGCGGCGCGCCGACGCGGCTGGTTGCCTTCAGCGATGATATGGATGGCCTGCGCAAGGTGCCGGACAACATTCCCAACCAGGGACTGCTGACCGCCCACCTCGGCCACCCGCTGACGCGCATTCCCGATCCGTTCGGCAAGTACGAAAGCTTTGCCCACCACAACAACGCGATGCTGCGCGAATTCCTCGACCGTTTCGGCTTCGATTACGAATTTGTCTCGGCCAGCGATCGCTACAATTCGGGCCAGTTCGACGATGCCCTGCGCGGCGTGCTGCGAAACTGGCAGGCGATCATGGACATCATGCTGCCGACCCTGCGCGAGGAGCGCCGCCAGACCTATTCACCGGTCCTGCCCGTCAGCCCCAAGACCGGGCAGGTGCTGCAGGTGCCGGTCGAGGTGGTCGATGCCGAGGCCGGCCTGGTCCGCTTCGAGGACCACGGCGAGATGGTCGAAAGCTGCATCCTGGGCGGCAATGCCAAGCTGCAGTGGAAGGTTGACTGGGCGATGCGCTGGGTCGCGCTGGGCGTCGATTACGAGATGTGCGGCAAGGACCTGACCGACTCTGTGCGCGAAAGCGGCAAGATCGCCCGCGCGCTGGGCGGCCGCCCGCCGGAAGGCATGATCTATGAGCTGTTCCTTGATGAGAACGGCGAGAAGATTTCCAAGTCCAAGGGCAATGGCCTGACGATCGAACAGTGGCTGACCTATGGCAGCGAAGAAAGCCTGGGCTTCTACCTGTTCCGCGAACCCAAGAGCGCCAAGAGCCTGCACGTGGGCATCATCCCGCGCGCGGTCGATGAATACTGGCAGTTCCGCGAAAAGCTGGCTGAACAGCCGATCGAACAGCAGTTGGGCAACCCGGTCTGGCACCTGCTGCGCGCCAATGGCGATCAGGGCGGGGCGGGGGACAAGCTGCCGGTCACTTATGGACTGCTGCTGAATCTCGTCGGCGTGCTGGGCGCCCAGGCGACGCGCGACCAGGTCTGGTCCTACCTTGGCAACTATGTCGAGGATGCCGATCCGGCGGCTCACCCCGAGCTCGACAAGCTGGTCACCAATGCGCTGGCCTATAACCGAGACTTTATCGCCCCGACGCTCCAGCGCCGCAAGCCGGAAGGGAACGAGGCCCAGGCACTCGCCGCGCTGGACGAGGAACTGGCCGCCACCAGCGACGATGCCACGGCGGAAGAGCTGCAGAACCTGGTCTACGAAATCGGCAAGGACCCGCATTACGGGTTCGAACAGCTGCGTGACTGGTTCAAGTGCCTCTACGAGACCCTGCTGGGT
>VFQM010001355.1_pt1 | contig 21735 bp, 17 predicted proteins | sample 3512391 | NCBI WGS metagenome assembly VFQM01 (sample SAMN10412369, study PRJNA504923) | tailings metagenome | isolation source: Replicate 1 from Balatoc abandoned mine | place: Philippines | reverse complement strand
CCTGTGTAGATGCCGATGCGCTTTTGTTGGTTACCGAGTGGTCGGAATTCCGAATTCCGAGCTGGGATGCCGTCAGCAAGCTGTTGAAAAACAAGGTGGTATTTGACGGTAGAAATATCTATGATAAGAAGTACCTAGGATCCCTTGGCTACGTGCACTACGGAATCGGGACTAAGTAAGAAAATGATCAGAATTGGCCTCTCTAAGATTTGCTTAGAGAGGCTTTGTTGTGAATAAATGGTAATCGCAGGAGCAGGAGGTCATGGATTGGAAGTATACTGGGTTCTGATATCCCAAGGGATACCTGCTTCAGAAATCTATTTTTTCGATGAGGATAGTTCTAAAAAAAACACCTATTCACATCATGACAAAGTCTTGTCTTCTGAGGAAGAGTTAAAAGATGTGCTGTCATTAAAGCCAGAGTTTTGTTTGGGCGTAGGCAACCCAGTTTCTAGAAAAAACCTATGTGATAAGTTGGAGAAAATGGGAGGGAAACATTTTTTTATCTTGAGCCCTACTGCTGTAAATCAATCATTTTCACCCAAATCAGCCGATTTAATGGATTTTGCCTTTTGTGGGCCTGAGACAGAGGTTGGCAAAGGAGTTTTGGTAAATGTTAGAGGACATGTTCATCATGAATGTAAAATTGGTGATTATACTGAAATTGGCCCTAGTGCCATTCTTTTGGGAGGAGTGAAAGTAGGGAAATTGTGTAGAATAGGTGCTGGAGCAGTGTTATTGCCAGGGATAGAAATTGGCGATGAGGTGGTGGTAGGTGCAGGAGCTGTGGTGACTAAAAATTTTCTAAACAAATCGGTTTTAAAGGGTGTGCCCGCTTCTGATCAATAGCGATTTTAGTTCTTTCAATCATGCTAAACATTAAATCTTTTTTACAAAAATACCTAGTTCATTTTAGTTATTTCTTCCACCATCTCGGGTATAGGATTTTTATCGCCTTTTTTCTTAGTTTTTTGGTTGGCTTGTTAGATGGTTTAGGTTTAGCGATGTTTTTGCCCCTTCTACAAATGGTTGATGGAAGTGCTGATGTCAACCCTGAAGCGCTCGGTAGAATGAGTTTTTTGATTAATTCTATAGAACTACTAGGGTTTAAATTAAATCTGTTTCTGGTTTTGGGAATGCTTCTTACGCTTTTTGTCTTAAAAGGCATTATGAAGTTCACCGAATCGTATTATAATGTACTTACTCAGCAGTATTTTATCCGAAAGCTTCGCTTTGACAGTTTAAGTGGTTTATCGGATTTCGATTTCAAATCATTTGTTTTGGCTGATTCAGGACGAATTCAAAATACATTAAGCGCTGAGGTAGGGAGAGTCTCTAACGCCTATGCCTTCTATTTCGCAGCCGTTCAGTCTGGTACCTTGGTTTTTGTTTACCTAATTCTTGCCTTTTTTACCGATCCCCAATTTGCCTTGTTAGTGGCGGTGGGCGGAGGGGCTACTAACCTGTTGTACAACAGGGTGTACAAGAAAACGAAGGAGACCTCTAAAAAGATTACATCCGGAGGTCATACCTTTCAGGGAATGCTGATTCAAAAGGTAGCTTTTTACAAATATTTGAAGGCGACAGGATCTATTAAATCCTACGAACTGAGGCTAAGAGATGCTGTAGATTACATAGTAAAAAGTAATAAAAAAATTGGTTTTTATAATGCTTTACTTGTTGCAGCCAGAGAGCCTATGGTGATTTTTGTGGTAGTAATTGTGATAATTGTCCAAGTAAATGTTTTTGCCCAGCAATTGGGGGTGATTATTTTGAGTTTACTGTTTTTTTATCGTTCTCTGAATTCCCTAGTGATGATGCAGACCCAATGGAATGGATTTTTGAATTTATCAGGCTCTCTTGAAAATATGACTGCTTTCATGCGTGAACTTCAGTCTCAGAAAGAAGCTAATGGAGTCATTCTATTTGAGGACTTTAAAGATTCAATTATTCTTGACAATGTTAGTTTTTCCTATGGTATCAAGCCTGTTTTGTCCCAGATCAATCTAAAAATCAGTAAAAACAAAACGTATGCATTTGTGGGAGAAAGTGGAAGTGGAAAATCGACCTTAGTCAATTTGATCGCTGGATTAATGCCCGTTTCAAGCGGATCAATAACAGTAGACGATATAAATTTTCGAAATCTTGAAAAATTGAGTTTCAAAAAAAGGCTAGGATATATTTCGCAAGAACCAGTTATTTTTTCTGACTCTATCTACAATAACGTGACGCAGTGGGCAGGATACACACCTGAAAATCAGTCTCGGTTTTGGAAAGCCTTAGAGCAAGCCGCAATTGCTGACTTTGTCCAAACACTTCCTGAAAAAGAAAACGAACAGTTAGGTTCAGCCGGAATCCTAATCAGTGGTGGACAAAAACAACGACTTTCGATCGCAAGGGAGCTATTCAAGGAAATCGATATTCTAATTATGGATGAGGCAACCTCGGCTTTAGATTCTGAAACTGAGAAAGTAATTCAGGAAAACATTGAAAAGTTGAAAGGGAAATATACCCTTTTGATTGTCGCTCATCGACTTTCAACTATCAAAAGTGCAGATCAAGTCATAGTCATTAATAAGGGCAAGATCGAAAATACCGGGTCATTTTCAGAATTGATGGAGTCTTCGACTGCTTTTCAGAAAATGGTTCAATTACAAGAAGTTTAATAACGATGCTATCAGGAAAATCAATTTTAATCACAGGTGGAACTGGCTCCTTAGGCAAGGCGCTTACTAAGCATATTCTTAATAACTTTCCAAATGTCAGGAAACTAATTATTTTTTCACGAGATGAACAAAAACAATATCAAATGTCCCTGGAATATCCTGCTGATAGATTTCGACAAATTCGGTTTTTTATTGGAGATGTACGAGATAAAGATCGATTGACTAGGGCATTTAAAGATGTTGACTATGTGATCCATGCTGCTGCTATGAAACATGTCCATATCGCAGAATATAATCCAGAAGAGTGTGTCAAAACTAATATTGATGGAGCTAGAAATGTAATCGATGCTTGCCTTGAAACGAATGTTGAGCGAGTGGTGGCCTTATCCACCGACAAAGCCTGTGCGCCAATTAATCTTTATGGTGCTACCAAATTGGCTTCAGACAAACTCTTTGTAGCAGCCAATAATATCAAGGGTTGGAATCCTATCCGGTTTAGCGTAGTTAGATATGGAAATGTGATGGGGTCTAATGGCTCAGTTATTCCATTTTTTATTCATAAAAAGAAAGAAGGTATCCTTCCTATTACAGATCCAAAAATGACTCGTTTCAATATCTCCTTGCAAGGAGGCGTTGATATGGTAATGCATGCCTTGGAACATGCATGGGGAGGTGAGATTTTCATTCCAAAGATCCCATCTTATAAAATCACTGATGTAGCGGAGGCTATAGCTCCTGAATGTGAATATCAAATTGTGGGGATAAGACCTGGAGAGAAAGTTCATGAGGAAATGATTACGCCCTCTGACTCGTTTTATACCTATGACCTGGGTAATTATTTTACAATTTTACCACCAAATCCAAAATGGAAAGTTCATGATTTTGTTCATCAATTTGGAGCAGTGAAAGTCCCAGAAGGTTTTGCTTACAATTCGGCGTCCAATACTGAGTGGGAAAGTATTGAGAGCTTGAGAGGTTTAATTAAACAACACGTAGATCCAAATTTTAGCTTCGAATGAGTCGGATTCCATATGGTAGGCAGCATATCACAGATAGTGATATCCAAGCGGTTGTAGATACATTGAAATCTGACTACCTCACTCAAGGCCCAAGAATTGCCGAGTTTGAGCAAGCTTTCTCCGAATATATTGGTGCAAAGTACTCGATTGCTGTATCAAATGGTACAGCTGCCTTACACTTGAATACCATCGCTTTGAATGTCAAGCCGGGGGACAAAGTCATCACTACCCCCATAACATTTGTGGCATCTGCCAATTGTGTTCGTTATTGCGGGGGGGAGGTGATCTTTGCGGATATAGACCCTGAAACGTACCTATTGGACATCCAGCAAGTAAGAAAGCTGCTCGAAAGTGATAAAAAAGGTGAAATTAAAGGAATCATCCCAGTCAATTTTGCAGGGAGAGTTGTTGATATGCAAGCTTTTCGAATGCTTGCAGATGAATTTGGTTGTTGGATTATTGAAGATGCATGTCATTCGCCAGGTGGTTTTTTTCTTGACCGTGATCAACAACAAGTAATGTCAGGGTCTGGTCAATACGCAGATTTAGCTATTTTTTCCTTCCATCCAGTCAAGCATATTGCTGCAGGAGAAGGGGGAATGATCACTACCAATAATGAAAGTCTTTATCGGAATATATTAAATCTTAGAACCCATGGTATTCAGCAAGATTTTTCTAAACGAATCTTTGATGATTCCCTTTGGTATTACGAAATGCAGGATTTAGGCTATAACTATCGCCTTACTGACATGCAGGCAGCCTTAGGTAAAAGTCAACTTTCTAGAGCGGATGAGGGGTTGAAAAGGAGAAAAGAATTGGCCAATACCTATTTCGATTTCTTTAAAGACAAGCCCTATGTTTTAGGTCAGTCTGGGATCATTGAAGGGCATGCTTATCACCTTTATGTATTGGAAGTTGAAAAAAGAAAAGAGCTACATAGATACCTTAGAGACTTGGATATTTTTGCTCAAATACATTACATTCCAGCCCACCTCATGCCTTATTATAGACAGTTTGGATGGAAAGAAGGAGACCTTCCCCATGCAGAAAAGTACTATAGCCAATGCATCAGTATCCCGATGTTTCCGTCACTTTCGAACGAGGAACAGATTTTTGTGATGGAAAATATTGATGCTTTTTACAATGGATGATCTTTGTATCATCCCCGCAAGAGGAGGTAGCAAACGAATTCCTCGGAAAAACATTCGAGGATTTCTTGGAAAGCCTATTATTGCATACAGTATAGAGACAGCCATTGAGTCTGGATTATTTGATGAGGTGATGGTATCTACTGATGACCAAGAAATCGCGGAAATTGCCCTAAAATTTGGAGCAAAAGTTCCTTTTTTTCGATCTGAAAAAAACGCTGACGATCATTCCACCACTTCAAATGTTATTGAAGAGGTTCTTTTAGAATATCGCAGACAAGGTCGGAGTTTTGTTAACGCATGCTGCCTTTATCCTACAGCCCCATTCGTTACTAGTCCTTTTTTAGAAAAAGGGAAAAGACTATTAAAAGATTCAGGAGCTGACTCAGTATTCCCAATAGTTAAATTTGAATATCCGGTTTGGAGAGGTCTTAGATTGACAACACAAGGAGTAGTTAAAATGATCTGGCAAGAACACCTGAATAGTAGATCTCAAGATTTGGAAAACGTATTCCACGATGCAGGTCAATGGTATTGGTTTGATGTAGAGAGTTTTCTGTTAAACAAAAAGCTTATTACTGACAATACCAGGGCTATTGAGCTAACCCCATTGCAAGTCCAAGATATTGATACCCTACATGACTGGAGCTTGGCAGAACTTAAATATGGCTACCTACAAAGTCTTAAATAAGCAGATTTATTCTTCTGGTGACTTTTCAATTGTCCCCATCAGAATGGATGATAAATATCTTATCATGAACTGGCGAAACGAACAGATTTACCATTTGCGACAGGATAGACTATTGAATGAGGCCGAACAAGATGCATATTTTGAAAATGTAGTAGCGAATCTTTATGATCAAAAACGCCCAAATCAGATTTTGTTTTCTTATTTGGAGAGCGGCAAATGTATCGGATATGGAGGACTGGTCCATATCAACTGGAAAGACTCCAATGCTGAGATCTCTTTTATAATGGATACTACTTTGGAAAAGGATTTTTTCGTTTTCCATTGGAAGACGTATTTGAATTTGATTGAAAAAGTGGCATTTGAAGATCTTCAGTTACATAAAATTTACACGTATGCTTTTGATTTAAGGCCAAAGCTTTATGAAGCATTAGAGGGGCGAGGATATATATGGGAAGCAAGGATGAAAGAGCACTGTTTTTTTGAAGGAGAATTTATTGATGTGGTGATTCATTCAAAAACAAGTGAAAGCCTTTATTTACGGAATGCTGCGATGGAGGATATGGAGCTCACTTATACTTGGGCCAACGATCCTATTACTAGGAAGTATTCGTTCAATCAGGAATTTATTTCGCTGGTAGACCATCAGAATTGGTTTGCGAGAAAGATCAATGATCAGAACTGTATCTATCAGTTACTTGAAAAAGGGGGTAAACCTGTAGGTTTCATCAGGCTTGATATTGATGCTCAAGTAGGCCTCATCAGTTATCTGATAGCACCAGAGTACACAGGTAATGGGTATGGAAAAAAAATGCTTGAACTGGCAGTTCAAAACTTGGAAAACGGAAGGCTTGAAATAAAGATGCTTAAAGGTCTAGTAAGAAATGATAACATAGCATCTGTAAAGATTTTTGAAAGGTTGGGATTTGAAAGGAGGATCCTTAATAATGATGTTATTGAATATACATTGAAGATTAACCATGCAGATAGGAAATTTCAAGATAAATAATACGTCTCCTGTATTTATAATTGCTGAGCTTTCTGCAAATCATAATGGAAGCTTGGGGACAGCTATCGAAACAATAAGAGCAGCAAAAAGGGCTGGAGCAGATGCCATTAAACTGCAGACTTACACAGCAGATACGATTACCTTAAATTGTGAAAAAGAAGATTTTATAATCAAAGGAACAATCTGGGAAGGGAAAAACCTGCATCAATTGTATCAGGAAGCCTACACCCCTTGGGAATGGCATGAAAGCCTTTATAATGTAGCAGAAGAAGAGGGGCTGATCTGTTTTAGTTCTCCTTTTGATAAAACTGCAGTTGATTTTTTGGAACAGCTGAATACTCCTGCCTATAAAATTGCATCTTTTGAAATCACTGATATTCCCTTGATAGAGTATGTGGCTTCTAAAGGTAAGCCTGTTATAATTTCTACAGGAATAGCTACCCAGGAAGATATTGAACTGGCACTTGATGCCTGTTACAGAATGGGTAATAGGGAGGTTGCTTTACTCAAATGTACATCCAGTTATCCCGCCCCTATTAATGAAGCCAATATGATAATGGTGAAAGATATGGCTGAAAGGTTTGGAGTAGTTACTGGACTCTCTGATCATACAATGGGGAATACTGTTCCGGTTGTAGCCACTTGTTTTGGTGCTAAAATCATCGAAAAACACTTTATTATGGATCGATCAATCGGAGGACCTGATGCCTCGTTTTCATTAAATGAGGAAGAGTTTTCACAGATGGTCAAGGCGGTAAAAGAAGCTGAATCGGCAATAGGTCTAATTGATTATCGCTTAACAAAAAAACAGGAGGAAGGAAGAAGTTTCTCTAGATCCCTTTATGTAATAAAGGATATAAATGAAGGAGACCTAATCACGGATGAAAATGTGAAAAGCATTAGACCAGGATTTGGATTACACCCGAAGTTCTATTCCCAAATTTTAGGGCAAAAAGCCTCTAGATCATTTTCTAGGGGAGATCGTTTTACTCTTTAAAAATCATTTTTGGTTTACCTAAGAAATCATGATACCAGTTACAAAACCATTTTTACCCCCTCAGGAAGTTTATGATTCTTATCTGAAAGGAATTTGGAAAAGGCAATGGCTTACTAATATGGGACCATTGGCAAGTGAATTGGAAATAAGGATTAGAGAAAGGGAAAATATCAAATATGCACTTTTTGTAACAAATGGTACTGTTGCGTTACAACTCGCTATTAAGGCGTTAGGCCTAAAGGGAGAGATTATAACTACTCCTTTTTCATTTATTGCAACTACCAGTAGTATTGTATGGGAGGGGTGTCAGCCTGTTTTTGTGGATATAGATCCTTACTCACTAAATATGGATCCTGATAAGATCGAAGCCGCTATCACTGAGAATACCTCAGCGATACTGGCGACACATGTTTATGGCAATCCATGCGATGTGGAGAAAATTGAAAGAATCGCTCAAGCGCATCAGCTTAAAGTAATTTATGATGGTGCGCATGCATTCGGTGTAAAAGTCAATGGCAAGTCTATCTTCGAATTTGGAGATATTTCTGTTTGTAGTCTTCACGCAACTAAGCTATTTCACTCTATAGAGGGAGGTTTAATCTTTACTAAGGACTCAAATCTGGTAAAAAAATTGGAGCGAATGAGAAACTTTGGATTTGATGGCCCAGAGAATTTCTCTGAATTAGGCATAAATGGTAAAAACTCAGAATTCCATGCTGCTATGGGGCTGGCTAATCTTGATTTTTTCGAATCGATATTAGAACAAAGAACTCGTCTTGTTGATCGATATCGCCAAAAGCTTAAAGGACTAAGAATCAAATATCCCAAGTGGAACGAGCATGCTAGCAATAATGCATCCTATTTTCCGGTTATTTTCGATTCTGAAGAAACCTTGCTGAAATGTTCTGATCAATTAAAGTTGAGAGAAATATTTACTAGAAGGTACTTCTACCCCTCTCTAGGTAATGTGTTACCCTATTTAGAAAAATCTCCCATGCCAATTACAGAAGAATTGGCAAAAAGGGTTCTTTGCTTGCCGCTTTATTTTGATTTGGCTGTAGAGGAGGTAGATTTGATTTGCAGGATTATCTTAAGAGCACACGAAAATTAAATGAATAAAATCGTTAAAGAGCATTATACCATCGGTATTTCTTGCATTGGTAGTGGTGTAGGGGAGTCTGTGATTAATTCATGCAGGCTTTCCAATTTACCCTTAAAAACCATTGGTTTGGGAACTAACCCCTTTGCCTATGGAGCATATGCTTGCGATGTGATGGATTATACACCTACGATCTATGCATCAAATTTTATTGATGTATTGATTGAGAAATGCCTTCTGCATCAGGTTGATTTTCTTATTCCCGGAAGAGATGATGAAGCGCATATTTATGCTCAGAATAGCGAGAAATTCGAGAAGTTTGGTATCAAGATTCTCGCAGCTTCCGAGGAAATGATTGCGCTTTGCCGAGACAAAGAACGAATGAGTCTTGAACTCAACCCTATTGCCGACGTTTTTGTAAAGTGTTTTCAAAAAGAAACGGTTTTACAGAAAATAGCAGATGGGCTTGTTGATTTTCCATTGATAGCAAAGCCCAGAAGTGGGTTTGCATCAAAAGGAGTAGAAATAATAAAATCTGAAGCAGATTTTTACATGATTACGGATAATCATATTCTTCAGGAACTCGCTGTTCCCTTAGAGGATGATCCTAATTATGATTATTTCATTTCAGAAATTTCTAAAAATAGAAATCCTCAAGTAGCCGAGATTTCGATTCAGTTGGTTATAGGAAAAGAAGGGGAAATAATCGGGAAAATGGCCACCTATAATAAATTGAGTAACGGGATTCCGATTGAAATTTTACCTTACGAAAATCCATTGATTTGGGAAACAGTAGAAAGGTTGCTTCCTACACTTCTCAATAAAGGGTTGGTAGGTCCTTTGAATATTCAAGGGAGAGTGACTTCTCGAGGATTAAAGATATTTGAAATGAATCCTCGCTTTACCGGAATCACAGGACTAAGGGCACTTATGGGTTTTAATGAAGTCGAAGCTTGTATTAAAAATTGGCTGAATATTGGCAATAAGCCCCCTAGGCTTGAGTTTAATCCTAACCGATTTGGTATTCGTCAGACAGCAGATCGAGTAATGGAGCTTTCCAAAAATGAGGAAGTAAGAACGGTTTTTTCAGCAATTAATAGTAACAATTTTAGACTTCGGAAGCGAGTACTACTTACCGGTGCATCAGGCTATTTAGGGCGGCGATTGGTTAGCGATCTGATTAATCAAGAAAAGTATGATCTTATTCTTTTGGGAAGAGACAAGAAAAAATTAGAGGATTTATTTCCAGGGAAAGATTTTCAATGTATTGATTATAATGATATTGAGAGCGGCGTCTTTAATTTAGGAACTCTTGATATTGCATTACATGCAGCATTTGCGAGACCCCATCAAGGCAATAAGGCCATTGCTGATAGCCTCCAATTGACTAGCAGTCTGTTTTTAAACTTGGCCATCCATCAGGTACCCTTGATCATCAATATTTCATCTCAAAGTATCTACGGGAAAGAAAGTGGCGAGCGATGGATCGAATCAAGTCCGGCAGCACCAATCGGAGTGTATGGTCAGGCAAAATATTCCGCTGAAGTAATGCTTAACAGTTTGAATAAAATCTACCCCCAAATAAAAACAGTATCAATTAGATTGGGAACCTTAGCTGGCGGTCAGCCGGGATTGGAGCCGGTTGATTTGCTTTCGAGGTTGGTTTTACAAGCCCAAGAGGGAACATCACTTCAATTACTCAACGGGCAAATCCCTATTCAGCGGCTCGATGTAAGAGACGCTTCTCGGGCAATAGTGAGTCTGATTGGAAAAAATATGCAAGGGCTGGATGAGCTTTACAATATAGGAGCTTCAGAGGTATATTCATTGTCAGAGCTAGCGGCGTGGATTACTGAAATGGCTCCTTCCTCAGTTAAAAGCGAAGATCTCAAGAATGACTTTTCTAACTTGGGAGTATTAGATTCCACGAAATTTCGGACACAATTTCAATGGACTCCTTCTTATTCCATAAAAGAAACCATACAATCCCTTTTTTTATTTTTTAATCCAAACAATAAAATAGAAAGTGTTTCATCTACAGGGAATTAAAGACGTTATAATTTCTTTCGAGAGGGAACAGGACCTTAGCTCTTGGAAATACCATGGGATGGATATTTGGCCGGTCTTAAGGTCTCTGGTCTTTATCGAATGCAGAAATGAACTCAATTCCATTCACAATAATGTACAGCTTGATTGGCTTAGAAAATCCAAGAGAAGAAGGATAAGCTCTTTCCTGAAAAAACTTAAGAACAAATTAGACTTTAGGAATAAAAATTTAAACCTAGCTGAAAAGAATGTCGCAAAATCTATCAAGGGAGAGATTTTGCCAATTCATGCGGTGTTTTTTGGTTCATGGTATTTTAGAACCACTTATGAAGGAAGGTTTATCAATAAGTATTTCTACCCCTTAATCGAACTACTTGAAAAGAAATTTAATCTCAAGTCAGTTGAAGTGGAATATGCTACGGGGTATAAGTTTAGGTCAGAGTATGCTCAAATAAGTAATCAAATCGATTTTATAGATTCTTATGAACCAGCGGATTACGATGGAGATAGAATCGAGTCCTTAAAACAAGATTATCGATTTGTAAGCTTTTTTGATTTGCTAGTGAAGGCAGGAGTCCGAAAGGAGTTGAGGGATGGTATGCTTCAAAAAATTGAGAAAATTTATCTTGATTCTTTTAGGTACGAGCAAATATTTTCAAACTACAGACCCAAGTTGACATTCTGCCTTACCTTTTTTAATGAACAAATGTTTGCCATGCTTTTTGCTGCATCAAAGGCCGGGATCAAATCAGTTGATGTAGGTCATGGATTTCCGGCTGATCCTGAAAACATGATTTACAATAAGTTTGTCAATTTTCCCAAGGGAGGATACAACACTTTGCCTGACTTTTTCTGGGTTTGGGATGATCCTGTAAAAGAAGCAATGGGTCAGTGGATCCAGAGTCAAGGAAGGCATCAAGTTTTGGTAGGGGGGAATCCATGGCTTTCTTATATCCTTCCAAACATTCCTATTAAAAAACTTTCTTCCAAAACTGTGGTACTCTATACCTTAACTGTAAATCATCCGGAACCCTTTATTATGGAAGCCATGAAAAAGTCTGAAGAGCAATTGGAATGGTGGATTAGGCTTCATCCTGCTATTTCTCAGTCCAAGGAGGAAGTAAAAGAAAAATTCCTGGCAAAAGGCCTTAGAAATTTCAATTTGGATGAAGCGAATAGGCTCGAACTGCCGTTTCTGCTAAAGAATACAGATGTTCATATTTCTAGAAACTCCAGTTCGGTATTTGAAAGTATTTCAATTGGGAATATCCCAATACTTCTAGACGAAGAATCACAAAGCGCTTATTCCATGTCAATCAAAAGTAAATTGGTAATTCAACTTCCCAGTCAAACTGCAGAATCTCTTTTAGCTACCATAGACTATGCTATTAAAAAGCCAAAATATTCTTCTCAAAATCTAAGTAAAAGTCAAGATGCTCTGAATTTTTTACTGCAAGCCACCTTCTCTGAATTATCTTTCAACGAGTCTTAATTTATGAGAAAACCTGCCATTCCATTGGTGAGTATTAGTTGCCTTACTTATAATCATGGGGAATTTTTAAAAGACGCACTGGAAGGATTTTTGATGCAGAGGACAGATTTTTCCTTTGAAATTTTGATCCATGATGATGCTTCATGCGATGATACCACAGCTATCATCGAAGCGTATAAAGAAAAATATCCTGAGATTATTAAACCCGTATTTCAAAAAGAAAATCTTTGGTCTCAAGGTAAAAGAGCACTTTCCGCTACATTCAATTTCCCCCGAGCAAAGGGGAAGTATATCGCCATGTGTGAAGGAGATGATTATTGGATTGAACCCACCAAACTTCAGAGACAGGTAGATTTTCTGGAAGCAAATCCAGAGTATATCGCATGCGTACATGGAGCTTACTTCTTTGATGAAAAAAGTGACGCTCGAGTACCCTCAAAGTTTGAAAAAGTCAATGAAGATTTTGATCTACAGATGATGAAAATTTTCAATGAATCAGGTGGCGTTTATCCTTCCTGCTCTATTCTAATGCGCAATACACCACCTTTTTACCCCAATGAATTGCTGAGATTTCCTTCTGGAGATTTGACATTGATCGTTTTTTTGAGACTCAAGGGGAAAATAAGATTTATGAAAGGCCTTTGGGCAGTCTATCGGATTCATTCTAATGGCGTATATCAAGGAGAAGAAAGAAGTATCAAAAACATCATAAAAAATAGGTACCTGATTCAGGAATATTACACTAGTCTTGCCGATAAACTCCCCTCCTATACTCGAAAATTACTTTATTTGTTTCAGGTGAAAAACTACTTGAGTATTCAATATCTCAAAATGAAATCGCTTTTTAAACAAGTCTAAATCTATGGAATTTGAATCTTTTTTAGCCCATCTCGCAAAGAACAAAATTAAAGCGGCTGCTATATTGGTCGCTTTTGTGATTTTGGGTGTGCTCTATATTTTGCTGACTCCTAAGTCCTATCGGGCCGAGATTTTACTTCTTCCTGAGGCAAAAGGTGCATCAGGAATGAGTGGATTGGGACAATTGGCATCTTCTATCCCAGGACTGGGGTCACTTTCAATGGGAGAGTCGAGTGCCGATGCCATTCGACCAGCTTTGTATCCTAGCCTTACCCAAAGTACACCTTTTGTCCGAGAATTTGTTTCTTACACGTTTTTCCATCCGGATTTTCAAGACAGTGTCAATCTGATTAGTTACGGTCAAAATTATGCACCTACTAATCCATTTGCCATTCTGAAAAAATATACGATAGGTCTTCCTGGTGAAATTTTATCAGCTTTACGAAGTAAGACCACAAAAGATGAAAAATCTTCATCCACCATTTTTGGAGAGGTAAAATCAAAAAAAATGGAAGAAGAATTTTTTCGTCCAACTGTCGGCGATTTTAAATATTTGGAAGCGGTCAAAGATATGGTTGCAGTTTCGACAGATAAAACTACAGGTATAATTAAAGTAAGTGTTCAGTCTACCAACCCCGTCTTATCTGCTTATTTGACAGAATTCACTAAGAATTACATTGTGAATTACATGACTAATTACAGGCAAAATAAACAGCGGAAACAAGTTGAATTTTTAACATTGAGAAATGAGGAATTAGAAAGAAAATTTCTTGAGGATCAATCCAAATTAGCGAGCTTCAAAGAAAGGAATCTTGATATTAGAAGTCCTTATCTGCAGAATCAAGTTGAAAATTTATCTGCTCAATATGAACTTTCTAAAACTCTTTATTTTTCAATTAACGGACAGCTTGAGCAGGCAAAAATCAAATTGAATGAGGAAACTCCCATTTTTGCTGAAATCGAACCTGTCTCGATCCCTGCCATCAAAAGCAAGCCTCAAACAATGCTTGTACTTTTTCTGATGGGTTCTTTGGGGGTTTTGTCTGCGGCTTTGTTCGTATTGATTAAAATGCCGAAGCAAAAGTGATAAGGCTTTCTGCCAAGGCCGTGGAGAATCTCAAACTGGCAAGTCTCTATATACTTTCAGTTTCTGTAGTCTTACGGTTCGATTTTTTATTTGGTGGGGCTAATAGATTTTTGCCCTTCAGGGTTTTGATGGTTCTTACGCTGTTCTGGTTTTTTACCCAATTTCTTGATCCCTTTCGTCCCAAGTGGGTATCAAAAGCCACAATTTTTTTTCTCAGTATATTCCTTCTATACTTTAGTTTGGCCCACTTGTTTTGGATTGACTCCATGGAAAGCTTAGGGCCGTTTTTGAGAAATCAATTTCATTTTGTCTATATCCTTGCAGGGTATTTTTTAACGCAGTACCTAGCTAAAGGTCTTTCAAAAAAACAAATCCAGACTTTGGTAAAAGTTGTCATTGGCCTTGTATTGACCGTGGTTTCTCTTGAAACTTCTTTGAGGTATCTGATGCCAACCTTGGATTTGAATTCAGAAAGTACTGATTATCTCTTGGAGATCTATACAGGTGCTCAACAAGGGCTCTCCTTTGACACCTTTTATTTTTTTAAAATGTCAAGTATCATGTTTTTTGATTCAAATTATGTAGGGGCATTTCTTTTGATATTTTTTGGAATGCATCACTTTGTGAATTACGAGAGCCCATTGAGAAAAAACTTAGTGTCAGTTATTTTTTTACTGTTGATTTTCTTTACATTAAGTAGGGCTGCCATTTTTGTTACGGGTATTTGGCTTGCATTTAATTTTTGGAATTCAAAGGCGTTTGTTTCCAAATGGGTCTTTGCTATTAGCTGCGTTATAGCTTCTTTGATTTCACTTTTTTTCCTTCAGGATAGTGTTGCCTTTTCGGACGGCAGTTTTATAACCAAGCTTCAAATATTGGAAGGGCTGTCTGTGTTCTTTGATCAAGATTTGCCAACGGCTCTTTTTGGCCTTGGATATGAAGTAGGAGGGTATTTGTATTCCTATATGTCAGGAGGATATGCTCACATTCATTTAGCGATATTGCTGGGGGAATTAGGCCTCATTGGTTGCTTGGTTTACTTTGCTTATTGGTACTTTATAGGGCTTCAATCTGGAGTCAGGGTTTTGTATATATTTATCCCTTTTTTTATAGTAGGTCTAAGTTTAGCCGACCCTTGGGAGGTTGGGTATTTTTGGGCCTCGGCAATGATAGCGAGATTATGATATGTTGAATGTCTTGATTTGTGCGTTTGAAGCTGGGATAAATCAGATTGCTGCCACACTTCCTAAGCCTAATCCTAAAGTCAATTTTTTTATTTCATGGCAAGGAATAAAGATAGATTCCTTGCCAATTCCTCCGTCGTTAAAAGAAAGACAAGATGTCAAAATAACCCGTTTGGAAGGAAGGGGACTTTCCCGTAATAGAAACAACTGTATTAAAATCGCTATTCAATCCCGAGCAAAGGGACTTTTTTTGATAGCGGATGAAGATGTTGAATTCTTGGCTGGATTTGACAATATTATTGAAACTTCGTTCAGAAATCATGCTGAAGCAGACATAATTTGTTTTCAGGTATCGTCCAAAAATTCTTCCACGCCATTCAAAAATTATCCTGCTCAAAGTCATCAAATAACCTTAAGATCGATCGATCGAATTTCCTCAATCGAAATTACGGGGAGAATGGAACTTTTACACCAAGTTAGTTTTGATGAAAGGCTAGGACTTGGTTCCGAGTTTCCATCCGGAGAAGAAACTGCTTTTCTTGCAGATTGCATCAGAGCAGGTAGAAAGATTGTATTTCAGCCAATATCTATTGTATCTCACCCCTACGAAACATCGGGCAAAAAAAGGGTAAACATGTTTTCTGACGAAGACTTGCATCTCATAGGGGGACGTGCTTATCGGATATACGGTTCATCCTATGCACGGGCTTTTTTTATTTATTCTGCTATCAAAAACTATCCTATATACCATCAACGAAGGTCAGTTTTTTCTTACCTAGGTCAACTTTATCATGGGATGAATCAGTTTAAAAAACTGAAAAATAATGGCTAAAGTATCCGTAATTATCCCGAGTTATGGCCGACCAGAACTGCTCAAGAGATCAATTTTAAGTGTGGTTTCTCAAACTTTTACCGACTGGGAGCTGATAGTGGTTGATGATAATGGATCAGGTAGCCCATCCCAAATCGAGACGCAAAGAGTTCTTGAAGAATTCAAAAGTGACTCAAGGATTAGCTACCTTATCCAGGAAAGTAACAGGGGTGGCGCGGCAGCAAGAAATAGGGGATGGCAAGCTGCAAAAGGATCATTTGTCTGTTTTCTGGATAATGATGATGAGTTTTATCCCGAAAAACTTGCGGTTCAATATTCCACCTTAGCAGGTTCTACATATCAAATGTCTGTATGTGGATTTGAATCTTTTAAAAACGGTAAAAAAGTCCGTGTATCATCTCCCATTGTTCAGATTGATGATTTCCTGATGCCTTTTGCTCAAGGCGAAATTAACTTTGCCTCTGGCTCTACATTGATGGTTACAAAAAAGCTTTTAGAAAAGGTTGGAGGTTATGATGTGGACTTTGGACGAAAGCAAGATGTAGAGTTGATGATCCGACTATTGACAATTGAAAAGCTTAGTATCGAAGAAAGAGTATTGGTTCGTTTGAATATTGATGATAGGAGTAACATACCCACAGTTGAGAACTTTTTGAGATTTCAAAATCTTTTCAGAGTAAAATTCGAACCTTTGTTTAGCCAGTTTCCAGAAAACGTACAAAATCAAATTAAGCAATTTGAGTTGATTGAGTTGTCAAAAGTTGCTCTTTGGAATAAAGACTGGAAATTATTTTTTTCTGTTTTTCTTAGAAGAGGACTCAATTGGAAGAATCAACTGTTTCTTGCAATTGATTTGGGCAGGAAGTTTGCAACCTATTATTTTAATTGAATTTAGTTAGGCATTCACCGGATTTAGGCTATTCATTCTCTTTTGATTCCCGATTAAAACTCCCATAAAATTCATTTGATTTGATTAAAAAAAACTTAGGAACTGTTTCCTTGCTTTTGCTATTTTTTTGTGGCGATCTTTTAGCCCAAGACTTTCCTGCTATTAGAAAAAGGCTTACTGAGCTTAGTGCTTTTTCGTCTATTCTAAGCTATGAGGACAGAAATTGGTCTTATGAAAATTTTAAAAAAAGAATCAATGATTCCAATGGGGCTTTTTTAAGGGATAATCCTCGCCCGACTTCTGCGGATATCAAGACAGATCTTATTCAGCAGGTATTTTTCTTTTTGAGAAACCAAAAGGAAGTAGTCTCTTCCGCAATGCTTCATGAGCAAAAAGATAGATTATACAAAACCCTTTCCTGGTGGATAATAGATAAGCCGCAGTTTAGATGGACAGACAGCGCACTAGATCAGCCTAGATATGTTGGTGCTATTTTATTGCTGTTGTATGACATTATGAAAGCTGACGAATCTGATCCAAGATACGCATCAAGGATCAGACGTATTAATGAAGAGGCAGCAAATTATCTTTGGCATTCATGGAACCATGGTAAATCCGACGACCGATTTATTTCCTTGGGTGATGATTTGAGTGATGATGTACGGCGAATGGGAAATGTCGGATATAGATTATTCGCAATGACTGCTATAGCTACCGCATTGGATCGAGAAGATTTGATGACTTCCATTTCTTATATTGTCAACAACCAGTTTCAGTTCCAGATCAATACAGGATCAAATTATCCCGTGGCTTTAATGCCTGACTTTGCCTTTCATCAGCATAATATACAAGGAGGACAACTCTATAATCTAGGATATGGATTGGATTGGTTTAATGATTTTGTAGCATATGCCTACTATGTGAAGGACACTCAGTGGGCACTGACTGACTATCAATTAGGAATATTAACTTCATTTTTGGAAAGAGGAGTTTATCCCTTTTTTGTAGAAAACGGTCAACTTGTACAGCAGGCACTGGGTCGCCATAATCAAGTCCAATCATCATGGATTAAATTCCCAGAAAATAGGGCGAGATTGTTAATGAGTTTTTTTTCAAAAGATTCGGAAGAATATAAGGCAATTGAGAATATTCTGTCAGATTTGAATTTTGAAAAAAATACTGGTTTCCACGCCTTTTACACTTCTGATTTCTTAATTGCAGATTTGCCCAAGTATAAAGCATCAGTCAGATTGGTGTCAGATAGGACTTCCGGCCAAGAAAGTGGTGATTTCAGTCAAAAAAACGGAATGTTGAATTTTTTTAGTTCAGATGGAAGTTTTCTACATTATCTACCTGACTTTGATGAGGTAAAGGGTGCTTGGGATTGGAGAAAAGTACCCGGTACAACGGCTGCGTTAATCAATTACCCACTGCCTATTGTACCATATGGAAAAAATTATGCTGGTTTTTCAAGTTATTCTGGGGTTTTAGCTACTGAAAAAGGGGCTTTAATCGCAGGAAATTTGCGCCGAAAGAGTGGAACCTACCAATTAGAAATGGTGAAATCCTACCTTCTGCTCCCCAATGTGGTTTTATTTTGGGGGTTTGGATTGAAATATGAAGAGAAAAACCCCGTAAATACCACGATCACCCAGGAGCGAACACTTGAGGATGCTTTCATTTTGAGCGGAAGTAACAAACAGCTAATTCGTATGGGTAGTGATACAGTCTTGAAAGCCAAAAAACCAATTGCTATTTGGAATGGGGAAACGGGTTACGTTATTTTTCCGACGGGAGAAGTTGGATTTCATGTTGAAATTAGTTCTCAACTAGCCAGAACTAAATGGGAATTACTGGATGAACGTAATAAAGAATTAAATAATGAATTGCCACTTTTGACTGTTGGTATCAGGCATATTGAGAATTCACAGCTAATCAGCGATTCTTATTTTTATGTGATGGTTCCTAAAATTAGTGAACAAGAATTTACCAGCCTTTATAATCTGGGTGAAGTTGACTTTGCTAGTTTAGGAATTGGACAATTAAAGTATTCTACTTCTTGTCTCTCACTTGTACATAAGAATGAAGCTTGGTTTGTTAATTTTAAAAATGCAGCTAACTCTGAGTTTTCCTTGGCGGGTATTCATTTTTCGGTAAAAGGTCTGCTTGGAGGAGCGGTCTATTTGGACAATAATAATCTTCAGTTTAATCTGTCCCAAATGGAAAAGAGAAATACTGAAGGTCAGGACTTTTTAATAAAAATTGATAACTATCAGCCGAAATCAATTTCCCCAGTGGAAACCCTTTCAAAGCCACTTAGGGTTCGGTACACTCAGTCTGGATTCCAGATCTTAGGAAATACTCAAACAAAAAATTCTCTTAATTTTGGATCTTCTTTCCGCTTTGACATTTCCCAAAATCCCCACTAAGATCTTTTGAAATTTTCAGTACTTATCTCGATTTACTTTCGAGAAAAACCAGAAAACCTACAATTAGCTTTTCAAAGCCTTTTAGATCAAACTCTTCCTGCTGATGAAATAGTCCTAGTCAAAGATGGCCCTTTAACTCCCGAACTTGATGAAATGATAGGCGTTTTTATGGCCTTACTTCCAATTAGACTGGTGGTTTTACCTGAAAACAAGAGTTTGGGCTTTGCTCTTAATGAAGGGTTGAAATATTGTACCCACGACTGGGTAGCCCGAATGGATACTGATGATATCTGCCATCCTGAACGGTTTGAAAAGCAAGTCAAATTTGTGAAAGGTAATCCTCAAATAGATTTAGTTGGAAGTAATATCACCGAATTTATCGAAACACCGGGCGACCTCAAGAGAAAAAAGAACGTTCCGGAAAAGCATGATGATATTATTCAGTTTGCTTTCAAAAGATGCCCATTTAATCACCCTACAGTTTTTTTTAAAAAGGCAGCAATATTGGAAGTGGGATCCTATCAATCGATGATTTTATTTGAAGATTATTACCTTTGGTTTCGGTTGATAAAAGCAGGAAAGAAATTTCATAATCTTCAAGACTCATTACTTGATTTTCGTTTGGGCAAGGATATGCTCGGTAGGAGACAAGGCATACAATATGGTTTGAATGAAGCAAGATTCTTTCTGTTTTCATTTAAAGAAGATTTGATACCTTTTTCTGCTTTAATTCGATTTTTACTCCGCTTTCCCATTCGGATTATGCCAAAGTGGTTCACACTTTTTATTTATGATTCCTTTTTAAGAAAATAGTCTTGAGGAAAGTAGTATTTATTTTTGTTCTGTTTTTTCTTGGTCTTAATGATTCAAATAGTCAAAACTTAAATGTTTCATTTCCGATTTATGAAGAGTTTTTCAGGAGAGAGCAACTCAATGGAAACTTGCTTAGCAACCATTCATTTTTTGTAAGGCCACTAAATTTATCTGCCTTAAAAAAAGGAACTTCCAAGAAATTTTCTTTTCAGGCTGTTTCTGAAAATCAAAATTTTGATTTTCTGGTATTGCCCTTAGTATCGCAAACCACTTACAATACCACTAGACCATATGGTTGGGGAAATAAAGGGATGCTGCCAAATGTAGGCCTGCAATCTTATCTGAGCACAGGCGTATTTATGAAGATTAAATTTTTTGAGCTCCAAGTTCAGCCTGAGATTGTTTATGGTCAGAATAAGGCGTTTGAAGGGTTTGGAGGTGATTTCCCAACTTTTGTTTTACAATCAAGATTTTTTTATTGGAACAACGGGGATAATCCTGAGCGCTTTGGAAACTCTCCAAACATTAGAGCTTGGTGGGGTCAATCCTTTGCCAAATTTAATTTTGGATCATTGGCTCTTGGTATCTCTACAGAAAATATAGGCTGGGGGCCTGGTCAATTTAACTCACTGATTTTTAGTGCAAATGCAGAGGGATTTCCCCATTTGAAGCTAGAAACCCATAAGCCAATAAAGACTTTTTTGGGGATTTTTGAAGGACAATTACTTATGGGGAGATTGGAAAATAGTTTGGAGTCTCCCACTCAAAATGATTTTTTAAATAATCGTTACTTTAAGCCATTTGACGGGGATTGGAGGTATGTCAACGGGGTACATATTGCCTATCAGCCTAATTTCTTGAAGGGGTTTACGGTTGGATTCTCTCGAACGTTTCAGCAATACAGCAAACTGAAGGGAAATAAATTCAGGGATTGGTTCCCGATATTCGAAGTGTTTCAAAAAGAAACATTCTTCCAAAATGGGAATACTGTAGATTACGACAACAAAGGTCAAGATCAACAAGTTGCTGTTTCATTTAGGTTTCTTTCCTCTAAAGGAAGGTTTGAAGTGTACTCTGAATTTGGTAGAAGGGATCATAACTTCAATTGGAGAGAATTTATACTTAATCCGGAACATGCAAGAGCCTTTTTGTTTGGATTTTCAAAGTTATTTCCAGTCGAGAATGATAAGTTGGTCCAACTAAGGGGAGAAATTACTCACCAGCAGGAATCTGTAAATCGATATGTTCGTTATCCTGGATTAATTGGTAATCAAACTTGGCATACTCATGGACTTGCTCGAGGTTTTGTTAATAGGGGAGAATCATTGGGAGTTGGGATTGGCGTAGGCTCCAATGTACAAACGCTTGAATTATCTATAGTCAATGGTCTGGAAAAAAAGGGAATTCAATTAGAACGACTCGCCAATCACCAAGACTTTTTCTACCGGGCATTTGGACAAAATCCGGAAAAAAGACCCT
>VFQM010001354.1_pt1 | contig 21742 bp, 12 predicted proteins | sample 3512391 | NCBI WGS metagenome assembly VFQM01 (sample SAMN10412369, study PRJNA504923) | tailings metagenome | isolation source: Replicate 1 from Balatoc abandoned mine | place: Philippines | reverse complement strand
CACGAGGCCGTGTGGCGACGCGGGGGGAGTCCATTTCATCATTCAAGCCGACGCCTACGGCGCGGCTTAACTCAGGCGTTGAATGTCCGCTTCTGGCCGGAAGTGGAAGTCAGCCGCCTTGACTCCGAGAGAGCATTCGGCAGCGCCCCAGGGGGCCGGTTCATTCAACACCAGGGTCGCTGCCTAGCTCTGTCCGGCGAATAGGCGTAATTCGACCAGCGCCTGCGGCTATCGGATCACGATCTGTTGACCCTTTTACGGTGCTTGAGGCCCCGCGCGGTGGCCCCGGGAATGCGGGAGGCAAGCCGCCCATCTCCAGGTTCGGCCGGGTGGTGTAGAACCGTTCGGGGGCAGCGTCGGGCGGACAGATGTGGGAAAGCAGGCCGTCAGCATGAATCCGCGCCTGCTCAGCCAAGGCCCGGTTCTCCGGCACTTGAGAGTCACGGAAGTTCCAATGGGTATGACGCATCGCGTCGACTTCCCCACGAACCGCGTCTAGGAAGTCCCGATGGGCCTCTAACCAATCGGTTCTGGCCGACCGCGGGACGAGGGGAAAGCGACCGTAGCCGTTGCTGTCAAAAGCGAGGGGACGCTTCGTATACCAGCGGACCCAGGCGTTGAACTCGCGAATGCGGGCTCGCGTCGCGAGCTTGGGTGTCACGGGCGTGTTGGTTTCCGCGCGCCAATCGGCTTCCGTGATCCATCGGTTCGACAGCACGCGATCACTGGCTAGTCGCTTGATTAAATTCGTGACGTTCTCGGGTATTCCCAGCGACTCGCCCATCCAGAAGATTGATGCGGTTAGGGCTTTGCGGATCGCAATGGCGTTCTCCAGTTCAACTTGGTGCATCGCTTCCCAAAACAAAGCGACCAGCACCGCGATGGCGTCGGGAGTTGCCTCATTCACCAGCTTGTGCAGCATCGCACTGTAGGCGGTCTCCACGCCGTGTTCGATGACCGGTTCGTCGGCGCCTAGGAACATCTTGTACAGGCTGTAGTCGCGGTCATGGGCACGTATCCAGCCGCGCTCCACCGCGTACTGCTGGATGAAGTCCGTATAGGCCGCCGGGGCTAGGTCGCGGGTGGCGAGAAAGGACCAGAGTTTCGACCTGAAATCGCGGGTAGCGCCGGCATAGGGGCCCGGACCCCCGTCCTCCGGGCAGTCCCAGGCGTCCACGAGCGCCAGCAAGGTCTTGCCGTCCACCAGCGGCATCTCGTCGGGGTTGGACGCCGAGTCCTCCAAGCGCTTGAAGTGCCGGCGCCGGCCATGCGTGCCGAAGCATTTGCGGTCTAGCTGTTCGTTCGTCAGGCCTGAGATCTGGCGGACCCGCCAATACCAGAACCAGTTTCGAGCGCGGTAGGCCAGATCTTGCGTGGGGCGCATGCCGGGGGGGGGGGGTGGAGTGGAGAACTCCCCGATTATGCCCGGATTGCGCCCGCCAACCGCGCTAGCTGGAATAGGGGGGTTATCACGGCATCCGACATGGAGCGCCCCATGCGCACAAAACCCGGCCTTCCTCCCCCGATCGTCCCGGTGTCCGGGCGGGCGCTGTGGCAGGCCCTGGGCTTTGCGAACGAGCGAGCGTTCCAGCGGGCCCGGAAGGCCCATCAGGTGCCGATCCCGCTCTATCCGCTTCCGGGTCAGGCGCGTGGCGTCTATGCCCGATCCGATGACCTGGCCCGCTATCTGGCAAGCCTGACCCCGTTGCCGCCCAATAGGAGCACCGCCCCATGACCACCTAGCTCAGCGCGTAGGGGCTGGAAACGGCAACGGCCCGGGGTGAAGACCCGGGCCGTTGTTGAGGCACTGCATTTGGACCTCCGCAGTGACTCCCAGTCTAGCAGGCCGGCGGCGCCTGTCCAACGGGCCGCTTGATCGCGCCGATTCGTGCCCGCCGCCGGCGGGGACGCCTTGATACCGACATGCCATCGCCGCACCGCGGCGATGAAGGGAGCCTTTTGCCCATGAATCTGCTTTCCCATCTCGCGCCCACCGGGCGCCGTCCGATCTCATCTACACCGGCCGACGCGCCCCTGGGTATTGGGCGCCAGCGACTCCTCGCCCGCGCCCTGCTGCAAGCCCAGCGTGGCGCCGAATCGACGGAAGCTCTGCGCCTTGATCTACCGCCGCCGGGCGAGGAGCGCATTCGCAACATCGTGCACCGAGGCGCCCCGCGACCTGTGTTCAAGACCACCTCCGTCAAGCTCGGGCGGGTCGTCCAGTGCGAATCCGCGCTGGAGCACGAGGCGGCCCTGCTGCTAGATGTCAGCCCCGCCGTGCAGGCATTTGCCGAGCAGCCGGCACGCATCCACTATGCGTTTGAAGACGGCTGGCGTAGCCACATACCCGACTTCGCGGTGCTGATTGCAGACCGGCTCACGTTTGTCGAGATCAAGTTCGAGAAGGACGTCGACGTCGAGGTGCGTGAGCGCACCTACTATCTGCAGGGGCAGCTTGAGGCCTTGGGCGCCGCCTACTGCCTGCTAAGCGAACGCCACCTGCGCCAAGGGGACTGCATCCAGAATGCACTGCGCGTCCTGCGGCGGGCACGTCACGCGATCAGCGAAGTTCAGTTGCTTGCGACGCTGGAGAAACTGCGCGCTGTGGACCGTGTTCCGCTCGCCGCGTTCGGCTGGAGCGTTGCCGACAGTCAGGAGGCTATCGGTATCGCCAAGCTGATCATGAGCGGCCAAGCGGCGATCGATCCAAACGGCCCGCTGTCCGACCGCACCTGCGTCTGGCTCGCCCGCGATACCGCCTGCGCTGGAGGTGCCGCATGATTGGCGGCAGCTTCAGTATCGGCCAGAACCTGACGCTCAATAACCAGCGCCATCGCGTCCTGCGTAATCTGGGCGAAGGGGTCATCGCCGTAGAGGATCTCGCCACTGGCCGCATTGCGCAGCATGCGGTGGCGGACCTGCTAAAAGAATGGAAGGCGGGGAATCTGGTTCTCGATGGCGGGGCCACGACGCCGGACAGCGCCCGGCAAAAGGCCATAGAAAGTGCCCATCTGGACGCGTTCCGCCAAAGTTACAGCGAGTCCGAGCAGGACCAGGCCAAGGTGCGGCTGGCGTTCGTGGAGCGACTGGAGAAGCTGCCGCGAACCTTCAAAGTGATGACCCCAATCATCCAAGAGATCTGGGACGACAAGAAACTTTGGAAGAACGGGCCGCCGCTGAAGAAGTGTCCTCACTTCACCACGGTGGTGAACTGGATGGTCGCCTACCAAGGCAGCGGACGCGATATCCGGAGCCTGGTCGACAGGCATGAACGAAAAGGCAACACCACCGGGCGACACCCGGAGATCGTCCAGACCATTGCCCGCGAACTCATCGAGACGCGCTATCTGACAGAGGAGCGCCCGTCTCTCAAGACGGTGCGACGCGAGGCGGCGGGCCTGATCGCTCGCCGCAACGCCACGCGCTTGAAGTCTGAGCAGCTGGCGACCCCGAGCTACAGCTACTTCAAGTCGCTCGTCCAGGAATTGGCCCCGTACGATGTCTATCGGGCGCGCTACGGTCAGCGCGCTGCCGACATCAAGTTCCGGGCCGCCGGTCGCGGCGTGGTGGCCGTGCGACCGCTCGCCCGCGCCGCGATGGATCACAGCCGGATGGACCTGTTTGTGGTGGACGACCGCACCGGTCTGCCGCTGGGTCGGCCGTGGCTCACGCTGGTCATCGACGAATACAGCCGCTATGTGCTGGGTTACTACCTCGGGTTCGAAGAGCCGAGCAACGTGAGCATGACCCGGGCGCTGCGCCATGCGTTGGCCCCGAAGGATGGGTGCCCCGACACCCGCTGTGCCTGGGATGCCTGGGGCGTGATGGAGCTGCTGGTCGTGGACAACGGGCTGGAGTTCCATGCTCGCGCCCTGGAAGCCGGCGCCGGCCGATACGGCATCGACGTGCAGTTCTGCCCGCGCCGCAAGCCCTGGTACAAAGGCAAGGTGGAGCGGTTCTTCGGCACGATGAACACCGGGCTGCTGGTGGATATGAAGGGCAAGACCTTCTCCAGCGTTCTGCTCAAGGGCGATTACGACCCCGCCAAGCACGCCGTGATCAGCCTGGCCACGCTGCGCCGGGTACTGCAGATGTGGATCGTGGACGTCTACCATCAGGAGGTCCATTCCGGGCTGGGTATGACGCCGCAGGAAGCCTGGAACAACGGCATCCAGCAAGTCGATCGATACCTCCCGCCGTCGTCGGTGGCGATGGATGCCGCCTTCAGCGCCTCTTGCCATCGGGAGTTGACTCACAAGGGCATCGAGTTCGATTCGCTGCTCTACAACTCCCGTGAGCTGGGCGCCCTTCGCGAGCTTCACGGCAGCCAGATCAAGGTCGAAGTCCGCACCTGCGACGACGACCTCGGCCACGTGGTGGTGGTCTCGCCGGACCAGGTCACCCTGATCAAGGTTCCGGCCCTGGATCCCGAGTACGCACTCGGCTTGACGCGCTGGCAGCACAAGGTCTGTAAGCGATTCCAGCGCCGGATCCAGGAAGACGATGCACGTGAGATCAGTTTGCTTGAGGCGCGACAGCGGATCCGGGCATTGATCGAGGAAGACATGCGGCTGGGTTCGCGAAAGTCACGCAAAAACCAGCAGAGGTTCATGGGCGAGCAGGCGCAGCCTGCGGCCCCCGCTGTGCCTGGGATGGCCCGTCAGGCCCCTGCAGAAACCGTGATTCCCGTTATCACCGCTGCTTCGCCTATACCAGAGGTGCAGCATCCGTCTGTCGCGGGTTCCGAAAAAGCGGTTGGAAGAAAGTCTGCGCCACCAACCTCGACACCCGAGGCTCTCCGGGCGCAGGACGAGAGCGAAGACCTCGTTCCGATGTTCACAAGTCGCAAGCTTAGGCAGGGGAGGGGCGCATGAGTCGCAAGAAGGAACTTGCCAAGTACTGCGACATCGTGTCCCGCATTCGGATCGACCACACTGCCTACGCCGATATCCTTGATCAGTTGACCGAGGCGTATGACGCGGTCGGAACCACAGCGACGCCGGTGTGCCTTCTTGTCACTGGTGAGAGCCGCACCGGCAAATCAAGTGTCGTCCGGGATCTTCTGGAAACCTACCTGCCAACCCAGGTGGATGATCGCACTATACGCACCGTCGTCTACGCAGTCGCGCCGGCCAAAGCCACGGTGAAGTCCTTGCTTGAGTCATTACTCCACGGATTGGGCGATCCGTACTGGAGCCGTGGCTCCTTGGGAAACATGACCCAGCGGTTGTACACCCTGTTGGATGCCGTGCAGTGCAAGATGATTATTCTCGACGAATTTCAGCACCTGTGCGACAAGGGGCAGAAGCAGAGCCTGCATATGCTGGCTGACTGGCTGAAAGTCCTTCTGGAAAGCAGAAAATACGGATTGGTGGCTGTGGGCTTACCGACTGCGGCCTCGGTCGTCCATGGGCACCCCCAACTGGCAGGCCGCTTCGACGATGAGCTGAGAATGCCGCTATTCGACTGGAGGGATAAAGGCTCGTCCGCCCAGTTCTGTGGGATTCTTCGCAAGTTCCAGGAAGAGCTGCATCCGTTCCAGCTCCCGGCGCTTGACAGTCGCGAGATGGCTCTCCGATTTTTTCTCGCCAGCGCGGGCCGCATTGGACTGGTTGCCAAGGTGCTGGACAGGGCTGTGCGAAATGCCGTGCGCGCTGGGACCGTGAAAGTAGGCCTGGATGACCTGAAGGCGGCGTATACCCGCGCCATCTGGTCCGCCCGTATCTTCCCGGTGCCTGGGGGACCGTTTGAAGCGGAGACTTCGGCGCTGTTGGCCAAGGGCGTGCAGGAGACGGTATTCGCCAATGCGGCCCTGGAGGAAGTGGCGGACAAAAGCGCCGCCGTGGCGGTCTACGGCAAGAACAAGTCTGGGCCCTCTGGCGACGACGACGAAGAGGGCCATCCGGAGCCTCCGGAGGCCCGCCAGCAGGCCCACCAGAGTCCGCGGCAAATGAAGAAGGCAACGGGGCGCCCGCCGCTGCGCAGGTGTCCCAATCGCAAGAAAGAGCTGGGGAAAGCGCTGTGAGGCTGGTGGTCAGGACGCGGCCGGCGCCGACCGAGTCGTTGATGGGGTTTGTCTTGCGCCTTACCGAGCACAATGGGTACCCGACCACGGCCTTCGTGCTCGCCGCCATGGGCAAGGAATGGTACCTCCCCAAGGTTGGCCGGCTTGACGCCGCCGGCCTGGCCTCTCTCGTTGGACTGGGCCAAGGTGATATTGATCGACTGACGCACAAGCCGGCGGAGCGGCCGCGGGCCTACGTCCGGGTATATGGGTCAGACCTGCCGAGCGCCGAGGTCAACCTTCGGCGACCCAAAGTGTGCCCCGCGTGTCTGGCGGAGGGTCGGCCCTGCGAAGCTTTCTGGGACCTCGCTCAGGCGATCGTCTGTCCCATGCACAAGGTTCACTTGGTGTCTGAGTGCCCTGGATGCAGCAAGCACTTGCTGTGGGCGCGTTCCAAGGTTCGGCAATGCAAATGTGGATTTGATCTGACCACGGCCCCCGTCGCGCCGGCTACGCCGGCCCTCGCGGAGCTTATGGCCTTTCTCCGGAACAAGGTCTACCAAGATGAAGGCCTAGCGCCGCTATCCCCGACAATGATCCAACTGGCGCACCTTGACCTCCGCCGGGTTTGCAAGCTGATCTGGGTCATGAGCGGCGTAGTCCACCACGCCCGGGGCGAATTGAGGGCGCCAAAAGCCCGGTCCCACTACAGGGAGCATCTGCATGTGGTAGCGGCAGCCCTTTCTAACTGGCCTGTGGGCTTTCGCGAATTCCTGTCCAGTACCTACGGTGATCTGCTCAAGAACGAACAACATTTTCCTCGATTCCACATCCTGTTCAACTGGGTCTTGGTTCGTCTGATAAAGAACGACAAGGCGGGGCGGTCGGCGTTCGATTTTATTGAGCGGGAGATATATCAGTTCGGCGCGCAACACTGGACGCGGGCGATGATGACGCGCGACGAAAAATCCAAGCGATTGCTGCCCACGTGGGTTAGATGGGGAACCATGACCGAAACCTGCCAGGTGACAGGACTTCATCAGCTGACTGTGAAGAGGCGGATTGCCAGTGGCGAGATCAAGAGCCGATTGATCAAGAGGGGGAAAGAGTGCACCGTCGTCGTTGACATGGACTCGGTCCGGTCGATGCGGCTCACACAGCGCCCGGCAGTATCGCTCCGCGATGCGGCGCCTCGGATCGGTGTTTCTATTGAGACACTCAGGGCGCTTAGGTCGAGCGGCGTGTTCACGGAAGCCTATCGGTCGGCGTACCCAGACAGCCTGACCCATGAGGATGTTGAGGCTTTCGCCGAGAGAGTGCGAAATCTTTGCCGCGGCAGGCGAGCGATCAATGCTTCGGGCGTCAAAACCCTTGATGAGGCATTCGCTGCCTGGACCGCCTCGCCCAAGGAGAAGGCCGAGTTACTGGCCAGAATCCTCGCCGCCCCTTCGATGGTTGTCGGAAAGAAGCTTGGCGAGGGCGTGGGTCGGCTTCAGATCCGAGAGAAGATTGTTTCGGCTTACTTCCAAGGCGTCCGAGGTGACGCGGCAGCCTGTCTCCCAGTATTGAAGACCGCGGCGCGCCTCGGTTGCTCGCCGGCGGTGGTGACCTGGCTCAAGCGAGCTGGGCATCTAAAGACTAGAAAGCATCTCGGGCGGGACATGCCCTGCCTTGCATCAGTCATCGAGTTCGAGAAGAGGTACGAAGCGCTGGCAAGAGTCGCTGATCGTCTTAATCTGACGTCAACTGCTGCCTACGCTCGACTGAACGTAGATGATTTTTGCCATGTATCGGTGAGGACGACGCAGAACTCAACAGTTTTCGTGAGCCGAGGCGAACTGGCCAAGGTAGAGAGGGCTCTACGTGGGGCGACATAGCGCCCGGCGTTGATCGCGGCACCTACCCCGTTCGCGTGCAACAAAAGCCGGGTGGGGTATGCTGAGAATCCCGGGAAATCGCTCGGATGTGGGAACGGTCAGGAGAGGCTAAGTGGCGAGAAGATCGTCTGGTGGCGGATTGTTGGTTCTCTTGGGAGCGCTGGCGCTTATCTTCATGGTGCCGAAAGAAGTTTGGATAGCCGTCGGGGTAATCGGCGGTATCGCGCTGACCGCATTTCTGATCATCAAGCACCTAAACAGCAAGAACAGCGTACCGCCTGATGTGATCGGAAAGAACGAGCCAACTCTGGCGGAGTTGATGGCTCCACCTCGACCCAAGCAGTCACCACAGGTTCCCAAGCGGCCTGCCCCGCCTCAATCTGAAGGAACCTCCTCGTTGGCGGCGATCAGGTCAGGCGCGGCGAGCGGGCGGCAACCTGACGCCCCGGGTGCTCAGACAGAAGAGTTCTACGTGGCCGCAGTTGCTCCCCAGAAGGCTGCGTCCTCCTACACCATGCCAAAGGCCCCGGCCGGCTTTGGCGACGGGCGTTGGGTGCCACCCGGTGAGGACGTCACGGTCGCAGGTGTAAACCTGCCTGGCGGGATGATCTATGTCGGCGGACGACTCAAAGCGCCCAACGGAGGCACCGATCCTTGCCTGATCAGCGGTCAACTCAACGTGGCGCCGGCAGGAAACTACCGAACTCGCCAGATGGGCTATTGGCCCAGCTATGCCGAGGCTTCTCCGACGGAACGACGCGCCTACTTGAACTGGTTGGCGGAGGGTCGTTGCCACCCTGATTGCGATATCGGATATGTCTTCCTGTTCTTTTATGGTTTGGAGCGGCGCGTCATTGTGGACTCCCGCACAGACCCCGCGGCGAAGAACGACTGGCCAGCCATCATCCAAGAACTCAGGCGATTGCTCGCCATCTATGGTGAGAAGTCCGGATCCTTCAAGCGCTACGCAGGTGAACTTCTAAGTTGGATCGAGCTGGACGGCTCGTCTGGGCAGCTGTACAGCCAGGCCCTCCCTGATTTCCCAAGAACCTACGAGTTGCCGCCCTATATTCGCTTGGCCCTTGGGCAGGCGGCCGTGGATCGCGCCCCTGTTCCTGCGCACCTGGCGCTGGCGTGGGTGCGATTGAGTCCCGAGAGCTACTTGCGCACACCAGCGACCCGGTGCCCCGAGGAGTTTGAGCGCCTGTTCACTCAGATCTATCACGAGTACCACGGTCCAGGCTTGATCCTCCCCAAGAACCGAACCAAGCTGAAGTTTGTCTACCAAGCGGCGTCCGCTGGGCTCCGTGGCGCCAATATCACGATGTCCTTCGGCGATGTCCCAGACGTCACCGCATTAACTGCGCCGGTCAAAAAGCTGATGGAGGTTGCAAATCAGGCGACGGAGGATCTTGGTTCCTACAGCCGCCTCGTAGGAAAAGACCCAGCCGCGGCGGGGACGCTGGAAGGCCTGCTCCTTCTGCCTGCAACACTTTGGCCCCCCGCGACACAAGCCAAGTTGCATGCGTTGACCGCCAGAATGCGAGATGGACGGATATCGCTGCGGCTAGAAGAACTGGTCGACGCGTTGGGTGGGGCGAGGCAATCGCTGAACCGAGATCGTGTGCGTGGCCTGGCACGAGCCCTAGAGAGTGCCGAAATCGGCATGGAGCCCCATGTGCTCGGTGGCGCCCGGGCGCCGGCAGAAAGAGATGCCATCGTACTGTTTGCTCAGCCCATGATGGAGACAACGATTGGATCCGGCGCAGAGTTTCAAACAGCTGCTTTGACGTTGCAGCTGGCCTCAGCCATGGCGGCGGCCGACGGCGAGTTCCATGAGCGAGAAGTTTCTCATTTGTCTACGGAAATAGAGGGATGGGCACACCTGACGACGGCAGAGCGCCGCCGTCTGCAAGCCCATTTGCATTGGCTCTCCGGATGCCCGCCGACCTTGACCGCCCTAAAGAAGAAGCTGGAGCCGCTCTCCACTGCAGCTCGGGAGACGCTGGCCGCATTCATGGCGACCATCGCCCAATCCGATGGGTTTGTTTCGCCAGCCGAAGTGAAGTTCCTGGAGAAGGCCTACAAAGCCTTGGGCGTGGAGCCGAAGCGTGTCTTCAGCGATATCCACGCTGCGGGAGTAGGCGGTGTGCCCGTGTCGGCGGCGCAAGCCGAACGCCAAGGATTTCGCTTGGATGCGGGCCGCATCGCGGCGCTGCAAGAAGACACGGCTCGTGTTTCGGCACTTTTGTCGACCATCTTCGCCGAGGAGACTGCCAGTCTCCCAGAAGCACAAGCGACAGCCGCGGAGCAAGAGCCAGAAGAACAGACGCATGCGCCGCTGGGGCTGGACGAAGCCCACGCCGCACTGCTCCGCCTGCTACTGTCGCGGCCGGAGTGGACGCGTGCTGAGCTTGAGGACGCTGCCGCGGACCTCGACCTCATGCTGGATGGCGCCATCGAGCAGATCAACGAAGCGGCTTTCGACGCATTCGATGAGCCGCTCTGCGAAGGCGACGACCCCATTTCCGTGAATACCGAACTTCTTGAGAAAATCGAAGCATGAATGCCCCTATCCGCCCAAAGGATCGCGATGCCGTCATTCAATCCCTGCGCGCAGGCGTGGTGCCCCGCGCGGGGCAGCACCTAATCCAGGTAGCCAGAGGCCGAGAGATCGAAGCCTTGGTAGCAGACATTGATCGTGTCGCCGACGGTGGTTCCTCGTTCCGCTTCGTGATCGGCGAGTACGGGGCGGGCAAGACCTTCTTTCTTAACCTGATCCGCGCGATCGCCTTGGAGAGAAAGCTCGTCGTAGCTAGCGCGGACTTGAATCCCGATCGACGACTGCACGCATCCGGTGGTCAGGCGCGCTCGCTTTATGCCGAGCTCATGCGCAGCGTGGCAACGCGAACGAAACCAGAGGGAGGCGCACTTTCTGGCGTTGTCGAGAAGTTCATCGCTTCTGCAAAGTCCGAAGCCAAGGCGCAGAGCCTGCCCACCGAACAGGTTATCCGGGGCAAACTCGAGCAGCTGACGGAGCTGGTGAACGGTTATGACTTTGCGGATGTGATTGCGGCCTACTGTCGCGGCGTCGAAGAGGGCAATGAACAGTTGAAGTTGGACGCCGTGCGATGGTTGAGAGGCGAGTTCGCAACCCGGACGGACGCGCGAAACGCACTCGGCGTTCGAACTATCGTGGATGACGCCTCGGTCTACGACCAGCTCAAGCTCATGGCCCGGTTTGTTCGGTTGGCGGGCTACGCAGGACTATTTGTGTGCCTGGACGAGCTCGTTAACCTCTACAAGCTGGCCAACTCGCAAGCGAGAAGTTCCAACTATGAGCAGATCTTGCGCATGCTTAACGATTCTCTTCAGGGCACAGCGGTGGGGTTAGGTTTTGTGCTCGGAGGAACACCAGAGTTCATGATGGACGCCCGACGTGGCATTTACAGCTACGCGGCCTTGCAAAGCCGGCTTGCGCAGAACACATTTGCGACCGGGGAATTGGTCGACTTCAGTGGCCCCGTGTTGAGGCTTTCCAGCCTGACGCTTGAGGACTTCTACCTGCTGCTCGGGAAGATCCGTCACGTCTATGCGGGGGGCGACCCGAGCAGGTATCTACTCCCAGATCCCGCCATCGCTACCTTCATGGAGCACTGCGCCAACCGCATAGGCGACAGCTTCTTTCGGACGCCACGGACGACGATTACATCGTTCATCAATCTGCTAGCCATCTTGGAGCAGAACCCAGGCACCGAATGGGCGGACCTGATTGGGCAAGTCCGGGTCGTAGCTGATGACGGCGGCAAGGGTGATCTGACGGTTGATCCAGACGACGAACTGGCCTCCTTTAAGTTCTGACCGGTTATGGCCGCATCGCAATCCTTCTTACAGCTTGATCCTCGGATCCAGCGCTACCTCTGGGCCGAGGGATGGGGCGAGCTGCGCGATGTCCAGGAACTGGCCATCCCGCTGATCTTGCCTGGGGACCAGGATGTGATCGTCGCGGCAAGCACCGCTTCGGGAAAGACTGAAGCGGCGTTTCTCCCCGCACTCACCCATTTGCTTGGACAGCCGAAAGAAGGCCTGATTGTCTACGTCAGCCCACTCAAGGCGTTGATCAATGACCAGTTTGGGCGCCTGGAGCGCCTGTGTGAGAACTTGGATGTCCCTGTCTGGCCGTGGCATGGGGATATCACCTCCACTAGCAAACGCAAGTTCATCCAGAAGCCACATGGTGTGCTGCTAATTACCCCGGAATCCTTGGAAGCCACCCTGTGCAACCGCGGCACCAGCATCGCGGGGCTGTTCAAGCGCACCACATTCTTCGTCATCGACGAGCTTCATGCCTTTATTGGGTCTGAACGCGGCAAGCAGCTGCAGGCGCTCTTGCACCGTATTGAAGTCGCCGTCGGGCACAAGGTGCCGCGGATAGGGCTTTCAGCGACGCTGGGCGACATGAGCCTGGCTGCCAAGTTTCTTCGATCTGATCGGCCTGTCGCATTGGTCGATGCGCCATCGACTGGCGGGCAGTTGCTGATCTTGGTCAAGGGCTATGAGGAGCCTCCGGTCGAGGACGGCAAGCGCCGCAAGGGCGACCCAGAAGCGGAGCGGGCACCGCTAGCGATCGCCCAGCATATGTTCAAAGGATTGCGTGGCTCAAACAACCTTGTATTTCCGAACAGCCGTCGGGAGGTCGAACGCTATACGCACCTCCTGAACACGCTCTGCGATTCAGCCACGGTACCCAACGAGTTTTGGCCCCACCACGGCAGTCTTTCAAAGGAAATTCGCTACGAAACCGAGAGCGCTCTCAAACAGCGCGATCGGCCCGCGACAGCGGTATGCACGAGCACGCTGGAACTTGGGATTGATATCGGCGCGGTTAAAAGTGTGGTTCAAATCGGCACGCCTCCGTCTGTCGCGAGCCTCCGGCAGCGCCTGGGTCGCTCTGGCCGGCGCGAAGGTGAGCCAGCCATCCTGCGCGGCTACGTCATCGAACAAGCCTTGGATGAGACGCCCGACCTGGAAGTCCAGCTCCGGTTGAATATCGTGCAGACGGCCGCCGCCATCACGCTTCTTCTTGAAAACTGGTTTGAACCGCCGGTCGTCCAAGGGCTGCACTACTCCACGCTTGTGCAACAGCTACTTTCTTCCATCGCGCAATATGGTGGCCTGCAAGCAAGTCAGGCTTTCCAACTGCTATGCGGCAAGGCCACACCATTTGAGGGCGTGTCCAAGGAGAGCTTTGCTGAACTCCTTCGAGCATTGGGCGAGCAAGAAATCCTCGCCCAGGACCACTCCGGGTTGCTGCTACACGGTCGCGTTGGCGACAAGATCGTCAATCATTACTCTTTCTACGCGGCATTCGCGAGCGACGAGGAGTTCCGCATTGTTGCGGCTGGAAAGGCGTTGGGAACGCTACCCGTCTCGCAGATGATGATCCCTGGCCAGCGCATTTTGTTTGGCGGGCGCACCTGGATCATCGAAACGATCGACGAGTCCCAGAAGACTATCCATGTCGCCCCCGCCAAGGGCGGGGCTCCCCCGCTGTTCAACGGGGGAGGGGGCCGCGTCCACACCCGGGTTCGTCAGCGCATGCAAGAGCTATATCTCGCGCCAAGCGAGCTACCGTTCTTGGACAGTACAGCGCGGCGTTTCCTGGATGAAGGTCGCAAGGCGTTTGGCGCCTTGCAACTTCGAGATCGTGTCCTGCTGGATCAAGGAAGCCAAGCGATTCTATTGACATGGCTCGGAGACTCAGCAAACGAGGCCATTGCTTGCCTGCTGATGTCACGGGGGCTTCAGGCATCTACAGGACGCCTGGGCGTCGAGATTCAGCGTGCCGGTCGCAGCCTTGAGGAGATCGAAGACCTGTTGATTGATATTGGGTCCGAGGATGCTCCGTCAGTCGATGATCTCCTGGAGAATGTCAGTAACCTCGCTCGGCAGAAATGGGATGGTCTGCTGTCGCCTCGTTTGCTGCGGGAGAGCTATGCCAGCTCAAGCCTGGATCTTTGCGAGGCGATTACTTGGCTCCGAGGCGGGTTAGGGCGGGGCGTTGATCGTCTACAGGCGCTATCTTTGGATGGAACATGCATCCATCAGCAATGATCTAGGCCAGCTAACTGAGGTTGGTGTCAAATAGACCAGCAGTAACCCAGTACTCATATGCGCTTCGCAGTGTGCTCGCCGGGAAGTGGTCTTCGAGGTTGAAGGCGTAGAACAGGGGCGCTTGCCCGGCTTCCTGACGTCCCATCATCGCTGCAATCTCCGCTGGATCGATGGGAAGTCAGTGCACCAGCTTCAGGGGGTCGGTTCAACCGAGTTTTTCAACGGAATAGGCCGGAAGCAGATTCCGCGTCCCGTGCTCGTGCATTCATATCTAGTAAAACACGGAAGATGACTAGCCTGCCTTACGATGGACACTGACGGTGTCCGAATCGGACGCACAAGTGTGTCTCCGCCCGACTAAGGAGGGGGTGAGAAATCCTCTCCTAACGTAAATTATCACTAACAATCGGCCACTGAAATCGAGAACATATCGAGCCGATGCCTGTAAATAGTTAGTGACTATAAGCATTCGGGATGGTTCCCTCAATCTTGCATTGCTAGTCGGATTCCGCTCATTGTCGACAGGGCCGACGGCTTCGTACGAAGACGATCCAGTAGACGATCTCCATTTTTAGTGGGGGTATATCTTCGATTGAATTCTCGCTGAGCAAGTTCGTCGAGGAGCACGTCGGGCGCCATCTCAAAGCCATTGACGAAGCCTCGATAGATGAAAACCAACCTCAAGATTGCCCTTGGGCTGCTTCTCACCCATCTCGCGCTGGGGGTCTATGCCCAAGAGGGAACCTGGTCCAACCAAACTTCTTGGATCGAGCCTCATGAGGAGTACGGGAAGTACGTCGAGGCCGCGCGAAGAACGGCACCGCTAAGCTCTGACCTCTTTGGGGAGTCGGTATCCCTCTACAACGGCGCCACAGAGTTCTCAGTGGTGGACGTCAGCCTGCCGGGGAACGACCAACTCCCGGTTGAGTTCCGGCGTCGCTACAAGATCGAGAATCGCGACGGTTCGAAGTATCTCGCAGGTCTCGGGAACTGGGATATCGACGTCCCGCACGTCTATGGCACCTTCGGTGCCGCTGGGTGGATCCTCCCGGGGCCGACCAACCAGCGCTGCTCCAATACCGTTGCCCCAGCCCACTCGTCTGTCTACTTCACTCTCGAAGAGATGTGGAGCGGAAACTACATGCACATTCCGGGTCAAGGCGACTCGGAAATTTTGCTGAACACCCAGGCCAAGGTGCCGGCCGTCCAGGATGGCAACACCTACCCATGGATCACCGAGGGGAAGTGGCGAATTCGTTGCACCAACATCGTCAATGGGTTTGGTGGGCAAGGATTCATTGCAGTCTCGCCTGAAGGCGTGAAGTACACCTTCAACCATGGATATGAAGAAAACGGCCAGCCAATGGGTAAGGGCATGGGCCCCGGTTTCATAGACCAGCGCAAGCATGTCTGGATCCTTGCCACCAGAATCGAAGACCGATTCGGAAACTTCGTAACCCTAAGCTATTCAGGAAAGAAACTGACGGGCGTAACTTCGTCCGATGGCCGTTCGATCACGATTACCTACAGTGGCGATCGGGTTTCCTCCGTCACGGCTGCCGGACGCACGTGGACATACACCTACGGGACGGTTAGCGGTGCTCATCCCGTCGCTCCGCTTCTGACAGTGACCAGGCCGGATGCCACCAAGTGGCAGTACAACTATGTCACTGGCAGTTACCTTGCGATGATCTACTTCTCCCCGAGCATTGAAGCGGAGCAGCCCGATTGCCCGCCTTCGAACATGGAGCCGGGGGGAAGCGTGCTCGAGGTTACGCACCCGTCCGGTGCGGTTGGTCGGTTCGAGTTCAATGCAGAGCGCCACTATCGGGCCGGCACGCCCCACTATTGCATCGTCCGGGCGCCGGGAGACCAGTATCAGACCTTCCCCGAGTACTTTGATAGCTTCTCGCTCGTAAAGAAGACGATCACCGGTGCCGGCCTGCAGCCGATGGTCTGGACGTACGACTATCAGGGGTTCCCGCAGGACTTCACCTACGCCCCAGGCTACTGCCCTGGTTGCGACACGCGGAAGAAAGTCACCGTCGTTCAGCCCGATGGTTCGAAACAGGTCAATGAGTTTGGGATTTCCTACGGGTTTAATGAAGGACTCCTTCTTGCGACCGAGGTCCAGAGTCCGCAAGGGGCGGTGGTCTCCAGGACGGAGACTACGTACCTCCCCCTCGCTGAAGTTGGCACGCTTGCGTTCGCTGAGAGGTGGGGCAGCAGTCTCCGATCCTGGGATCCGACCAATAATCTGATCCGTCCAATTGTAGAGACCAAGCTGACCCAGCAAGGCGTTAGTTTCGAAACGCTCAATGAAACCTTTGATGCTCTTGCAAACCCACTGCAGGTTCGCAGACGGAGCATGAGGCTTTCGGATAGTCCGGCAACTGTCCGGGATTCACGAACTGAGTCCTTCGAGTACGAGCACAACTACTCGCTTTGGGTTATCGACAAGGTCAAGACGGTCAGTCTCGTCGCGCCGCAGACCATGCAGCTGGCGCGCGTCGAGTTCGATGCCCTTGCGCGACCCACCAGACTATTTGGAATCGTTGAGCAGGGCGCGACGGGCACCAACCTCCAACAGGAGGTCACCTACCATGCGAATGGCCGTCCTCATCTGGTGAAGGATGGCAAGGGCAACACGACCACGCTCACGGACTGGTACCGCGGCATTCCGAGGCACATCGCCTATGCCGACGCCACCACACAGTCGGCCACGGTGAATGCGTCGGGCTGGATTACCGCCATTACTGACCCGAACGGCTTCACCACCGGCTACGGCTACGACAACGGCGGCCGAATCAACCTGGTAACCCCACCGGGTGGCGATACCGTGGCCTGGAACCCGACCACCATCACCTTCGCCAAATCCACCGTCGTCAAGTTCGGCTTCCCCGTGGGTACATGGCAAGAAACCATCGCCACCGGCAACGGCCGCAAGGTCACCTGGTATGACGCCTTCTGGCGCCCGCGCCTCGTGCAGGAGTACGACACGGCCAACGAGACAGGCACCCAGCGCCTGAATGCCACGGTGTACGACGTGATGGGTCGGGTCGAGTTCGCGGCCTACCCGCGTGCGTCGGCGACCTCAATGGCCAGCTTTACGCAGGGCGTCTGGACGGAGTACGACACTCTGGGGCGGCCAGTCTCGGTATCCCAGGACTCCGAGCAGGGGCTGCTGACGACCCTGACGGAGTACCTGGACGACTTCCAGGTCCGGGTGACCAACCCCCTGCTCCACGCCACCACCACACAGTTCCAGGTCTTCGATCGGCCGGACACATCTTCGCCTGTGCTGATTGCCGAGCCGGCGGGCCGCACCACCCGAATCACCCGCGACGCCTTGGGCCGGACGACGATGCTCGCCCGAACCGACAGCACTTGGGCCACCACAGTGGAGCGCCGCTACGCTTTCGACGTCTATGGTCGCCTGTGCAAGCAGCTCGAGCCTGAGACCGGTGCCACCGTGCTTCAGTATGACGACGCGGGGAATCTGGCGTGGTCTGCCACAGGCCTCTCCGCACCGGTCACCCCTGTCAGCGACTGCGAGGCCGACCGCACTGCCGCCCACGCGTCGGGCCGGCGTGTGGACCGAACCTACGACACCCGCAATCGTCTGCTGACCCTGAGCTTCCCGGACGGTAACGGCAATCAGACATGGGCCTATACCCTGGATGGCTTGCCGGCCACGATCACGGCCGCCAACGGTACGGCAACGGTGGTCAATACCTACACCTACAACAAGCTGCGCCTGCTCACGGGCGAATCCTCCGGCACCGCCGGCTGGTACACCTGGGCCATGGGCTATGGCTACACGGCAAACGGACATCTGTCCTCGCAGGTTTACCCAAGTGGTCAGACGGTCACTTACGCACCCAACGCACTGGGACAAGCGACCCAGGTCGGAAGCTACGCCACCGGCGTCAGTTACCACCCCAATGGCGCGATCAAACAGTTCACCTACGGTAACGGCATCGTGCACACGATGGAGCTCAATGCTCGCCAGCTGCCTGCAAGCAGCCTGGATTCAGGCGGCGTGCTCCACCATGTGCACCAATACGACAAGAACGGAAACGTCACGGCTACGCTCGATCAGCTCAACGCTGCTCGCAGCCGAACGATGACCTACGACCCGCTGGATCGGCTGCTGACGGCCCAAGCTGCAATCTTCGGTGGCGACGGCGTCCACCGCTTCACTTACGACACGCTGGACAACATGCGCTCCTGGCAGCTAACGGGCGTCAAGGACTACGCGCAGTACACCTATGACGACAACCAGCGACTCGCCAGCATTCAGAATACGAGCGGCGCGACACTTCACGAGATGACCTACGATGTGCAGGGAAATCTGCACACCAAAGACGCCACGACCTACCACTTCGACTACGGAAACCGACTGCGGGCAGTCGTCTCCCCTTCCGTTACTGAGACCTACCGCTACGACGGGCACGGCCGCCGCGTTCTGGCGTGGACCACGGAAGGCAGCAAGCAGTCCATGTATGCCAACAACGGCCAGCTGGTCTACCAGCAGCTATGGCCGGCTGCGATGAACAAGGCAGTGGACTACTACTACCTGTCAGGAAGCCTGGTCGCTACGCGTAGCGTGCCGCTGGGTGGCGGTTCCGCTACTGTGGCCTACCAGCACACTGATGGCTTGGGCAGTCCGGTGGCCACTACTGATGCACTGGGTGCCGTGGTGGAACGGACGAACTTCGATCCCTACGGCAATCCAATCAATAGGACCGTAGAAGGCGTGGGCTTTACCGGGCACGTGATGGATGCCCGTACTGGGCTCGTATACATGCAGCAGCGCTATTACGATGCGGGTCTAGGAGCATTCCTCTCTTCCGATCCAATGAGCGCAGATACCCGGATTGGATGGAACTTCAATCGATACAACTATGGGGCAAGTAATCCTTACAAATATACAGATCCAGATGGGCGAGCGATTTGCGCAGACGCGGCATGCGCCACATCATTCATCGAAAGCCAGCCCGGTCGGCCGGCTGGATTCTCACCAGCGCTAAACGGCAATGAAGGCTTGCCCGGTGGATTGGAAGGCGACATGCTTCGTGCTGCAAACGCCCCTGGACCAATAATCACGTTTGAGAACGACGACCCCAATGCGCCTAGCCCAAACCTGCCGGTATCAACAGCCACCGCTGTCATGGTGGAGGAAATCGTCGTGAGCTCAGGGGTTGCATCGGTGAACATTAACAGCACTACTGGAGGCAATCATTCACCTACTAGTCGACACGCCTCCGGTCGAGCCGTGGACATAAATCGAGTGAATGGAGATCGCGTTGATAGCCCCAGTGCAGCGCCAGGCGTGGCGGCAATTCAAAGGGCTGCTCGGGCCAACCCCAACACACGAGAGAACTATGGTCCAAGCACCCTTGAGAAGACGACCTCTCCAGGCGGAGCGCCCAATACAATCGTGAACCCAGCACTTCAGCGGCAACATCGAAATCACATTCATCTCTCGGGCCAGAAGTAAACGTGAAGATACTTATTCAGCGCGCACGCCAATCATTACTCTTATCTGGCTTAAGCTTGGTGGCTGCGCTTACTTCCGCGCAGCTTGCTATTGCCGGGGAGTTATCCATCAGACCTGCAGGTTCTCTGAAGCCGGAGTACTTGTGGTCAGCCGTTGAGCCAAATATCTTCAGCGGAGAGTGCGGGTTGGTTGTTGCATTCTGGCCTGCATCAGATGAGTCTTTGGTTTTCAAGGATGACTTCAAGTTTCTCGGTTTCGCTTTGGTGGGGTTGGGAGATATTGGAGAAATTCCTGTCGCTGCGGAGATTTGGGCTAAGGGCCTTGCCGTAGCAAAGAATCCAGTTTCAGAAGATGAGACAGGTATCGCTATCAATCTCGTCGAAATCGACTGCAGCGGCTCCCAAGAGTGCGAGCGAAGGAAGGTGGCTGTATCGTTGCTCAATAGGGGCGATGATTCTCTCGTTCTAATTGATGGTGCAGAGATTGGCGCAATCAGGTCTTGGACGAATTCGGAGTAGACACTTGTGGTGCTTTATCGGTAGGTAAGATCTTTTTTCGTGAATCTATTGATTGTGGCGGGCATCTGGGCCCAGATATTTAAGCTTCGTCATTCACTCAATAGCGTGGCAAACTTTAGTGAAACTCTGCGACGTTATTTGTACGCAGTGATCGTGTTGCCCGATAAACGCTGGTAATGGTTTGTTGATAATGGTCTATGAGGCGCCAAAGGCGCAATGTGCGCCTGCTTGCAAAGCTACTCGGAATGCACGTTGTCCTTGTGTTTGGCCGCTGCTGGGCATTACTTGACTGCCAGGGCAATTCCGATCCTCGTCGTCAGTTTGCAGTTTTGAGATATTCCCTGGCGCCCGCCATACAGAGAAGCACAGCAGGTATGTGGCTTTGTCTGGACCCTGAGGACATGCCCCCAGCTCGCCACTCAGAATTGGCGCAGATGATCGTCTAGATCGCGTCCTACTCTGGCCTGCCCACCCTCATCGCCCCCTGTCGGGCAGATTCCTTCGGCGCCCGTAGCTGTGCCGAGGCGCAGCCGTCGGTTACGACGGAGCGGTGTGCAGCAACTCTGCGCCAAGCACGCGCAGCCCGGGGCCGCCCCTTGGGCGAATGGAGGATTGAATTGGCTAAGGGTTCAGTTTCTGCCTTAGTACGGACAGCCTTGTCACCTCAGTATCGCCATTTCTCACAATTACTCAGAGCTAGAAGGCGCAGCCTGCGAGCTTGATTTACGCTTTTGGGTCGATAGCGGTCCACGGCCAGCTTTGACCGGCATCCATGCTCAACTCCGCCGCTCCCCGCACCGATGGTGTCTCTACTGCCTTCACGCTCGCTTGCGTATCTCATTGATTACAAATGAGGATTCTATTGAGACAGGGAAAGTAGTGTCTTTTTCCTATCCGGGGCCGCGGAAATAGTCACTTATGCCGTACATCAAGTAGTGCTCAAGGATCTCCTAATTGCTGAGAGACAGCTGTATTCGGCTTCCCGATTGTGTCTTTTGCCCAATCGCACAGGAGACGTAATTACTGCAAGGATCGAACGTAATTCGTGCAAGTTAATGCCGTAATTCCTGCAAGCGGTGGATGATGCATCCTAGAGGGGCCCCAAAAGGGCCCCTTGTCGTTTCATCCGCCTGCAGCGTTTGGCAAAGAATGGGCGCGAGATCTCTTCGTTCCATGCCCAAGGCGGGTCACTTCGAAGGGGGATGCGTAATCCGGCGAGGTTGATCATTGATCCCGGTTGACTTTGGCCCGCCCCCAGAGCGGAGTCTTAGGCGGGCCTCCTGTGCCTAGTCGGTCAGGTCCCTATTCAAGCCCGGTGCGCCAATGATGCATCGGCCGTCCTAGAATGCACGGAGATCCGTCTCATTGTAGAGACGATGTTGGATGAACACGGAACCTAGGTAAATGCCCACACTGAACTGGATTGGCAAAGAAGCCGTCGTCAGGCATCACAAGGAAGTGTCTTTTCGCCTCCTCGAGCCCGTTTCGGAGCTGTCATGCGGTGATGCCGAAAGTGGCAACCTCATTGTCCAAGGCGACAATCTGGATGCACTCAAGGCTCTTCTGCCGCGCTATGCCGGCCAGGTGAAGTGCATCTACATCGACCCGCCCTATAACACCGGCAACGAAGGGTGGGTCTACAACGACAACGTCAACAGCCCGGAGATCCGCAAGTGGCTTGGCGAGGTGGTCGGCAAGGAAGGCGAGACGCTGGACCGGCACGACC
>VFQM010001352.1_pt1 | contig 21744 bp, 20 predicted proteins | sample 3512391 | NCBI WGS metagenome assembly VFQM01 (sample SAMN10412369, study PRJNA504923) | tailings metagenome | isolation source: Replicate 1 from Balatoc abandoned mine | place: Philippines | reverse complement strand
CGGCGAAGCAATGGGCGACCTCGATCTCGTCGATCTTCTCGCCGAGCTGGCGCTCGACCTGCGAGCGCGAGATCACGCCGCGCACCCGCATGCCGATGCCGGGCGACGAGTCCACCACCAGCAGGTGGTTGCGTCCGAGTTCCTTGAGCGTGGCCACCACGTTGCTGACGCGGGCCGACTGCAGGGTCTCCAGGTCCAGCGCCTCGAGCCGGTCGAAGGCGGTCATCACGTCGGCCACCGCGAGCGACTCGAAGGGCACGCCGCGTTGGCGGGTCAGCTGCACCGGCCGTTCGCCGAGCAGGTCGGTGCTGGTGATCAGGCCCTCGATCACCGGCATCTCGGTCACGACGAACAGCATGTGCACGCCCATGCCGGCCATGGACTGCTCGGCATGGACCAGCGAGGCGTGCGGCGAGATCGACGCCGGCTTGACCAGGGTGAGGTCGGTCATCACCTCGGAGGCGGGCGAGTCGAGGCGGACGGGGCCGTTCGCCCACGGCTGCGTCTTCGCGATGGACGTCCCGGCCAGGAGATGACGGGAAGGCAACGGCAACTTGGGGTTCATGGGGCCTCCGGTGCGCAACGCCGCATCGCGCTGCCTTGGGTTGATATGTCGTATGCTAAACACTCATGTCGCATACGACTCAACAATTTTCTCGTAAGGGAAAGTCCCGAGCGAGGGGTTGGAGGGCGGGTCGTTCCACCGGCCACGACGGTGCTTCGTACCGCCGTGCCCGGCGAAACGCGAGGGCTCCGGTCCATGCGACGCGTCGGATGGGGCATATTCGCTACGACACGACTAGTGTCGGATACGAAATGTCGTTTACCATCCTGTATCCGCTGCCACCGGCTCGTTGCGCCCGGATCGGCACCGCACCATTCATGACAGGAGCGACCGTGAGCAAGATTGCAGTTGTTGCCTTGGGCGGCAATGCGCTGACCCGAGAGGGGCAGCGAGGCACGCTGGACGAGCAGTACGCGAACGCCAAGGCGATGGCCTATTCGGTCCGTTCGCTGATCCGCAAGGGCTGGCGCATCGTGATCGTGCACGGCAACGGCCCGCAGGTCGGCAACCTCGCGATCCAGCACGAGGAAGGCGCCAAGCTGGTGCCCGCCCAGCCGCTGTACGCGCTCGGCGCGATGACCCAGGGCGCGCTGGGCAGCCTGATCAGCCTCGCGCTGCGCGAGGTGTGCGGCGCCGAGATCCCGGGCGTGGTCTGCGTCGTCACGCACGTGGTGGTCGACCCGAAGGATCCGGCCTTCACCAAGCCGACCAAGCCGATCGGCCCGTTCTTCACCGAAGAGCAGGCGAAGGAACTGAACGCCACCCGCGGCTGGGTCATGGTGCCCGATTCGGGTCGCGGCTACCGGCGCGTCGTCGCCTCGCCGCAGCCGCTGGCCACGCTCGAGGCCGACGCGATCGCCACGCTGATCGACTCCGGCCGCATCGTCGTGGCCGCGGGCGGCGGCGGCATCCCGGTGGTGATGAACGACCAGACCTACCGCGGCGTGGACGCCGTCATCGACAAGGACTTCGCCGCCGAACGCATCGCCGACGCCGCGAACGCCGAGGCGCTGGTGATGGTCACTGGCGTGCCCACGGTGCGCCTGGACTTCGGCAAGCCGAGCGAGCGCCCGGTCGAGGAGTTCACGGTCGCCGACGCGAAGCGGCACCTGGCCGACGGCCAGTTCCCGCCCGGCAGCATGGGCCCGAAGATGGCGGCCGCGATCAAGTTCGTCGAAGGCCAGCGCGCCGTCGGCGGCGTGGCGGTGGAGCGGATGGCCGCGATCACCACGCCGGAACTGGTCTATGCCACGCTCGACGAGTCGCACGGCGTCGTCGAAGGCGGCCGCGGCACCCGCATCGTCCCCAATCCCGTGGTCGCCTCGCAACCCGCAAAGGAACTCGTCTGATGGCTCACCTGCTGGTCGTTCGACCCAACTCCTACAAAGACAGCATCCGCCTCCTCGAGGCCACCCGCGCCGTGCTGGGCGCGCCCGACGTCGAATGGGGCTGGGCCCTGATGGCCACGCCGGCCAACCTCGCGACCCTGGCCAAGGAAGGTTTCACCTCCGGCCTCGACAAGGCCGGCGCCAACGACCTCGTGATCGCCGTGCGCGCCAAGGACGACGCGGCCGCGAGTGCCGCGCTGGACACGGCCACCGACGCGCTGTTCGGCGCCGTGGCGAGCGAAGCGGCCGAGCAGAAGAAGGCCGCGGCCGACCTGCGCGCCGCGCTGAAGGATCAACCCGGCACCAACGTCGCGATCATCTCGGTGCCCGGCCCCTACGCCGCGCTCGAGGCGCACAAGGCGCTGTCGGCCGGCCTGCACGTGCTGCTGTTCAGCGACAACGTGTCGCTGGAAGACGAGATCGGCCTGAAGAAGCGCGCGGTCGAGCTCGGCCTGCTGGTGATGGGCCCCGGCGCGGGCACCGCCATGCTGGCGGGCACCGGCCTCGGCTTCGCGAACCGCGTGAGCCCGGGCCCGGTGGGCATCCTGGCCGCGGCCGGTACCGGCGCCCAGGAAGTCATGAGCCTGCTCGAGCGCTGGGGCGTGGGCGTCTCGCACGTCATCGGCCTGGGCGGCCGTGACCTCTCGCCCGACGTGGGTGGCCTGATGGCCGAGTCCGCCATCCGCGCGCTGGATGCCGACGAATCGACGCAGACGATCCTGCTGGTGTCGAAGCCGCCGTCGCCCGAGGTCGCCAAGCGCCTGCTGAGCCTGTCGAAGAAGCCGATGGTGGCGTCGCTGATCGGCCTGCGCGAGGCGCCCGAGGCGCCGGCCCACGTGACCGTCTGCAACACGCTGGAGCAGGGCGCGCAGCTCACGCTGGACGTGCTCAAGCGCCCGCGCTCCGACGTGGTGGGCGACCTCGTGCAGGACCTGACCCGTGTCCTCGAGAAGCAGCCGGCCACGCGCAAGCGGCTGGTCGGCCTCTACAGCGGCGGCACGCTCTGCTACGAGGCGATGACGATCGCCACCGACTACGTCGGCCCGATCCATTCCAACACGCCGCTCGACAAGCGCTTGACGGTGGAATCGGCGCCGAAGGACGCGCACCTGTGCCTCGACCTCGGCGAAGAGGAATACACCGAGGGCCGTCCGCACCCGATGATCGACACCGAGGCGCGCATGGGCTTCCTGCGTGCCCAGGCCGAAGACAAGACGGTGGCTGCCGTGCTGCTCGACGTGGTGATCGGCGACGGCGCGCATGCCGACCCGGCGAGCGTGCTCGCGCCGGTGGCGGCCGAGGTCGTGCGGTCGGGCGCCACGGTGATCGTCTACGTGCTCGGCACCGACCGCGATCCGCAGGGCCTCGCGAAGCAGCAGGACGCGTTCCGCCAGGCGGGCTGCATCGTGACCCAGACCGCCGCGCGTGCGGCGCTGGCCGCGGCGGCGCTGGTCCTGCGCAAGCCCGACATCGTGCGCGCCGAGCTGGGCGCGCTCACCTCGAAAAAGGCGGCCTGAGCCGGCGAGTCCATGAACGCATCGATCAGCCGCCTGCCGCGGCGCAACGGCCTGCCCCGCGTCGCCCTCACCACGTACTCGACGAAGCCGCGTGGCGGCGTCGTGCACACGCTCGAACTCGCCGAGGCGCTGCAGGCCCAGGGCCTGGACGTGACCGTGGTCGCCATGGGCGACCCGGGCGCGAAGTTCTTCCGCGAGGTGAAGGTGCCGGTGGCGATGATCGAGGCGCCGGACTGGGGCGACACGCTGGAGCAGCGCGTCTTCAGCTGGATCGATGCGATGACGGCCGGGCTGACCCGGATGCGCGACGACTTCGACATCGTGCACAGCCAGGACTGCATCTCGGCCCGCGCGGCGGCCCGGGTGCGCGATGCCGGCGCGCCGTTCGATCTGGTGCGTACCGTCCACCACGTCGACGACTTCACGACGCAGGCGCTGATCGACTGCCAGCGCCAGGCCATCCTGGAGCCCGACCGCGTGCTGGTGGTCAGCCGCCTGTGGCAGGACCAGCTGCGCAAGGACTACGGCGTGCAAGCGGACATCGTGACCAACGGGGTCCGCGCCGAACGTTTCGCCACGTCGATCACGCCCGAGCGCCGCGCCGAGCTGCGGCGGCGCTGCGGCGTCGCGGACGGGCAGTTCCTCTACCTGAGCGTCGGCGGCATCGAGCCGCGCAAGGGCAGCGAGCACCTGATCCGCGCACTGGGCAAGCTCCATGCGGGCCGTGCCGACGCGCCGGTGCTGGCCGTCATCGGCGGGCACTCGTTCCAGGACTACAAGGAATACCGGGAGAAGGCGCTGGCGTGCGTGCCCGATCTCGGCATGCAGATCGGCCAACAGCTGGTGCTGCTGGGCACCGTGCCCGAAGCCGAGATGGCCGACTGGTTCGCCGCGGCCGACGGCTTCGTGTTTCCTTCGGTGAACGAAGGCTGGGGCCTGGTGATCCTCGAGGCCGCGAGCGCGGGCCTGCCCGTGGTCGCCTCCGACATCCCGGTGTTCCACGAGTTCCTGGTGCACGACCGCGACGCCATCCTCACCCGCACGGCCGACGTCGACGATCTGGCTGCCGGCATGGCGCGCCTGCTGGACGAGCCCGACACCCGTCGTCGGCTGGCGGCGCACGGGCCGGCGCTGGCGGCGCGTTACCCGTGGAGCGCGACGGCCGAGCAGCACCTGGCGGTCTATCGCGAGATGGTCGACGGACGAGGCGTCCCCGACCTGCGTGTGGGCTGACCCCTCGTGAGCACCCAACAACGTTCCGTGCAGGCGCATTGGCGCGGCGGCCTCTGCTGCGACGTCACGTCGGGCGAGTTCGTCATGACCGTCGACGAGCCGAAGGAGTACGGCGGCGACGACAGCGGCCCGATGCCGACGGAGCTGCTGTTGGCGTCGGTGGCGTCGTGCTTCACGATCGCCACCGCCCATTGCGCGCGCAAGCGCTCGATCGTCTTCCGCGACCTGTCGGTCACCGTGACGGGGACCTACGACGGTCCGCGGTTCCGTGCCATCGAGATCGACTGCAGGATCGATTGCGATCCGGCCCAGGTCGACGCGCTGGTGCGCGCGGCCGAGCGGGTCTGCTACGTCACCAACACCTTGCGGCACGGGGTCGAGATCAGCATGCGCGCGAGCGCGGCGTCGGCCTGAGGCCTCGGCGCATCCGCCCACCGGTCGACCGGAGTTCCTCGCCATGACTGACGCCGGTTCGGTCCGGTCGCTCGTGGCGGCGGCCGCGTTCGTGCCTGGTCCCGAGGTCGACGTGCCGCACGCGGCCGCTGGCCCGCTGTCGGGAACGACCTTCGCAGTGAAGGACATCCTCGACGTCGCGGGCTACCCGACGGGCGGTGGCACGCCGCTGCTGGGCGAGGGCGCCGCCGCGAAGGCCGCGAAGGCCGGGACCGCCCCGGTGGTCCAGCGGCTGCTCGACGCCGGCGCGCGGTTCGTCGGCAAGGTCGTCACCGACGAGTTCGCGTTCTCGCTGGACGGCATGAACGCGCACCACGCGCCGGTGCCCAACGTCGCGGCGCCCGGGCGGATCACCGGCGGCTCGTCCTCCGGCTCCGCCGCCGTCGTGGCCGCCGGCCTGGCCGACGTCGCGCTGGGCAGCGACACCGGCGGCTCGATCCGGGCGCCGGCCAGCCACTGCGGCCTCTACGGCCTGCGGCCGAGCCACGGCCGGATCGACACCGCGGGCATGCTCGAGTTGTCGCCGACCTTCGACACCTGCGGCCTGTTCACGCGCGAGGCCCGCGTGCTCGCCCGGGTCGCGGACGTGCTGCTCCCGCCGCGGGCCGACCTGCCCGCGCCGCGGCTGTTGTGGCCGACCGACCTGTGGTCGCTGCTGGCGCCGGCCTCGATGCCGGCCGTCGTGGTGGCCGCGCAGCGACTGGCCGCGGCGATCTCGCCGTCGATCGCGAAGGTGAAGGTCGCGATGGGCGGGTTCGACGAGATGGCCCGTCAGTTCCGGAGGGTCCTCGGTCGCGAAGCCTGGGCCCGGTACGGGCCGCTCCTCGAACGCGAGGGGCCGCCGTCGAGCACCGACGTGGCGGACAACTTCGACTGGGCGCGCCAGATAACCGCCGCCCAGGCCGAGGAGGGGCACCGCTTCCGGCGCCGGTTCGCCGGCCACCTGGCCGCCTTGCTCGGCCCCGACGGCGTGCTGGTGGTGCCGACGATGCCCGACATCGCGCCGCTCTGCGATGCCTCGGACGCCGCGATGCGGGACTACCGCCGGCGCGCGGTGCACCTGCTGTGCACGGCCTCGCTGGCCGGGGCGCCGCAGCTCAGCCTTCCGCTCGCGCGGCGCGACGGTGCGCCCTGGGGCGTCTCGTTGATCGGACCGGTCGGCCTTGATCGGATGTTGATCGACATGGCCGCGTCATGGGAGTGCCATGAATGCCTGCGATCGGCAGGAAACCACTAGGGCACTAGGGCGACCTTCTTGACAGGGGTCGTTGCACGTATACGATAGGACATGCTACGATAGGACATGCACATGTTTTATACGACAAAGAAATTTTCGCCTGAAGGAGACGGGACGTGAAGATCGTTGTGATCGGTGGGGGGCCCGCGGGCCTGGGAGCAGCGGGTGCCGCCTTGGGCGTCGATCCCAAGGCTGACATGAAGGTCTTCACCGAATTCGAAGACGTCGCCTACAGCCCCTGCGGCATCCCGTTCGTGCACGGCAAGGAGATCGAGTCCTTCCAGAAGCTGTTCCTCGCGACCAAGGAGCAGTACGACGCGCAGGGCATCAAGGTCAACTACGAGACCACGGTCGAGTCGATCGACACCAAGGGCCACTCGATCCAGGTGCGCGGCATCGGCAAGGTCCCGTACGACCGCCTCGTGATCGGCACCGGCTGGAACTACTCGGATCCCGGCCCGGACCGTCGTGGCCTGAACGGCATCTACGAAGTCAAGAACATCCGCCGCGCGATGGACTGGGACGCGTACCTCGACACCGTCAAGGAAGCGGTGATCGTCGAGTGCGGCCCGATCGCGCTGGAGATGGTGTCGGCGATGATCCATCGCGGCATCAAGACCACGGTGGTGGACCCGGGCCCGTGGCCGATGTCCAACGTCGTCGACCCCGACATCATCGCCCCGGTCCGCAAGAACTGGGACGACGCCGGCGTGACCCAGCTCTGGGGTGAGCGCGTCACCGCCTTCGGCGGCGAAGGCGCGCTGCAATACGTCGACACGACGGCCGGCCGCATCCCGTGCCAGCTCGCGATCATCGGTACCAAGAAGGTGTCCAACCATGCGCTGGCCAAGGCCGCGGGCATCGAGCTCGGCAGCACCGGCGGCATCGCGGTCGATGCGCGCATGCAGACCTCGGCGAAGGACGTGTTCGCGGCCGGCGACTGCATCGAGATCCCGCACGGCGTGACCAACATCCCGCTGCAGGGCCTGTCGGGCAGCCATGCCTACGCGCAGGGCAAGGTCGCCGGCATCAGCGCGGCGGGCGGCGATCGCCAGTACCAGCCGGTCTACGTGCCCTGGGCGATGGTGGCGGGTGAGTGGATGATCGGCGGCGTCTCTTTCGGCGAGACGCTCGCGTCCGCGGTCGGCACGAAGTTCGTCTGCGGCGTGGCCAAGGGCATCACCCGCGCACGGTATTTCCCCGGCGTGAAGCCGATCACCGTCAAGCTGCTGGCCGACCCGAAGACGCGCCTGCTCGTCGGCGCGCAGATGGTGGGCGGCGAAGGCATCAAGGAACGCGCCGACTTCATCGGCGTGGTCATGCGTGCAGGCATCACCATCGACGCGCTCGCGACGATGGAGAACGTCTACTCGCCGGCGATCGGTGCGCTCAACGAGCCGATCCAGATGGCGGCAGCCGACGCCGTCGCGAAGCTCGGGAGGTAAACCCATGTCGTTCTCGCAATGGCTGCGGACGAACTCCGAGCAGTATCTGCTGAACCATGCCCAGTCGCTGATGGCGCGGCAATCGGGTGTGGAGCCGCCGACCGGTCCGCAGAGCGCGAAGGACGCGTTCTGGATGTGGTTCTTCGTGCCGATCTACCGCTGCCTGCCCTGGGGCTTCCGCAGCGGCGTGATGGGGATGCTGCCCGGCAGCCATCGCCGTCCCTGGCCCCGAAAGAACTGGCGTCCCCCGGCGCAATAAGTCACCAAGTTCAGCCGGAGCACCCGTCTCCGAGAGAACGCGCAACCACAACCACCAAGGAGCTCAACAAGTGCCCAAGACCGTTACCATCGATGCGCCCAAGGCCGGCGACGTCCTCTTCAACGTCGAAGAGAAGGTCTTCCCCGACCACAAGGCCAATGCAGGCGACAAGGCCTACATCTTCATGCACACCGTGCCCTTCGAAGGCTCGGTCGGCCTGGTCAACATGCTCACGGCCACCCGCCTGGTCCGCAAGGGCTTCGACCTGGGCTTCGTGCTGTTCGGCCCGGGCGTCCTGATGGCGTCGGCCGCGCGCGGCTACCCGGCGGTCGGGGCCGAAGGCTTCGCCGGCAACATGGGCTACAACAAGCAGCTCAAGACCCTGATGGACGAAGGCGCCAAGATCTACGCCTGCCGCTTCGCCATGGGCGCGCTGTATGGCATGCGCGAAGACGACCTGATCCCGGGCGTCAAGGCGATCAACCCGCTCGACGTGCTGGACATCAACATCCAGGCCTGGAAAGAGCGCGCCATCGTCATGACCACCTGGACGCTGTGAGCGCCTGAGCCGCACGCTGGCATCGACAAGGGGCTCGTCCCTCCGGACGGCCTCTTGTTTCGTTTTGGGAAGCGCCTGGCGCGCCGATCCCGGTTCATTCCAACCCGGTTCATTCAATCGATAGCGAGCACCGCCCGGCGACAAGGCGGCGTTGAAGGAGACGAACATGGCTACACAGAACAGCAAGGTCAGGGTCGCGGCGGTCCAGTTGAACCCGGACCTCGAGACGGCGATGGGCACCGTCGACCGCGTGGTCGCGGCGATCAACGAAGCGGGCGCGAAGGGCGTGCAGCTCATCGTCTTCCCGGAAACCGTCATCCCCTACTACCCCTATTTCTCGTTCGTGCACCCGCCGATGACGACCGGCGGCGAACACATGCGGCTGTACGAGAACGCCGTCGTCGTGCCGGGCCCGGTCACCGACGCGATCTCGTCGGCCGCGCGGCGCAACAAGATGGTCGTGATGGTCGGCGTCAACGAACGCGACCACGGCTCGCTGTATTGCACGCAGCTGATCTTCGATGCGGACGGCACGCTGGCGCTGAAGCGCCGCAAGACCGTCCCGACCTACCATGAACGCATGATCTGGGGCCGCGGCGACGGCTCCGGCCTGAAGGTCGTCGAGACCGAAGTGGGCCGTGTCGGCGCGCTCGCCTGCTGGGAGAACTTCAACCCGCTGGCGCGTTATGCGCTGATGACGCAGCACGAGGAAATCCACGTCACGCATTTCCCGGGTTCGCTGGTCGGCAAGATGTTCGCGGACCAGGTCGAGGTGCTGATCCGCCATCACGCCGCCGAAGCCGGCTGCTTCGTGATCTGCGCTACCGCCTCGCTGACGGAAGACCAGATGGCGAAGATCTCGCCCGACGAAGGCATGCGCCGTGGCCTGCGCGGCGGCTGCATGACCGCGATCATCTCGCCCGAAGGCGGCCACATCGTTCCGCCGATCACCGAAGGCGAAGGCATGCTGATCGCCGACCTCGACATGAACCTGATCGTCAAGCGCAAGCGGATGATGGATTCCGTCGGCCACTACCAGCGCCCCGAGCTGATGTCGCTGTTGTTGAACGACAGCCCGGCCCCGACGGTGCACCGGAAGTTTCCGGCGCCGAGGGCGGCGGTCACCGGCAACGCGGACGACCAGAACGACAGCGACTCCCCCGTCGCACCCCGGGACTGATCCCTCTGTCCCGATCGGCCGGGCGTCGTGAGACGCGCGGCTGTTCACGAGACGAGCGCCGCGTGGATCGGGCGCTCGTCTTTTTTCTTGGGCACCGGTCGCCCGCGGGCGACCGGTCGGCTCGTCAAGCCGGAGATGAGGCGGCCACGAAGGCTCGGGCCCGCTGCAGCAAGACCCGCTCGGTCTCCTCGAACTGCGCCAGCTTCGCTGCCGCCTGCGATGCGAGTTCGTTCGCGGCCAGCGTGTAGCGCTCGGCCATCTCGGCCACCACCGCCGGCGCGGCACCACCCGACGCGGTGCGCGTCGAGATGATCTCGCGCGGATCGAGCGCCTTGGCCAGGCGCGCCGGATCGAGCGACAGCGCCTTCACCCCGAGCCGCTCGGCGGCCGCGCCGATCGCCGCGGCGTCGATGTCGATGCCGCGCAGGCCCGCCCGGCTGGCTGCCTTGACCGCCTCGCCGGAGATCCGGTAGGCCGTGCGGTAGTCGAGGCCGGCCTCGAGCATGACGTGTTCGGCCAGGTCGGTGGCCTGCGTGAAGCCGCCCTCCAGCACCTGCCACATGCGCGCCTCGTTGACCGACATGGTGTCGACGACGCCGTCCATCAGGTTGCTGATCTTGGTGGCGTACTCGATGGCGCGTGGGAGCTCGCCGTACGCGAAGATCAGGTTGTCGCTGCGCGCCGACGGGGTCTTCACCACCGCCAGGAAGCCCGACAGCCGGCCGATCATCATGCCGCTGCTGCCGCGCACGATCGACAACGCATAGGGATTGCGCTTCTGCGGCATCAGCACCGAGGCGCGCGTGTAGGGGCCGGCGAGGTCGACGTAGTCGAACTCCTGGCTCGACCAGATCTCCAGGTCTTCGGCCAGCTTCGACTGGTTGGACAACACGCTCGTGCCGGCCGCGAGCAGGTCGACGAAGGTGTCGGTCTGCCACATCGCGTCGCGCGTGTGGTCGATCACGCCGTCGAAGCCGAGCAGCGCGGCCACGTGCCCCCGGTCGCCGAGGATCCGGCTGCCGTTCACGCAGCCGGCGCCGCCCGGGCTCTGGTTGATCTCGCCCAGGGCGGACAGGAGGCGGCGGCCATCGCGCAGTGCGGGCGGTGCGAACCCGAGCAGATAGTGGCCGAAGGTCGAGGGCTGCGCCTGCTGCAGGTAGGTCTGGTCGGCCATCATCACGCCGCGATGGGCCGTCGCGACGCGGGCCGTCGTCTCGGCGAAGCGGGCGACGGAGGCGAGCAACTCGGCCGTCAGCTTGCGCAGCGCGATGCGGAAGGCCACCCGCGCCGCCTCGCGCCGTGGCCGCCCGGCATGCAGCCAGCCGGCGTCGTTGCCGATCAGCCCGGCGAAGTGGCGCTCGCGCGAGTTGTAGGGCTCGCCGAACCGGGCGTCGTAGGGGAACTGGTCGGACGTGGTGCGGTAGGCGTCGAGCAGCACCGACAGCAGCGCGCGCGCGGCCGCATCGGGCACGATGCCGCGATGGTGCAGGTCGAGCACGTGGCCGAGGTCGGCGACGTTCAGGCCGTGGTGCAGGCAGGGCGCATCGGCGATCTCCCAGGCGAAGGCCGCGTCGATGAGCGTCTGCGCGGGCTGGTCGGACGAGGGGCCTTCGACGCGACGGGCGGCAGTGGCGAGGGGGTCTGGTTTCACGGACGTGTCCTGGAGGTCGAAGGCGACGACGGCGCGTCGCCCGGGTTGAACAGCCGGTCCGCGGCACCGAGGGCGCCGCCGGTGTGCCAGTACACGACCGGCCCGCGGAGGTCGGCGGCGGCGTCGCGCAGCCAGCGCAGCGCCTTGCCGTTGTAGGTGGGGTCGGCGAGGAACCGGGTCCGCAGTTCGATCTGCGCGATGAGCGCCTCGTCGGCGCCGTCGGAGGCGCCGAAGCCGGCGCCCCGGCCGTCGACCAGGCGCCATCGGCAGGCAGGCGACGGCGAGGGGGCACCGGCCGCTGCGACAGCGGCCGGTCGCCCGCAGCGTTCGGCCACGGCCCGGCCGATGGCGGCGATCTCGGGCAACAGGCCCTCGGGCGGCCGGGACACGCTGATCCCGAGCAGCTCGACGTCCACCGAGGCGACGTCGGTCGAGGCGCGGTCGCGCAGGAGGTCGTTCCAGCCCGCGACGAGGCCCGCGAAGGTGCCGCCCGATCCGACCGGCACCACCACCGTGGCCGACGCGAGCCCCGACCGCTGCAGTTGCCCATGCAGTTCGGCCGCCGCGTTGGCATAGCCGAGCGCACCCACGGGCGTCGCACCGCCTCTCGGCAACGTGTAGGGCGAGCCGCCGGCCGCGCGCAGGCGGTCGGCCAGTGCCTGCGCGGCCGGCTCCATGGTCGAGCGGTCGGCCGAGCCGGTGAAGTGGAAGAGGGTGCCGCTGCGCGCACCGACGATCATCGCCGCCGGCGGTCGCGCGGGCTGGTGGCCGTAGCTGACCTGGTGCACCTGCAGCCCGTGCCGTGCGCAGGCCACGGCCATGAGGGCGGCGAAGTTCGACGTCGTGCCGCCGCACAGGATCACCGCGTCGGCCTGCTGCTGCAGCGCATCGCCGAGCAGGAACTCGATCGGGCGGATCTTGTTGCCGCCCCACGAGTGCCCGAGCAGGTCGTCCCGCTTGACCCACAGCGGGTCGATGCCGAGCAGCTCGCCGAGGTCGGCCGCGGGTTCGAGCGGCGTGGGCAGGCTGCCGATGCGGACCCGCGGTATCCCGGTCAGGTCCATGCCTCGCCTTCCGTCTCGCGGCGGCGGCGTGCGGCGTCCAGCACGCGGTCGACCATCGCGCCGGCCGCGCCCACGTCGATGTCGACCAGGCCGGCGAGTTCGCTCTCGGTGGCGACGTCGCCCAGCACGTCGCGCAACGAGCGCCGCCCGTCGCCGGCATCGCGGTAGGCGTCCTGCAGCAGCGCCTGCGCGCGGTGCTTGCCGATGCGTGCCGACATCAGGCTCAACACGTGTTCGGACGACGCGCTGCGCCCCAGGTTGCGCTGCATCGCCTGCGTGTCGACCTCCAGCCCTGCGAGCAGCGTTCTGGCCATCGCGCTGGCGGCCAGCGCCAGGTGGCACAGCTCCGGCACCACCATCCACTCGGCCTTCCAGCCGCGACCGTCGCGCTCGTGCTCCTGCAGCATCGTGTCGTTGAGCACCGAGGCCTGGTGGCGCACGAGGTGCGCCAGCGTGACGATCTGCTCGCTGACCTCGGGGTTGCGCTTGTGCGGCATGGTGATGCTGCCGACGGTCGACGGGTTCGTCTTCTCGGCCAGCTCGCCGATCTCGCGGCGCTGCAGCGTGTAGACCTCGTTGGCGATGCGCGCGAGGCTGGTCACGCCCATCGCGACGACGTGCCCGAACTCGGCCAGGCGGTCGCGTGAACTGAGCCAGGAGATCTCGGCCTCGCCCAAGGCGAGGCGCTCGCACAACCGGCGGCGCAACGGCAAGGCCTGCTCGCCGAAGAACGCGAGCGTGCCCACCGCGCCGCCGAGCTGCCCGACGAGCCAGCGCGGACGACCTTCGTGCAGCCGGCTCAGGTGGCGGCCGATCTCGTCGGCCCACGACGCGACCTTGAAGCCGAAGGTGATGGGCGAGCCGGGCTGGCCGTGGGTGCGGCCGGCCATCGGCGTGTCGCGGTGTGCGGCGGCGAGCGCGAGCAGCGTGGCCTCGATCTCGCGCCAGTCCCGCCACAGCAGCGCGCCGACCGCGCGCAGCTCGAGCACCTGCGAGGTGTCGGTCACGTCCTGTACCGTGGTGCCGTAGTAGACGTGTTCGGCGGCCTCCTCGGGCAGCAGGCCGCGCAGCACCTGGATCATGCCGAGCGTGGAATGCGAGGTCGCGCGCGTGCGTTCGGCGATCTCGTCGATCGGCAGCTCGACCTCGCGCAGCCGCTCGATGGCCGCCGCCGACGATGCGGGGATGATCCCGCAGTCGGCCTGGGCGCGGGCCAGCGACACGATCACCTCCAGCCAGCGGGCGACGCGTGCGTGTTCGGCGAAGATCCCGCGGCTCTCGGTCGTCGACCACTGGTGGCCGAAGATCCGCGAGTCGATCAGGTGGCCGTCCATGCCACCTCCGCGCGTTCGACGATGCCCTCGATGGCCCGGCGGACCTCGTCCAGCGACGATCCCCAGGGGACGAAGGTCGCGCGCTTGCGGTCTTCCACGCCCTCCTGGATCAGGCAGCAGCGGGTGAGCATCGGTCCTCCGCTCTCGGGTTGGTTCTGCACGAAGCGGATCGGGCAGATGTCGACCGCGCGGGGCGCCTTGCCGTAGAACCAGCGATGGATCTGGTGCGAGCGTTCGCAGCCGAGCAGTGTCCAGTCGGCGGCCGGCGGGCGCTCGTCGAGGTAGGACACCTCGACGCCGGGCAGGTCGATGCCCGAGCCGCGGCAGGGCACGAGGATGTGCGAGGCCGTGCGGTCGTCCGCCTCGGCCAGCACCTCGCGGCTGTCGACCATGATGGGCTCGACCACGATCGGCGGCAGGTCCTCCGCGCAGGACAGGACGCGCTGCACCTGGTCGAGCAGCTTCGACGGGAACGGCGGCACGATGTCGAGCACGCGCAGCACCAGCGGCTTCGGGTTCAGGATGAAGCTCACGTGCGAATAACGGCCCTCGACCACCACGCAGCGCACGTCGCGGTGGCGCATCGCCACCGCGGCCAGGTCGGAGGGCACGCCGCAGTCGACCTGGTCGTCCACCACGTAGCGGCATTCGGATTCACCCGCCAGCATCCGCACGTGCTCGATGCGCGAGAACAGGTCGGGGCTCGGCCCGCGGTCCGTTTCCAGCAGCGCGGTACGCTCGCCGGCGCGGGCCACGATGTAGCGCGTGCGCATGTAGGCCTCGCGGCCCGTGAAGTGGCGGGCGAGCCAGTCGGGGTCCAGCGACTCGAGGTCGGTGCTCAGCGCCACCTGGCGGTAACGCCCAGGCACCACGTTGGGCGCATCGGGTTCAAACGCGAACATCGAGGTCCCTTTCGTGGCGAGCGTGGGCCTGTTCGCCGACCGTGCCCGACGAGTCGGCGCGCAGGCCCAGGCGCAGCGCCTCGAGGCTCATGACCTCGTCGACCTGCACGTTGCCGATGTTCACGTCGCCGCCTACGAGCCGCAGCAGGAACGATTGCTGCGCGCGTTGCGGCGCCTCGTAGATGATCCGGCGCGCATGCGGGCTGCGGGCCAGCGTGTGCACCAGCGACTGCCGGACGCCGCCGCTGCCGTCGTACAGGCCGGCCGTGCCACTCTCGCGGCCCTCGGCCACGATCCAGTGCGCACCGGCCTCGACGTCGCCCTCGATCTCTTCGAGCCAGTCGTCGGGGGAGGCGATCCGCGCCGGGTCCTTGCTGCCGACCTCGGCCATGACGACGAAGCCGAGGCTGCGCGCCCGGGCGATCAGGCGGCGCTTCTCGTCGAGCGGCATGGCCGTCGCGCCGTCGGACACCTCGACGCAGTCGAAGCCGATGTCGAGCGCGAAGTCGAAGAAGCCCTCGGTCTGGCCCTGCTGCCAGGCGATCTCCATCAGCGTGCCGCCGGTGCAGGTCAACACCCGGGCCGTCTTCAGCGCGGCCACCTTCGGGCGGACGCAGGGGTCGAGGTAGGAGCTGCCCCAGCCGAACTTCCAGACGTCGATCCAGCGGGCGACCGAGCCGAGCACGTCGTGCAGCGACGCCAGCGTGCAGCCCTTGTCGATGACGTGCGTGAGCCCGCTCTTGCGGGGCTTCGCCGGACGCACGGGCAGCTGCAGGAACGAGGGGCGCCTATCTGCGGTCATGCTCAGGGTCCGTGGTGTGAATCGACGGCGACGGGTACGCACCTCGCCGTGTGGGGTGGGTCAGTGGTTAGTAGTATAGTAAATGCATGTCGTATAAGACACGAGCAATGTCTTCTTCGACATCTTTTGTTCGGGGTCGTCCGTCCCGATCACGCGACACCGCCAGCACCACGGGGCACGCATGCTGATTCCTCACGTCAATGCCGACACCACCCGCGCGCCCTGGGCCGCGCTCGAATCCCAGGTGTACACGCTGGCCCTCGCCGACGTGACCCTCTACCAGCGGGCGTTGCTGGTGGCGCGTGCGGTGGCCGACGGCCTGAAGTCCGTGACCACGGTCGACCAGCTCGTCGCGCAGTGGGCACAGGGCCCGTCCGTGGCGGCCGCGGCCGCATCGGCCCGGGGCGTGGAGGTGGACGACATGCTGCTGCCGTCGGTCGCCGCGGCCGGTTATTCGTTGCGCGCGAGCGAGATCAAGGCGTCGGCGCGTCCGGCCGGCGGCTGAGCCCTTCGGTGGGCTCCGGCTCAGGCCCAGAGCCCGGTGACCGACTCGCGGCTCAGGTCCAGCAGCAGCTGCCGGCGGTCGCCGTCCTCCAGCATCAGCTCGCCGTTCGCCGTCACGTCCCCGACGTGCACGCAGGTGAGCCCGCACGACTCGAAGACCCGCACGCAGTCGCCAACCCTGTCCGGCTCGGCGGTGAGCCAGAACGCATAGGTCGGGAACGAGATCAGCCAGCGCAGCGGATCGACCCCTTCGGGCATCGGCAGCCTGCGCATGTCGAGCCGCGCGCCGCAACGCGTGTACTCGAGCAGCATCGCCAGGGAGCCGAGCGACCCGGCCATCGAGACGTCCTTCGCCGCCACGGCGCTGCGGTCGGCGGCCACCTTCGCGAACAGCCGCACGTCGCGCGCGAGCGTCGTGCGCTGGCGCTCCAGCGTGGTGAAGAACGGGAAGTCCTGGCGCATCGTGCCGTCCAGCGAGCAGGCCATCAGCACCGCCTGCCCGGCGCGCACGTTGGCCATCGACAGCACCTGCTCGGCCTCGCCCACCGCGAAGGCCGACAACGAGGCCTCGCCGTCCGACTCGGTCACGTGGCCGCCGATGATGGGGATGTCGTACATCCGCGCGGCGTCCTTCATGCCGCGCATCGCCTCGGTGGCGACGTGGCGCGGCCCGACGAAGGTGTTCACGATGCCGCGCGGCACGCCGCCCATGGCGGCCACGTCGTTCACGTTGGCCAGGATCGCCGCGATGCCCGCGCCGTAGGGGTCCTTGCGCACGAACTGCGGCGAGATCGCCTCGCCGCACGCCACCACCAGGCGGCCGTCGACCTCGACGATGGCGCCGTCGTCGCCGGGGCCGTGCACGGGATCGCTCGGGTCGACGAACTGGCTCGCCATCGAGATGATCCGCTTGCCGGTCAGCCCGGCGTGGCGCCGGACCAGGTCGACGACCGCCGTGAGGAACTCGCTGGACGATGCAGGAATGGCAGTCATGGGGAAGGCTCGCTTTCGTGGAGGCTCACGTGCCGGCATTCACGATCGTGATCACGAGTGATTGCCGGTTGACGTGTAGTATAGTGAATGAGACGATTCGCTTGATGAAGATCGATCTTCCATCGCATCTTCCGCGGAGCACTCGCTCGCGATCGTGCGTACCTGCCCAGTAAGGAGACTCATGCAAACGTCCCCCGTCGTGTCGCTGCCCCAAGCGGTCAGCGTGGTGAACATCGGCCTGCCCCTGTTCGAGGAGGCCGTGCGCGGCCAGGGCTCCCCTGCCGCCGGCGTCGACTGGCGCATTCCCGGCGGCGGCGTCGACGAGGTCGTCGCCGCGCTCGCGAGGGTGCTGGGCACGAAGTCGGCCGTGATCGAGAAGGCCAATGCCGAGGTGCTGTCGCGCCTGAATGGCGGCGTGCCGATGCTCAAGGCCGTCGACCGTGCCGGCGCGGTCATCCCCGGCATGGGCGAGCGCACCGTGCTGCATTGCGGCCCGGCGATCGCCTGGGACGAGATGTGCGATCCGCTGCAGCGTTCCATCAAGGCGGCCGTGGTCGCCGAGGACTGGGCCAAGGACACGGCCTCCGCCGCGCGCCTGGTCGCGTCGGGCGAGGTGCAGCTGCGTCCCGCCAACGAACATTCGACGGTGGTGCCGATGGCCACCTCGATCGGCCCGTCCGCGCCGGTCTACGTGGTGGAGAACGCGATCGGCGGGCGTACCGCCTACTCGAGCGTCAACCAGGGCTCGGGCGCGGTGCAGTGGTTCGGCGTCGACAGCGACGCGGCCATCGAGCGCCTGCGTTTCGTGCGCGACAGCGTTGCACCGGTGCTGGCCGGCGCCATCGCCGCCAAGGGCCCGGTCGACGTGCTGGCGCTCGCCGGCCAGGGCGTGCCGATGGGCGACGACGTGCACATGCGCGTGCAGGCCACCACCAACCTGTTCCTGCGCGACCTGCTGCCCTTCCTGGTGCGCAGCAAGCATGCGGCCGCGCCCGAGGTGGCCACCTTCCTCAGCGGCAACCACCTGATGTTCCTGAACATCGCGATGGCGGCGGCGAAGTCGCTGGTCGACGCCGCGATGTCGGTCGAGCATTCGAGCATCGTCACGACGATGGCGCGCAACGGCGTCACCTACGGCGTGCGCCTGCCGGGTGCCGCGTCGAAGTGGTTCATCACCCAGTCGCCGCCGATTCAGGACGCGCTCTACTACCCGGGCTTCGGGCCGGAGACCAGCGCCCCCGACATCGGCGACAGCGCGGTGCTGGAGCTGATCGGCCTGGGCGGCCCGGCCGCGGCGAACTCGCCGGCGGTCGCGGGCTTCCTGGGCGGGCGCATGTCCGACGCCATCGCCGCCACCCGCAGCATGCAGCGCATCTGCTACGGCGAGAGCACGAAGTTCCGGCTGCCGATCCTCGACAACGTCGGCACGCCGGTCGGCGTGGACGTGCGGCGCGTGGTCGAGCTGTCGATCACGCCGGCGGTGAACACCGGCATCATCCACGCGAGCGCCGGCACCGGCCAGGTCGGGGCCGGCGTGGCCTGGGCGCCGCTGCAATGCTTCGTCGACGCGATGCTCGACCTCGATCGCCGCATCGTGTGACCATGGGCCGCCGGCTGTCGGCGACGTCGGTGGGCGAGGGCGTGCGCGAGGCCTTGCGCACGCGGATGGCGTCGCCGGCCGCTGTCGCAGAGGTGGTCGGTGTCTTCTCGTCGGGCTTCTACGTCCGCTGGCCGGATGCCCTGTTCGCCGTGGGCGGGCCGGCCATCCCTGCCGGCCCGCTCCACCTCGTGCTGGAGAGCGATCCGCCGGCACCGCCCGAAGGGTCCCGTCTCCTCGTCGACGCGGACAGGCTGTGCACCGCGTCATGCGAGATCCTGCTCGCGCACGCGCCCACCTATCGGCCCGCCCGGCCGACACCGACGCAACTGGTCGCGATCGCCCCGGTGCTCGCGTCGCTGCACCGCGAGGAGACCGTTCCGTCGGACCTCTCGGCGGTGTGGGCCGACGTCCGGGCCGCGGTCGCGCAAGTCGACCTGCATCTCGCGCGCCGATGGCTCCAGGGCGTGGGGACGGGCCTGACGCCCACCGGCGACGACGTCCTCGCCGCTTTGCTGCTGTACGCGAACTGGCTGCGGCCGACCTGGCCCGTCCCGGCCGGCGTGGCGGCGTTGTGCGAGACCACCGACCTCAGCCGGGCCTTCCTGCGCTGGGCCGCGGTCGGGCAGAGCATCGAGCCGGTCCATGCCCTCGTCGAGGCCGCGGTGCAGCTCGCCAGCGTGCCCAGCGGCCACGCGCTCGGCACCGTCCGGCAGGACCGCTACATGGCCGCGGCCGGCGTGGTGGCCTCGATCGGTGGTTCGTCCGGCAAGGCGATGCTGGCGGGCCTGGGGCTCGCCGCCGCGTCCTGGCCGGTGGTGCGCTAGACGCATGCGCTGACGTCCGCGCTCAGGCGGACGGCCGGGCGGTCATCCGTGGTCGCCCTGCACCATCACGAAGCCGGCGAGCGGCGTGTGGCACGGCGGATAGTGGTCGAGGTCGGCACGCATCAGCGCATGGGGATGGCCGTGGCGCACCACCTCGTCCATCACCTGCCAGTGCAGCCGCTGGAACAGCGGCACGTTCTGCGACTGCACGTGGGCCAGGAACTCGGTGCAGCCGAGCGCGTGGGCGCTGCTCACCGCCAGGCGGATTAGGCCGGTGCCGAGGTGCGCGTGTTTGCGCCAGTCGCGCCGCACGGCCAGGCGCGAGCCCCACCAGGTGCCCGGTGCCGCCTCGTGGATGCGCACCGTGCCGAGCACCTCGTCGGGCTGGCCGCAGATGCACGACATCGCGACCAGCGAGCGGGTGGTCGGGTTCGATCGGTCGATGTCGTCCAGGTCGTCGCCGTCGAACAGCTTCTGTTCCTGGCAGAACACGCGACGCCGCAGCGCGAGGGCCTGCGACTCCATCCACGGCCCCGAGGCCCACTGCACGCGGAACTCCCACGGGCGGAAGTCCGGCGGCGGCTCGTGCGGCGCCGCGCGCAACGGCCGGTCGGGGGTGTGCGGGGTCATGGTCGGCGCTCCCTTCGGGTCATGCCGGGACGGTCGCCCGTTCGAAGGTCGACAGGGTCGAGCAGGCCGCGCAACGTCCGCAGCCCGCCTTGATCTCGCCGGCGCTCATGCCGGCCTCGATCACCATCTCGCCCAGCGGCTCGAGCACGCTGCGCATGAAGTCGGTCGTGGGGGCGGGGTGGTCTTCCATCGGCGTGCCGCTGATGGGCACGAAAGGCACGACGAAGGGGTAGACGCCGATGTCCAGCAGGCGCTGGCTGGTGGACAGCAGCAGCTCGGCGCTGTCGCCGATCCCCGCCAGCAGGTAAGTGCTGACCTGGCCTCGACCGAACACCTCGACGGCGGCCTCGAAGGCGTCCCAGTAACGCGACATCGGGACTTCGTTCTTGCCGGGCAGGATCTTCTGGCGCAGCTCGTCGCCGACCACTTCCAGGTGCATGCCGAGCGTGTCGACGCCGGCGTCGCGCATGCGCTGGAACCAGGCGTCGTCGGTGGGTGGCTCGCACTGGCCCTGCAGCGGCAGGTCGACCGCCGCGCGGATCGCCTCGGCGCTCTCGCACATGATCAACGCGCCGCGGTCCTTGGTGGGCGGGGTGCCCGTCGTCATCACCATGTGCCGGATGCCGTCGAGCTCGACGGCCGCCTTGGCCACCTCGGCGAGCTGCGCCGGCGTCTTGCGCTCGATGGTGCGTCCGGCGGCGAGCGACTGGCCGATGGCGCAGAAGCGGCAGGCCTTGCGCCGGCTCTCGTAGCGGATGCAGGTCTGCAGGACGGTCGTGGCGAGCACGTCGGTCCCGTGCAGGGTCGCGATCTGCGAATAGGGGATGCCGTCGGCGGTCGACAGGCCGTAGAACTTGGGCTGGCGCGGGAACTTGACCTGCGCGATCGGGATGGTGCCGCGGCGCAGCGTGCTCATGCCCTGCGCGTCGGGCAGGTCCGCCACGAAGGGCGAATCCATCGCGCTGGCGGTGTGCACCGGCACCATCAGCGTGACGCCGTCGACGCTCACCGCCTTGTGGTCCGACGGACCCGCACCGCCGCGCCGGCTGGCCGCGCCGGCCTTGTGGTCGACCAGACGCATGCCGCGCGTCTGGAGTTCCGTCATCAATTCACGGGTGTCTTGCATGGTCGCCTCTGTAAGCCCATCGCATCGCCGGTCGTCTCCTGGCGGGGGCCTGTGTGATTCGTGCGGAACGGTCGCGGATTTCGTGACGTCGAGATGTCCGCGACCGAGAATTTCGAGACCATAGCGAAGGCATCGACCGGGTCAAGTGAAGCGCACGACCAACCTGCGACCAACTCGGGCATGGCGCCGCAAGAACCGATCAACGTGCGATCAATTCGTCGAACCCTATGGCGGAAAACCCTGCGCACCCTAGGAAACGCCCGGAAGGGCCCTAGGGGCAGGCGCCGCCCGGCACCCGATCAATGTTTCAGTCTTGACGAAACAAGGTGCAATCATCTGGGCAAACCCGATCCGATCAATCCCCGTCCACTGGCACACTCGCGATCGGGGGATAGGAAATCCAACCGCATGAGCACAAGTATAGCACACGTTTGGGGCGTCTCAGGCATGCACACAGGGGACTGCTGGGTTGATTTCT
>VFQM010001351.1_pt1 | contig 21748 bp, 26 predicted proteins | sample 3512391 | NCBI WGS metagenome assembly VFQM01 (sample SAMN10412369, study PRJNA504923) | tailings metagenome | isolation source: Replicate 1 from Balatoc abandoned mine | place: Philippines | reverse complement strand
TGGAAAACCTTGGGACAAGTCGCTTCATTGCGCTTGACTTCGAAGACGGTTACTCTGTCGCTCGAAGCCGAGGATGTCGGCTTCGTGGTAACGGACATACTGGAACAATTTGTGCCAGGTGGGCCCTTCGTTGTCAGAACGCCAGCGTCGCAAGGTTTTCAGGCTGATCTTCCAGCGGGCGGCAAGCTGCCTTTCGGTCATCACGGGGTAGTGCATCTTCTTCTCCAAGACTGATGCCCCCATGACAACGCTGTTCCTTGTAGAAGCCAAGCTCAGTGTTCGATGATTACCCTGCGGCCGTCTCCGCAATCAGCACGTCGGCCGGGATGCCCAGGCTCTTGTGCAGCCTGCGGATCATGGCCAGCGTCAACGGGCGCTTGCGGCTCAGGACTTCGTAGACGCGGTTGCTTTTGCCAATCATCGGCTCGAGATCTTTAACGGACAGACCGCTTTGATCCATCCGGAATTTGATGGCTTCTACTGGATCAGGCGCAGTGATGGGCACGTGCTTGGCCTCGTAGGCTTGCACCAGCGTGGCGAGGATATCCAGGCGATCCCCCTCCGGCGTGCCCAGATCAGGGTCGGACTCCATCAAGGCCGAAATCTCTTTAAGCGTGGCCTTGTAGTCTGTTTCGGTGTGGATAGGGCGGATGTCCATGTTTTCCTCCGTGGCCGGTCAGGCCATTTCAACGGTTTCTGCGTCGACGGCGTCGTACTCCTTGTGGGTGCCGACGAACTTCACGTAGACGATCTGCAACTTGTATGCAATCGCCACGATCAGCCGGTAGTCATTGCCTTTGATGTTGAAGACCACGCGACGGTTCTTCAGCACGCTGGCGCTGCGGTACAGCGCCTTGATGTCTGCGGGCTGAGTCCAGGTCGCATTCGTTGCTTCCTCATACCAAGCCTTCAGCGGCTGCTCGGCGTCGGGATGGCGCTCCCAGAAGGCTCGAAGGGTAGACACAGCAATCACTCGCATTGGTCGGAGTTTAGTCCCATTTTGGGACTATTGCAACGGCAGGCTGGCCCAACAGGGGGTTCCCACGATGCAAAACGGCCATTTGATAGAGGCGAGCACCCTCAAGATCAGTGCTTTTCTAAAGAACCTCATATGCGGGCGCGGGTTCGGTTCCGTATTCCGCCACCAAATTGAAGGGCTCGGATAGTCTCCGGGCCCTTTTTCTTGCCTGAAATCCCCGCACCACGCGGGGTTCCGGCCGTCTGTGCTGCGGGTGGCCTGCTGCCGAAACGCCCGAAATCGGCCACTTTCTCGGCCAGAGCCGTCTCTGTTCTCCGTTTGGCCTGCGGGTAGGCGCAGATGGCGGTCTAACAGAATCAACAACTTACGCGCGCCGGTTCATCGTCAACCAAGGCCGCCGGTCACCACCGCAACTAGACGGCGTGCGTCACTTGTACTAACATTGCGGCAGTTGATCTAACAAAAGAGGTGCTGCCATGACTGCCGTTGCATCGTCGCCTTCCGCCCGTTCTGCCCGACTTGGGCTGCGCGCTACCCCCGAACAGGAGGTGGTGCTGCGCCGTGCCGCCGAGGTGGCCCACAAGTCGCTGACCGACTTCATCCTCGACAGCGCGTGCCTGGCCGCCGAGCAGACCCTGCTGGACCAACGATTGTTCATGGTCTCGGGTAGCCAGTACCAGGCCCTGATGGATCTGCTGGATCGCCCCGAACAGACCAATGAAGGTTTGCGTGACCTGTTTGCCCGCAAGGCGCCCTGGGATACGAAGTGACGTTGCGCGCACCGGAGCCTCTGGCCGCGCAGCATCGGCTGGAAGGTTTTGATTGCGGCAAGCCCGCGTTGAATGACTGGCTGTTGCGCCACGCCCGCCAGGCGCAGGGCAGTGGCTCGGCCAAGACCTTTGTCGTTGCCGTGGACGATGGCCGCGTGGCGGGCTACTTTAGCCTGACCGTGGGACAAGTCGACACGCTGGAGGCGCCGGAGCGCATTCGCAAGGGGATGGGGCAATACCCGTTGCCGGTGGTGATTCTGGCGAGGCTCGCTGTCTCGGTGGTGGACCAGGGGCGAGGTCTAGGCTTTGGCCTGCTGCAGGACGCGATTCGCCGCACGATGCTGATTGCCGAACAGGCCGGCATCCGTGCCATGCTGACCCACCCCATCGATGAAGAAGCGGCGAGGTTCTACACCCGGTTCGGGTTCATCGCGTCACCGCTGCGCGAACAGCAATTGTTGCTGCTCTTGAAGGACGCCCGTCGCTGGGTCCGCTGAACCATGACCATCGAATCACTGCCCACTTTTACCAAGCCGGCCCGCCAGCGCTGGGAGTCCATCCCTGCCGACATTCGCCAGCGGCTGCTGTCCAACGTCTGGTGCGGCCAGTGCCGTCACGAAACCACGATCACCAATTTCAGCGGCACCATCAAGGGTGGCGACTTGCTGCTGCTGGGCAAGTGCGCCGAATGCCGCAGTGATGTGGCACGGGTCATCGAGGGCTCGTAACTCGGTCAGGCGTCGAACCCCGCCACCACTTCCCGCTGCGCCACCCAGTCGGTCGGAAGTGGGTTCCGTTGGAACCACAGCAGGCTCATGCACTTGGGCTGCTGTCCGGCAAGGATGCTCTGGATGATGGCAGGCTCCAGCAGCGTCAGACGCAGCAGCTCGTTGACCGTCGAGTGGTGCAGGCCTTCGCGCTGGGCGATCTCGCTGCCACTGCAGACCACACCGTCGTCGAGCAGTTGCTGCCAGTAGAAGGCCCGCGTCAGGGCCACCAGCAAGGGCTGGTCGATCTGGCTGGCAACTTTGCCAGGCGACTCGACCGCCCCATCTGGCCGCACCACCACCTTGCTGGCGCCGCGCTTCCTGATCTTCAGCGGGATGAAGGTGGACAGCTTGACCTGGCCGCCATCCCGGCGTTCGCGGGCGATTGCTGCCCCCAACGGCTGCACTTTCGGCTTCATGCCTCCACCTCCTGCTGTTCCCATTCCTGCAATTCCGCGCCGATGGTGCCGGGCATCAGTTCCCCGGCCAGTTCCTGCCAGCCCTGATCGCGCCAGATGATTTCCAGCCCGCCGTCGGCAATCACCACGCGCTCGATCAGCAGCTGCGCCAGTCGACACTGTTCAACGGGGAACAGGTGTTGCCACAGGCCCGCCAGATTTCGCATCGGAAGCACGACCTCAGGCTCCGACAGGTCTGGACGGGCTGTCCGAATCCGATCCCACACCGACTGCACGATGTGCGGCGCTGACAGCGCCGCTACGATCTGCTGGGTCACCAATTCCTCGATGGGCGCCGCTGGCAACGGCCCGTGGCTGCTGGCCCAGGCGCCAAAGCGCCGGTGCTTGATCGGTGTGTAGTAGCGGTAGGTTTTGCCCTTCTTGACGGTGTAGCTGGGCACCAGCCGATCACCATCGGGCGTGAACAGCAGGCCACGCAACAACACCGGTTCCCGCTGGCGGTCGTTGGTCTCGCGCCGCCGTTCGATGCCATCAGTGGCGATCAGTGCGTGCACGGCATCCCACTGCGCTTGCGTCACGATGGCCTGATGCTGGCCAGGGAAGCTCTGCCCCTTGTGGACGATCTCGCCCAGGTACATCCGGTTGTGCAGCATCTTGTAGAGGGTCTGCTTGGTGAAGGGCTTGCCTCCCTTGGTGACCACGCCTTCCGCGCCGTAGGTCTTGGCCATCAGGGTGGCCGAGCGAACGGTCACGAAGTCATCAAAGATGCGGCGGACCAGCTTGGCCTCCGTTTCATTCACGACCAGCAGCCGATCCCGAACGTCGTAGCCCAGCGGCAGCGGTCCACCCATCCACATCCCCTTGGCCTTGCTGGCCGCGATCTTGTCGCGGATGCGCTCGCCAGTCACTTCCCGTTCGAACTGTGCGAAGGACAGCAGTACGTTGAGCATCAGCCGCCCCATCGAGGTGGCCGAGTTGATCTGCTGGGTGACGGCGCTGAAGCTGACCCGGTGGCGGTCGAACACATCGACCATCCGCGCAAAATCGGCCAGCGAGCGTGACAGGCGGTCGATCTTGTAGACCACCACGATGTCGACCTTGCCGATCTGGATGTCAGCCATCAGGCGGCGCAGTGCGGGCCGTTCCATATTGCCACCAGAGAAACCGCCATCGTCGTAATCATCGGCCACGGCGATCCAGCCCTCGTGGCTCTGGCTCTTGATCAAGGCGTGCCCTGCTTCTTTCTGGGCATCGATGGAATTGAAGGACTGGTCCAGCCGTTCGTCGCTGGAGACGCGGCAGTACACCGCGCAGCGCTTGGGTGGCACGAGCAACGGCGCGTTCATTGAGCATCCCCCTTGCCGCCCCGCAGACCAAAGAACTTCGGCCCATTCCAGCGCGTGCCGGTGATGTGGCGCGCTGCCGCCGACAGGCTCTTGAACACCTGGCCATCCAGGGCATACAGACCATCGGGCGTGACCGTCACGCGGTACTCGCGTTCATCCCATTCCCGGATGAGCGTGGTACCTGGCATCAGCAGCGTTTGCGCGCTGCGACCGGTGGCCAACTTGATCTTGGAATGCTTGGCACCGGCCTCAACCAGCATCTTGCGGATGTTGGTGGGCAGTGCGCCGTAGGTCAGCTCCTGGATGCGGTAGGCCAGACGCGATTCGACGTAATTGCGATTGCGGTGGCTGGGCCGCCGGGGAAAGTGCTGATCCCACAGCGCCCACAGCGCTGCCATCGGCAAGGAGGGCAGTGCCGCCAACTGGGCCGAGATGGGCGCGGCAGGGCCACCCGTGTTCTTGTTATCTGTCATTGCACAAACTCCTGTTGTTGAGACAGGTCCATGAACGCGCTGTGGCGACCAGAAGCCAAGTCAAACCGCGCTCTGTTCGAGGTCGTCGGCTTGCCCTGTCGCAACATCGACACGCTCTCCCAGCAGCGTCTGGGGTTTGCCGGTGCGCCGGTCCCTGATGCCCAGGATGTAGATCTCGCCGTCCCACACCCCGCAGGCCACGTCGGTGTCGCTGGCCGAGGCGGGCATCAACCAGCCGGTGATGCCATGGGGCAACTGCAGCAGGTCTTCCATCTCGTGGATGGGCCAGCGCATCGCCTCCTGGTAGTGGTCGGCAAACTCCAGGAGTTGCTGGGGTACGTCCGGGAAGTTCTCCTGGCTGAGGATGGGAATCCAGACCAGCGGCTGGCCGCTGGCAAACCAGCCTTGCACGCGCTGCTCGACTTCTGGGTTGTAGTGCTGCAGGCGTTCAACGGGCACGTGGCGGGCGCCATCGCTGGCTTGAGGTTCTGTCGAGTGGTTCATCAAAGACTCCTTGAGTGGTAACCCGGCACGGTGCCGGGCGGTAACCGGGGTGGTAACTGGTAACCCCGTTTCGGGGGCTGTCGGTAGCGAGGCAGCGCGCTCGCGCCCCCCGTATTGCTTGATGGCGAGGAAGGACCCAATTCGCCTGTGGGCAGGTGGCGTGACGATCAAGCCGCTGGCATTTCTGCCGCCAGTGCATCGCCAGCGGCTTCGATCAACGCTCGAGGAATCTCAACCGGGAAGCGACTTTCGTCGTGGTGGTAGTTGATCTGGCGCCGGGCTGCCGAGGCGCGAGCCAATGCGTTCATCACCGGCATCAGCTGTTCGTGCAGCTCGATTTCGGCCATTGCCGCACGGCAGTGGATGAAGTGGTCCCGCGCCTTGCGCACGGCATCGGGCAGGCCAGCCAGTTGAACTTGAATCGCATCACGCTGGCGCTCAAGCTCGGCCTGCGATGCCCGGGTAATGCGCAGCTCCACCTCCAGCTTGGTCAAGGTTTCAGGCACCACGAATTCCGCTTCGGTATCCAGCAGCGCCCGAGATGCCGACTTCGTTTCGACAGCAATGCGCGCGTCGAGGTCCTCCAGCCGCTTGGCGATCTTGCCCAGTTGGCCATCAACCGTCTGCGCTTCAGCGGTGAGCGCCTTGCGTTGTGCCATCAGATCGTCAAGTTGTTTGCGTGCCACTGCGAAGCGCTCGGGGGTGGCCAGGACCTGCTGCAGCGGACGCAGTTGGCTCTCCAGGTTGGACACCTTCGACTTGAGCCTTTCCATCCGCTGATTGGCCTCGCACAGGATGGGCCAGTGGGCTTTGGCGGCCGATGGCGTGTTCATCGACATCGAGCCAGCGGCATCACGCAGCCGGGTTTGCTTCTCGCGTGCCGCAGCGTGCTCCGCTTCCGCCTCCGCCAATTCGGCTTTGAGGGGCGTGAGCTCTTGGTTGAGCGCGTCGTGCTCGGCCTTGATCTTGTCGAGGTAGCGGTTGGACTTCTTGCTGAACGGGTTCAGTTTCATGGTGATGGTCTCCGGGTTTGATCAGGGATGGACGGGGTAATAGGTGTCGCCGGGTCGCGCAACGGTGCTGACCCACAGGCCTGGGCCGACCTGTTTCTTGATACCGACGGGCGCGCCGGGGCGGCGGGGATGGCTGGTGGCCTGCCAACCCTGGTGGGAGTTGGTTTGCCCGGTCATCGCCGCAATCGCGGCAGCCAGCGGGGACAGCTGCGTTTCGGCAGAGGTGGATGGGCTGGTGGTCTGCGGCGTGATGCCGAGAACCTTGGCCCAGATGGGATGCAAGTTGGGATTACTCACGGTGAGCTCCATATCGAGTGCCACCCTCGATGCCGGGTGGCGTGGCAGGATTGGTTTGGGAACGGGTCTGGGCAATGCGCCAGCGCGCCCCCTCCCGGCTGTGGCCGAGGTGGGTGATGTCGATGCCCTTGGCGCGGTAGGCCGGGGCGATGCGGCGCAACTGATCCGACAGACCCTTAGGTGAGCGCGGCCAACTGCTGCGGTCGGGGATGCTGTGGGTGTTCAGCAGGTCGTAGAGCTGGCCGGCGGTGCCTTGCCAGTTGATGGGCAGCACGCGCTCGGCGATGTACCTGTCCAGGGCTTGCGCGACGGCGTTGCTTTCCAAGGCCCGGTCGATGCCCGCGCGCACGAGCTCGGCGTACTGCTGCTGGAATTCACCAGCGGCGAAGCCCATGGCGCGGGCTACTGCCTCGCCCAGGCGCTCGTAATCAGCCATGCGCTGCTTCTGGGTCAGCTTGACCGTTGGCAGAATGGCCAGCGCCGCCGAGAACAGATCGAGCAGCCCAGCGAACACCTTGGATTGATCACGTTCCCAGCCCGCGTACGTGTCGGCATCGTCGCGCCGGGCATCGGCGGGAATAGTCGGCAGATCGACGTGGATCACCCGGTCGATCAGGTCGGGGCGCGTGGCAACCACGGCGATGCCGTTGAGCACCACAGGCCGTTTGGTTTCCATGACGTGCTCTTCGCCATTGGTGTAGAGCTGGCGCGAAGCAAAGCCGCAGCCGGTGGCCAGGGTGCAAAAGGCATCCTGCTGCTCAGGCGTGAGGCCAGAGAGGTTCTCGTAGCTGACCAGCCAGTTGTTGGCGGCGGCGACGAACACGTCCTCCACCGTCTTGGGCCGCCCGCGCAGCATCACCTTGTTGGGATCGACCAGGCTGCGCAGCACGAATTGCGTGGTGGACTTGGCCGAGCCTTGCTCGCCCACCAGCTCCAGCGCCGGGAAAGGGGTGTCCGGACGGAAGCAGTCCAGCAGCCACGCCAGCACCATCACGCGGCTGTGCGTCGGGACGTTGGTGTGCTGCCAGAGCAACCCGACATCGCCATGGGTCATCCTTGTCGGCACAGGCATCGGCAGCGAGCGCATCGAAGGCGTGCGGGTGAAATACACCGGCGATTCGTTCACCACCCGCCAGCCCTGGGGGGTGACGTGAATAGCCTGCCACTGCTCATCGGCCAGATCGATCAGGTAGCCGTCGTCGCAGCGGGCCGCGCGGACGTGGACTTCAATCTCATCGCCATCGTTGATGCCTGCGGCGGCGAGCGTGGCCAGGGCCGATTTCATTGTGGTTTCCGGCACGCCCATTTCCTTGGCGCGCCAGTAGGCGGCGCGCAGCCAGTCTTCGAAGCCGGAGGAATACACCCGCCACACTTCGCGCCGACTGGGCATCGGGATCACGGCGACCGCATTGCGATCCGCGTCGTGGTGCAACTGGCATTGCGCCCGGGCCAGGGTGACCAGTTCATCGAGCGCGCTGGCATCGTCGTCGCTGCCCGGCAGTTCGTCACGCACCAGTTTGTCGAGCACCGTCACCGAGCAATCGCGGTTGGTCTTCTTGGCGGCGTGGCGCAAACGCAAGTAGCTGGGCAGGTCTGTGGCCTTGAGGATCGCGAAGGCGCGCACCACGTCTTCCTCGGCCAGCACGCCCACGTCATCGACCAGACGGACCAGTGCCGCCTCGATCACACCAACGGGATCGGTGTCAGGTGTCGGTGCCTTCGTTACCGCAGCATCCATCTCGACCGTGTGATGGTCGTGATGGTGGTGACGGTCGTTCTCTACTACTCCGTCCGGGGAAGGGATGGACGCACTCACCATCACCCCCGTTTCGCCAGTTCGGAGGTGCGCTCAATGCGGCGGCTGTTGGCTTCCAGCCAAGCCAGCACATCGGCCTTGCGATAGCGGACGGTACGTCCGATCTTGGTGAGGATGGGGCCGCCGCCGTGGGTGGCAGACCACTCCAGCCAGCCGACGGTGTAGCCCATGCCAGCGGCGGCTGTTTTACGGTCGAGCAAGGCCTCGACGGGCGCTTGCCAGAATTCAGCACGCAGATCAGCGGTGCTGGCAATGTGTGATGTTCGGGCCCGTTTGGGCATGGCGGCATTCCTTCGGGTTCATTTGGAATGCCGCCATCGTGGTTCGCCTCGAACTTGGCGAACAGGAAGTTCAAAAAGGTTTTCTGAACTTCAAAAATCCATCGTCAGGTCCGGTGCCGATTGATCTCCGGCCCGAACAGCTTGAGCGCTTCGCCCAACTTCTTGTTGAAGGACAGCAGGCCGCGCGTGTCGCTGGGCATCAGCTCTTCGGCCGCCTGGATGACGGCCTCGCTGATGGCAGAGGCGTTTGGGCGGTTGCCCACTTGGTATTTGCTGGCGGACTTGGCCAAAAGATGCGCCATGAGCGCGATGGCCTTCAGGCTGTTCATCTCGGCTGCCTCGCTGCCATCAGGCAGAACGGCTTGGCGGGCCTCGTCAAACAGGAAGGCTGGGCGATCCTCGAACGGCAGTTGCTCGAACCACCGGCGCAGGCTGGCCTTGTCGATCACCAGACGATCCTTCTCTAGCAACTCGTCGATGGGAGCGCCCTTGAACACTTGGCCACGCGCGGTGAGGATACCCAGGTCTTCATATTCGAGGTGCTCCGTGCGCAGGGCTGTGACCAGCGCGGCCCGCTTGGCGCTCATGCACTGGGTCTCGAAATTCAGACTGGCGAGCTCGGCAGGCTCCACGCCGCACCACAGGGCAATCGCGTCATCAATGCGGATGTGGTCGGCCAGGTCCCAGTAGCGCAGGCAGTTGTTTGGGTTGGGCATGGATGCCTTTTTTCGGTATGGTGGAATTTTCGTCTTGCCAAATTTTGCCAAAGAACCTACGCTTGCGCCATGAGCACGATGAACATCTCTCTCCCCGACACCCTGAAGTCCTTCGTGGATGAACAGGTCAGCCAGCGCGGCTACGGCACGAGCAGCGAGTACGTGCGCGAGTTGATCCGCAAGGATCAAGACCGCCTGCAACTGCGCAACCTGCTGCTGGCCGGAGCAGCCTCGGCCCCGGCGGCCCATGCCGATGCCAGCTACTTCGAAGACCTGCGGGATCGGGTGCGCAAGGCCGGCAAGCCCGCTGCCAAGGCGTGAAGGCCAAGCCAGTCATCCCGCGTGAGCAGGCCAACCGGGATGTTGACGAGGCCGTTACCTACTATCTGACTGAAGCAAATGAGGCCGTGGCGCTTGGCTTCATCGATGCGCTGGAGAAGGCCTACGGCCACATTGCCCGCCATCCGGCAACGGGTTCTCCCCGCTACGCACACGAACTCAACTTGCCCGGCCTGCGCGCCTGGCCGCTGACGCGCTACCCGTACATCATCTTCTACGTCGAGCGTCCCGATCACATCGACGTCTGGCGCGTACTTCACGGCCAGCGCGACATCCCGGCGTGGATGCAGGAGCCCGACGCAGTGTGATGGTCGGACCGCCAGGGCATATCTGCGTTTCCGGCGGTGTAAACAATAAGGGGCGACCGTCACAACCATCACCACTGTCACAGCGGGCCATCGATCGTGATGGTTGTGACGATGGTGATGTTCAGCGTCTATTGTTATGGCCCGCGCACGCATCCATGCCCCAGGCGAAAGGGGTCCTTCCTGGCGATATTCCAATACGGGGGGCGCGAGCGCAGCATTTCGCCACTGTCCGACCAGAAAACAAGGTTTGCAGGGTTTGCGGTTCGCACCCGGCGATGTGGGTCAGCAGGCTGAATGCCGCGTCAGCGCTGGCGTGTGCGGGATTGTCGGGAACGAGGAAAGTGCGAACCTGGGTGCGTACCGGGTTCGCAGGTTTGCACCCAGGTCACACGAATACGGCCAGGGAAGAAAACTCAATGCTGGTGCGGGTTTGCAGGCGTTCTACAGCCGGAAATCGCAAAATCGGCCACCGTGACAGATGGCGCAAGGGCCTCCAGAAACTGGACACCCTTGGCGGCTGATCACACCACCCTGTACACCCGTTCGCCGCTGTCGTTGTGCGCCAGCACCACGTTCAGGCCCAGCTTCTTGCGTAGCATCCCGGAGATGGCTCCGCGCACGGAGTGGGGCTGCCAGCCGGTGGCCAGCATCAGTTGCAGGCTGGTCGCCCCCTGCGGGCGGCGCAGCGCCACCACCAGCGCGGCGAGTTTGGTGCCGGGGCGGATCAGGATGCCCTCCACAAGTTGGAGATCGCCGATGGTGTCCACCGGTTGGACGTCATCCGGCGGCACGGGCCGCTGTTGGCTGATGGCCGCATAGCCCGCGTCGGTCAGCACGTGGCCGTCGTCGGCAGGCTCAATCCAGCCGCGCTGGAGTAGTGCGGTCAGCACCTTGACCCGTGCGCCACCGCGCAGGGTGTCAGGCGGAATCACACGCCCATCGGCACGGCGGGCCGCAGTACGCAGTAGCAGGCTTTGCGCTGGGGAGAGTTTGAGCAGGGTCTCCATCATGGCCTCCGTCACTTGGCCTGGCCGTCAAAGATCGCCAGCAGGTCATCCAGCGCCTGATCCACCCGGCCAAGGTCACCGACGTGGCCCCAGTGGATGGCCTCCGGGTCGTGGCCGAAGTGATCGTCGGCCAATTGCTGCAGCCGGGCGAACTTGATGTGGATGTCTGCGGCGCGGGCGAGGTAGGCGTCGATGGCGGTGGTCTGGGTGTTCATGGTGGGCTCCGGGTTGATTGATGACGCCACCATTCACGCGCTGAACGATCAAGAAGCCAAGCGATAGGGGTAATAACCATCAAAAATGGGGTAACGGTGCCAGCCATTACCCCAATCGCCACACCGTCAATCACAGCCATTTCAAGGTGGCCGCCACCGCGGCCGTCTGGTAGACTGATGACGACTTAAAACGACTTTGATGCCTCTGTGAGCGCCAATGCCATGAACGCCGAACCGTGGGTCACTGCCATCGATGTCGCCCGGCATTTGGGCGTGGTGAAAGACACCGTCTACCGCTGGCGTGAACGCAAAGGACTGCCCGCGCACAAGATAGGGCGGCTGTGGAAATTCCAGCTCTCCGAGGTGGATGAATGGGTGCGTGCCGGGGGCGCGGATGAAGACAGCAGCGCATCCGCTGAACAGAACAATGAGAACAACGCATGAACGTGCAGCAACTCGAAAACGAACTGTGGGAAGCCGCTGACCAGCTGCGCGCCAACTCCAAGCTCACCGCCGCCGAATACTCGATGCCGGTGCTGGGCCTGATCTTCCTGCGCCACGCCGATAACCGATTCAAGGCCTACCTGCCCGCAATCGAATCCGACATCCCGCCGCAAGTACCCGCCGCCCAGCGCGAAGCACTGATCAAACTCGGCTTTCAAGGCAAAGCCGCCATCTATCTGCCCGAGGCGGCGCGTTTTGACCGCATCGTCAGCCTGCCGCAAGGGGCCAAGGTGGGCGAAATCATCGACGCCGCCATGGACGCGGTCGAGGCCGAGTACCCGGTGTTGTCCGGTGCCTTGCCGCGTGGCTATGCCGCCTTCGAGCCTGATCTGCTGGCCGAACTGGTCAAGATTTTCGACCGCCCCGCCATCAAGGCCGCCACCGGCGATGTTTTCGGGCGCATTTACGAATACTTCCTCAACAAGTTCGCCATGAGCGGCGCGCAGGAAGGCGGCGAATTTTTCACGCCACCGTCGCTGGTGCGCATGATCGTCAACGTCATCGAGCCCGATCACGGCCTCGTGCTCGATCCGGCCTGCGGCTCGGCGGGCATGTTCGTGCAGACCGGCCATTTCATCGAAGATGTGCGTCATGCCGTGGTCAACGATTCCGTCACCTTTCACGGTCAGGAAAAAAGCGACACCAACACCAAACTGGCACGCATGAACCTGGTGGTGCACGGGCTGGATGCCTCCAACATCCGCCAGGGCAACACCTTCTACGACCAGGCTGAACACCTGATCGGCCAGTGCGATTTCGTCATGGCCAACCCACCCTTCAACGTGGACGGGGTGGATACCAAAAAGGTAGAAGCCCAGGTGGATGAGGCCGGGCGCTTGCCCTTTGGCCTGCCCGGCACCAATGCCAAAACAGGTGCCATCAGCAACGCCAACAGCCTGTGGATTCAGTACTTCTACGCCTACCTGAACGAAACTGGCCGCGCCGGTTTCGTCATGGCCTCCAGTGCCTCGGACGCCGGCAACAAAGACCGCGACATCCGCGAGCAACTGGTCAAAACCGGCCACGTCGATGTGATGATGGCCATTGGCAACAAGTTCTTCTACACCCGCAGCCTGCCCTGCACCCTGTGGTTCTTCGACAAAGGCAAGCCGCAGGATCTGCAAGACCAGGTGCTGATGATCGACGCGCGCAACGTCTACCACGTGGTCTCGGCGCGCTCCCATGTATTCACCGATGAGCAACTCGCCAACCTCAACGCCATCGTTTGGCTGTACCGGGGCGAGCGCGAGAAATTCGTCGCCTTGGTGGCCCGCTACCAGCGGCAAGTGGATGACTGGCTGGCCGCCATTCCCGAACGCATCGAGGCCGACACCGCCGCCGTGCAGGCCTTGGCTGTGCCGCTGCAAGCCTTTGCCAGCCAGGCCACGCTTGCTGAATTGAACGCCGACCAAGCCGAGGACGCGCAGATTTCTCAGGCCCAGCTTGATGCTTTCAAAGCCGAGCTGGCCGCAGCCCAGGCCGACACGCACGTGGCGGACAGCATTGCCGCGCTGCTCACCGCCTGCACCCAGAGCCGCGCCGCCATTGCGCAGGCAGACTTGAGCGACCACGCCGCACAAGTGGCACTGCAAGCCACGCTCGATGCCCTGGCCCCGCAACTCAAAGCGACGGCCAAGCTGCTCGAAGCCCGCCACAAGCAATGGTTAAAGCTCTTGGACACGGCAGAAAAACAGCTGCGCGCCCGTCAGAGCAAAGCCTTCGACGGCAAAGCCGCCCGCGACGCCAAGCGTGCCCTGCTGGCTGCCGACAGCAAAAAGAACGAAGCCCCTACCGTGCGCGATGCGGTGCTCGACGCGCTCAAGCAGGCCGCCTACTTCATCCATCAAGCGCACTGGCTGCACAGCCGCTTTCCGCAAGCTTTGTTTGAGGATGTGCCCGGCTTGTGCAAGGCGGTCAGCATTGATGACATTGCCGCCAATGATTACTCGCTCACGCCGGGGCGTTATGTGGGCGTGGCCGCCGCCGCGGAGGACGATGAGGACGACTTCGCGGAAACCCTGCGCGGCATCCATGCCGAACTGGCGGAACTGAACGACAAGGCGGTGGAACTGGCAGGGCGGATTGCCGGCAACTTTGAGGAGTTGTTGGGATGAGCTGGCCCGAAGTTGACTTTGAATCCCTCTTCGCAGCACCAAGTCGTAATGGTGTTTACAAGAGCAAGGATCACCACGGTTCGGGGGTGCCCATCGTCAACATGGGGGAGCTGTTTGCGTTTAACCGGATAGGCAATCAGCCAATGTCTCTGATTCGGATGTCCGATGCAGAAATGGACAAAAGTGGCCTCATCGATGGCGATTTGCTATTCGGCCGCCGTTCACTTGTTGAAGAAGGTGCGGGCAAGTGCTCCATCGTTTACAAGCCAGCCGGGCCACTGACCTTTGAATCGTCCATCATTCGAGTTCGTCTCGATAGAGCGATTGCCGACCCCGAGTTTTTCTTTAACTACTTTCGTTCCCCAATCGGGCGATCGAGAATTCGAGCAATCGTTGGAGGTGCTGCCGTAAAAGGGATTCGTGGCAGCGACTTGAAATTGATTAAGGTGCATGTGCCACCACTTGACGAGCAGATCGCGATTCGCCAAGTTGTTGCCCTGTACGACGACCTGATCGCCACCAACCAGCGCCGCATCGCCTTGCTCGAAGACGCCGCCCGCCGCCTCTACCGCGAGTGGTTCGTGCACCTGCGCTTTCCCGGCCATGAATCGGTGCCGGTGAAGGATGGGGTGCCGGAGGGGTGGGCTAAATTGCCTCTGGGTGACGTTGCAGAAATCACGATGGGGCAAAGCCCAGAATCCAAGTACTACAACGCTGATGGTGACGGCCTTCCCTTTCACCAGGGTGTTTCTGATTTCGGTCATCGTTTCGTGAAACACGAAACCTATACCAAGCAAGCGACGCGAATCGCGGAAGCTGGGGATATTCTGTGCAGTGTCCGTGCGCCAGTCGGTCGCCTCAATTTCACCCGAGACAAGATAGCCATCGGGCGCGGCTTGTCGGCCATGCGTAGCCGCACAGGCCATCAATCGTTGTTGTTCTATCAGTTGGATGCACTGTTCGTTGAAGAGGACATGATTGGTGGGGGTGCTATTTTTGCCTCGGTCGGTAAGAAGGAGCTCTTCGGTCAGTTGATTTTGCAACCGAGCACAAGCATTGCCACCACATTCAATCGGCTTGTCTCCGATCTTGACTTACAGATCGAGAACCTTGATTCGCAGAATCAACAGTTGGCTAAGGCCCGCGACCGTCTGCTCCCCAAACTGATGTCCGGTCAGCTTGATGTCTCCGGTATCGCCTTGCCTGCTGAGGTCGCAGCGTGACCACAGTCGCGGCTTCCATCCCGGTGCTGCGCTGGGCCGTGCAGCGGGCACGTCTGCACGACGAAGATTTGTCGGCGCGCTTTCGCAAGTGGCCCCTGTGGTTAACCGGCGAGGCCCAGCCCACGCTCAAGCAGTTGGAAGACTTCGCGCGGCTGACCCACACCGCCATCGGCTATTTCTTTCTGCCCGAGCCGCCCGCGCTGGCTTTGCCGGTGCCGGATTTCCGCACCCTGCGCGACGAGGAACTGCGCGAGCCGAGCAGCGCCTTGCTGGACACGCTGTATCTGTGCCAGCAGCGGCAAGATTGGTACCGCGACTATGCCCGTGTGCACGGCCTTGCCCGTCTGGCCTTTGTTGGCAGCGCGCAGGTGAACGAAGCGCCGCAGGCCGTGGCCGAGCGCATGCGTGTGGAGCTCAAGCTTTCCACCCAAGAACGACGCCAATTGCCCACCTGGACGGACGCGCTGCGGCAGTTGATCGCCAAGGCCGAAGAGGCCGGGGTGATGGTGATGGCCAGTGGCATCGTGGGCAGCAACAGCCACCGCAAGCTGGATGTGGGGGAGTTTCGCGGCTTTGCGCTGGCCGATGATCTGGCCCCGTTAGTATTCCTGAACGGTGCGGACAGCAAGGCCGCGCAGATGTTCACCCTGGCACACGAGCTGGCCCACCTGTGGCTGGGCGCGACCGGCGTATCGGACACCGAGGCAGGCCAGGTGCTCGAGCAGGGCATTGAGCGCTGGTGCAACCAGGTGGCTGCCGAACTGCTGATGCCGCTGGAGGCGCTGCGTGTGGCCTACCAACCCGGCACGCCTGTGCCGGATGAAATCCAGCGGCTGGCACGGGAATTCAAGGTCAGCACCTTGGTGGCCCTGCGGCGCTTGTTCGATGCCGGATTTCTGGATCAGGCCCGGCTGTGGCAGCACTACCGCGATGAACATGCCCGCTTGCGTGCACTGGAGCGGCACGGTACCGGCGGTGGCGACTTCTACCGCACCTTGAGCGCACGCACCAGCAAGCGTTTTGCCCGCGCGATTGTGACCAGCACACTGGAGGGGCAGACCCTGTTCCAGGATGCTTTCCGCATGCTGGGCGTGCGCAAAACCGCCACCTTCTATGAAGCGGCGCGCGAGCTGGGGGTGATGGCATGAGCTATTTGCTGGACGCCAACGTCTTCATCCAGGCAAAGAACCTGCACTACGGTCTGGATTTCTGCCCGGCGTTCTGGCAGTGGTTGATCGACGGCCACGCCGACGGGCGGGTGTTCAGCATCGACAAGGTGGCCGATGAGATCGCCGCCGGCGCGGACGAGCTGACCCAGTGGATGCACGACCACGGCAATGGCCTGTTCCGCAAAACGGATGCCGCTGTGGCCGCCCAGTTCGGCAAGGTGAGCACCTGGGTGACTGGCCAGCAGTACGAACCTGCGGCCATCAACACCTTTTTGCAGGTGGCCGATTTCTACCTGGTGGCACATGCCCTTGCAGGCGGGCATATCGTGGTGACCCACGAGGTGGCCGCGAATTCGGTCAAGCGCATCAAGATTCCCAATGTGTGCATCGGACTGGGGCTGCGCTTCATGACGCCCTACGAGATGCTGCGTGTGGAAAAAGCCAAGTTCGTTCTGGGAGGCGGACAGCCGTGATCGAAGCCCTGCATACCGCCCCGTTTGCCCCCGACCTTCTACCCACTGCCAGCCGGTTGGGTTGCCAAAACGCGCGCATTGCGCGTATACTGCGCCCTAACAAAACCCGCCAAGGCTATGCGCGCGAGCGTATCCTCAAACCGGCGGGTTACTTTTTTGTGCGCCCGAAATCAGCAACCCACTGCGGGTTGGGGAGCGCACGATGAAGCGCCCCTTCGCCAAGCCTGCCACCACCCACGCCCAACAAGTGGCGCTGCTTCAGCAGCGTGGCATGGTCATCGAGGACCCGGCCGCCGCCGAGTTCTACCTGCAGCACCTCAACTACTACCGGCTTGGGGCCTACTGGCTGCCCTTCGAAGCCGACCACGCCACGCACACTTTCAAGCCCGGCACCCACTTTGCGCAGGTGCTGAACCTCTACGTGTTCGACCGGGAGCTGCGCCTGTTGGTGCTGGACGCCATCGAGCGCGTGGAGGTGTCGGTGCGTAGCCAGTGGGCTTATCAATTGGCACACCAGCATGGCCCACATGCCCACCTGGATGTCACGCTGGCCTTCAAGCCGCATCTCTGGCAAACCAACCTCGACAAGCTGAGCGATGAAGTGGGCCGCTCTGACGAGGCTTTCATCAAGCATTTGCAGAACACCTACTCGGAAAGCCTGCCGCCGGTGTGGGCCGTGTGTGAGGTGATGTCGCTGGGATTGCTCTCGCGCTGGTACAACAATCTCAAGCCGATGCCCACGCGCCGCGCCATCGCTGCTGCCTATGGCGTGGACGAGAAGGTGCTCGAATCCTGGCTGCGGCACCTCTCACTGGTGCGCAATACCTGCGCGCATCACAGCCGTTTGTGGAACCGCGAGTTCACCATCACACCGCTGCTGCCGCGCAACAAGCCGGCCGGTTTGGCGGCGCAGTTCCATGGTGGTTCGCGCAAGCTTTACAACGCACTGGTCATCCTGCTGCATTGCATGGATGTGATCGCGCCACAGCATCATTGGCGTAGTCGTCTGAAAGGTCTGATCGCCCGGCACGGTGTGTCCGTAGCGGCCATGGACTTTCCCGCCAACTGGCAAAACCTGCCCATCTGGCAGGACCCAAAGCCAGGCACGCCATAACAAGAAACAGGGGGGCCGATGGCCAAGAAGGATTATTCCGAAGACCTGTTGATTCAGGCACCCACGGCGGAACTGCTGGAACAACAGCTCGGCTGGGAGAGCGTGTTTGCGCAGGATGAAGGTGCCAAAGGTGGATGGGGGCCAGATAGTCTGCTGGGCCGTGCATCGGATGCGGAAGTTGTGCTCACCCGGGATGTACTGGCAGCACTCAAGCGCTTGAACCCGGGCTTGCCCGATGCGGCCTATCAGGATGCCTTGGCGCTGGTGGTTCAGGATGACATCACCAAATCGTTGATCGCGCAAAACGAGGAAAAGTACAAGCTGTTGCGCGATGGCGTGCCGGTGAAATACCGCGACGCTGCGGGTCGGCTGGTCGACAAACGCTTGCGCTTGATCGATTTTGATGAGCCCAAGAACAATCGCTACCTGGCGGTGCGTGAGTTGTGGGTACGTGGCAAATTGTGGCTGCGTCGCCCGGATGTGATCGGCTTCGTCAACGGCTTGCCCCTTGTGTTCATCGAGCTCAAGCGGTTCGAGGTGCACATCGACAGCGCGTACAAGAAAAACTACGCCGATTACCTGGACACCATCCCGCATCTGTTTCACTGGAACGCGCTGGTCATCATTTCCAACGGCCACGACGCGCAGTACGGCTCGTTGACCTCCAGCAAGGAGCATTTCTATCGCTGGAAGCGACTCGACGAGGACGATCCGGAACCCGGCAAGGACCAGCCCCTGCTGCCGTTTCTCTTGCAGGGCATGCTGCAGCAGCAACGCCTGCTGGATATCGTTGAGAACTTCATCCTGTTTGATGCCTCTGAGGGCAGCACGCACAAGATCGTGGCACGCAACCACCAGTACCTCGGGGTGAATCGCGTGATCGACCGGCTGACCTCCACCGACCCCAAGATTCAGGCAGAGGTCGCCGCCGGGCAGTTGGGCGTGTTCTGGCATACCCAGGGTTCGGGCAAGTCGTATTCGATGGTGTTTTTGACCGAAAAAATCCATCGCAAACTGTCGGCATCGTGGTCGTTCGTGGTCATCACCGACCGTACCGAGCTGGATGATCAGATTGCATCGACCTACACCAACTGCGGGCGTGCCAATAGCAAAACCGATCAAGCCAAGAATGGTGCTGCGTTGAGGTCGATGTTGCGCGACCAGAACCGCCGCTATGTGTTCGGCCTGATCCAAAAATATCGGGAGCGCGTCACGGAGGCTTATTCCGACCGTGATGACATTATCGTCATCAGCGACGAGGCACACCGGACGCAGTATGGACGGCTGGCGCTGAATATGCGCAAAGGACTGCCAAACGCCAAGTTCCTGGGCTTCACGGGCACCCCGTTGATCGACGCCGGCGAGAAGCAACTGACCCGGGAGGTATTCGGTGACTATGTCTCGATCTACGATTTCCAGCGTGCGGTGGCCGATGGTGCGACGCTGCCCTTGTTCTATGAGAACGCTGGCGAAAAGCTGAAGATCATCGATCCCAAGGTGAGTGAACGCATCGCGCAGCACATCGAAGCGGCAAAGCAGGCGGCCACGCTGGATGATCCGTGGACTGACGAAAAAGAGGAAAAGCTCTACCGGGAATTGGCACGTGATTACCCCATCCTGACATCACCCACGCGACTGGACAAGGTGGCGCAAGACTTTGTTGACCACTTTCACCAGCGCTGGCGCGTGGTCGAAAACGGGGGTGGCAAGGCCTTGATGGTGTGCCTGGACAAGATCACCTGCGTGAAGATGCACGATCTGATCGTGGCCAAGTGGCAGGAGAAAGCCGCCCAGTTGGAAACGGCGGTGGCGGCCGAAGAAGCCTTGTTCGCAGCAAAGGGCAAAGCACCTACCGGACTCCTCAAGCAGCGACGGGAGCACGTGGAGTGGATGAAAGCCACCGAGTGCTGTGTGGTGGTCTCACAGGAGCAAGGCGAGATCGCGGAGTTTGCCAAGTGGAAGAATTTCCGTGATGAGCCGCTGGATATCACGCCGCACCGCGAAAAGATGGTCAAACGCGACCTGGAAAAGGAGTTCAAGAAGGCAGACAACCCGTTCCGCATCGCGATTGTTTGCGCGATGTGGTTGACCGGCTTCGACGTCAAATGCCTGGCCACTCTGTATCTGGACAAGCCGATGCAGGGCCATACCCTGATGCAGGCCATCGCCCGCGTTAATCGGGTTGGCGGTGGCAAGAAGCATGGACTGATCATCGATTACAACGGCATGATCAAAAGCCTGCGACGGGCACTGGCGACTTTTGCCCAGGGTGATCGTGCTGGCACGGGCAAGGGAGAGGCCGAACAGGATACGGTGCGGGACGATGCGGAGGCTCTGGCGGAATATGCCGATAGCCTCAAGGCTGCGACGGAGTTCCTGATGGATCTGGGTTTTGATGTTGACGAATTGGTCAATGCCAAAGGCTTCGATAAACAAAAGCAGATCTTGGTGGCAGTCAACCTTCTCTGCGAAAGTGACGAGCGCCGCAAGACCTATCAGGTGATTGTTGAGGATGTGCAAGCGCGCCATCGCGGCCTGTTCCCGCATCCGGGTCTGTTTGATTTCGATGCGGTGGAGAGTGCTGTCACTGCCATCTACAACAAGATGCAGGATGCGCGTGTATCACCGGATGTCAGTAGCTTGCTACAAGATTTGTACGACGTGGTAGATGTGGCAGTAGCAACTGACGCTCCATCAGTGCGCGAACCTACAGCCCGGTATGACCTTTCCAACATCGATTTTTCTCGCCTGCGTGCCGAATTCGAGAAGTCGCCCTTCAAGAATGTCGTGGCGATGAACTTGATGGAGAAGATCGAGGAACGCCTGGCTGCGATGGTGGCGCGCAACCCCACTCGTGTGGACCTCTATGAGCGTTATCAGGAAATCGTTCAGGAATACAACAAAGACAAGGATGCGGCAGAAATACAGAAGGTGATGGACGACCTGTTTGCCTTCAATGACGATTGCAGCGAAGAGGAAAAACGCTACCTGCGCGAAGGGCTCGATAGCGAAACTGAACTGGCCGTGTTCGACTTGCTTCAGAAGGATTCACTCACCAAGGGTGATCGTGAAGCGATCAAGAAAGTCGCCAAGGACTTACTGGGCAAATTGGCCGATCAACGTTTCGCGCTGGAGCGCTTGCGCAGTATGGCGACCGTGCAGGCGCAAATGAAGGCAGAGATCATCAAGCACTTGTATGCCCACCTGCCAGCCAGCGCCTATGACCCTGACGAAATCAACATCAAGGCGGGCGCCGTGTTCGCACACATCTACAGCGCCGGCCTGGGCGGGGGGACGCCGGTTTACCACTGAGGGAAAACGGCTACGTGGTACATCAACCTCTATGCTCAAAAAGGCGAATGCTGGACAGTTGTTCGAAATTTTCGAATAACTGCCTGCAAGCTTGGTACTCAAACAGTCAGGATCGCTGTTGAACGAGTGGTGACATCAACATCAACGATGGACGATAGAAGTCAGTTGTCCTGAAATTTCGGATAACTGCGCGCGAACCCGCAGCAACCCGCGCCAGTGCTCATGAGCTCGGGAGGCCAGTCGGCACATGGTCAACTGTCCGCCACCACACAAGACACCGCCACACACTGGAAACCCCAGTCTGTGGCGGTTTTTCTTTGTGTCTCGGTGTCGTGTGGTGTCCTGATATTCACACTGATTTCACATCGAATTCACACGGGTCATCTGGATGCGGCAACACGCGCTCTGATCGTGTCTGCATACAAGGCCACTTGCCTCGCAGCCATAACACTGTCCAGGATGGATGTTGAGCGCCGGAGAAGATCGCCCCGTTCCTGAAACAAAAAAAGCCCGGCAGAGCCCAATGCCAGTCAGTTAAGGCAATGCTGAACAAGTAACGTCATATCCATCGCACAGCCATTTGAATGCC
>VFQM010001347.1_pt1 | contig 21798 bp, 16 predicted proteins | sample 3512391 | NCBI WGS metagenome assembly VFQM01 (sample SAMN10412369, study PRJNA504923) | tailings metagenome | isolation source: Replicate 1 from Balatoc abandoned mine | place: Philippines | reverse complement strand
GGCGGTGCTGTTCGGGCCGCCGGCGCTGGCCGACGCCCTGCCGATGGTCCCGAACGTGATCTGCGCCTGGGGCGGCGACCAGGCGATGCAGCAAGCGGCCGCGCGACGCATTGCGTAATCAAGAGACCGAACCTCGCGGGCGCTTCGCACCGTAGGTAGACTATCCCAGAGGCCCAATCCACCGTGTCCGAGTTCACCGACCAACTGCAGTCCGCCCTCGCGCCGAGCTATACGCTCGAGCGGGAGCTGACGGGCGGCGGGATGAGCCGCGTGTTCGTCGCAACGGACGTCGCGCTCGGGCGCAAGGTCGTGGTGAAGGTGCTGCCGCCGGAGCTCGCCGCCGGCGTGAATCACGAGCGCTTCCGCCGCGAGATCCAGGTCGCCGCGCAGCTGCAACATCCGCACATCGTGCCGCTCCTGAGCGCCGGTGAGCAGGGCGCGCTGATCTGGTACACGATGCCGTTCATCAACGGCCTCTCGCTGCGCGAGGCGCTGGCCCGCGGCGACCGCTTCGCCGTGCGCGACGTGCTGCGCATCCTGCGCGAGGTGGCCGAGGCGCTGGACTACGCGCACGGCCTGGGCGTCATCCATCGCGACATCAAGCCGGGCAACGTGCTGATGCAGGGCAATCACGCCCTCGTCACCGACTTCGGCGTCAGCAAGGCCATCTCCGCGGCGATGCCGCAGACGGGCTACACCAGCGCCGGGATGGCCATCGGCACGCCGGCGTATATGGCGCCCGAGCAAATCGCCGCCGATCCCGCGGCCGACCATCGGATGGACCTCTACGCCTTGGGCCTGCTCGGCTACGAGCTGCTCACGGGCAAGGTGCCGTTCAAGGAAGCCTCGCCGCAGCAGACGATGGCCGCGCAGCTCACGCGCGAGCCCGAGCCCGTGGAGCGTTCGCGCCCTGACGTGCCGTTACCGCTGCGGCAGTTGATCGCCAAGCTGTTGCAGAAGGTGCCGTCGGACCGCCCGGCGAACGCCGCGGAAGTGGTGGCGCTGCTCGACGCGATTCCCAGCGGCTCCGGCGAGACGCTGGCGATGCAGCCGCCGCCGTCGAAGGGCCGCGTGATCGCCGCCGCTGCGGCAGCGCTGCTGTTGGTGGCGTCGGCCTGGCTGGCCGGACAGCGGCGCGGCGAAGCGGTGGTGACGACGCAGCTGCGCGATTCACTCGCCGTCGCGGAGTCGCTGCAGGCCACCGCGCCTGCGGCCACGATGCTCACGCGCGAGGACTCCGTGGCCATCGCCGCCGCGGTGTCGCAGCGCATCGCGCAGCGGCCGGCCCCGGCCTCGCCGCAGCGCCGTGACAGCGCGTCGTTCGCCTCGATGGCGGACTCCATCCGCCGCGAGATCCAGCGCACGGTGATGGACTCGCTGCTGCGCGGGATGCGCGTGCCGGTGATCTCGGCGGAACAGGCGAGCCAGTTCGCGGCAGACGCCGAGCGGATGTCTCGCGTCGCGGTCGCGACGTCGACGGGCGTGAACACGGCCCCGCGTCGCGTCGTCATCGCGCCGCCGCGGCCCGCGCGCGCCCGCCCGGACCTCAACGCCGCCGCCGCCGTGCTCGTGGATTCGCTGAGCCTCGGCCTCGATCGCCATCCGCGCTACGTCGTGGTCCCGCGCGCCTCCGTGGACGCGGCCCTGGCGCGTTCGCGCACCGTCGACGCCGTCCGCGAGGCGCTCAACGCCGACATCATCGTCTCGGTCTCGCTGATCCCCACGCCGGACGATTCCATCACGCGGCTCGTGCAGGTGCGCGACCTGAGCCCGCCGGACGGCCGCGCGTCGAGCCGCGTGGTCTCCGCACGCTTGCCCTCGAGCGACGCAGCCCGCGGCGCGTCCACGTTGCCGCGCGACGTGATGCGTGCGCTCTTCGAGATGGAGCGTTTCGGCCTGGATCGTCTCGAACGCGGCGCCCCGCGCGTACGCGTGATCGACGCCCCGACGCCCCCAGCCCCGCCGCGGACGCCCTAGCGCAGGATGTTCTGCGCGGACGCCGGCAACTGCGCGGCGAGCCGCGAGGCCGGCACCGCGTACACGATGCGCCCGGCGCTCTCGGTGGCGCCGCCGTAGATCACGCCCACCACCACGCCGCGGCTGTCGAACACCGGCGAGCCGCTGGACCCCTGCGCGGCGAAGGCGTCGAGCTGCAGGGTCTCGGGCACGCGCTTGCTCACCGTGCCCACGCTGAGGCTCGCGGAGGGCGTCATCGTATTGATGCTGCCGTTCATCCCGGCCGTGCCGGTGCCCAGCGGATAGCCGAGGATCGCCACGGGGCGGCCGACACCGGTGGTCGCGTCGTCGCGGGCGACGCCTTGCACCACGGGGTAGGTGCCGGCGTTGGTGATGCGCAGGAAGGCCAACTCGTCGGTCTCGCTCACCAGCTCGACGCTCGCGCGCTTCCACTGGCCGCTGGTGCCGTCGAAGGCCACCGCGATGCGCTGGGCCCGCGTGCCGTTGTCGCGCTGCACGACGTGGCGGTTGGTGACGATGAGCCCGCTGGGCAGCACGTTGAAGCCCGTGCCCGTGTTGCGCGACGAGTCGGGGAACTCGACGACGAGGAAGACGATCGCCTTCTGGTTGGCCTCGGCGATCGCCGAATAGTCCATTCCGGCGAGCGATGCCGTGCGCGTCTGCGCGTCGCGCACGCGCGCCGCGGCCGCCGAGACGTCGCCACCGCGGGCCTGCTGGGCCTGCAGCTCGCGCGAGAGGCGGCTCGCGTCCTCGCGCGCCGCCGCCAACGACGCCTCGGCGATGCCCGTCTGGCCGAGGCGTTCCGAGAGGGCACGCGCCAGCGAATCGTTGGCCGCCACGAGCGCATCGAGCTGCGCGCGCGTCTCGGCGGCGCTCTTGCGCGTCATCCACACGGCGCCGAGCGCGCCGACGATCACCACGGCCGCGAGCGCCGCGATGACGCGCTTGAGCGAGCCGGTCTGCTTCTCCACCGCGATCGCGATGCGGACGTCGGTGCTCGGGCGTGCGGCCTTCGCGCCCGACGAGGGGCGTGCGACTGTCGCGGCGACGGGCCCGCGCGCCGGTGCCGGCGCTGCCGCCTCGCGCACGACCTTGAACTCGCACTGCGGGCCGTCGGCGCCGAAGGTGACCACGTCGCCGTCCTGCAGCGCGCGCTCGCCGTCGAGCATCACGCCGTTCACGAGCGTGCCGTTCGTCGAGCCGAGGTCCACCAGCACGTGCCGGTCACCGACGATGCGCAGCTCGGCGTGACGCGAGGAGACGTCGAGGTCGCGCTCGGCGTCGAAACGCAGGTCGTTGATGGGATGGCGGCCGATCGCGATGATCGACTTGTCGAAGCGCTCGCGGGCGCCGGCCCTGGCCCCGGTGATGATCCGGAACTCGACGGCCATCAGCCGCGACGCATCCAGACGACGATGGCGACGAAGGCGACGAGCACGGCCAAGGCGCCGAAGTAGAGCCGCAGCGTGTTGGCGGGAATGCGTCCGCCGGGCGGCGGGGGCTCCGGCAGCTTGGCGCGCACGGCCGGCGCGATCTCCGCGGTGGGGCCGTCGCCGGCCTTGCCGACGACGATGCGCGCCGGCTTCACGGCGTCGGTCTCGAGCGTCGGGATCTGCGCCTGCTCGTCGTCCGCGTCGTCCATCGCGCTGAGTTGCGGGATGGAGCTGCGGTCGAGCGGGACCGTCGGGCGCTCCTGCGAGCCGCGGTAGACGCGGTGCGCCGGCGATTCCACGCCGCTGGCCATCAGGCCATCGCCCTCGAAGCGCGCCGCCACCACCGTGATGTTGTCCGGCCCGCCGGCCTCGTTGGCGAGGTCGATGAGCTTCTTGCAGACGTTGACGAGGTCCGGCTCCGCCGCGACCACGTCGGCGATCTCGTTCGCGCGCACCTGCCCGGAGAGTCCGTCCGAGCAGAGGATCAGCACGTCGCCGCGGCGCAGCTGCTGCGAGGTGAGGTCTACCTTGATCTTCGCCTCGGGGCCCAGCGCCTGCAGGATGATGTTGCGTCGCTCGCTGACCTCGGCTTCCTCCGGCGTCATCTCGCCGGCCTCGATCAGCTTCTGCATCAGCGACTGATCCTTGGTGATCTGGATCGCCTGGCCGTCGCGCACGATGTAGCCGCGCGAGTCGCCCACCTGGCAGAGGTACAGCGTGTCGCCGAGCATTCCGGCGATCGTCGCCGTGGTGCCCATCCCGCGGTTCTCGGGATGCGCCGCGGCGTAGGCGTGGATGCGGGCATTGGCCGCCTCGGTGGCCGCCTTGAGCGCCTGCGCGAAGGTCTCCGAGTCTGCGGACGGCGCGTTCCGCCAGCGCTGGTCCATCTCGTGCAGGATCGTCTCGACCGCCATCTGGCTCGCCACTTCGCCGGCGGCGGCGCCGCCCATCCCGTCGGCGACCATAAACAGCGACCCGCGCTCGCCCAGCGGATGCTGCCGCACCTCGGGCTGCAGCGACGCATTGAACGTCGTCAGGTCCGCGACCGCGAAGGTGTCCTCGTTGTGCTCGCGTGTGCGCCCGACGTCCGTCCGCCCGAAGACGTGGACCGTTACGCTGCCGTTGGGAGTCGGAGAGCCCGTCACGAGACGCGGGTGCGAGGTGAAGAGGGTCGAATCACGGTGAAGTTACAGGCGGCTACGGACGGGCGCGAGGTAGTATGCATCGCCGGCGAGGTGACTTGCATCACTGGCAGAAGGCCAGGATGCGATTCGCGAGGTCCAGGCGCAGCGCGTCGCGTGAGCGTTCCTTCACTTGGCTCGCGGCGGCGCAGGTGCCTTCCTGGTCATCGAGCACGGAACTCGCCAACAGCGTCGCATACCACGCTTCGCTGAGCTGCAACCCGCTCAGCGTGGGCCGCAGTGTCTCGACCTCGCCGAGGATCCGCCGCGCCGCCGCGCGAGTGATCGTCGAGTCCTGCAGTTGAACGACCCAGGCTTCGAGACGTGCCATCGTGCTCGGCGTCGGTGGGTTGCCGGTGTTGCCCGGGCCGCCGGGGTTCGTGGCGGGCGTGGCGGGACGGCTGTCCGTACGCGGCGTCTCGCTGCCCGGGTTCACGGAATTGCTCATCTGGGTCGTCGAACCCGAGGTGTTCGGCAGCCCGCTGCCCGAGTCGCCCCGCGATCCGGCGTCAGGCATCGGCGTCGGCTGCTGGGCCACCTGCGCGCTCGAGTCCGCTCCGCCGCTCGGCGTCGAGGAGCCGCCGAACTTGGTGACGCCGAAGTAGCCGATCACGGCCACCGCCGCCACGCCGCCGACGATCGCGACCACCGGGCTCTTCTTGGCCGCAGGCGCCGGCGTGGCCGCCGCGGCGCGCGCCGGCGACTTGGCTTCGTCGCGCCCCGCCACGCGCGTCTTGGGCATCGCGGGTATCGGCGCCGTCTTGCCGGCCGCCGCCGCGCTGGCCGCCACGCTGGCCGCGCCGATCACCTGCGTCGCGCCTTCCGTGGCCTGCACGGCAGGCATCGCGCTCACCGCGGCCGCGAACTCGCGCCCGAACTGCGCGGCGCTCTGGTAGCGTTCGGCGGCGTCGCGCGCGAGCGCCTTGTCGAGCACCGCCTGCACGGCGTCGGGCCAGCTCTGGTCCGGCCGCATCTCCGAGAGCGTCCGCGGGCGGTCCGTGAGGCGCATAATCATCGCCTCCTGCGCGGACTCGCTGGGGAAGGGCAGATGGCCCGTCAGGCAGTTGAACGCGACGAGGCCCAACGAGTAGATGTCGCTGCGCCCGTCGAGCTTGGCGCGGGGGAGCTGCTCGGGGCTAATATACTCGCGCGTGCCGACGACGAGGCCCGTCTTGGTGACCTTCTGGGCGTCGCTGCTGCTGGCCTTGGCGATGCCGAAGTCCACGACCTTCACGAGGTCCGAGCCATCGCGGTGCTTCGTGACCATAATGTTGTCGGGCTTCAGGTCGCGATGCACGATGCCGGCGTCGTGGGCGATCTGCAGCGCATCGGCGGTCTGGTGCACGATGCTCGCCGCGCGTGCCGGCGCCAGCGCGCCGTCGGCTTCGATGAGATCGGCCAGCGCCTTGCCCTCGATGAACTCCATCGCGAGGTAGATCAGGCCCTCGGGCGTCTCGCCGAAGTCGTAGATGCCGCAGATGTTCGGATGCGAGAGCCGCGAGGCGTTGCTGGCCTCGCGATTGAAGCGCGCGACGGCGTCGGGATCGGCGTTCATTCCCGGATGCATCACCTTGAGCGCGCTCTTGCGGCCCATCTTCACGTGCTCGGCCAGGTACACCGCGCCCATCCCGCCTTCGCCGAGCTTCTTGATCACGTGATAGCGCTCGGCGACCACCGAGCCGACGAGATCGCCCGTGCCGCCGGCGCTGCGTAGCGCCGTGCCATCGCGCGGGCAGAAGCGCTCGCTGAGGGGATACTCGGTGCCGCAGGTCGGACAGACTTTCTGTTCGCTCACAAGCTCTCCACGCGCAGGGTCTGATCGCCCAGCAGGATGCGTTGGCCAGCCTTCACGGGACGTTCACCGCGCACCGCGACGGCGATGCCGTTGCGGCTGCCGAGGTCGAGCACGATGAAGTCGAGATCCTCGCTGCGGATCTCGGCGTGGCGTCCGCTCATCGTCTGGTCGTACGGGAACAGCCAATCGCCCTCGACGCGGCCCACCACGACGGACCGTGCCGGAGACAAGTGGCAGCTGTCGCGCGCCGAGCCGTCGGCGCGCAGCTGCTGTAGCACCGCCACATCGGCGCTCGGCGTCGCCGAGCCCAGGCGGCGCGTGGCGTCGGCCTCGGGCGGGTTCGGCCCCGGGTAGCCCAGGCGACGGAAGCGCAGGATCTGCGAGCCGATCAGCACCGTGTCGCCGTCCTGCAGCTTGTAGGGCTCCGTCTGGTAGAGCCAGGTGCCGTTGCGGGAGCCCAAGTCGCGGACGAAGAGCTGCCCGTCGCGCATCGAGAGCTGCGCGTGCACCGGGCTGAGGAACACGTCGTCGGGGAAGCGGATCTCACCGTCGGCGCGGCCGATCGTCGCTTCGGCGCCGTCGACGTTGATGCTGCGCTGCGGCTGGCCGCTGCGGTCGAGCACGGCGATGGTCGGGCCGCGCTTGATCGCCGCCGGGCTGTAGACGGCCGTGCCCATAGGCGGCGTGGGCGGCGGTTCGTCGTTGCTGGCCACGCGCGCGCCGCAGCGGGCGCAGAAGATGTCCACGCCTGGCGTGACGGGATTCTGGCAGGAGGCGCAGACGCTGGTGGTGCGCAGCGGGTCGGCTTGGGCGACGCGTCCGCCGCACTTGGGGCAGAACGGCAGCGCGGGATCGACGGGAGTCTGGCAGTACCGGCAGGGCGTCTTCACGGCGCCGGGCCCGCCCGCCTTGGCCGACACGCGCGTCGCCGGCACGAAGTCGCCGCCGATGCTCGCGGCCCCTGCGGACGGGACGGGGATGATGCGCGCTCCACTGGCGACGACGGGTTTGCCGCAGTCGAGGCAGAACTTGGAGGCTGCTTCGTTGTCACGGCCGCAGAAGGAGCAGCGGGTCACTAAGCGAGGTGTTGAGGGGTGAATGGGCGAATATAGGGCGGCATCTATTGATGGGCGAGAGGGGTTCCGCAGACTTCGGGGGAAGCACTGAAGACGGAAGGGGTCGCTCGGCCTAACTTTCGGCTCGCATCCTTCCGTCTTCCGTCTTCAGTCTCTGGGCTTTCCCGTGCTCGCTCCTGGCTTAGATCAGCTCCCCCGCATCGCGCGCTCCGCCTGGGTTCACGCGAGCGCCACCGTGATCGGCGACGTGACGCTCGGCGATGACGTGAGCGTGTGGCCCGGCGCGGTGCTGCGTGGCGACCGCGATGCGATACGCGTCGGCGCGGAGACGAACATCCAGGATGGCGCCGTGTTGCATTGCGACCCTGGGCTGCCGCTGGCGATCGGCGCGCGCGTCACCGTGGGGCATCGCGCGGTGCTGCACGGCTGCACGGTGCGCGATGGCGCGCTGATCGGCATCGGCGCGATCGTGTTGAACGGCGCGGTGGTCGGTGAGGGCGCGTTGATCGCCGCGGGCGCCGTCGTGGGCGAAGGAATGGAGATTCCGCCGCACAGCCTGGTGGTGGGCGTGCCGGCGCGCGTGCACAAGCCGCTCAACGAGGCGCAGCGTGCGCGCGTGGCGCAGGGCTATGCGACGTATGTTGCATTGAAGGAGTTGTATCGCGCGCGTGGCTGAGGCGTCGGTACTGTGGGAGCGAGCAAATCAAGGGGACTAGCGCTGGGCTGAGGGTGGGGGTACGTTCCTGCCCCTTCGCGAATGGCGCCCGAAAGTTGGCGCTGGGAACGAAACTGTAAGTTGTTGATTTATAATGAGATAGATTCTTGGTCTGGGGTCGGTGTTAGTGTCGTGTCGCTGTCGTTCCTGTGTAGCAGAAGGGGCCAGCGAAACGGGCGTGGATAACGCCACCCGCGTGACCATTTCGTGATACCAGTCGTATAAGTCGTTTTGTTCGTGAGGGTTACCAAGTTCTTGCGCGGTTTCACAGGCGCGGTAGCTTGGACGCCCTCGACCCCTGAGCCGGACAGTCCCCGAACGGACATTGCCGGAATCGCCTCAGGTTTGGCCCAATACCCTTCGTTGGAGAAGTTGCAATGCCGCTCCCCGTGAACCCGCCCGCCACGCCGGCGACGCTCTCCCAGAACGCGCGCACCGTTCTCGAGAAGCGTTACCTCGTCAAGGACAAGTCTGGCAAGCCGGTCGAGACGCCAGAGGATATGTTTTGGCGCGTCGCGACGACGATCGCCGAGGCGGATCGCAAGTACGGGGCGACGGACAAGCAGATCGAGAAGACGGCGAATCAGTTCTACGAGCTGATGACGCAGCGTCGCTTCGAGCCGAACTCGCCGACGCTGATGAACGCGGGCCGTCCGCTGGGCCAGCTCTCGGCCTGCTTCGTGCTGCCGGTGGATGACGCGCTCTCCAACGGCCAGTCGGGCATCTACGACACGCTGCGCTCGATGGCGCTGATCCATCAGTCGGGCGGCGGCACGGGCTTCTCGTTCTCGCGGCTGCGCGCGCGCGGGTCGATGGTGCGATCCACCACCGGCGTCGCCAGCGGCCCGATCTCCTTTATGCAGCTCTACGACGCGTCCACCGATGCCGTGAAGCAGGGCGGCACGCGGCGCGGCGCCAATATGGGCATCCTCCGCGTCGACCACCCCGACGTGATGGAGTTCATCACGTCCAAGGAAGACCTCACGAAGATCACGAACTTCAACATCTCCGTCGCCATCACGACGAAGTACATGGAGGCGTTGAAGGCCGGCACGTCGTACGATCTCGTCGACCCGGTGTCCAAGAAGGTCGTCGGCCAGATGGACGCCAAGGAAGTCTGGGACAAGATGATCGAAGGTGCGTGGCGCACCGGCGAGCCCGGCGTGTTCTTCATCGACGAGGCCAATCGCTACAACCCGGTGCCGCACCTCGGCGCCTACGAAGCGACCAATCCCTGCGGCGAGCAGCCGCTGCTGCCCTACGACGTCTGCAACCTCGGCTCGATCAACGTCGGCTACTACGTCGTCGACGGGAAGATGGATTGGAAGTCCTTCGCCAAGGACATCCACCTCTCCACGAAGTTCCTCGACAACGTCATCGACGCCAACAAGTACCCGCTGCCGGAGATCGACGCGCTCTCCAAGCGCATCCGTCGCATCGGCCTCGGCGTGATGGGCTTCGCCGACGCGCTGATCAAGCTCGGCATCGTCTACGACTCGCCGGAAGGCGTGGAGTTCGGCCGCAAGGTGATGGAGTTCGTGGACGTCGAGGGCAAGAAGGAGTCGGTGCGCCTCGCCGACGAGCGCGGCGCGTTCCCGGAGTGGGCGCAGTCCATCTGGGGCCCGGACGCCACCTGCGCGCGTGACGAGCAGGGCAATCGCATCCGCCCGGAGATGAAGCTCCGCAACTGCAACGTCACCACCGTGGCGCCGACGGGCACGATCTCCATCATCGCGGGCTGCTCGTCGGGTCTCGAGCCGCTCTTCGCCGTTGCGTTTATGCGCAACCAGGCCGGCGTGATGATGCCCGACGTGAACGAGGACTTCGTCGCGATCGCCAAGAAGGAAGGCTGGTTCTCCGACGCGCTGATGGAGCGCATCGCCAAGACCGGCAGCGTGATCCAGCCGGAAGTGCCGGTGAAGTGGCAGCAGGTGTTCGCCACGGCGAACAACATCGCGCCCGAGTGGCACATCAAGATGCAGGCCGCCTTCCAGGAGCACTGCGACTCGGCCATCTCCAAGACCACGAACTTCTCGCACGCCGCGACGCGCGAGGACGTGCGCAAGATCTACGAGCTGGCCTACGAGATGAAGTGCAAGGGCGTCACCGTGTACCGCGACGGTTCGCGCGACGGCCAGGTGCTCTCGACGGGTGCCACCGCCGAGGCCGCGGCCAAGCGTGACGGCAAGGCCGACGAAGCCTCGCGCCAGGAGCTCGCCGACCTCAACGAGCGCCTCGCCGAAGTCACCGCCGCCAACGAGCGCCTGCAGAAGCTGCTGTTCGACGCCGAGGCCGAGAGCCTGCAGCGCCGCCAGAAGCGCTCGCGCCCGGACGTCCTCAAGTCCACGGCCATCCGCAAGGAGACGCCGCTCGGCACGATGTTCGTCCACATCACCGAGGACGACAAGGGCCAGCCCTTCGAAGTGTTCATCAACCTGGGCAAGGCCGGTGGTTCCGCGATGGCCGACGCCGAGGCGATGGGCCGCCTGATCTCGCTCTCGCTGCGCTCGGGCATCCCGATCCAGCAGGTGCACCGTCAGTTGCGCGGCATCTCGTCGGACCGCGCCGTGGGCCTCGGCCCCAACAAGGTGCTCTCCGTGCCGGACGCGATCGGCCTCGCGCTGGAAGACTGGATGCGCACCAAGCAGGGCGTGCAGCAGGAGCTGCTCACGACCGCCGAGACGCTGGCCGCGCCGGGCGCCAAGCCCGTCGTGCAGCAGATCGTCACCGCGGGCGCGACGCAGATGGCCTTCGAGACGGTGAACAACGGCGAGAACTTCATCGGCACCTGCCCGGACTGCGGCTCGCAGCTCGAGTTCGCGGAAGGCTGCGTGAAGTGCCACGTCTGCGGGTTCTCGGAGTGCGGCTGAGGACGCGCCAAGCGCGACGAGGCCGCACCGAGCAGAACTGATAAGAGAAGAGAAGAGCGGAGCGGGTCGGCCAGGTCAGGCCGGCCCGCTTTCGTGTGGGCTTGTGCCGCAGGCACGCGGCGTGAAGCGTTCAGTGTGCCCCGCGTCTCCGCCGTCCGCAGCCGCATTATGTCCGCCATCCGCGGCAAGGACACCAAGCCCGAGCTGCAGGTCCGTCGCGCCATCCACGCCGCCGGCCTGCGCTATCGGCTGCACCGCCGCGATCTCCCCGGCTCGCCGGACATCGTCCTCGGCGGACTCAAGACGGTGGTGTTCGTGCACGGCTGCTTCTGGCACGCGCACAGCTGCCAGACCAGCAAGCCAAGGACACGCGCGAAGTTCTGGCAGCGAAAGTTCGAAGCCAACCAAGCCCGCGACCGCAGGCTGCGATACTTCCTGAAGGCTGCGGGCTGGCAGGTCCACGTGATCTGGGAGTGCGAGCTCAAGCGCGAGGCCCCGCTGCGCAAACTCGTACGCACGCTCAAGCAACGCCGCGCGCGATCCAAGTGACGAATGAAGTCCCGGCCGACATCCGTCATCCGCCCCAATCCTTCCGTCTTCAGTCTTCCGTCTCGAATGCCAAACCACGTCTTCATCGCCACCTCGCTCGACGGCTTCATCGCCCGCCCCGACGGCACACTCGACTGGCTCCCCGTGCCCGAACCGGGCGGAGAAGATTTCGGCTACGCCACGTTTATGTCGGGCATCGATGCGATCGTGATGGGGCGGGGCACCTTCGACGTCGTGAACGCAATGGATGGCAGTTGGCAGTACGGCAAGCCGATCGTCGTGTTGACGTCGCGGCCGTTGCCGAGCAAGGTCACGCTACGCGACGAGATCGTCGCGATGTCGGGCACGCCGGCGGAGATCGTCGCGGCCTGCGCGGCGCGCGGCTGGCAGCAGCTCTACATCGACGGTGGCGTGACCATCCAGCGCTTCCTGGCCGAGGGGCTCATCGAGCGGCTCATCGTCACGCGCGTCCCGGTGCTGCTGGGCAGCGGGCTGCCGCTCTTCGGCGCACTGCCGCAGGATGTGCACCTCGAGCACCTGCGGACGGAGTCCTACGCCAACGGTCTCGTCCAGAGCGAGTATCGCCGGCGGCGGTGACGCGGCGGTGACGCGGTAGGCGGGCCCTGCAGTCTCTCCGGTGTACCCTTCACGGAGACCCTGCAATGCGACTGTCCATCCGTCGCGGCCTCGCGGCCGCGCTTGCGCTCTCGCTCGCCGCGCTGGCCTGTGATTCGCCCACGGCCCTGCGCACCGGCACGCTGAACGTCTACCTCACCGACGCGCCGGGCGACGTGCTCTCGGCCGTGGTGACCATCGACCAAATCTACCTCCAGGGCGACTCCGGCGACGCCGAGGGGCGCATCGTCCTGCGCGACGAGGACGTGACGACGGACCTGCTCACGCTCGTGGATTCGACGCAGGCGCTGATCGAAGGCGCGGAGATTCCCGCCGGCCGCTACGGCCAGCTGCGCTTCGTGATCAGCGGCGCGTACATCGTCGTCGAGGGCGAGGCCGGCGCCACGGAGATCTACGCGTCGAGCCCGACCTACGCCGCCCTGCCGGCCGACGCGGTGGTCACGGGCTCGCTGCAGATGCCGAGCTTCGCACAGTCCGGCCTCAAGGTGAACCTCCCGGGCGATGCGATCACCGTCGCGGCGGACGGCACGGTGAGCCTCGTGGTGGACTTCGACGTGGCGCAGAGCTTCGGCAAGCTCGCGGGCAGCTCCGGCCAGTGGGTGATGACGCCGGTGCTGCAGGGGAGCATCCCGCCGACGGCGCCGTAACGCGGCCGCGCGCGCCGTCGGCAAGCGACGGCGTCCGGTAGCGGGTTCAGGGTCCGGCCCCCATCTTGGGGGTCGGACCTTTCCCCGTCCCGAGGCCGCGATGGTACAGCCCCCGCGCAAACCCTTCGATGACGAAATCGACGTTCACGGGCTGACCCATCCGGGCAAGCTCCGGCCCTCGAACGAGGATCACTTTCTCCTCGCGTCAATCCACAAGCGCATACGGGTGCTCTCCACGAGCCTCGCACTCGAGCATCTCTCGGCGCACGAGGACCGCCTCGCCTTCATCGCGATGGTGGCGGATGGCGTCGGCGGCCTGGAGCGCGGCGAGGAGGCGTCGGCGACGGCGCTCGAGGCCGCGCTGCGCTACCTCGGCGAAGGGATGGACTGCTACTACCGCGCCGAGCCGGGCACGGACCAGTTCGAGCGCGATCTCGTCGCGGCGGCGATGCGCGCGCACGAGGTGGTGCGCAGCAAGGCCGAGGGCAGCGGCACGGGCCCGATGGCGACGACGCTCACGCTGTATATGGGCGTGTGGCCCACGTACTACCTGCTGCAGGTCGGCGATTCGCGCTATTACCAGTACCGCAACGGCCGGCTGTCGTTGGTCACGCGCGACCAGACAGTGGCGCAGGAACTGGTGGACCAGGGCGTGTTGAGCGCCGAGGCCGCGACGAAGACGAAGCTGGCGCACGTGCTGTCGTCGTCGATCGGCGGCGACGAGGCCGCGCCGGTGGTCACGCGGCTGGACTCCGAGTGGGGCAACGCGCACCTGATGTGCAGCGACGGCCTTACCAAGCACGTGAGCGATGCGCGCATCGCCGAGGTGCTGGGGTCGATGACCAGCGCCAAGCAGGCGGCGGAGCAGCTGCTCCAGGACGCGCTCGACGGCGGCGGGACGGACAACGTCACCATCATCGTCGGCCGCACGATGCCGAAGCCGGGGCGCGATTGACCGTCCGGCGCAGTCTGTTCGAGCGCCTGCAGAAGCCGATCCGCACCGTCGCGCTGGCCTATGCGGCGTTCGCGGCGCTGTGGATCTACTTCTCCGATGCGCTGCTCGGCCGCTTGGTGCGCGATCCCGAGCTGCTGGTGGAGTTCAGCGTGTACAAGGGCCTGGCCTTCGTCGCGACGACGGCGCTGCTGCTGTGGCTCCTGATGCGGCGCTTCATCGGCGCGGTGCTGGCGCGCGAGGCGGTCGAACGCCAGCGGCACGACACGCGGATGGCGGGGCAGCAGCGTATCCTCGAGGGCGTGGCGCACGGCTCGGCGCTGCGCAGCTCGCTCGAGGAGATCGTGCGGTTCATCGAGTCGCAGGTGCCAGAGATGCCCTGCTCGATCCTGCTGCTCGATGGCGAGGGCGAGGCGGCGCGTGTGCGGCACGGTGCGGGCCCGAGCCTGCCGCCCGAGTATATGGAAGCGATCGACGGCGCGCCCATCGGGCCGATGGAGGGGTCCTGTGGTACCGCCGCGTTTACCGGCGAGCCGGTGTACGTCGAGGACATCGAGACGGATCCGCGCTGGGCGATGTACAAGCAGCTGGCGCTGCCCCACGGACTCCGCGCCTGCTGGTCCACGCCGATCCTCGACGCCGAGGGGCGCGTGCTGGGCACCTTCGCGATGTACTATCGCCGGCCGGCGATGCCGCGCGACGAGCACAAGCAGCTCATCACGATGGCGACGCAGCTGGCGTCGATCGCGATCTCGCGCTCGCGCACGGAGCAGGCCCTGCGCGACAGCGAGGAGCGCTTCTCGGCGTTTATGGAAGCCGCGCCGGCGATCGCCTGGATCACCGACGCGCAGGGGCGCCACGTGTATATGAACCGTGCCTGGAGCGCGGCGTTCAGTCGCGGGCGGCAGTCGTTCATCGGCCATCAGGCCGATGAGTTGGTGCCGCCGGCCGTGGCGGCGCGCATCCGCGAGACCGACGCCAAGGTGCTCGCCAGCGGCCAGCCGATGTACGTGCCGGAGGAGCGCACGGAGTACCGCGGCGAGGAACGCTGGTGGAATATGGTGAAGTTCCCCTTCCGCAACGCCGCGGGCGAGCCGTTGATCGGTGGCGTCGCGATCGACGTCACGCAGCGCAAGCGGGTCGAGCTGGAGCTGGCGGCGCTGCGCGCGCGGCTCGAGGTCGTGGTCGAGAACCTGCGCGAGGGGCTCATCATCACCGATCCCGAGGAGAGCTTCGTGCATTGGAATCCGGCGGCGCTGCGGATTCTCGGCTACGCCGATCCCGACGAGGGACGTCGGCAGACCGCGGAGTTCTCGCGCATCTTCGAGGTGCGCACGCTCGACGGCCGTCCGCTGACGAGCGCGGAGTGGCCGCTGGCGCGGGTGCGGCGCGGCGAGGTGCTGGATGGCTTCGAGATCCGTGTGCGGCGAGCGGGCAGCGAGGCGGAGCAGGTGCTCAGCTACTCGGGCGCCTGCGTCCGGCTCGACAGCGGCAGCCGGCTGGCCTTCGTCACGCTCTCGGACGTGACCGAGCAGCGGCGGCAGGAGCAGCAGCTCCGCGAGCTCAACGTGGGCCTGGAGGCGCGCGTCGAGGCGCGCACGGTCGAACTGCGCTCGGCCCTGCAGCGCGCGGAGTCGGCCGACCGCATCAAGTCGGCGTTCCTCGCGACGATGTCGCACGAGCTGCGGACGCCGCTCAACAGCATCATTGGGTTCACGGGCATCCTGCTGCAGCAGCTGCCGGGCCCGCTCAACGAGGAGCAGCAGCGACAGATGGAGATGGTGCGCGGCAGCGCGCGGCACCTGCTGGCGCTCATCAACGACGTGCTGGACATCTCGAAGATCGAAGCCGGGCGGCTCGAGGTGCAGGCGGAGTCCTTCGAGTTGCCGCCGCTGTTGGATCGCCTGATGGCCACGATGGCGCCGCAGGCCGAGAAGAAGGGGCTGACGCTCAGGCTCGACGCGGCGGGCGCGCCTCGGACGCTGTTCAACGACCGCCGGCGCATCGAGCAGGTATTGCTGAACCTGCTGAGCAACGCCGTGAAGTTCACCGAGCGCGGCGGCGTGACGCTGTTTGTTGACAGTGTCGAGGATTTCGTCGTTGCACCTGGGGCTGGGGCACAGGCCGCGGTGCGCGTGCTCGTGCGCGACACGGGCATCGGCATCGCCGAGCGCGACCTGCCGATGCTCTTCGAGCCCTTCCGCCAAGTGGACTCCGGGCTGGCCCGGCAGCACGAAGGGACGGGGCTTGGATTGTCGATCTGCCGCCGACTTTGCGAGTTGATGGGTGGGGAGATTAGGGTTCGGAGCGAACCCGGCGTCGGCAGTACGTTTACGGTCATCCTCCCCCAGCGACTCGAGCGCCCGACGTGACCAAGCGGATCTTGCTGATCGAGGACAACGAGCAGAACCGCTATCTTGCGACGTTCCTGCTGGAGCGGCACGGGTATCGCGTCGAGTCCGCCTTCGATGGTCCCTCCGGCATCGCGCTCGCCGAGGCCTCGCCGCCGGACCTCATCCTGCTCGACATCCAGTTGCCGGGAATGGACGGACACGAGGTGGCGCGCGCCCTGCGGGCGTCGGCGCGACTCGAAACCGTGCCGATCATCGCCGTCACGTCGTACGCGATGGTCGGCGATCGCGAGAAGTCGCTCGCGTCCGGCTGCGACGGATACGTCGAGAAGCCGATCGACCCCGACAGCTTCGTCGCGACCATCGAGGACATCGCGGGCTTTCCGCGCTCCGCGAGGACGACGTCGTGATCCGCGTCCTGATCGTCGACGACAAACAGGAGAACCTCTACTACCTGCGGGCGCTGCTGAGCGGACACGGCTACGCCGTCGAGGAGGCGCGACACGGGGCCGAGGCGCTCGTGATCGCGCGCAGCCATCCGCCGGACGTGTGCATCAGCGACCTCCTGATGCCGGTGATGGACGGCTACACCTTGCTGCGCTACTGGAAGGCCGATTCGGCGCTGCGCCGCGCGCCGTTCATCGTCTACACGGCCACCTACACGGAAGAGAAGGACGCCAAGCTCGCGCACGACCTCGGTGCCGACGAGTTCATCCTCAAGCCCTCGGAGCCCGAGGAGTTCCTCTCGCGCATCCGGAGCGTGATCGCGCGGGGCGTCGAGGCCGATGGCCCGCGGCAGCCGGTGAGCGGCGCCGAGGACGTCCTGCAGGTCTACAGCGAAGCGCTGATCCGCAAGCTCGAGGAGAAGTCGCTGCAGCTCGAGGACGCGAACCGACGGCTGGGCCGTTCGGCGATGCAGCTCGAGATGGCGGGACGGCTCGCTCGGCTCGGCGGTTGGTGGCTCGATGCCGGCACGCGGCACGTGCAGTGGTCGGACGAGGTCTGCCGCATCCACGGCGAGCCCGAGGGGACGGCGCCGGAGCTGGAGCGGGCGATCGCGTACTACGACGAGGCGGATCGCCCGGCCATCCGCGGCGCGGTGGAGCGCTGCCTCTCGGCGGGGACGCCGTGGGATATGGAGCTCGGGATGCAGGCGCGCGACGGCCGCCGCCTCGTGGTCCGCACCATCGGCCAGGCCGTGCGCGATGACCTGGGGCGCATCGTCCGGTTGCAGGGCGCCTTCCAGGACATCACGGAGCTCCGGCACGAGCGCGAGGAGCGCCAGGCGCTGGCGACGCGCCTGCAGTCCACGCTCGAGAGCATCTCCGACGCGGTGTTGATGCTCGATCGCGAGTGGCGCGTGATCTACATCAACCGCGAAGGCGAACGCCTGCTGCAGCGGCAGCGCGGCGGACTGCTCGGACGGCTCGTCTGGGACGAGTTCCCGGCGGCGATGGGCAGCCAGTTCGAGTCGCAGTACCGCACCGCGGTTTCGGAGCGCCGCACGGTGCACTTCAGCGAGTACTTCGAGCCGCGCGCGGCGTGGTTCGAGGTCACGGCGTATCCGACGGAAGACGGGCTCGCGGTGTACTTCCACGACGTCACGGAGCGCCGCGCCACCGAGCGGCGCGTGGCGCAGCAGGCGGCGCTGCTCGACAAGGCCCGCGACGCGATCCTCGTGCGCGGGCTCGACAACCGCATCACCTACTGGAACTACGGTGCCGAGCGGCTCTACGGCTGGTCCGCCGCGGAGGCCGTCGGAAAGGACGCCGCGACGCTGATCAACGAGGACACCGAGGAGTTCCGCGACGCGACGCAGCGGGTGATCAGCACGGGGGAGTGGACCGGCACACTGCGGCAGCGCGCCCGCGACGGGCGGCGCGTGATCGTCGAATGCCGCTGGACCCTGATGCGCGACGACGCCGGTCGCCCGGAGTCCATCCTCGCCATCAACTCCGACGTGACCGAGCGGCGCAACCTCGAGCAGCAGTTCCTGCGCGCGCAGCGGCTGGAGAGCATCGGGACCCTGGCCGGCGGCATCGCGCACGACCTCAACAACGTGCTGTCGCCGGTGATGATGTCGCTGGAACTCCTGCGCGACCTCACGGGGCCGCAGGGCGAGGACCTGCTCGACGGCCTGCGCGACAGCGTGCGCCGCGGCGCCGACCTCGTGCGGCAGGTGTTGACCTTCGCGCGCGGCCTCGACGGCCGCAAGGAGCGCGTGGACCTGCGCACGGTGGTGCGGGAGATCGAGACCGTGGTGCGCGACACCTTCCCGAAGAACATCCGCCTCGCGTTGGACGTCGCAGGCGAGGGCTGTTACGTGAGCGGCGACGCCACGCAGCTGCACCAGGTGTTGATGAACCTGGTCGTGAACGCGCGCGACGCGATGCCCGACGGCGGGCACTTGCGCGTGAGCCTGTCGCGCCACGAGCTCGCGGGTCCCGCGGCGTCGGCGTTGGGCATCGCGCCGGGCCGTTACGTGCGCCTCGACGTGACCGACGAAGGGCAGGGTATCCCGGCGGATCAGCAGGAGGTCATCTTCGAGCCCTTCTTCACCACCAAGGAAGTCGGGCGCGGCACGGGCTTGGGACTCTCCACGGTGCAGAGCATCGTGCGCGGGCACGAGGGGAGCATCCAGCTGCACTCCGAGGTCGGGCACGGCAGCAGCTTCACGTGCTGGTTGCCGATGATGGCGGACCCCACCGAGCCACCCTCGGCGCCGCTGCCAAGCCGTCGCCTCCCGCAGGGCGCCGGCGAATGCATCCTCATCGTGGACGACGAGGACGCCATTCGCAACGTCGCCGAGCGCATCCTCGCGCGGAACGGCTATCGCGTGCTCACCGCCGCCAACGGCCGGCTCGGGCTCGAGACGTTCCGCCAGCATCGCGCGGAGATCGATGCGATCATCACCGACGTGGCGATGCCCGAGATGGATGGCCCCGAGCTGATCGCCGCGCTGCGTGCCGAGGGGGCGGACGTGCCGGTGATCGTATCCAGCGGCTACGTCGCCGACGAGGGCGCGGGCCGCCTGCTCGACGCGGGCACGGAGTTCTTCATCTCCAAGCCGTTCACGTCCGAGACGATGCTGACGACGCTGCGCGGGGTGCTGGTCGGCCGGGCCTGAGCTTCGGGGTATCTTTCAGCATACCCCGATTTCGGAATCAGTGAATGACACCTTGGGTCACCCGGCTGCTGGTCGCGAACATCGCGATGTTCGCGCTCACCGCCACCGTCCTGCCTGACACGATCTCGCAGTACCTCGCGTTCAATCCGCGCGCCGCACTCACCCGGCCGTGGACCTTCGTGACGTATATGTTCCTGCACGGCGGCCTCTCGCACATCCTCTTCAATATGCTGGGGCTGTTCTTCTTCGGGTCCCGCGTCGAGGCACGGCTGGGTGAGCGGCGGTTCATCACGCTGTATCTCGTGAGCGGCATCGTCGGCGCCCTGGCGTACCTGGTCTTCTCGCCGCTCGGCTGGATGGTCGGGGCCTCCGGCGGCGTGTTCGGCGTGATGATGGCCTTCGCCACGTTCTGGCCGCGCGAGAAGATCTACATCTGGGGCGTGATCCCCGTCGAGGCGCGCATCCTCGTGCTCGTGACCACGGCCTTTGCGCTTGTCGCCGGCTGGACGGGCCGCAGCGGCGGCGTGGCCCACTTCGCGCACCTCGGCGGCTACGTCGGGGCCTATGCGTATCTCTGGTTCCTGCAGCGCAACTCGCCGCAGCGGCGCTTCCAGGCCCAGATGCAGCGCGTCGAACCCTCGGTGAAGCGCAGCATCGCCGTCAACAAGGACAGCCTCAACCTCGATGGCGTGCACGCGCTCACTCGCGAGGAGGTGGACCGCATCCTCGACAAGATCGGCGCCCAGGGCATCGAGAGCCTCACGCCGGAGGAGCTGAGCTTCCTCTCGAACTTCGCCCCGATGGACGATCGCAGGCCGCTGCCGCCGAGCTGAGCGCGATCCGGGAGAATGCACGAAGGGCGCATCAAGACGATGCGCCCTTCGTCGTTTCCGGCGGTAGCGACGCGCTCAGCGCGCGACTGGCTCCAGGCGCACGAGGTTGGTCGGCGCGCCCATCCGATCCTCGATCGCGAGATAGACGAAGCCATCGGGGCCCTGACGCACGTCGCGGATGCGACCGCGGCGCGAGTAGAGCTGCTCCTCCTCGGTGACGCGCCCGTTCTCGATCTTCAGGCGCCAGAGCACTTCGCCCACGAGCCCGCCCGAGAGGATGCTGCCGCGCCAGCCCGGGAAGGCGTTGCCCGTGTACTCGACGAGGCCGGACGTCGCGATGCTCGGCACCCACACCTTCACCGGCTGCTCCATTCCCGCGCGCGTCGTGCCGGCGTGGATGTTCGAGCCGCTGCGGTAGTTCACGCCGAAGCCGATCACCGGCCAGCCGTAGTTCTTGCCCGGCTGGATGAGGTTGAGCTCGTCGCCGCCCTGCGGTCCGTGCTCGGTGGCCCACACGTTGCCGGCGGCGTCGATCGTCAGGCCCTGCGGATTGCGATGCCCGTAGCTCCAGATTTGCGGCAGCGCGTCGTCGCGCCCGACGAAGGGATTGTCGCTGGGCACGCGGCCGTCGTCGTGCAGGCGGATCACCTTGCCGTTGTGTACACGGAGGTTCTGCGCCGGATGCGCCTCGAGATCGCCCGCCGGCGGCACCTGGCGGTCGCCGACCGTGATGAAGACATAGCCCTTGCCGTCGAAGGCGATGCGCGAGCCGTAGTGGCCCTGGCCCTGCGACCAGGCGTTGGCCTCGAAGATCTCCTGCACGTTGTTGAGGCGATCGTTCTCGAAGCGCGCGCGGATGATGGCCGTGGTGCTCTGGTTGCCCTCGGCGTTGGGCTTCGCGTATGAGATGTAGACGAGGCGGTTCCGCGCGAAATCCGGATGCGGCACGACGTCGAGCAAGCCGCCTTGGTTGCCCACGCGGATGGACGGCAGGCCGGGGACCGGCTCGGCGAGCAGGCGCCCGTTGCGGATGACGCGCAGACGGCCGGGGCGCTCGGTGACGAGGATGTCGCCGCCGGGCAGGAAGGCGATGCCCCAGGGATTCACGAGGCCCTCGGCCACCGTGACGGCGCGGTACTGATGATGGGTCGAGCGCAGTGCGTCGGTCTGCGCGGTCGCAGCGACCGGCAACGCGAGCGCGAGCGCGAGGGAATAGCGACGGAAGGACATCAGGACTCCAGGAGTGCGGGAGGGTGATGTAGGAAAACTGACGCGCGCCTGCCCGGAGGCAAGCGCGCGTCAGCCCAACCCGAGCGGCGCGGGGTCAGTTCCCGCGGGTATTTCCGCGTGAACCGCCGCCGCGGCTGCCACTGCTGCCGCCGCCACGGGCCGCACCGCCACCTCCGCCACCGCGCGGCGCCGAGGCGCGGGGCGCGGAGCTGGAGCCGCCGCGAGGCGCCGAAGCGCGCGGCTGGCTGGACGACTGCCCTCGAGGCGCCGACGCGCGCGGGGCGGATCCGGAATTCCCGCGCGGGGCCGACGCCCGAGGCTGGCTCGAGGACTGTCCCCGCGGCGCGGAAGCTCGGGGTGACTCACTCGCACCGCCGCGCGGCGCCGAGGCCCGTGGCGTGCTGCCCGAGTTGCTGCGCGGCGTGC
>VFQM010001346.1_pt1 | contig 21809 bp, 20 predicted proteins | sample 3512391 | NCBI WGS metagenome assembly VFQM01 (sample SAMN10412369, study PRJNA504923) | tailings metagenome | isolation source: Replicate 1 from Balatoc abandoned mine | place: Philippines | reverse complement strand
ACGGCTCGATCATGCCGTGCTGCTCGGCCATGCGGCGGATCCAGCGGTCGCTCTTGATGCTCATCGGGGGTTCCCGTGGGGCGTTGGATGCCCGGATTGTCGCCGCGAAGGGCGGGCCCTCAGCCCCAGACCTCGCGCGCCACCTCCACCACGCGCTCGAGCTTGCGCCACTGGTCGTCCATCGACAGCGCGTTGCCGTGGTGGGTGCTGGAGAAGCCGCACTGCGGGCTCAGCGCCAGCTGCTCCAGCGGCACGATGCGGGCGGCCTCGTCGATGCGGCGCTTCAGCGCGTCCTTGCTCTCCAGCTCGCCCACCTTGGTGGTCACCAGGCCCAGCACCACGGTCCGGCCCGGCGGCAGCGCGCGCAGCGGCTCGAAGCCGCCGGCCCGCGCGTTGTCGAACTCCATGAACCAGCCGTCCACCTCGGTGGAGAACATGGCCTCGACCACCGGGTCGTAGCCGCCTTCGGCCACCCAGGCGCTCTTGAAGTTGCCGCGGCAGGTGTGGATGGTCACCGCCATGTCGGCCGGGCGGTCGCGCAGCGCGGCGTTGATGGTCTGCGCGTAGCGCCGCGGCAGCTCGGCCGGGTCGTCGCCGTTGGCGCGGCAGTTGGCCTGGATCTTCGGGTCGCAGAGGTAGGCGAAGGTGATGTCGTCGAGCTGCAGGTAGCGGCAGCCCGCGGCCGCCAGGTGGGCGATCGCCTGGCGGTAGGCCGCGGCCACGTCGTCCCAGAAGGCGTCCATGTCGGGGTAGGCCTCGCGCGAGACGGCCGCGCGCCCGCCGCGCAGGTGCAGCATCGACGGCGAGGGGATGGTCATCTTCGGCACGCCGCGGCTCACCGCCGAGGCCAGGAAGGCGAAGTGGTCGGCCATGACGGGCCGGCTGCAGCCGATGCGCCCGGTGACGGTGGCGATCGGCGGCTGCTCGCTCTGGCCCTCGATGCGGAACTTCGGGCCCGGGTTGTCCTTCAGCGTCACGCCGTCGAGCTGGGCCAGGAAGTCCAGGTGCCACCAGTCGCGGCGGAACTCGCCATCGGTGACCGCCTGCAGGCCGATGTCCTGCTGCCGCTGGACCGCCTCGCGCACGGCGCGGTCCTCGGCCGCGCGCAGCGTATCGGCGTCGATCTCGCCGGCCTTCCAGCGCGCGCGCTCGGTCGCCAGCCACGCCGGGCGCAGCAGGCTGCCGACGTGGTCGGCACGGAACGGGGGTTGGCGGGGGGTGCTCATCGTGTCTCCTGTGCGGGCGCCGTCGGGCCGGCGTTGTCGTTGGGCCCGCAGTCTAGACGGTGGCTGCGCTCCTAGAATGCGGGCCGCCATGCGAGCCACACCGACCCTGCGCGGCGTGCCGCCGTGACCACGCCGCGGCCCGACATCACCGGCCTCGTGCTGGCCGGTGGCCGCAGCCGCCGCATGGGCGGCGCGGACAAGGGCCTGCAGCGCCTGGACGGCCAGCCGCTGGCGGCCCACGCGCTGCAGCGGCTGCGGCCGCAGGTGGGCCCGCTGATGCTCAGTGCCAACCGCCATCCGGCCGACTACGCCGCCCTGGGCGTGCCGGTGTGGCCCGACACCCTGCCCGACCACCCCGGGCCACTGGCCGGCCTGCTGGCGGGCCTGACCCACTGCCGCACGCCATGGCTGGTGAGCGTGCCCTGCGACTGCCCGCGCTTTCCCGCCGACCTGGTGGCGCGGCTGGCGGCCGTGCGCGAGGCCGAGGGCACGGCGCTGGCCGTGGCCGCCAGCCGCGAGGGCCCTGGCGAGGACGCGCCGGTGCGCCTGCACCCGGTGTTCTGCCTGCTGGGCGCGGGGCTGGTCGACAGCCTGGCCGACAGCCTCGCACGCGGCGAGCGCCGCGTGTCGCAGTGGGTGGCCCGGCAACGTGCCAGCGTGGTGGTGTTCGACGACGCGTCGGCCTTTGCCAACGTCAACACGCCCGACGACTTGCTGCGCCTGGGCCGGGCCGGATGAGCACCCGGCCCTGCGCGCGTGCTCAGGTGGTCTTGCTGATCGAGATGGTCGGAAACTTGGCCGAGTAGTCCTTGGCCTGGGCCGCGATCTTCACCGCGACGCGGCGCGCGACGGCCTTGTACAGGCCGGCGATCTCGCCATCGGGCTCGGCCACCACGGTGGGCCGGCCGGAGTCGGCCTGCTCGCGGATGGACAGCGTCAGCGGCAGCGCGCCGAGGTGGTCCACGCCGTACTGCTCGGCCATGCGACGGCCGCCGTCGGCCCCGAAGATGTGGGCCGCGTGGCCGCAGTTGGGGCAGCAGTAGACGGCCATGTTCTCGACGATGCCAAGGATGGGCACACCCACCTTCTCGAACATCTTCAGGCCCTTCTTCGCGTCCAGCAGCGCGATGTCCTGCGGTGTGGTCACGATCACCGCGCCGGTCAGCGGCACGCGCTGCGCCAGCGTGAGCTGGATGTCGCCGGTGCCCGGGGGCATGTCCACCAGCAGGTAGTCCAGCTCGCGCCAGCGGGTCTGGCGCAGCAGCTGCTCCAGCGCCTGCGTGGCCATCGGGCCGCGCCAGATCATGGGGTTGTCGGCGTCGACCAGGAAGCCGATGGAGATGACCTGCACGCCGTGGTTCTCCAGCGGCTCCATGGTCTTGCCGTCGCGGCTCTCGGGCCTGCCGGAGAGGCCCATCATCATCGGCTGGCTGGGGCCGTAGATGTCGGCATCGAGGATGCCCACGGTGGCACCCTCGGCGGCCAGCGCCAGCGCCAGGTTGACGGTCGTGGTGCTCTTGCCCACGCCGCCCTTGCCCGAGGCCACGGCGACGATGTTCTTCACCCCCGGCAGCAGCGGCACGCCGCGCTGCGCCGCGTGCGCGACGACCTGGCTCGTGATCTGCACGGTCACCTGGGACACGCCGGGCACGCCGCGCGCCGCAGCGACCAGGGCCTCGCGCAGCGCCGGCACCTGGCTGCGCGCCGGGTAGCCGAGCTCGACGTCGAAGGCCACCTCACCGCCGGTGATCCTCAGGTTGCGGACCTGCCGGCCGCCGACCAGGTCGCGGCCGGTGTTCGGGTCGATGACGGTCTTCAGCGCGTCGAGCAGCGCGCTTTCGGTCGGGGTACTCATGGGGGCAGTCTCTCCTCGGCGGGCAGTCTAGCCGCCAGCCCCTGCCCCTGATGCGATCAGGTCCAGGTAGGCGCCCTCGACGAGCCAGCCGGGTTCCACGCCCAGCCGGTCCATCAGCGCCCTGGCCTCGGCCTCGCCCGTGGCCGCCGGCTCGCCGTCGTGCAGCACCACTTCCAGTTCGAGGAAGCGGCCCAGGCCGTCCACCTCGTCGAGGTGGATGCGGGTGCGGCCGGCCATCAGCAGCCGGCGCTGCTTGCGCACGCGGCCGACGAGCCCGCAGGCGGCCGCCAGTGCGGCGTGCAGTCCGTCGGCGTCGGCCACCGGCGTGCGCTGGTAGGTGGAGGTCTTGGGGCCGGCGGTGTCGGGCCGGGCGTAGGCGATCAGCTCGGCCGAGCCGTCGGCAAAGCGGCGCAGCTTCAGCCGGCCCTGGGCACAGCGGTAGAAGGTGTCGTCCTGCTGCAGCCACTGTGCAGGCGCCCCGGCCAGCGCCTGCGCACGCTGGCAGAGCCGGGCAAAGAGGGCCTCGTCGGGCAGGCGGGCCTTGATCTCCACGTTGCGGGCCATGGGCAACCTCTGTCGCAGGAGCGGGATGCGATGTGCGTGGCGAGGGCGCCGCACAAAGCGAAACGCCCGCGTCTTGCGACGCGGGCGTTCCTGGATTTGGCGGAGCGGACGGGGCTCGAACCCGCGACCCCCGGCGTGACAGGCCGGTATTCTAACCAACTGAACTACCGCTCCGCAGCGGTGGAGGCTTCGCGCCAGGCCTTGCAGCCTGCCGCCAAGTGCCGCCGAACTTGGCATCCCGTAGGGGATTCGAACCCCTGTAACTACCGTGAAAGGGTAGTGTCCTAGGCCTCTAGACGAACGGGACCAAACCTTCTTCCCTTGAACAGCGCTTGAGTGGTGGAGGTAAGCGGGATCGAACCGCTGACCTCTTGCATGCCATGCAAGCGCTCTCCCAGCTGAGCTATACCCCCGTACCTTGGCTGACGACTTCCGACTGTTTCCAGTCTTTTGACTTCAGACTCGGCGCTGTTCAAGCGAGTCCATGACTATAGCAGAAAAATTCAGACGGACTGCAAGCGCTGCAGCACTACGTCGCGCTCGAACAGCGCGAGCACGGCGTCGATGGACGGCGTCTGCGCGCGGCCGCACACCAGCACGCGCACCGCCGGCGCGAGCTGCGGCATCTTGAGCCCGAACTCGCCGAGCACGGCCTTCATGGCCGCGGCGATGGCGGCCTTGTCCCACTCGACCTCGGCCAGCCGCTCGCGCAGCGCCTGCAGCGCCGGGCGCAGCGTCACCGGCACGTGCTGCGCCAGGTCCGCCTCGCCGGGCGCCACCGACGCGCCGAACATGCCCAGCCAGTCGGCCAGCTCCACCAACGTGGCGCAGCGGTCCTTGAACAGCGCGCACATCGCCGGCAGCCGCGGCGCGTGCAGCGTCTGCCCGCGCGCGGCCAGCATCGGCGCCACCAGCGCCGCCAGGCGCGCGTCGTCGGCCTGCTTGATGTAGTGCGCATTGACCCATTGCAGCTTGGCCGCATCCCACTGCGCCGCGCTCTTGCTGAGGTGGCTGCCGTCGAACCACCCCACCAGCTGCTCGCGCGAGAACAGCTCGTCGTCGCCGTGGCTCCAGCCCAGGCGGGCCAGGTAGTTCAGCATCGCCTCGGGCAGGTAGCCGTCGTCGCGGTACTGCAGCACGCTGACCGCGCCGTGTCGCTTGCTGAGCTTGTCGCCATCGGGCCCGAGGATCATGGGCACGTGCGCGTAGTGCGGCACCTCGCCGCCGAGCGCGCGCAGGATGTTGATCTGGCGAGGCGTGTTGTTGACGTGGTCGTCGCCGCGGATCACGTGCGTGATGCGCATGTCCAGGTCGTCGACCACGACGCAGAAGTTGTAGGTGGGCGTGCCGTCGGCCCGGGCGATGATCAGGTCGTCGAGCTCGGCATTGGCGATCGTGATCGTGCCCTTGCAGCCGTCGTCCCAGCGCACGTGGCCGTCGGTGGGGTTGCGGAAGCGGATCACCGGCGCGTGCGCCGGCGGCGCCGGCAGCACCTTGCCCGGCTCGGGGCGCCAGCGGCCGTCGTAGCGCGGGTTCTCGCCGCGGGCGCGCTGCGCCTCGCGCATCGCGTCCAGCTCCTCGGGGGTGGCCCAGCAGCGGTAGGCGCTGCCCTCCTCGAGCATGCGCGCGATCACCTCGCGGTAGCGCTCGATGCGCTGCATCTGGAAGTAAGGCCCTTCGTCGTACCCCAGCGCCAGCCAGTCCATGGCGGCGACGATCTGGTCCACGGCCTCCTGCGAGGAGCGGGCGACATCGGTGTCCTCGATGCGCAGGATGAACTCGCCGCCGTGGTGGCGCGCGAAGGCCCAGCAGAACAGCGCGGTGCGCGCCGTGCCCAGGTGCAGGAAGCCGGTGGGCGACGGGGCGATGCGGGTGCGGACGGGGGTGCGGGTCTGGCGGTCGGTGCTCATGCGGAGAGGGTGTCCAGGCCGCGCGCGAGGTCGGCCTTCAGGTCTTGCAGGTCTTCCAGCCCCACGCCCAGGCGGATCATGGCCTGCGTGATGCCGGCGGCGCGGCGCTGGTCCTCGCTGAGGCGGCCGTGCGTGGTGCTGGACGGGTGGGTGACGATGCTGCGCACGTCGCCGAAGTTGGCGGCGATGCTGCAGACGCGGGTGGCGTCGATGACGGCAAAGGCCTGCTCGCGCCCGCCCTTGACGTCGAAGGACAGCACCGCGCCGCCGTGGCCGTTCTGCTGGCGCATGGCCAGCGCATGCTGCGGGTGCGAGGCCAGGCCCGGGTGGTACACGCGCGCCACGGCCGGGTGCGCCTCGAGCCAGCGCGCCAACTCCAGCGCGCGCGCGCTCTGCGCCAGCACGCGCACCGACAGCGTCTCCAGCCCCTTGGCCACCACCCAGGCGTTGAACGGCGACAGGCTGATGCCGGCGCTGCGCATCACCGGGAACAGCCTGCCGCGCACCAACGCCGCGCTGCCGCACAGCGCACCGGCGGTGACGCGCCCCTGGCCGTCGAGGAACTTGGTGCCCGAGTGCATCACGATGTCGGCCCCGAACTTCACCGGCTGCTGCAGCGCCGGCGAGCACAGGCAGTTGTCCACCACCAGCAGCGCCCCGCCGTCGTGGGCGATGTCGGCCAGGGCCTGGATGTCGCAGACCTCGGTCAGCGGGTTGGTCGGGGTCTCGGCGAACAGCAGCTTCGTGTTCGGCCGCATCGCGGCCTTCCACTCGGCCACGTCGGTCTGGCTGACGAAGCTGGTCTCGACACCGAAACGGCCGAACTCGCCGGCCAGCAGCTTGATCGTGGAGCCGAACACGCTGCGCGAGCAGACCACGTGGTCGCCGGCCTTCAGCAGGCCCAGCATCAGCAGCAGGATGGCGCCCATGCCGCTGGCCGTGCCGATGCAGTCCTCCGTGCCTTCCAGCGCCGCCAGCCGCCGCTCCATGATGGTGACGCTGGGGTTGGAGAAGCGGCTGTAGACGAAGGCCTCCTCCTCGTCGGCGAAGCGGCGCGCGGCGGTGGCGGCATCGGGGTGCGTGAAGCAGCTGGTGAGGTACAGCGCCTCGGAGTTCTCGCCCCACGGCGAGCTCGGCAGGCCCTCGCGGATGGCCAGCGTCTCCAGGCCCAGGCCGGGCGGCAGGTCGGGTCGCGGAATGCCCATCACCGCCCCTCCTGCGCCGACTGCAGCGCCAGGCGGCTGCGGCCCGGGCCCTCCTCCTCGTCGGGCTGCGCGCGGCGCTGCGCCTCCAGCGCGCTGAACTCCTCGAGGCTGATGTCGCCGGTGACGTAGCGGCCGTCGAAGCACGAGGCCTCGAAGCCGTCCAGGCGCGGGTTCAGCGCCTGGACCACGCGCTTCATGGCGTCCACGTCCTGGTAGATCAGCGCGTCGGCGCCGATGAACTCGCGGATCTCCTCCACCGTGCGGCCGTGCGCGATGAGCTCCTCGCGCGTGGGCATGTCGATGCCGTACACGTTGGGAAAGCGCACCGGCGGCGCGGCCGAGGCCATGTAGACCTTGTTGGCACCGGCCTCGCGCGCCATCTGCACGATCTCGCGGCTGGTGTTGCCGCGCACGATGGAGTCGTCCACCAGCAGCACGTTGCGGCCCTTGAACTCCAGCCCGATGGCGTTGAGCTTCTGGCGCACGCTCTTCTTGCGCACCGCCTGCCCCGGCATGATGAAGGTGCGCCCGACGTAGCGGTTCTTCACGAAGCCCTCGCGGTAGGGCTTGCCGATCTTCTGCGCCAGCTGCATGGCGCTCGGCCGGCTGCTCTCGGGGATGGGGATGACCACGTCGATCTGGCTCGGCGGCATGGTGGAGATCACGCGCTGCGCCAGCGTCTCGCCCATCGCCAGCCGGGCCTGGTAGACCGGGATGCCGTCGAGCACCGAGTCGGGCCGGGCCAGGTAGACGTACTCGAACATGCAGGGCCAGTGCTGCGGCTTGTCGGCGCACTGGCGGGCGTGCACGCGGCCCTCGAGGTCGATGAACACCGCCTCGCCCGGGGCCACGTCGCGCAGCACCTGGTGGCCGGTGCCCTCCAGCGCCACCGTCTCGCTGGCCACCATGACCTCGCGCTCGCCATCGGCGCCATGGCCGGCGCTCAGGCACAGCGGGCGGATGCCGTAGGGGTCGCGGAAGGCGAGCAGCCCGTGGCCGGCGATCAGCGCGATCACCGCGTACGAGCCGCGGATGCGCCGGTGCACGCCGGCCACGGCGCGGAAGATCTCGTCAGGCGTCAGCGGCAGGTTGCGCGCGGCCAGCTCCAGCTCGTGCGCCAGCACGTTGATCAGCACCTCGGTGTCGCTCTCGGTGTTGATGTGCCGGCGGTCGATGTCGAAGAGCTGCTGCTTGAGCGCCTGCGCGTTGGTGAGGTTGCCGTTGTGCACCAGCACGATCCCGTAGGGCGCGTTGACGTAGAAGGGCTGCGCCTCCTCCTCGCTGTAGGCGTTGCCGGCCGTGGGGTAGCGCACCTGGCCCAGGCCCACGCGGCCGGGCAGCGCGCGCATGTTGCGCGTGCGGAAGACGTCGCGCACCATGCCGCGCGCCTTGTGCATGAAGCACTTGGTGCCCTGCATCGTGACGATGCCGGCGGCGTCCTGGCCGCGGTGCTGCAGCAGCAGCAGCGCGTCGTAGATGAGCTGGTTGACGGGCTGCTTGGAGATGACGCCGACGATGCCGCACATGGAATTCACTCCAGCCACTGCCGCAGGTCGGGCGGCAGCAGCGGTTTGAGGAAGGAAACGGTTGCCGTGGTCCAGCGCGCGCCGACGGAACTCTGCCACAGCGGCGACTGCGCCGCCGGCGTCAGCGACACCAGGGTGGCCACGGCGATCAGCAGCACCGCGCCGCGCAGCACGCCGAAGGCGCCGCCGCCGACGCGGTCGACCACCGACAGCGGCGTGGCATGGACCAGCATGCGCACCAGCCGGGCCGCCAGGCCCCAGGCGATGATGGCCAGCACGAAGACCAGCGCGTAGGCCGCCGCGCGGTTGGCCCCCGAGCCCGGCTCGCCCACCGGCAGGTGCGGCGCCAGGTCGGCGGCGAACCACTGGGCGGCGAAGTAGGCCACCACCCAGCCCACCAGCATGGCCACCTCCAGCAGCAGCCCGCGCCACAGGCCGAGCAGCACGGAGACGAGGAGCACCCCGCCCATGGCCCAGTCGACGAGGCCGACCTGGCTCACCGCGCGCTCCGGGCGGCCGGGCGGGTGCTCGGGAACGCGCGGGCGCGCGCGCCGGCGGCACCCATGTCAGAGCCTGAGCACGGTGGCGGGCAGGCCGGCCTTGCGCACCTTGGCGGCCGCGGTGTCGGCCGCGGCACGCGAGTCGAAGGGGCCGACGCGCACGCGCGTGGCCTCGCCCGCGGGCACCTTGACCACCTGCGTGTAGGTCTGCAGGCCGGCCTTCTGGGCCTTGGCACGGACCTCGCGCACGGTGGACTCCGACGAGAAGGCGCCGATCTGCACCACGTAGCGCGCGGCCGGCGCCGAGGCGGCGGCGCCATCCAGCAGGGCGCGGGCACGCATGCCGTCGTCAGGGGCCGGCGCGGGAGACGCCGCCACCGCCGGCGGCGGGCCGGGTGTCGCGGCAGGCGGGGCGGCCGGCGGGGCGGCCGGCGTCACGGCCGTGGCGGCCGGCGTGGCCGGCGCACTCGCGGCCTCGGGCGCCGGCCGAGGCGACGGCGCGGGGGCGGCTGCCGTGGCGGCCGCGGGCGGCTCCGCCGGTTCGGGCACCGCCACCGGCGCGGCGGCCGGGGGCATGGCCAGCGGCGGCGCCGCGTCGCGCGGCGGGATCTCGATCGGCAGGTCCACCGGGATCGGCCGCGGTTCGGTCTCGAACAGCAGCGGGAAGGCCACCACGCCGATGCCCAGCAGCACCACGGCGCCGATCAGCCGCCGCCGGGCCCGGGTGCGGGCCTGGGCCACCAGGGCCGGTGCGCCGGCCGGGGCCGGGTCAGGGCCCGGAGCCGGGGTGGGTTGCTTGCGACGGAGGAGGGACGACAGCTGCATGCGGCGCGGGGAATCTCGGCAGCCCCGCTTCGAGCACGCCGCCCACGGTGTAGAAGGAACCGAAGACCACGATTCTATCAGCCGGGTCTGCGGCGGCCGCCGCCGCGCGCAGGGCCTCGGCGGGGCCGGCGTGCGTGCTGGCGCCCACCTCGCGCTCCGGCGTGGCCGGGCGCGGCAGCGCCGCCAGGTCGGCGGCACGCGCCGCGCGCGGCGTGGGCAGGTCGCAGAAGTACCAGTGGTCCACCAACGGCTGCATGCGGGCCAGGATGGGGCCGATGTCCTTGTCCTGCATGGCGCCGAAGACGGCGTGGGTGCGCGGGTAGAAGCCCATCGCGTCGAGGTTCTGCGCCAGTGCGCCCACCGACTGCGGGTTGTGCGCCACGTCCAGCACCAGGGTCGGCTGGCCGGGCACGATCTGGAAGCGCCCCGGCAGCTCCACCAGGGCCAGCCCGGTGCGCACCGCCTGCGCCGTGATGGGCAGGCGGTCGCGCAGCGACTCCAGCGCCGCGATGGCCCCGGCCGCGTTGAGCAGCTGGTTGGCGCCGCGCAGCGCCGGGTAGGCCAGGCCGTGGTAGCGCCGCCCGCGCCCAGCCCAGCGCCACTGCTGGCGGTCGCCGTCATGCACGAAGTCGCGGCCCACCAGCCAGAGGTCGGCGCCGACGGCCTCGCCATGCGCCAGCACGCTGGCCGGCGGCAGCGGGTCGGACACGACGGCCGGCCGCCCGGGGCGCATCACGTGCGCCTTTTCGCGGCCGATGGACTCGCGGTCCGGGCCCAGGTACTCGACGTGGTCGAGGTCGATCGAGGTGATCACCACCGCATCGGCATCGAAGGCGTTGACGGCGTCGAGCCGGCCGCCCAGGCCCACCTCCAGGATCACCAGGTCCAGCGGCGCCTGGCTGAGGCAGCGCGCGATGGCCAGCGTGGTGAACTCGAAGTAGGTCAGCGAGATGTCGCCACGCGCGGCTTCCACGGCCGCGAAGTGCGGCACCAGGGCCTCGGCGTCCACCGGCTCGCCGTGGACGCGGCAGCGCTCCTCGAAACGCACCAGGTGCGGCTTGATGTACAGCCCGGTGCGGTAGCCCGCCTGGCGCGCGATGGACTCGATCATCGCGCAGGTGGAGCCCTTGCCATTGGTGCCCGCCACGGTGATCACCGGCACCTGGAAGCGCAGGCCCAGGCGGTCGCGCACGGCCGCCACGCGCGACAGGCCCATGTCGATGGTCTTGGGGTGCAGGCGCTCGCAGTGGGCGAGCCAGTCGTTCAGGGTGCGGGGCGTGGTCATCGCAAACAGGAACCGGGCCGCTGGGGCCCGGTTGCCGGCGGAAGAAGGTGGGTCAGGCCACGGCGTCGGCGCTCTGCCGCTGCAGCATGGCCAGGCAGCGCGCGATGGTGGAGCGCAGCTGGCGGCGGTCGACGATCATGTCGAGCGCGCCCTTGGTGAGCAGGAACTCGGCCCGCTGGAAGCCCTCGGGCAGCTTCTCGCGCACGGTGTTCTCGATCACGCGCGGGCCGGCAAAGCCCACCAGCGCCTTCGGCTCGGCGATCACCACGTCGCCCATGAAGGCGAAGCTGGCCGAGACGCCGCCCATAGTGGGGTCGGTGAGCACGCTCACGTAGGGCAGCTTCGCCTGGGCCAGGCGGGTGAGCGCGGCATTGGTCTTGGCCATCTGCAGCAGGCTCAGCAGGCCCTCCTGCATGCGCGCGCCGCCGGTGGCGGCAAAGCTGACGAAGGGCACCTTCTGCTCCACCGCGGCCTCCACGCCGCGCACGAAGCGCTCGCCCACCACCGAGCCCATCGAGCCGCCCATGAAGTCGAACTCGAAGCAGGCCGCCACCACCGGCACGCTCATCACGGCGCCGCCCATGACCACCAGCGCGTCGGTCTCGCCGGTGGACTCCAGCGCAGCCTTGAGCCGTTCGGGATACTTCTTGCTGTCCTTGAACTTCAGCGCATCGACCGGCAGCACCTCCTGCCCGATCTCCCAGCGGCCCTCGCCGTCGAGGAAGGCCTCCAGCCGCGCCCGCGCGCCGATACGATGGTGGTGGCTGCACTTGGGGCAGACGTTGAGGTTGCCCTCGAGGTCGGTCTTGTAGAGCACCGTCTCGCAGGCCGGGCACTTGATCCACAGGCCCTCGGGCACCGTGCGACGCTCGGTGGGGTCCGTGGGCTGGATCTTGGGCGGCAGCAGTTTCTCGAGCCAGCTCATTGTCTCGTTCTCCGTCAGAGGGTGTCCAGGGCGGTGCGGATCTCCGCCATGAACGCCTTGGCCTCGGCCGCCACGCGCTCGCGCGGCTGGGCCTCCAGGATCTGCACCAGGCGCGACCCGATCACCACCGCGTCGGCCACCCGCGCCACCGCCTGCGCGGTGGCGGCGTCGCGGATGCCGAAGCCCACGCCCAGCGGCAGCGGCACGTGGGCCCGGATGCGCGGCAGCATGGCTGCCACGGCATCGGTGTCGAGGTGGCCGGCGCCGGTCACGCCCTTCAGCGACACATAGTACACATAGCCGCTGGCGATGCGGCCGACCTGCGCCATGCGCCCCTCGGTCGAGGTGGGTGCGAGCAGGAAGATCGGGTCCAGGCCGGCGGCCTTGAGGGCGGCGGCGAAGGCCTCGCACTCTTCCGGCGGGTAGTCGACGATCAGCACGCCGTCCACCCCGGCGGCCTTGGCGTCGGCCACGAAGCGGTCCACGCCGTAGCGCTCCACCGGGTTGGCGTAGCCCATCAGCACCACCGGCGTGGTGCCGTCGTCCTGGCGGAAGGCGCGCACCATGGCCAGCACCCGCTCCAGCGTGATGCCGCGGGCCAGCGCACGCTCGCTGGCCTTCTGGATCACCGGGCCGTCGGCCATCGGGTCGCTGAAGGGCACACCGAGCTCGATCACGTCGGCGCCGCCGGCGGCCAGCGCGTGCATGACCTCGGGCGTGGCGTCGGCGTAGGGGTCACCGGCGGTGACGTAGGGGATCAGGGCCTTGCGGCCGGCGGCCTGCAGCGCGGCCATGCGGGTGGCGATGCGGCTCATCGGACCTCCCAGGCCCTGCGGGCCGCCCCCCCCAGGGGGCGTGGGCACCTTCGGAACAGGCGTGCGGCGCTCATTGCTTCACCGCCTGCCCCCGGCACGACGGCCGGCAATAGAAGTCCGCGCCGGACAGGTCGGCCACGGTGCCGATGTCCTTGTCGCCGCGGCCGGACAGGTTCACGAGCAGGTGCTGGTCGGGGCGCATGGTGGCGGCGAGCTTCATGGCGTAGGCCACGGCGTGGCTGCTCTCCAGCGCCGGGATGATGCCTTCGGTGCGGCACAGGCGGTGGAAGGCCTCGAGCGCCTCGTCGTCGGTGATGCCCACGTACTCGGCGCGCCCGATGTCCTTCAGGTAGGCGTGCTCAGGGCCCACGCCGGGGTAGTCGAGGCCGGCGGAGATGCTGTGCGTCTCGGTGATCTGGCCGCCGGCGTCCTGCAGCAGGTAGGTGCGGTTGCCATGCAGCACGCCGGGGGTGCCGGCCGACAGGCTGGCCGCGTGCTTGCCGGTGTCCAGGCCCTGCCCCGCAGCCTCCACGCCGATGAGCCGCGTGCCCTCCACCGGGATGTAGGGGTGGAAGATGCCCATCGCGTTGCTGCCGCCGCCCACGCAGGCGATCACGGCGTCGGGCTGGCGGCCGGCGGGGCCGCCGAGCTCCTCGATCAGCTCCGGCACCTGCCACAGGCATTCCTCGCCGATCACGCGCTGGAAGTCGCGCACCATCGCCGGGTAGGGGTGCGGGCCGGCCACGGTGCCGATGATGTAGAAGGTGTTCTCGACGTTGGTGACCCAGTCGCGCAGCGCCTCGTTGAGCGCGTCCTTGAGCGTGCGGCTGCCGCTCTCCACCGGCACCACCCGGGCGCCCAGCAGGTGCATGCGGTAGACGTTGGGGCTCTGGCGCTTGACGTCCTCGGCGCCCATGTAGACCACGCACTCCATGCCGTAGCGCGCGCAGATGGTGGCCGTGGCCACGCCGTGCTGGCCGGCGCCCGTCTCGGCGATCACGCGCGGCTTGCCCATGCGGCGCGCCAGCAGCGCCTGGCCGATGGTGTTGTTGACCTTGTGCGCGCCGGTGTGGTTGAGGTCCTCGCGCTTGAGCAGGATCTGCGCGCCACCGACCTCGCGGCTGAGCCGCGCCGCGTGGTAGACGGGGCTGGGGCGGCCGACGAAGTGCTTGAGCTCGCGCCGGAACTCGGCCTGGAACGCCGGGTCGCCGCGTGCCACGTCCCACTGCGCCTTCAGCTCGTCGAGCGCGTGGATCAGGGTTTCGGCGACGAAGGTGCCGCCATAGGGGCCGAAGTGCCCGCGGGCATCCGGCTGCTGGTATTCGAACATCGGGAGGAACTCTTTCAGGCTTCGGCGGCGAGGCGGCGGTCGGTGTCGCGCACCGCCTCGCAGAACCGGCGCATCAGCGCGGCATCCTTGATGCCCTTGGCGCTTTCGACACCGGAACTCACGTCAACGGCCCAGGGCCGCACGCGAGCGATGCCATCGGTCACGCTGGCAGGATTCAACCCACCAGACAAAACGACCGGACAGGGCACGCCGGCGGGAATGAGTGACCAATCGAAGACCTTTCCGCCTCCCCCGTAGCCCTCGACATGGGCGTCGAGCAGCAGGGCCGAGGCGCCGGAGAAGCGCTGGGCGAAGTCTAGCAAATCGACCCCCGGGGCCATGCGCACCGCCCGCAGCCAGGGCCGGCCGGGGGCGGCGCAGTCGGCCGGTGCCTCGTCGCCGTGGAACTGCAGCAGGGCATCGGGCACCGCCGCCAGCCCGGCCGCGATCTCGCCCGCCCCGGCGTTGACGAACAGCAGCACCGGCTGCACGAAGGGCGGCAGCCGTCGCGCCAGCGCCGCAGCGCGCGGCGGCGTCACCGCCCGCGGGCTCTTCGGGTAGAGCACGAAGCCGATGGCGTCGGCACCCGCGGCGACGGCGGCATCGACATCGCCCTCGCGCGTGAGGCCGCAGATCTTGATGCGCGTGCGGTGGAAGGGGGCAGCAGGGGCGGAGGAGGTCAAGGCAGCCAGTCCATGGCCGCCGTGCGTTCCGGCAGCCCGAGGGCCGCATCGTAGACCGGCCCGACGAAGTACAGCCCGTCGGCGGCGAAGGTGGGCGCCGCCGCCTCCCGCCGACGGGAGGCCAGCACCTCGGCCATCCAGTCGGCCGGCCGCCGCCCGCTGCCCACGAAGACCAGGCAGCCCAGGATGTTGCGCACCATGTGGTGCAGGAAGGCGCTGGCCTCGAAGTCGAACACCCACAGCGCGCCGTGGCGACGGATCTCCAGCCGGCGCAGCGTCTTCACCGGGCTGGCCGCCTGGCAGGCCGCGGCCCGGAAGGCGCTGAAGTCGTGCTCGCCCAGCAGGTGCGCGGCGGCGGCCTGCATGGCGGCGCCGTCCAGCGGGCGGAAGCTCCAGCCCACCAGCCCGGCCTCCAGCGCCGGCCGGGTGGGCGCCTCGCGCAGCAGGTAGCGGTAGCGGCGCCCGCGGGCGTGGTTGCGGGCGTGGAAGTCCGGCGGCACCGGCCGGCACCACTCGACGGCGATGTCGGCGGGCAGGAAGCGGTTGGTGCCGCGCACCCAGGAGAAGGCATCGCGCGCCACCGGCGCGTCGAGGTGCACCACCTGGTTGAGCCCGTGCACGCCCGTGTCGGTGCGGCCGGCGCACACGGTGGGCACGTCCGCCACGGCGGCGAACCGGGCCAGCGCGTGCTCCAGCCGGTCCTGCACGGTGGCCCCGTCGGGCTGGCTCTGCCAGCCGTGGTAGGCCGTGCCGCGGTAGCTGATGCCGAGCGCCAGGCGCCCGGCCCCGGCCGTCAGCGCATCAGGCAAGGCGGTCGAGCATGCCCTGCGCCTTGGTCTTCAGCGCACCGTCGGCCTTGGCGATCACTTCCTCGAGCAGGTCGCGCGCGCCTTCGAGGTCGCCGATCTGGCGGAACTCCTCGGCCAGCTCAAGCTTGCGCGCCAGCGGGTCGTCGGCCAGGCCGCCGTACTCGGAGACCGGCGGGATGTCGTCGGGCGAGCCGGAGGGCTGGAACTCGGGGAACCGCTCCTCGCCCGCGGCCGGCCGTGCCGGCTCGGCCGGGGCGTCGAGGTCGAAGTCCAGCGCGCCGAAGTCGGTGCCGCCGGTGGCGGCGCGACCGGCGGGCGCCGCGGTGGTCTCGGGCACCGGGATCTCGAAGTCCAGCGCGTTGCCGTCATCGACCCGAGGCAGGTCCAGGCGCGACGACGGCTCGTCGGGCAGCGCGATGTCGGTGCCCAGCGGCGCGGTCAGCTCGGTGGGCGAGACATCGCCGCGGCCGGGCTGGGTGGGTGCGTCGAGGTCGACGTCGAGGTCGAGGTCGAGGCCGGTGGACAGGTTGGCCACCTCCGGCGGCAGCGACGAGGCCGGCTTCTGCGTGTGCGGCATCGTGGTCGCGCCCAGCGGCTCCACCATCTGGCCGCCGCTCATCATCACCGCGTCGGGCCGGCCACCGGGCTGGTACAGCGGGTTCTCGGGGTCGATGCCGCGGCCGAGCTCCTGGGCCTTTTCCCAGTCCTCGCCCTGCCCGCCGGTCATCGAGAAGACCTGCGTGGCCAGCAGCTCGAAGCCCTTGGCGTCGCGCCGCTTGGCATACACCTCCAGCAGCTTCAGGCGCACGGCCTGGCGCTCCGGGGTGGCGCGCATCGCCTCCTTGAGGATCTCCTCGGCCTGCAGGTCGCGGCCGTAGGCGAGGTAGACGTCGGCCTCGGCGACGGGGTCGACGTCGCCGATGGCGTCGAGCTGGCTCAGGGAATAGCTCATCGACGACGAGCTGGTGCTCGACGGCGCCTCGCGCGTGTCGATGCGCTGGCCGCCGCTGGCGCCGAAGAAGGAGTCGGGCTGCAGGCGGCTCTCGAGGAAGGAGGTCTCGCCACCGGGCTTGCGGCCGCGGCCGCGCATCTTGTAGAGGCCGAAGCCGAGCAGCAGCGCCACCAGCACGCCGGCGCCCGGCAGCAGCAGCGGGTTCTGCAGCAGGTCGTCGAGGAAGCTGGGCTCCGCGGCCGGGGCCGGCACCGGCGCGGGGCGCGGCGCGGCGGCCACCGGCGGCGGCGCGGCCGGGCCCGACGCCGCGGCGGGCGCGGGCTCGGCGGCCGGGGCCGCGCCGGGTGCGGGCGCGGCAGCCGGTGCCGGCGCCGGCGCCGCGGCCACCGGCGGCGGCGCGGCCGCCTCGCTCTGCAGGCGCTTGAGCTCCTCGACGTTGCGCGCCAACTCGGCGACGCGCGCGGCGGCATCGCGCTGCTCGGTCTGGCGCGACACGCCGGCCTCCGGTGCGGAGGCCTGCACGGCACCCTGGGACAGCCGCAGCTGGTCGGGCGCGGGAGCGGTCTGGCGGCGGTCGTCGACCTGGGTCTGCACGGTGCCGGTGGCCTGGCGTGCCGGGGCGTCGGCGGCCGGCGCCGGCGCCACGCTGCCGGCCAGGCGCTGGCGGTAGGCGTCGAAGTCGGCGCTCTGCGCCACGATGACACGCCGCGCCTCGGCCGGCTCGATGCCGGCGGCCTCGCTGGCCGGCGGCACGTCGAGCACGGTGCCGGCGCGCAGGCGGTTCATGTTCTCGCCGATGAAGGCGTTCGGGTTGGCGCGGAACAGCGACACCAGCATCTGGTCGAGCGAGACGCCCTCGGGCCGCACGCGCGAGGCGATGCGGCTGAGGGAATCGCCGGGCTGCACGCGCACGCGCTCAGCGTCGGCCGCCGGCGCCGGCGCGGCGGGTGCCGGGGCCGCCGCGACGGCCGGCGGGCGCGCGGGTGCCGGGGCCGGGGTGGGCACCGGCGCGGGTGCCGGGGCGGCGGCACGGGCCGGCGCGGGCACCGCCGCCGGCGCGCGGGCCGGTGCCGGCGGCGCCGTGACCACCGGCGCCGTGACCACCGGCGCCGTGGGCGCGGGCGCCGGTGCGGCAGCCAGGGCAGCCGGCGGGTCGAGCAGCAGGGTGTAGGCGCGTACCAGGCGGCCGGTGGCCCAGTTGGCCTCGAGGATCACGTCGAGGAAAGGCTCCACCACCGCCCGGTTGCTGGACAGGCGCAGCACGCTGCGGCCGTCAGGGCGCTGGGCCAGCGTGACCTGCGCCGAGCCCAGCACGGCGTTGTAGTCGATGCCGGCAGTGCGGTAGACGTCGGGCGAGGCCACGCGGAGCTGCAGCGTGGACGCCTCCTCCGGCGTGATGCTGGTGACCTCGATCTCGGCACGCAGCGACTCGCCGAGCGCCGACTGCACGCTCAGGCGACCGAGCCCGAGGGCCCAGGCGGGGCCGGCCATCAGGCAGGCCGCGGCAACGGCCACTCCGGTCAGCGCGTGGCGACCGGCGTTGTTCGAGCGGTGTTTCAAGGCGTCTCCCAATGCACAGCGGCCAGGCCCGACACCACGGCCGCGAAGTCGTCCCTCGCCGTCTTCACCCGCGGCGCGACCAGCGCGGCTGCGGGCGAAAACAAAATAACATCAAGCATATAGGCTTACAAGCTCACCTAAGGCTTGATGATCGGTGCGGTAATGCCTTGTTTCCACGGGCGCCGCCTGCCTGTTGCCACGTGACAACGCCCGCCGCCGGGCCCGAGGGCCGGCGCGGGCGGGCCGCGGCCCGCCCCGCGAAGGTCAGTGGGCGATCAGGATGCGCAGCATGCGCCGCAGCGGCTCGGCCGCGCCCCACAGGAGCTGGTCGCCGATGGTGAAGGCCCCCACGTACTCCGGCCCCATGGCCAGCTTGCGGATGCGGCCCACCGGGATGTCCATGGTGCCGGTGACGGCCACCGGCGTGAGCTGCGCCAGCGTGGCCTCGCGGGTGTTGGGCACCACCTTGGCCCAGGGGTTGTCGGCCGCGATCATGGCCTCGATGTCGGCCACCGGCACGTCGCGCCTGAGCTTGAAGGTCAGCGCCTGGCTGTGGCAGCGCATGGCGCCCACGCGCACGCAGAAGCCGTCCACCGGGATCGCCGCGCCGCCACCGAGCGTGGTGCCGAGGATCTTGTTGGTCTCGGCCATGCCCTTCCACTCCTCGCGGGAGACGCCCCAGCCCGGCTCGTCCCGGCCCTTGCCGAGGCCCAGGTCCTTGTCGATCCAGGGGATCAGCGAGCCGCCCAGCGGCACGCCGAACTGCGCCGTCTCCTCGGCCGACATGGCACGCTGGCGGGCGATGACCTGGCGGTCGATCTCGAGGATGGCGCTCTTCGGGTCGTCGAGCAGCGCGCGGACCTCGGCGTTCAGCGTGCCGTACTGCGTGAGCAGCTCGCGCATGTGCTGGGCGCCACCGCCGCTGGCGGCCTGGTAGGTCATGGTGCTCATCCACTCCACCAGCCCGGCCTTGTAGAGCGCGCCCACGCCCATCAGCATGCAGCTGACGGTGCAGTTGCCGCCGATCCAGTTGCGGCCACCGCGCCTGAGGGCGTCCTGGATGACGGGCAGGTTCACCGGGTCGAGGATGATGACCGCGTCGTCCTTCATCCGCAGGGTGCTGGCGGCGTCGATCCAGTGGCCGTTCCAGCCGGCGGCACGCAGCTTCGGGAACACCTCGGTGGTGTAGTCGCCGCCCTGGCAGGTGATGATGATCTCGCAGCGCCTGAGCGCGTCGATGTCGTGCGCGTCCTGCAGCCGGGTCTCGTTCTTCGCCATCGCCGGCGCCGCGCCGCCGGCGTTGCTGGTGCTGAAGAACAGTGGTTCGATGTGGTCGAAGTCGCCCTCGGCCTGCATGCGCTCCATGAGCACGGAGCCCACCATGCCGCGCCAGCCGACCAGTCCTACGAGTGCCATGTCAAGCCTCCCGCCGAGCCGCCTCAAGGGAGGCTTGCGCCCCCTCGGGGGGCAGTGAACGCAGTGAACGTGGGGGTTGCCCCATGATGTCTTGCCTTTCCGATGAATCCGGACCCCTGGGTGCCCCCGGCTCGTGTCGCCGGGGTCCTGGAGTGGGGGCGAGACGATCCGAGAGCGCTAGCTCTTGGTGGTAATGGTTTTGCCGGTGATCGCGGCCACGACCGCATCACCCATCTCGCGCGTGCCGACACGCGTGGTGCCCTCGCTCCAGATGTCGCCCGTGCGCAGGCCGGCGGAGAGCACGGCCTGCACCGCCCGCTCGACGCGGTCGGCGGCTTCGGCTTGCTGGAGGGAGTAGCGCAGCATCATGGCAGCGCTCAGGATTGTAGCCAGCGGGTTGGCCACGCCCTTGCCGGCGATGTCGGGGGCGCTGCCATGGCTGGGCTCGTAGAGGCCCTTGCCGTTCTTGTCGAGCGACGCGCTGGGCAGCATGCCGATGCTGCCGGTGAGCATGGCCGCCTCGTCCGACAGGATGTCGCCGAACATGTTGCCGGTGACCACCACGTCGAAGGCCTTGGGCGCCTTCACCAGCTGCATGGCGGCGTTGTCCACGTACATGTGGTCGAGCTGCACGTCGGGGTACTGGGCGTGCACCTCGGTGACCACGTCCTTCCAGAACTGGAAGGTCTCGAGCACGTTGGCCTTGTCCACCGAGGTGACCTTGCCGCGGCGCTTGCGCGCGGCCTGGAAGGCCACGTGCGCGATGCGCTCGATCTCCGGGCGGCTGTAGCGCATCGTGTCGAAGGCCTCCTCGGCGCCGGGAAAGTGGCCATCGACGGCGGTGCGGCGGCCGCGCGGCTGGCCGAAGTAGATGTCGCCGGTGAGCTCGCGGATGATGAGGATGTCGAGCCCGGCCACCAGCTCCGGCTTCAGGCTGGAGGCGTGGGTGAGCTGCTCGTAGCAGATCGCGGGCCGGAAGTTGGCGAACAGCCCCAGGTGCTTGCGCAGCCCCAGGATGGCCTGCTCGGGCCGGAACTGGCGCTCGAGCTTGTCGTACTTCCAGTCGCCGACGGCGCCGAAGAGCACGGCGTCGGCCGCTTTGGCCAGGGCCAGCGTGGCCTCGGGCAGCGGGTGGCCGTGGGCGTCGTAGGCGGCGCCGCCGACCAGGGCGGTCTCGGTCTCGAAGGGCAGGTCCAGCACGTTCAGGACCTTGACCGCCTCGGCGACGATCTCGGTGCCGATGCCGTCGCCCGGCAGGATGGCGATCTTCACTCTTCAACCCCCTTCACGCTGCGCGTGGTGCCCCCGAGGGGGAATGAACACCTTCGGAACGGCCGCGCGGTGTTCATGCGATGTTCCGGTGGGCCAGCCAGGGCATCCTGGCCAGGCGTTCGGCCTCGAAGGCGCGGATCTTGTCGGCGTGGCGCATGGTCAGGCCGATGTCGTCGAAGCCGTTGACCAGGCAGTACTTGCGGAAGGCCTGCACCTCGAACGGCAGCTCGCTGCCGTCGGGCTTGACCACCACCTGCCGGGGCAGGTCCACCGTGAGGGCGTAGCCCGGGAAGGCGGCCACCTCGTCGAACAGCCGTGCCACCTGCGACTCCGGCAGCACGATGGGCAGCAGCCCGTTCTTGAAGCAGTTGTTGAAGAAGATGTCGGCGAAGCTGGGCGCGATCAGCGCGCGGAAGCCGTACTGCTGAAGCGCCCAGGGGGCGTGCTCGCGGCTGGAGCCGCAGCCGAAGTTGCGCCGCGCCAGCAGGACCGAGGCGCCCTGGTAGCGCGGCTGGTTGAGCACGAAGTCCGGGTTGGGCTTGCGCGCGGCCGGGTCCTGTCCGGGCTCGCCCTTGTCCAGGTAGCGCCATTCGTCGAACAGGTTCGGGCCGAAGCCCGTGCGCGCGATCGACTTCAGGAACTGCTTGGGGATGATGGCGTCGGTGTCGACGTTCTCGCGGTCCATCGGGGCCACGAGGCCCTGGTGCACGGTGAAGGCGTCCATGTCAGCGCCACCCGGCCGCCCGAAGCGGCAGAGACGCCCCCTCGGGGGGCAGCGAACGAAGGGAGCGTGAGGCTTGTCTCATGTCACTTCGACTTCTTCGCGGCTTCTTCGATCTTGTCGCCGGCCTTGCCGATGTCCTTGCCCATGCCTTCGATGGTGTTGCAGCCGGCGAGCGCGAACAGCGCGGCCAGGGTCACGAGAGCGGTCTTGATCATGGTGGCGGCTCCTTTCAGGCGATGCGACGCACGTCGACGAAGTGGCCCGCGAGCGCGGCGGCGGCGGCCATCGCCGGGCTGACGAGATGGGTGCGGCCGCCGGCGCCCTGGCGGCCCTCGAAATTGCGGTTGCTGGTGCTGGCGCAGCGCTCGCCGGGCTCCAGGCGGTCGGCGTTCATGGCCAGGCACATGCTGCAGCCCGGCTCGCGCCA
>VFQM010001345.1_pt1 | contig 21837 bp, 14 predicted proteins | sample 3512391 | NCBI WGS metagenome assembly VFQM01 (sample SAMN10412369, study PRJNA504923) | tailings metagenome | isolation source: Replicate 1 from Balatoc abandoned mine | place: Philippines | reverse complement strand
TGTTTACAGTAAGGTATTCGTAGTATTTGAGTACGCTATCGGAGTTGATGTAAGCAATTTTGGCGTCTTGCAACAAAACACCACCATTTCCACCAGCTGTGGCTGACTTAGGACTTGAAAAGTGTAAATAGTACAAAACAGCTACTGCTACCAGCAAAACAGCGTTAAGAATCAAGGATAAGTTCTTCATGAAATGTCAATTTAAGCGCGCAAAGATAGCATTGCTCGCGATTAAATCAACTAAACGGATCCCGTTGAATCAGTTAAAGCGTGGTACGAGGCTTACTCGTTCAGTACGGCTATTAAGTCAACTTCCAGGTTAGCCTGAGGCATGTACAGCCGGTCGATTTGTAACCAGGTGGCCGCAGGAAAGTCCCCTTTATAATAGGCCTTTCTCACCTCATTATTTTTCTTTACAGCCTCAATGTCAGTTGTATACAGGTTTTCCTTTACCACATGTTGAAAGGTAGCGCCATAATGAGCTAAGGTTTTTTGAAGGCCATCATAAACCTGCTTTAAAGAAATGCCCATATCCGCATCGACACCCGGAATACCAGATATGTAAAGTGTATTGCCAACTTTTATCGCTTGTGTGTAGCCGGCTTTTGTTTCGCCCTGCTCACTAAAATGAAATTTCTGTTTTTCTATTGGTTTGGATTGTGCAATGGCCAGCCAGGGAATTAATGCAATGATGAGTGCGATAATAAACCACAAAAGCATGCGCTTGTTGGTTTTCGACATGGAGTTAGTCATTAGAGTTTGTTTGGATTCAACTTCTAAGCTTGTACGATAAGTACCGTCTAGTGTTCGTTCTAACCTTCAGAAAAAACCATTTTAACAAAATTTTAACACCTTTTGGGTGAGGTTATATTTTTTGCGACTTTCGCGCTGCAAACAAAAGCATCATGACAAAATTCAGCTTTACAGAAAAGAAAGACACCCGCTCTGGTTTCGGAGCTGGTTTGTTAGAACTAGGGAAACAAAACCCGAATGTAGTCGGGCTTTGTGCAGACCTTACAGGTTCACTCAAAATGGATGCTTTCAAAAAAGAGTTTCCTGAACGCTTCTTTCAAATCGGTATTGCTGAAGCCAATATGATTGGCATGGCTGCTGGTATGACCATTGGAGGCAAAATTCCTTTTACAGGAACCTTTGCTAACTTTTCTACAGGCAGGGTCTATGATCAGATTCGCCAATCCGTAGCGTACTCACATAAAAATGTAAAAATCTGTGCTTCTCATGCTGGTCTTACCCTGGGTGAAGATGGTGCAACGCATCAGATACTGGAAGATATTGGCATGATGAAAATGCTACCTGGCATGACAGTGATTGTGCCTTGCGATTATAACCAGACGAAGGCCGCTACTATTGCCTTGGGTCAGCACCAGGGTCCGGCTTATCTTCGCTTCGGGCGACCAAGCTGGCCTGTATTTATGGCACCTGATCGTCCGTTTACTATTGGCAAAGCTGATAAACTTATTGAAGGAAAAGATGTGAGTATTTTCGCCTGTGGTCATTTGGTTTGGAATGCCATTGAAGCTGAAGCCATACTCGCGGAAAAAGGCATCAGTGCAGAGATCATTAATATTCACACCATCAAACCTTTAGATGTAGAAGCCATACTCGCTTCAGTTGAAAAAACCGGATGCGTTGTTACCTGCGAAGAACACCAAATGAACGGTGGCTTAGGCGATAGCGTTGCACAGGTATTGGCACGCTTTAATCCACGCCCTATTGAAATGGTTGCCGTGAATGATTCCTTCGGTGAAAGCGGAACTCCAGCCCAATTACTCAAAAAATATGGCTTAGGGCCTGAAAACATTGTAGCAGCTGCTGAAAAAGTTTTAAAAAGAAAAATCTGATAGTCAATAAGTTAAATGAAAAACCATCCACTTACAGGGTGGTTTTTTCATTTAATGAAACCTTTATCGGTAAATTACGATTAAGTATATATGGGATTAACCAAAACAGAGGCTTTTAGTCAAACACAAAATGAACTAGCGATGCTAAGCAAGGCTTTGGGACACCCTGCCCGCATTGCCATTTTGCAATTTCTAGCACAGCGTAAAGCTTGTGTTTGTGGAGATATTGTAGATGAGCTTCCGCTCTCTCAATCAACCGTTTCGCAGCACCTAAAAGAGTTAAAAAATGCAGGATTAGTGAAGGGAGATATAGAAGGACCAAGCGTTTGCTATTGCATTGATGAAAAAGCTTGGGCAAAGGCACAGCAGGTTTTACAACAACTTTTTGAAAGCTATCAGCCGGCTAAGTGCTGCTAAAATTTTTTGTCCAATTTGATCGCAATATTACGATAATACACCAAAAAAATTACCTATGGAAACCGCGGAACAACTCAAACAAATTGTAAAAGATAAGTACAGCGAAATTGCTGAACAGGATCGTGAACTTAACGCCTCTAGCTGTTGTGGCGCCACTTGTGGTTGTGCCACCATCGACAGCGCGATCATGGCGGATGATTACACACAGCTGAAGGGCTATTCGGCAGACGCTGACTTAGGCCTTGGTTGTGGGCTGCCCACTGAACATGCTCACATAAAAGCAGGCGATGTTGTTGTTGACTTAGGATCAGGAGCTGGTAATGATGCTTTTGTAGCACGTTCAGTTGTTGGCGATAAGGGGAAAGTGATTGGTATCGACTTTACCGAGAAAATGATTGAGAAAGCCCGGATCAATGCCGATAAGTTGGGTTATAACAACGTAGAATTTCGGCAGGGCGATATCGAGAAAATACCATTGGGCGGAAATACTGCCGATGTTGTGGTAAGCAATTGTGTTATGAATCTTGTTCCAAACAAACAAAAAGCATTTTCCGAAACGTATCGCATTCTTAAGCCAGGCGGACATTTCAGTATTTCAGACATTGTACTAAGGGGTGAATTGCCAGAAGGATTAAAGAGAAATGCAGAAATGTATGCAGGTTGTGTTTCGGGTGCCATTCAGGAAGTAGATTATTTACTAACCATAAAGGATGCCGGATTTACAAACCTGAAGATTCAGAAAGAAAAGAAGATCACTATTCCTGATGAAATCCTTAGCAACTACTTAAATCAGGATGAATTTAACAATTATAAATCGGGGGCTATTGGCATTTACAGCATAACGGTATATGCTGAGAAACCTTTGGCACAAAATTGTGAACCAGGTTCAGGGTGTTGCTAAATTGATGTCGTTTAGTTAAGCCTTTTTTATGGCCTCACCTTTAGTCCTCTCCAAAGGAGAGGATGAAAATGGAAGCTTAACTAAACGACATTGTGTTGCTAAATTACAATATGGTTTCTCAAATTATCCAAGATCAGCTTGCCCTGGAAAAACTTCAGGCTTTTTTACAGAAAAATGGACTGCCTTTCAGTGATGTAAAATTGAAAGGCAGTGTTTACCTCATGTATTTAGATGAACACCAACACCTGGTGGCTTCAGGTGGCCTTGAGATTTTTGGCAAATATGCTTTGCTGCGTTCAGTAGCTGTGGATCAGCAACAAAGGGGTAAGAAATTAGGCGATAAGATTACTAAGGACTTGATTAGCAAAGCAAAATCTCTAGGAATTGCTGAAGTTTATTTATTAACAGAAACAGCAGAAGAATTCTTTGCGCAAAGAGGTTTCAATAAAATCAGCCGAGCGTCTGCACCAATCGACATACTTAACTCATCAGAATTCAAAACCGTATGTCCTGCTTCTGCAGTATGCATGGTACACAAACTCAATAAAGATTAATCGTTTATCAGTATCCTATACTTATAACCCTTACTTTATCAGTGGGAGGTTAAGCCGACTAACACTCATTAGTCAAACAAAAAGACGCTAAAGCATTCGCTAATACCATGCGAGTTTATTTACTTTCGCTTTGGACACACTATGAAGCCAAGTAAGTATTTCGTAATCGATTTCGATAGCACTTTTACAAAAGTTGAAGCCTTTGATGTGCTGGCAGATATCTCCCTAAAAGATTTTTCAGACCAGGAAAAGCGTAAACAAGAAATTATAGCCATTACCAACCAGGGTATGGATGGTTCTATATCCTTTCGCGAATCACTCGAAAAACGTATTGCTTTATTGCAGCCCAATAGAAGGCATCTCGAGCAATTAGTGGGTGTCTTGCGCGGTATGGTGTCAGAATCTTTTAAACGCAACAAAGAGTTTCTGCAGGAGTACGCTGAGCAAGTTTACATCATCTCCAATGGTTTCCATGCATTCATTGACCCCATCGTTACAGAATTTGGCATTAAGCCAGAAAATATTTTCGCGAATCGCTTTCATTTCGATGACAATGGTAATGTTATCGGCTTTGATAAGGAAAATCCGCTCTCCGCTAACAATGGAAAAGTAGAACAACTCAAGCGTTTAAATCTTCCCGGAGATGTATATGTAATTGGTGATGGGTATACCGATTATGAAATCAAATTTGCAGGACTGGCTAATAAATTTTATGCTTTTACTGAAAATGTAGAACGCGAACGTGTGTTAAGTAAGGCCGATCACATTACTCCAAGTCTGGACGAGTTCTTATATCTGAATAAACTTAACACGGCTATCTCCTACCCGAAAAACAGAATTAGTGTTTTATTGCTTGAAAATGTACATCCCATAGCCGTTGAGTTAATGCGGGCAGAAGGCTTTAATGTTGAAACCTATTCGGCCGCTATGACAGAAGATGAACTATGTGAGCGCATTAAAAATGTTTCTGTGCTGGGCATACGTTCTAAAACACAAGTAACGGCTAAGGTCTTGGAACAAGCCAATCGCTTAATGGCTATTGGTGCTTTTTGTATTGGAACGAATCAGATTGATCTAAAGGCTGCTACTGAAAAAGGTATTGCTGTTTTCAATGCACCCTTTAGCAATACAAGGTCTGTCGTTGAATTGGCGATTGCAGAAATGATTATACTGATCCGTGGGATCGCTGACAAATCTGCAAAGATGCACAAAGGTGTTTGGGATAAATCTGCAAAGGGTAGTTTTGAAGTGCGTGGTAAAAAACTCGGACTTGTAGGTTATGGCAATATCGGTGCTCAGCTTTCAGTGCTGGCCGAATCACTTGGTATGAAGGTAGTCTATTACGACAGAGAAGAGAAGCTTGCTTTGGGTAATGCAACTAAACTGAAGTCGCTAAAGGAAGTATTGGAACAAGCTGATGTAATTTCATTGCATGTAGACGGACGAGAGAGCAACACCAATCTGATTGGTGAACGTGAATTCGGCTGGATGAAACATGGTGTCATTTTTATGAACCTGAGCCGTGGGCATGTTGTAGATATCAACGCACTTAAAAGTAACATCGAAAGTGGAAAAATTGCAGGCTGCAGTATAGATGTTTTTCCTTATGAACCTGTAAGCAATGATGAAGAGTTTCAATCGCCATTAAGAGGTTTGCCTAATACCATTCTTACACCACACATTGGCGGTTCTACACTGGAAGCACAGGAAAACATTGGCCAGTTTGTTCCTGCCAAGTTTATGGATTACATCAACACAGGCAGTACAAGCAACAGCGTAAATTTTCCCAACCTTACATTGCCCATCTTAGAAAATGCGCACAGGTTAATTCATATACACAACAACGTACCGGGTATTCTGGCTAAGATAAACCATGTATTGGCGCAACATGAAATCAACATCGTTGGGCAGTATTTAAAAACCAATGAACAGATTGGTTACGTTATCACCGACATCAACAAAGAGTATAATAAAGATGTTGTAAAAGAGCTACGGGCAATTGAGAATACGATTAAGTTCAGGATACTTTATTAGTCTTTGTTCGGTCTAGTTTCTTGAGCTCACCCAGTACAAAAAAGATCGTGAATTACTTCACGATCCTTTTATTTTACCAAGCTTTTGATTAACGCTTTACTTTTTTCTTAGCCGCTACTTTCTTTTTAGCAGGAATTACTTTTTTAACAATACCTGATTTTTTAGCGGCTGCCTTTACCGGTGCTTTTTTAGCGGCTGACTTGGCTGCTGTTTTCTTCACCGCCTTCTTGGCTACTTTAACAGCAGGTGCCTTTGCACTAACTTTCTTCGCTGTCTTTGCCGGTGCCTTTTTCTCTTCAGTTGCTGGTGCTGCCTTTCTTCCAAACCTACCCCTCTTCTCCGGTGTGGCATCTGCTAATGCCCTGCATTCTGCATAAGTAAGTGATTGGGGTTCGGTTCCCTTCGGAATCTTTACATTCTTTTTGCCTGCTTTAATGTAAGGGCCAAAACGACCATTGAGTACTTGCATTTCCTCATCCTCAGGGAAACTCTTAATTAAACGGTTTGCGTCTGCGATACGCTTGGCTTCAATTAATTCAATGGCACGCTTTCCTGTAATGGTGTAGGGATCATCATCTTTGGGAATGCTGACAAATTTTTTATCGTGAAGCACATAAGGACCAAAACGACCCAAATTTACCACCACCGGCTTGTCTTCGAACTGTGCTACTTCGCGAGGCATTTTAAACAGCTCCATCGCATCTGCCAGCTCAATATTTTCTAAAAACTGTCCCTGGCGCAAGCTGGCAAACTTAGGTTTCTCTCCACCGCTGTCGTCAGGGTTTTCGCCTAACTGAACATAAGCACCAAAGCGACCCAATTTTGCGTAAACCATTTTACCGGTTTTAGGATCAACACCCAGCTCTCTGCTCCTGCCCACCTCTGAGCGTTCTATTTTTTCTGTTTTGAGTACTGTTTTATGGAAGGGCTTGTAGAAATTATCCAACATGCGTCTCCAATCTAACTTGCCTTCCGCAATCTCATCAAACTCCTTTTCTATTTCTGAGGTAAAGGAGTAGTCAGTTATATCAGGAAAATTATCAACCAGAAAATCGTTAACAATCATGGCCGTATTGGTGGGGAACAATTTATTCTTCTCCGCTCCTGTTATTTCAGTATCAATTGATTTGCTAAGCGTATTATTGGCCAGCTTAAATACATTGAATTTACGCTCGACACCTTCTCTCGCTTCTTTTACAACATAACCTCTCTTTTGCACAGTAGAGATCGTTGGTGCGTAGGTTGAAGGTCGACCTATTCCAAGTTCTTCCAGCTTTTTTACCAAACTTGCTTCTGTATAGCGAGGAGGTGTACGGGAGAAAATCTGTTTACCGATTAACTCATTCAACACTAAATCCTGACCGACTTTAAGTGGTGGTAATACTTTGCTGTCTTCCTGCTCGTCATCATCATCGCCAGACTCCATGTATACTTTTAGAAATCCTTCGAAGAGCACAACTTCACCTTGAGCCTGTAATACTTTTGGATTAGTTGATATGCCGATGTAAGCTGTTGTTTTTTCTAATTCTGCATCAGCCATTTGCGAAGCAATAGCGCGTTTCCATATTAGTTCATACAAACGTTTAGCACCACTGTCCATACCGGGATCCATCACGCTGAAATCGGTGGGGCGGATGGCTTCGTGGGCTTCTTGTGCGCCTGATGATTTTGTTTTAAAGACTCTTCGTTGTGCAAACTCCTTACCGTAAGCAGAAACAATTTGTTGTGTAGCATTGGCCAATGCTTCTTCCGACAAGTTAACAGAGTCGGTACGCATGTAACTGATCTTACCTGCTTCATACAACTTCTGCGCCACCACCATGGTTTGTGTAACAGAGAAGCCCAGTTTACGTGATGCTTCTTGTTGCAATGTTGAAGTAGTAAAAGGTGGTGCTGGTGTGCGTTTTGAAGGCTTGGTAATTAAGTCTTTGATACTAAACTTAGCTCCCTTACAGGATTCCAGAAATTCCAGTGCTTCTTTTTCTTCTTTAAAGCGCTCTGGCAATTCGGCCACCAGGGTTTTACCCTTACCTAAATCAAAGTAGGCATTGATTTTATAAGATGAGGTAACGTTAAAGTCATTAATCTCGCGCTCACGTTCAACAACAAGTCGAACTGCAACAGATTGCACACGACCTGCAGATAAACCAGTCTTAATTTTCTTCCATAAAATAGGAGAAAGTTGATAACCCACTAACCTATCGAGCACACGCCTTGCCTGCTGCGCATTTACCAGATCAATATCAATACCTCGTGGAGTTTGAATAGCATTTAGAATTGCTTTTTTGGTAATCTCAGTGAATACAATGCGTCTTGTTTTTTTATCATTAAGATCAAGCGCTTCTTTTAAATGCCATGAAATAGCTTCTCCCTCACGGTCTTCATCGCTTGCCAGGTAAACCATCTCAGCATCTTCTGCCAGTTTCTTCAGCTTGGATATGATTTCCTTTTTATCAGGACTTATCTCATATGTTGGTTCATATCCATTTTCAATATCAATTGCGTCTCCACCCTTCGGCAAGTCGCGTATATGTCCCATGCTGGAGGCTACTTTATAATCCTTACCCAGATATCCTTCAATGGTTTTTGCTTTTGCAGGAGACTCAACAATAACTAAGTTTTTCGACATGCTTTTTTAATCAGAAGGGTCAAATATCTCTAATTTTTTAAAAAATCAAATTCAAATTTCTTCTTATTACCTGTTTGACAACCCTTATATTAGCTAACATGTGACTAGCTGTCAACACGTTAGCTCAATTAAAGATTATCTTCATGCAGTTTTTTATAAGATGCTTAATTTTACGGATTCAAACCAAATCCTTCAATCCATGCAACGCTTACTCTATATTATGAGGCACGCTCAGGCCGAAGAAGCTCATGGCGATTTGCATGATAAAGACAGAGAGTTAACGGCCAAAGGTCAGCAAGAGGCATTGATCATGGGCACTCAATTGGCCAGGCAGGGTTTTTCTCCAGAATATATTTACACCAGCGTGGCTAATCGAACAAAACATACTGCTAGCCTGGTCTCTGATGTTTTAAAAATTACTTCCGCCAATGTTATTGAAGAAGAGGAACTATACAATTCCTCTATACGCTCTTACCTGGGTTTTATTAATCAGATTGACGCCAGTATAAGGACAGTACTGTTGGTGGGACACAACCCCACAGTATCCTATTTAGCAGAGTATTTAAGTAAGGCCGAAATTGGCTCAATGCCTACAGCTGGGCTTTGTCTTCTTCAGATTACTGTACCCACCTGGAGAGATGTGGGTAAAGACTGTGCTACTTTACTTGATTTTATTTATCCCGAACAATTTTCGCGAGGTTAAACAATATCCTTAAAACTGATTTTTACTCTATGACAAAAGAAGACGTTATTGCCCAATTTGATCCTAACGCTCCGGGCGCATCAGGAAATTTATTTGGTCTGCCTTTCTCACCTGAAAATGCTGATTTAGTTATCGTGCCGGTTCCATGGGAAGTAACTGTTTCTTATAAAGAAGGCACAGCTAGGGGGCCGGAAGCCATATTAGAGGCCAGTGCTCAGGTTGATTTATTCGTAAAAGACATACCAGATGCCTGGAAGCTTGGCATTGCCATGCTCCCTGTTCCTCAGAATTTGTATGAAGAAAATACTAAGTTGAGATCACTCTCTGCTCAGTATATACAGGCATTAAGCGAAGATGGAGAGTCGACTGATAATCCTGTACTCGACAAAATAAATGAAGCCTGCGAAAACCTGAACATCTATGTGAAGAATACGACCTTAAAACAAATCAAAGAAGGAAAACTCGTTGGTTTACTTGGAGGTGATCATAGTACGCCACTAGGCTTCTTGCGCGCCCTAAGTGAACGTTACGATCGTTTTGCTATTCTGCAGATAGATGCGCATGCTGATTTGAGAAAAGCTTATGAGGGCTTTACTTATTCTCATGCCAGTATTATGTACAATGCCCTTAAACTTCCTGCAGTTGCTAAACTCGTACAAGTCGGCATTCGTGATTACTGTGAAGAGGAAGTGATGGTAATGCAAAGAGCTGCAGGCAGGGTTGTTACTTTTTTTGATGAAGACATTAAAACACATCAATATGAAGGAAAATCGTGGGATGCGATATGCAATGCCATTATTAAAGAGCTTCCTGATTTAATCTATATCAGTTTTGATATTGACGGCCTCGATCCAAAACTTTGCCCAAATACTGGCACACCTGTGGCCGGTGGTTTCGAATTTCATCAAGTGCAACACCTTATTAAAAAGTTAGTAAAATCTGGTAAACGTATTATTGGATTTGATTTAAATGAGGTTGCCCCCGCAGATGATAATGAATGGGATGCGAATGTGGGGGCGAGATTACTCTACACCCTTTGTAACTGGATGGCAGTCTCCAATGGTAAATTGAAAACAAATAGCTAACCTGACCTTATTCACCAGTCATTGAATACTTGCCTTCGATTTATTTAAAGTGAATTGTTGATTAAGTAATTAGTTCTATTTTAGCCTTTTAATATTTGGATAATGAGTGAATTTATCAGCGAATTAGCTACAAATGTTTGGACACCTGTTTTGTTCTTACTAATTCTGGGAGGTCTTTTCTTTTTCTTCTATTCAGGATTCATTCAATACAAATATTTTACCCATGCTATTGCCGTTCTGCGCGGCAAATATGATAACCCGAATGATCCGGGCCACATTAATGCTTATCAGGCATTGTCCACAGCTCTGGCCTCTACTGTTGGTATGGGTAATATTGCTGGTGTGGCTGCCGCCATTTCTATTGGTGGACCAGGCGCTTTATTCTGGATGTGGGTTACCGCTTTTGTGGGCATGAGTACAAATTTTTTTACCAGTACTCTATCTGTTATGTACAGAGGAAAAGACAGTGCTGGCGTACTGCAGGGTGGCCCTATGTACGTAATTAAAGAAGCCATGGGCAAAGCCTGGCAACCTTTAGCGGTACTGTTTTCAATATGCGTAATGATTGGTTGCTTACCCATTTTTCAAGCCAACCAATTAACACAGGTAATTATTGATATCGGCATTACTTCAGAAAGTGCACGAGCAGCATCTTTTAATTTTTTAGGCTTTGAAATAGGTATTGCCAAATTTGTTATTGGTACTATACTCACCATCATCGCTGGAGTTGTTATTATCGGTGGTATACAACGCATTGGGCTTTGGGCTGGTAAAATGGTGCCTATTATGATTGTCATTTACTTTTTATCAGTACTTATGATTTTAATCTTGAATATTGGTAAAGTACCAGAATATTTATGGATGGTTATTACAGATGCTTTTGCCGCTGATAATTACCGTGGAGAGCCTGCAATGGGAGGAATTGTAGGTGGTTTAATAGTGGCAGGTGTACGCAGGGCGTCATTTTCTAATGAGGCTGGTATAGGTACTGCACCCATGGCATTGGGCGCTTCTAAAAGTAAAGAACCTATCAGAGAAGGTCTTGTTTCCATGTTGAGCCCAATGATTGATACTCTTGTCGTGTGCACGCTGACGGCAATGGCTATTTTGGTGACGGACGTGTGGAAGACTTCAGGCGCAAGCGGTGTAACACTTACAGCAACTGCTTTTGAAATGTCCTTAGGTACTACTGGTAAACTTCTGCTGCTATTGAGTGCCTTCTTCTTTGCTATTACTTCACTATTCTCTTACAGCTATTATGGAAGTAAAGGCATGGCTTTCCTGTTTGGAGCAAAAGCCGGGCATTATTATAATTACTTTTACTTATCAACTATAGTAGTAGGCGCAGTTGCCTCTATGACTGACGTGATGAATGTGATTGATATCGCCTACGCCTTAATGGCTTTCCCTACTATGTTGTCGGGTTTTGTACTGGCACCTAAAGTAATGGCAGAGGCGCGCAAATATTTTGCAAAACTTGATGCTAAAGAATTTTAAAATATCGTTGGTGGTTGTTAGTTGTTGGTTGATCGTAATACCAACAACGAACAACGAACAACGAACAACTAACAACGAACAACGAACAACCAACAACGAACAACCATAAACCAAACTAAGCGAGTTCTTTCTCCTCCCCCACAATAATTTCCAAAGGCTCACCAGCGATAACTTTAATATCAGTTGATGCCTTGCTTACATTCACCAGGATAACCCTGCCTCTAAACTCAACTTTGAAGGAGTAGGATTTCCATTGGTCTGGAATAAATGGATTGAAGTGTAGCTTACCATCATGTACACGCATACCACCAAAACCCTTCACAACACTCATCCACGTGCCGGCCATGCTGGTTATATGACAACCATCTTCAGTATCATTGTTATAATCGTCAAGGTCGAGTCGGGAGGTGCGTAGGTACATTTCGTAAGCCTTCTCCTTATAACCCAGCACTGAGGCCAATATAACGTGCACGCAAGGTGAAAGTGAGGACTCATGGACTGTCATTGGTTCGTAGAAGTCGAAGTTACGTTTCAACTCATCAAATGTGAAACGGTCTTCAAAGAAGTACATCCCTTGCAATACATCTGCCTGTTTAATAAAACAAGAGCGAAGTATTCTGTCCCATGACCATTTTTGATTAAGTGGTCTGTCTTCCTTTTTTAATTTATCTACCGTTAATAATTCTTTATCAAGAAAGCCATCTTGTTGCAAATAAATGCCACGCTGGCTATCCTCCGGCAAATACATATTTGTCCTTATGTCTAACCATTTTGCTGTTTCTTCTGCTTCGTTAAAAGAAAGCTTCTTTACAAGCTTTTCATAGGCTGCCTTATCATCGGCTTTTACAAAATCAATCGCTTGTTGCGTATACTCTAAAGTCCAGGCTGCAATTAAATTTGTATACCAGTTATTGTTAACATTGTTCTCATATTCATTAGGACCTGTAACGCCTAACATGACATACTTCTGCTTGTCTGCCGACCAGTTAACACGTTGTGCCCAGAACCTGGCAATACCAATTAAAACCTCAAGTCCGTATTGTGTTAAATACTTCTCTTCTCCGGTGTAACGGATATAATCATAAATACCATAAGCAATCGCCCCATTGCGGTGTATCTCCTCAAAAGTAATTTCCCATTCGTTGTGACACTCTTCACCATTCATGGTTACCATGGGGTAAAGCGCAGCTCCGTTGTTGAAGCCAAGCTTTGCAGCATTCTCTATGGCTTTCTGCAAGTGTTTGTACCTGTACACCAACAGGTTTCTGGCTACTTTTTGATCGGTGGTACCCAGGTAAAATGGCAAGCAATAGGCCTCAGTATCCCAATAAGTACTTCCTCCATACTTCTCTCCGGTAAATCCTTTAGGACCAATATTCAATCGCTCATCCTCACCGGTATATGTTTGCATCAACTGAAATATATTGAAACGTATACCTTGCTGCGCAGCAATGTCGCCTTCAATCGTAATGTCAGCACCTTGCCAGCGCTTCAGCCAATTATTTTGATGTGCCTCAAAAAGTCTATCAAAACCTTCGGCCTTAATAGAACGTAGTTTTTGCTCAGCTACTGAAACCAGCAAATCTTTCTTGTGGTTTTCACTTGACAACACCACTCCGTACTTCTCAATAGTAAAAGTGGTATTTATTTTTATGTCGTAATTAAACGTGATGGCCGCATACTTTTCACGCGTTTCAGCTTTGGCTACTATAGGCTTTACCTTATCATTTTCTTTGGCAAGAAAAGCAATACCTGTGCAAACATGAAATTTCGTTTTCTTTGTTTCTGCTACAACAATGGCCCTGTCTGCATCTGCTGATTTATAAATCTCCTCCCAGAATTTTTCGTCATAGTTAGCATCTTTATTTACAACGTCTGCATCTACTGGAAGTACTACCGATAAGTTTCCTGAGAAATTTAATGCACTAATGGAATAGCGAATAGCTCCCACTTCGCCATCAGCCATGCTGCAGAAGCGTTTTGCTTCCACTTTTATTTGCTTTCCGCTTGGTAAGGTTGCCTTAAAGCTTCTGGTTAATAAACCAATTTGCATATTGAGCTCTCGCCTAAAGTCTTCAACTTTTGCCTTCGCCAGATCTATTACTTCATTGTCAATGGAAATGTTAATGTCGATCCAACTTGGGGCATTAAGTACCTTAGCAAAATATTCAGGATAACCATTTTTCCACCAACCCACTCTTGTCTTATCCGGATAGTACACACCTGCTACATAGCTTCCCTGATGTGTATCTCCTGAATACTGTTCTTCGAATGTAGCCCTCTGCCCCATTCTGCCATTGCCTATACTAAATAAGCTCTCTGATATTCTATTATTCGCTGGGTTAAATCCTTCTTCGATTATTTTCCAGGCATCGTGCTTTATATACTGTTTCATAAAATGAATCCTTATAATTAAGCGAGAACAGGGTTAGTCATGTCCTCAATTGTAAAATTCTTTAAATCAGGAATAACAAGATTGGCTTTGCCCAATTGTACTGGTGAACCTAAGCCAATACAGCGCATACCAGCAGCCAAGGCTGCTTCTACTCCAGCTTCTGCATCTTCGAACACAATGCATTGATTGGCTGGAACATTTAATAATGATGCACCCAAAAGAAAAATTTCAGGATGGGGTTTACTATTCTTTATCATGGTTCCATCCACAATCACATCAAACAAATGTGTAATGTTTAATAAATTCAATACGGTCTTTGCGTTCTTACTGCTGGATCCCAGGGCAACCTTAATTCCTTTAGTTTTGCAGGATTCGAGCAGGGCCTTTGCACCTGGTAAAATTTCATCTGGCTTCATTTGATTTACATAATCAACAAACCAGGCATTCTTTTTATCAGCCATGGCAAGCTTCTCTGCTTCGCTAAATTGCATTCCGCCTAAAGAAAGAATGATGTCCAGCGAATCCATTCTACTAACTCCCTTTAGGCGCTCGTTATCTTCTAATGTAAGGTCTAAACCAATTTCATTTGCCAGTTTCTTCCAGGCCAAATAATGATACTTAGCTGTATCTACTATTACACCATCTAAATCAAAAATGGCGGCAGTTATCTTATTTTCTAAAACACTCATCAATTTCAAAAATTCAAAAATACTGCTTACTACTGCTCTACTCTAGTGCTCCCTGTAATAAAGTGCCGCAAACGATTGTTCATTCGATATAACTATTGAATAATCAATTTTTGTTTTACCCGTTGTTTCATCGTTGTTCCTGTTATGATGTAAACTCCGGCCGGTGCATCAGTCTGGTAAGTTTTTTCATCTAGTTTTCTAATAGCATGTAGCTTACCTGTTACATCATATAATTGCACATCTTCGATCTCTTGAGAAGTGTTAATAATTCCCCTGGCTGGGTTTGGAAAAACAGTAATCTCATTCAATTTTTTATCTTCTAATGCAGTAACGAAGTTGTTATCAATAGGAACATCTGTAAATATGAAATATCCTCCTGCACTTAATGTAACGGGTGTAGTTAAAGTAGTCACCTCGTAAGGCATTCCGCCATGTTTGTGATCATACCATATGCCTGTATGAGGAAAAGTAACGTCAACTGTTTTTTGTACTACATCGAAATTTGCTACTATCTGCACATTCATTTGGCTTGCGTCAGCAGGTGCATCTGTGTAAGGCGAGTTTCTGATGGTGATGGCTTTAAACAAGGAAGTACTTTCGTTAAAAGTAGCATCACCTTCTCTAAATACTGAGTAATCGTTTCTGATACGAAGTAAGTCGCTCACGCGGTCAAATAAATGTGCTCTGGAATCAACGGTGGTGTAGTCCCATGCCAAAGGTTTAGGTGTAAGGCGACAGTCGTTACTTATAGTACCGTTGGTGCAACGATTAATAGATTGATCGTATCCTAGTTCACCAAATTGCCACATCATTTTAGGACCAGGAATAGTTAGAAAGCAGGCGAAGGCTGCTTCAACTCTTCGCAATCCCTCATCAAGATCTTTAACATTATAATCATCAGTCACTCTTCCGAAATTAATATTCTTAAACATTAATCTTTCTTCATCGTGACTTTCCATATAGCCCACCACATGGGGTACGCTCCACGATTTTGTTTTATGATAAACTCCTGATATCGTTGAGTTTTCTGCAAAGCCCATGGTATTTTGATTATACTGATCAGTCATCTTAGCCCAAAAAAGCATTCCTTTACCCTCGTTCGCTCTGTATTGCGCCAACTCCTGTTCTTCCTGATTTACGCCAAGGTGTTCCAAAATAACATAGGCATCCGGACTGTGCTCCCAAATCTTATCTGCCATCCGTTTTAGAAGTGCAATTCTTGATGCATCATATGCAGACCAGTTACCAACATTATTACCGGTATTTTTTTGGGTAAAGCCTTTTGAGAGATCAAAGCGATAACCATCAATTTTATATTCATTTAACCAATAGTAATTAACTGTATCAAGGTATTTTTTTGTGTACTCACTTTCGTGATTCATGTCAAAAAATACATTAAACGGATGGGTTGGATTAGTATTAAACCATGGATTTGATACTGGTTTAAATTGATTGAAATCAAAATACATAGCCGCATACGTATTAGGCACATCCTGATGATTCATGGCGATATCCAGAATAACGGCAATTCCTTCTTCATGGCATTTGTCCACAAACTCTTTCAACTTATTCTTTGTACCATAATATTTGTCAGGAGCAAACATGAAAGTCGGGTTATATCCCCAACCCTCATTCCCATTAAATTCCATGACAGGCATAAGTTCAATGGCGTTAATTCCTAATCTCTTTAAGTAAGAGAGTGTGTCGATTAGTGATTGATAATTTCTATTATTATTATCAAATAAATCCCTGATTAAAGCCTTATAAATAATCAGGTTCTCTTTAGGCGGTTTTTCAAAATTGGTAGTCTGCCAAGTGTAAGGTGTTTGATTAGTTTGAAAAACTGAGACCCTGTTTTCATACCAATTTGCACTAAGGGCTTTGGTGGGATAAGGCTTTAAATTAGGATAAGTGCTACTTGGAATATACTGATCATCTGGATCGAGAATTTTATCCGCGTATGGATCAGCAACCCTGATGGTTTGGTTAACCAGATATTGGTAACCGTATTCTAAGCCATCGCTTAGGTTGGTTAATTCTATCCAAAAATACTCACCATCGCGATTCATTAAATAGGATTGATCGATGTTCCAATCATTAAAATCGCCCAATACATATACAGAACTTTTGGCAGGAGCAAGGAAACAAAGCGTAACACGACTTGGATCTGCCTGGTTGTAATTAATGCCGGGAATAATACCTGCTGGTCGCGTAAGAACTGGACTGTTACTGGCTATGATAAATTGAAAAGTCTTCTCCGCTGTTTCACCTCCACTAGTGGCTTCTAAGCGAACCTCATTAGTGCCACTTGTTTCAGTTACAGTATAGTTATAAGTGTAGCTGGTGGTATTATTTGCTTCATTAACCAACACATCGTTCACAAATAAATCAAAATTTGCAGCTTGTGGCACTTGTGCATTTATAGATATGCTCTGTCCATTGTTTACAAATATTTGTGGGGCTTGTGGGCTTGTTAAATTGATTTGAAAATTTCCATCCCAAAAATTGATAATAAAGTCAGTAGTTTGTCCATTACTGAAGTCATTGCCTTTTAACAGTATGCCCATACGAGGCTGACTACTAATATCAGCAGTAGCGAAAAAATCAGATGGCTTAAAGGTGATGGTAAATAGTGTTCTTCCAGCGACTATTGATTTAGTGAATTTAGCATTATTGGTTTTTGTGGGATCGTTGCTAGCCGGATTGACATTCCATAAGGCATTAATACTTGTATTAGGTATCCACACCCAGGCATAAGCATCGCTAAAGGTTGCCAATGCTGTTCCTGTTACATCATAAGTAACGGTTAAATTTTCATTGTATCGTGGAAATGCAGGATTAAGGCTTGGGCTTATCGCCTCATTCGCATTAGCTGATATGACTAAAAGTAGAGATAGACATAAGAAGGCATATTGTTTTACCATTATCGGGGGGTTAATGTTCAATTGTTTGACCATTCCTTATAAAACTGCACGCTAAGAAATGATTTAGTTAAACAAAATTTATACTAAACGATTATGCGCATCATTCAGCAGGCAGAAAATTAAGTGCAATACAACTTAGGAATAAGTAAACTGAAGATTATTTTTAATCAAACGGTTCCGCAATCGATTTCTGAAATTTAACTTTGGCTTTGTGATAAAAATGAATTGAAAGAAGCTGAATTCAAACGTGTGCGAAGACGATTCCGTTAATTTTTGGTTAAGATTTCTTGCTTTTGCTGGTCAAAAGAGGTGACTTGCATACACAGAATTAAATTTTTTTCAGTTGAACCTAAACAAATAAAACACAAACGTTATGATCAAAACAACAAAGTTACTTTTAAGCTTCATGGTTCTCGCCATGGCAGTGGCGTTTACCGCCTGCGATGATGAGACAGATATTGGTGGTGGAGATGGCATTCCTGTTGGCGATGGCTTTTATATCACACCTGCTGGTGTAGATCCAACAATTTCTTCGCAATTAGTAGCCGAAAAAGTTGAGGCTGATGGTTTCGGTTCTCAAGACAGAGAAGGTTATTTTTCAAACTACGTTTTCCTTACAGCAGGATCATATAACGTAGTAAGTGTAATTGACCAAAAATTGAACAAGACTTATGGTGGAACAATTGCAAGCGTAGGCACTACGGGTTCTGATTGTGATCTACACGCTTACCTACTGGTGGAGGAGTTTACTGAAAACGGAGCTGCCTTTAATGTGCCTGCTTCAGGTCTTTACAAAGTAGGTTTCGATAACCTTACCAAGGAAATCTTCCTTTATAAGATCGAAAAAGGTCAAGTAATTGGAGCCGCTTCTCCTGCAGGTTGGTCAAGCAATGCAGCACAGGATATGGCTGTTTCAGGAACAGCCTCTGCAACTGGGGTTAAGTTTGAAAAGGCAGGCATTGAAATGCGTCCAGGTGAGTACAAAATCCGTTTCAACTGCCGTTGGGGTATCGATAGAAGAATCGATCCTGCTGCAGGTTTTGCTTCTACTAATGGTTATGTAACCTTCACTAACTTCGGTGGTACTTTTGCAGCTTTAGCCCCAGGTGGAGCTAACTTCTCTATTGCAGAAGGTGGTGATGGTATTTATACAATCACTGCTGAATGGACTCCTGAAAATGGCTTCGTACTTTCAGCTACTAAGACACAAGCATTAGAACCTATTCAATTTGACCCTGCTGATTATGCTTGGGGCATTATAGGCGCTGGTGGACCAACCGGCAACTGGGATACAGATGCTGACCTGAACTATGAAGGAAAGACAGGTTCCACTTATACTTGGAAAGGTACTTTTGCAGTAAACGGTGAATTTAAATTCCGTACAAACAACAGCTGGGATTTTAACCTTGGATTTGGTCAGATGACATTAACAGGTCCTGATGCTGCAGATCTTGTAGACGCTAGCGGTAACTTTAAGGTTAATGCTGCTGCTACTTATCAGTTCACTATCACAACAAGTAATGATGGTGATACGTGGACACTTAATGTAGACAAACAATAATCACTTCTAGAAATAAGCCCAGAAGTCTCTGGGCTTATTTTTTTGCTCAACACTCGCTTCATTTTAATTTTCTAATTTAACCCGTGTACGATGCCTAATTTCTACACCTTCATCCGCGAAAGGTTTTTGGTAATGCAGGCCACAATGCCCAAGGCTTTTCTTGCCTTACTCTTTGTGTCTTTAAGTTTTACAAACACCATCGCACAGGAAAGAACTATTTCAGGCCGAATAACTTCGGCTGACGATAACTCCCCTATGCCGGGCGTTAACGTGCTTATCAAAGGTTCCAGTAATGGAACAGTGACTGACATTAATGGAAACTATAAGTTGTCTGTCCCTTCGGCAGAGACGGTACTTATCTTCTCATTTATCGGATATAGTACCCAGGAAGTTGTTGTTGGTTCACAAACTTCAATAGATATAGCTTTAACTACCGATATTGCTGAGCTGAACGAAATTGTGGTAATCGGTTACGGTACAGTTGAAAAGAAAGATGCGACAGGATCTCTTGTAAATGTTGATACAAAAGAATTTAATAAGGGTTTAATTACCTCCCCTGATCAATTAATTGTTGGTAAGGTTGCTGGTTTACAAATCAATACAAACGGTGACCCGGGTGGTGGGGCCGAAATCAGATTGAGAGGTGCCTCTATTAATGGACAGTTCCCCTTACTGGTTGTGGATGGCGTAGTACTTGCTGAAGGTGGAGGGGGCGTAATTGGTGCCCGTAACCCCTTGAACTTTGTCAACCCATCTGACATTGCCACCATGACTGTACTCAAAGATGCTTCTGCAACCGCTATTTATGGCGCCAGAGGTGCCAATGGTGTAATCATTATTACTACTAAAAGAGGTGTGGCTGGTAAGCCTAAAATTACTTATGATGGTTTCTATTCGCTTTCAGTCTTTACGCGCAGACCAGACATATTAAGCCCATCAGAATTCCGTGCAGCCATTCGCTCTAAAGCGCCTCAAGCACTTCCAAGATTGGGCGACTCCAATACAGAATGGTTAGATGAGATTACACGTTTGGGTCAAAATACCCAACACAACGTCTCCATTTCCGGAGGACTCAATAAAACAACTTATCGCGCTTCCTTAAATTACCTGCGCACTCAAGGGGTGCTTAGATTCTCAGATCATCAACGTGTTAACGTTGCCTTAAGCGTTGATCAAAAACTTTTAAAAGATAAACTAACCATTTCACTCAATACTAAAAATGGTTTTACCAATGATCAGTTCGGTCCAAATGTAATAGGCGCTGCCAATGCATTTGATCCTACTCAACCAGTATATGATGAAAATAATACTGCCAATGGTGGTTTTTTCCAATGGGCCAATCCTATTGTAACTGGTAACCCGGTTGCCTCGCAGGAACAACAGCGTGACAAAGGTGAATCTTTCAGAAATCTTACCAACCTGACTTTGCGTTATGAAATTCCATTCATATCAGGCCTAAGCTTCAATGCTAACTTTGCCTACGATCTTAATGACGGTTCAAAAGTGTTTACTCGTCAACCAGATTCACGTGAATCCGTTAATGGTAACAATGGAAATGTAATTGCTAAAAATGGAGAAAAACGGGTAAATAACCTCTACGAATATTTTGGAAATTATAACAAGACATTTGGTAACCATAAAATAGATGTTACCGCAGGCTACGCCTGGCAAAACTTCCGTTCCGATTTTGAGTTTGACTACGAAGATGAATCCAGTGGTGGTGACGCTGATGATCCAACACTTAACGAACCTTATGTAGAGAACAGACTTATTTCATTCTTTGGTCGTGCTACTTATGATTTTTCTGGTAAATACTTGATTACAGGTTCTTTAAGAAGAGACGGATCCACTCGATTTGGCCCAGGAAACCGTTGGGGTTTATTCCCGTCTGCGGCTGTTGCCTGGAGAGTATTAGAAGAGAATTTTGCCAGCAGCTTAACCAATATTTTTACTGAACTGAAGTTGCGCGCGAGTTACGGTGTAACTGGTAACGAGCAGATTGCAAACTTTCAATACGCTACCTATTACAGACCAAGCATTAATGGCGCCTCTTACCAATTTGGCAATGAGTATGTTACTACATTAACACCAAATGGAGCAGATCGTAACTTAAAGTGGGAAGAAAACATCTCTAGTAACATAGCATTAGATGGTGGCTTATTCGGTGGTAGACTTACTTTTACGCTTGACTATTACCAGCGCAAAGTACAAGACCTTATTTTCCAGATATCCCCTGCGGCCGGTAGTGTTCCAGATGACCAGCTGACAACGAATATTGGTAGCGTAGAAAATAAAGGTATTGAGTTCGTTTCTAATATCGTAGCTGTAGATCGTGCTGATTTTGATTGGTCTATTGGCTTTAACGCTTCTTACAACCGCAACCGCATCACAAAGTTGGATAATTTACAAGGTGCAGACCTAGCTAATTTCCCTGGTTATAGAAGTGGCGGTATTGCTGGTGATATCGGGCAAACTATCCAGATCAGAAAAGTTGGTCAGCCTATCGATGCTTTCTTTGTTTACCAACACAAGAAGGACGATAACGGAGATCTTGTCTTAGATACAGATGGTGACGGTATTCAATCA
>VFQM010001344.1_pt1 | contig 21844 bp, 23 predicted proteins | sample 3512391 | NCBI WGS metagenome assembly VFQM01 (sample SAMN10412369, study PRJNA504923) | tailings metagenome | isolation source: Replicate 1 from Balatoc abandoned mine | place: Philippines | reverse complement strand
GCCTGGTCTACTACGACGATTTCTTCGAGCTCAGCGGCAACTGGCCCGAGTGGGTCCAGCTGCTGGCGATGACGACGCGCCGCTAGCGGCGCGACTCCGCCGCCGGCCCCGCCGGGCGAGCGCCTAGTTCAGGTGCCGGCGGAACCAGCGCACCGTCTCGGGCCAGGCCTGACGCGCGGCCTCGAGGTTCGCGGGCTGGTCCTGCCCACGCAGGAAGCCGTGCCCCGCCCCCGCATAAATGAAGTGCTGGAACGTGCCGCCGATCGCCCGCATCGTGGAGTCCGCGCGCGCGATCGTCGCGTTCACGCGCTGGTCGTTCTCGCCGTAGAGCCCGAGCACCGGGACGCGGATCTTGCTGAGCTCCTCGGAGGCCGGGGCGCTGCCGTAGTACACCACCGCGGCCTTGAGGCCGGGGGCGTTGAAGATCGCGTGATTGAACGACGCCGTGCCGCCCCAGCAGTAGCCGACGACGCCGTAGCTCTTTCGCGCCGCGGGCAGCGACATTCCGTACTGCGCTACCGCCGCGACCATCGCGTTCATCTTGTCCGGCGTGACGCGCTGGATCATCGCGCGCGCATCGGCCGACGCGAGGGAGTCGGTGGTGGCCCCGCCGCGCTCGATCGACAGCAGGTCCGGCGCGATGGCGATGAATCCGTCGGCGGCGAGCTGGTCGGCCACGCCCTTCACCCAGGTCGAGAGTCCGAAGATCTCGTGGATCACCACGACCACCGGCGCATTGTCGCGACGCTCGGGATACACGACGAAGGCGGCGATCGAATCGCGCGAGCCCGCGGCGGCGGGAATCATCGCCCACTCGGCGTGCCGAGGGCTGGCTTGCAGGCGTGCGGCCACGTCGGCGGCGCCCGCGGGGATGGCGGTCGCCTGTTGTTCCTCGGCGGCGACGGATTGAACCGAGCAGCCGCTGGTGACGGCGGCGAGGGCGAGCAGGGCGATGGCGTAGGTACGCATCGGAGTTCTCCGGGGTGAGCGAATGCGAAATGCGGGAGACGGCGTCGCCGTCCCCCGCATCAACGTACCGCCGTGCTGTTCCGTTCGCTGCCGCGTCCCGACGGGACGGACCGATCGCGTGGGCCGCTCAGGCAGGCTGCGCGGCGAGCTCCGGAAATGCCTCGGCGTTCAGGCCCTCAGCCAGCATCTGCCGCACGCGGGCGACGATGTCGTCTGTGGACGGCGAGTCGGCGTAGGCCTGGCGCAACCGGTCGCGGATCTCGGCGGCCGTCGGCAGATGCGGCAGATGCGGCAGGTGCGATTGCAGCTCGTGCCACGCGTCTTCCGCGCGCGCCTGCCCCGCGGCGACCTGCGCCCGCAGCTCGCGGACGCGCGGATGCGCCTCGAGTTGCTCGCGCACCGCGTGCAGAGCCTCGCGCGCCTCCGTGCGCTTGGCCGCGAACTGCTCGGCCAGCTGGCGCGACACGCGCTCCATCACCGCAGTGCCGAGGCGACGCTCGTTGCGCACCACGTCCTTAGGCGGCTCGCCAAGATCCCACACCAGGCCCACCCAGGACATCGCCTTCAGCACGTAGTACGTCGGGTCGAACTCGTACCAACGGAAGCCCTGGCGGGTCGAGCGCTGATAGGCGTGATGGTTGTTGTGCCAGCCCTCGCCGAGCGTGATGACGGCCAGCCACCAGTTGTTGCGCGAGGTGTCGCCAGTGACGTAGCGCTGCGATCCGTGCACGTGCGCCAGCGAGTTGATGAAGAAGGTGCCGTGGTAGAGCAGCACCGTGCCGCCGAAGAAGCCGATGACGAGTCCCGCCCAGCCATCGATGGCGAAGCAGAGCAGGGCGAGCAGGATGCCCGGCAGCGACTCGAAGCGGTGGAGGAAGCGCAACTCAGGGAACTTCGTGAGGTCGGGTACTTCCTCGACGCGCGTCTGCTGATGCTTGCGGTCGAAGATCCACAGCACGTGCGAGTAGAGGAAGCCGCGGTGCAGCGGCGAATGCACGTCCTCTTCCTGGTCGGAATGCCGATGATGATGGCGGTGCAGCGCCGCCCACCAGAGCACGGACTTCTGCGTCGAGCTCATCGCGAGGAACGCGAGCAGGAATTGCCCAACGCGCGAGGTCTTGAAGCTGCGATGCGAGAAGTAGCGGTGGTATCCGGCCGTGACGCCGAACATCCGGATCACGTACAGGCCGAGGGCCAGGGCCACGGACGTCGCCGTGACGCCCGTCCAGATGGCGGCCAACGGCACCAAGTGCACAAGCACGAACGCGATCGTGTTCGGGTAGATGATGTCGTCGTGGTACTCTGCGTGCTGGGTCAAAAGCGGATCTGGTGAGGGGATACCGAAACCTAACCGTCAGACGAAGCGGGCCAGCCAGTCGGTAACGTGCCTCTCCATATAGAAGCGAGGGGCCAGGGGGGTTCCGCCGACCCAGCCGACGTGCCCGCCCTGCGGGGTGAAATCCGGCACCAGCGCCGGGTTCCGGTCGGCGGCGGCGCTCACGGCGTCGAGGACCCGCGCGGGCAGGAATGGATCGTCCACGGCGGAGAACAGCAACGCTGGACGCTGGATTGCCCCGAGGAAGGGCAGCGAGCTCGAGCGGCGGTAGTAGTCGGCGGCGCCGGCGAAGCCGTGGACCGGGGCGGTGAACGCATCGTCGAAGTCCCAGAACGAGCGGGCGCTGTGCAGGCGCTCCCGGTCCACCGGAAGCGTCGGATGCTGCCCCAGCGCGGCGATGGCCTTGCGCCGGAGGTTCCCGACGAAGTGCCGGACATAGATGCGCGAGATCCCGCGCTCGAGATGTCGCGAGCCCTCGGCGAGATCGAAGGGGGTGGAGATCGCGGCGGCGGCCCGCAGGTTCGCCGGGACGTCTGCTCCCCGTTCGCCCAGCCACTTGAGCAGCACGTTGCCGCCCAGCGAGACGCCTGTCGCCAGCAAGGGCGATTCAGGGTGCTTGGCGGCGAGCTGGCGCAGGAACTCGTGCGCGTCGGAAGTCTCGCCCGAGTGGTACATCCGCGGGGCACGGGGGATGCGGCCGTCGCAGGTCCGCCAGATCAGCATCGCGGCGCCCCATCCGCGCCGCCGCGCCTGGTGCATCAGGGCTTGGGCGTAGGTGGAGCGCACCGTGCCCTCGAGGCCGTGGAACAGCGTGAGGATCGGTGCGCCCGGGCGCGGCGGGTCGATGAGGGCCACGGAGACGTCGTCGCCATCGGGCATTGGCCAGCGCTCGATGCGCTCGTGCGTCAGCGGGACGCGCCGCAGGAGCTTGCCGTAGATGGTGGGCAGGTGCGGGCCGGGAAGCCACCACGCGGGACGAAACGGCGATTGGTCGGACACAGGGGAGTCGGTAGATTTCACGCAACGGCGCACGTCCGGAGGGACGGGCGCCGCGTGCAATATCACGGAGAAGCGTCGTGGAAGTGCAGGTCTTCGGGACCCAGAAGAATCAAGACACGCGGCACGCGTTGCGTTTCTGGAGCGAACGCCGGGTGAAGGTGCACTTCGTGGACTTGAATGAACGGGCGGCGAGCCGTGGCGAGCTGCAGCGCTTTGCCCAGAAGTTCGGGGTGACGGCGCTGATCGATAAGGAATCGAAGCGCTACGCCGCCCTCGGGCTCGGTGCCTCCCGCTATTCCGACGAGCGCTGGCTGCAGATCCTCAGTGAAGAACCGCTCGTCCTCACCCAGCCACTGACGCGCTGGGGCGGGAAGTTGACGCTCGGACGAGCTGACGAAGAATGGAAGGCCTGGATGGCCACGGAGCGTAACGCGTGATCTGGATGTGGACGGGGTTCCTCCTGTTCGTGGGCGTGGTGCTCGCGCTCGACCTTGGCGTGTTCAACCGCACGCCGCACGCGCCGACGCTGCGCGAGGCGCTGCTGTTCACGGCCGGCACCATCGTGATGGCCCTGGGCTTCACCGTGTTCGTGTACTTCGCGTACAACGGGCACTGGCTGGGGCTCGGCTCGGCGATCGACGCGGTCGACAAGCAGGTCAACGACGGACGACTGGCGGCGGTGAAGTTCCTCACGGGCTACGTGGTGGAACTGTCGCTGAGTATGGACAACGTGTTCGTGATCGCGTTGATCTTCCAGCATCTGAAGGTGCCGGCGCTGTACCAGCACCGGGTGCTGTTCTGGGGCATCCTGGGCGCGCTGGCGATGCGTGGCGCGATGATCGGCATCGGGGCGCAGTTGGTCGCGCGGTATCACTGGGTGCTGTACATCTTCGGGGCCTTCCTCGTGGTGACCGCGGTGCGGATGCTGTGGCGCAAGGAGGAGGAGGCCGAGGCCGAGATGGAGAGCACGGTCGTGCGCTGGCTGCGGCGGCACTTCCCCGTGACGGATCGCTACCACGAGCAGCACTTCGTGGTGGAGATGAACGGCAAGAAGTTCCTGACGCCGCTGGCCGTGGCCCTGGTGCTGGTGGAGACCACGGACCTGATCTTCGCCGTGGACTCGATCCCCGCGATCTTCGCGATCACGGCGGATCCGTTCTTGGTGTTCACGTCCAACGTCTTCGCGATCCTGTGCCTCCGCAGCCTGTACTTCGGGCTGGCGGGCCTGATTGAGAAGTTCCGCTATCTGAAGGTTTCCTTGGCGCTGGTGCTGGGCATCGTGGGCGTGAAGATGCTCGGGATGAAGTGGATCAAGGGCTGGCTGGGCGACGACACGAACTTCTGGCTGCTGGGAATCATCTTTGCGGTGCTGATTGGCGGCGGGATTGCGAGCTGGGCGGCCGACAAGGCGGAGTCGAAGAGCGCTGCATAGCGCTCTTCTTTGCATTGCTTTTCGTTGTTCTGAAAAATAGAATACACCGTGCCGAAAGCCGCGCAGACCCGCCCCTTTGATGTCGTCGTCGCGCTGCGACTCACGGCGCCCGCCGGCACCATCGCGGCCATCGCCGAGGAGCTGGCGGCCGCGCCCAGCCAGGTCCACGCCGCGCTGCGCCGGCTCGACTATGCCGGCCTGCTCAAGCCTGAACAGCGCGCCACCAACACCCGCGCGCTGCTCGAGTTCCTGCTGGGGGGACTGCGCTATGCCTTTCCCGTCCAGCGCGGCTCCATCCGCGAGGGGATCCCGACGGCGTACTCCACGGCGCCGCTCAACAGCCTCGTCGACGCCATCGACGTGGTCGTCTGGCCGGCCCCCGCCGCGACCCCGGGTCTCGTGCGCGGCTTCAGCGTCACGCCGCTACATCCGCGCGCTTGGCGCCTCGTGACGCTCTCGCCACGCAGCTATCGCCTCCTCGCCATCGTCGACGCCCTGCGACTCGGCGATCCTCGCATCCGCCCGCACGCGCGTGCGGCGCTCGAGGCGGAACTCAGCGTCGCAGGAGCTTCGGCGTAGCCGCGGGGCGCAGGGTAGCGACTTCGCGCTGCCGGAAGCACGAGTCGAGATGGTCGTTCACGAGGCCCATCGCCTGGAAGAAGGCGTACGCAGTCGTCGGTCCGACGAACTTCCAGTCCCGCCGCTTCAACTCGCGCGACATCGCGGTGGATTCTGCCGTGACCGAGGGGATTTCCTCGCGTCGGCGGCGCAGCGCGACGGCCTCAGGAGCGAATCCCCAGACGAATCGGGCCAGCGAGCCCTCGCGCGCGACCAGCTCCGCGTAAGCGCGTGCATTGTTCACCACCGCCTCGATCTTGCCACGATGCCGCACGATGCCAGGATCAGCGAGCAGGCGGCGGACATCCGTCTCCCGAAACGCAGCCACCGCCTTGGGGTCGAAATCGCGAAAAACCTCGCGGAAACGCGGCCGTTTACGGAGAATCGTCAGCCAAGAGAGCCCACTTTGAAAACCCTCAAGGGAGAGTTTTTCAAAGAGCCGAGCATCATCGATGACCGGAACGCCCCACTCTTCATCGTGGTAACGCACGTACTCTTCATCCGTACCACACCACCAACAGCGCACTTTTGCGCCATCATCAACAAGAGAACTCGGCATCACGCGTACCCGCGAAGCGCGAAGAACTTCGAGACCTCTTCCGCGTCGTCAACCACCTCGAGCCAGCCCGGACGCAGGGCGAGCCGCACCACCACGGCACCGCCTTCGGAGGCAATCGCGATCGCGTCCGTGAAGTCGCAGCGCGCGACGGCTGACTCCGGGATATCGATTCCCGGAATCCCGCTGAACTGAATCGTGTGGTCGGGGCCTAGATCGGGGCGGCGCTCCAGCCAGGTCACCCCGCGGAACACCACCACGTCATTGCCCTGCGAGGTGAAGGCCGAGTCCCGCGCCGGCAACAGCTCTTCGGTCGGGAGGTAGTCTGCGACCACGCAACTGACCTCGAAGCCTGGCTCAATCTCCTCGCGATCGACGTGCGCGCGCACCGTCCCACCGTCGCGCAGCCGCACCCGGAGCTCGCCCTCCGCCATCTCCCAGCCCGCCCAGCCGCTGCGCAGGCGCCGGAACGCATCGAGGGAATCGGTGTCGGCAATGAACGAGTAACTGCGAAGCGCGTCGGCCATACCAGAATTTACAACCGGCGCAAGGACGCGCTCAGAACAGCAGCAGCAGTACGCTGATCACGACGACGATCGCTACGGCATCCAAGGCCAGGCCCGCCCGCGCCATCTGGCGCACGGAGAGGACGCCACTGCCGAAGACGATGGCGTTGGGCGGAGTCGCCATCGGCAGCGCAAAGCCCACGGACGCAGAGAGTCCGATCGTGAGCATCATCAGGAGCGGCGGCTGGCCGAGCGCGGCCGCAAGCGCGACGGCAATCGGCATTCCCATCGAGGCGGTGGCCGCGTTGGACGCCAGCTCCGAGACGATCACCGTGACCACGGCGACGCCGAGCAGCACGAGCGGCAGCGGCAGCCCCTCGAGTCCGCTCATCCACTGCCCGATGCGCGTCGCCAAGCCGCTCGACTCCATTGCCGCCGCGAGCGAGAGCCCGCCGCCGAAGAGCAGTAGCACGTCCCACGGCAGCTCCCGCGCCTCCCGCCAGGTGAGCAGCGGGCGCGCGGTCCCGTCCGCGCCCGTTGCCGGAATCACGAACAACGCGATCCCGCCGATGACGGCGATGCCCGCATCCGACAGGCCCGACACCAGCGACGTCAGCCCGAAGATCGTGACGGACCCGATCACCTTGGGCTCGCGAAAGAACCACGCGAGCGCCATCGCCACGAACACCATCAGCACGCGTCGCTCACCGATCGAGAGCGGGCCGAGCGCGGCTTGCTGCGCGCGCAGTCCGGCGACGCCTTCGCCGCCCAGCTGCAGCCGCTCGCGGTGAAACACGAACACGAGCAGCGCCCAGCAGGCGGGCAGCAACACGAGGGTGATGGGCAGTCCGAACTTTAGGAAGGCGAAGAAATCCAGTTCCAAGCCGATCAGCTCCCGCGCCGCGCCGGCGAGAATCAGGTTCGGGGGCGTGCCGATCAACGTGGCCATCCCGCCGATGCTGGCGGCGAAGGCGACGCCGAGCAGCAGGGCCACCTGCTGGCTGCGCGCGGCGTCGGAGTCCCCGAAGCGCCGGCCGATGGCCAGCGCGATCGGATACATCATCGCAGCGGTCGCCGTGTTGGAGATCCACATCGACACGAACGCCGTGGCCAGCATCACGCCCAGCACTAGGCGCCGCGAATCCGTGCCGACCTTCAGTACCACGCCGAGCGCGAGGCGTTCGTGGGCCCGCCAATACTGTAGCGCCTCGGCCAGCAGGAACCCGCCGAGGTAGAGGTAGACCACGTCGTTGGCGAACGGCGCGGTCGCCTCGCGCGTCGTGGTGGCGCCCAGCGTCGGGAACAGCGCGATCGGCAGCAGGGCGGTGACGGCCAGCGGCAAGCACTCGCTGATACACCAGATGGCCATCCAGGCGGAGAAGACGAGCACCGTCGCTTGGACCGAGTCGAGCCCGCCCGGGGCCGAAAGCCGGATGACCAGGAACGCGAGCGGGCCGGCCAGCAGCGGCAGCGGACGCAATCTCGTGCTGGCGGTAGACGCGGAGGGGGGCACGGCGGCAAGTTGTCCGGCCGGTGGGGTAAGCACAAGCGGCCGCCTGAATCCACGCGCCCTCGCCAGCCGTTACTCCATCATCGCCTCAACTCCGCTGCGTGCTCAAGCTCCTCGCCCTTGTTGTTGCACTGTCCGACACCCTGCCCGCTCCGCCGGCCGACACGCTGACGTACGAGAGTGAGCCCCTTCGGCTGCTCGTCGCCGAAGCGGCCGACGTGAACCGTCGCGTCCCGCCGTCGTTGGGCGGCTACCGCGCACAGCTGGAATCGGAGATCTCGATCGGCAACCGCCGCTCCGAGCGAATGGAGATGTCGGTGCAACTCGAGCAGATCGCCAGCGTGCTCGAGTGGGATCGCAGCGGCGCGTATCGCCAGACGGTCATCGGCTATCGCTCGCAGGCCATCGGCGCGAGCATCGCGACGCTGGGCCTCTTCCGCCTCGGCTGGGCCGTGCCGTCGCTCTACGGCAACCGCCTGGCCCTGCTCTTCGGTCGTGACACCACCGAGGCCGTGCGCCGTCGCCGCGACCGCCGAGGCGGCGATCCGCTCTACGCCGTCCATCCGCTGGCCGACGACCGCGAGCGCTACTACCGCTACGAGGGCGGCGACACCGTCTTCACGATGCGCGTGGAGGGTCGCGAGATCCCGATCGTCCGCGTGGAGGTCAAGCTGCGCGACGACGTCCCGAACCGCAGCGTGGTGTTCCTGGGCGAACTCGATCTCGACGCGTCGCGCAAGCAGCTCGTACGAATGCGTGGCTACTTCGCGGTCGTGGGCGGTCCCAAGCCGCGCTTCGACATTCTCCGCGAGGCGCGGCTGCAAGGCATCGCGTTCGTGGAAGCCGTCAACGCCGAGGTCAACGGCGAGTTCTGGCTGCCCGGCTACCAGCGCTTCGAGGCCCACGCCACATCCAATACGGTGGGCGAGAGCCGCGCGGTGTTCCGCATCATCACGCGCTACCGCGACCGCGAGATCCTGCCGCCTCCCGCGAACGTGACCGTGGGCGCGCCGGACGACACGCTGCGCGTGCAACCCTTCCGCCTCGTCGTGGAAGGAATGGACTCGCTGTCCAACTACAACGGATGGCGCAGCGACCTGGGCTCCGCCAACGCGCAGGTCTCAGCCGAGGACTTCAACGACCTCGCGCCCGACCAGTGGAGCACGCGCGGTCCGCCGCGCTTCTCCGTCGAGACCGAGCGATTCCTCGACGTCATCCGGATGGACCGTGTGCAGGGCGTCTTCACGGGCATCGGCGGCGTCTACCGGTATCGCGATGCCGCGCCGGGCCTCGCGCTCCGCGGAGCCGTGGGCTACTCGTGGAACGAGCGCACGCTGCGCGGCCGCGCCATCGTGGAACGCCGCCGCGACCGCACGCTCACGCAGCTGCGGCTCACGCGCTCGCTCGACCTCACCAACGACTTCCGGAGTCCCTACGACTCCGGCACCACCACCGGCGCGTTCTTCGGCCGCGACGACTACGACTACGTGGACCGTCGCATTGCCGGCCTGCTCGTACAACGCTTCCTTGGCGTGTCGCAGCAGGGCCAGGTTCGCGTCGAACTCGGCTTCGCGCAGGACCGTGCCGTGCAGGCCAACTGGCTGGAGAGTCCTGTGGGGCTCGGTGCGCCGTTCCGCCTGAACCGTCCCGCGGATAACGGCGACTACGCGCGTGGCGTCCTCACGCTCGACTGGCGCCCCGACGTGGCGCTGGAGTTCCTGCGCACCGGCGCTGGCTCTCGCATCATCTACGAGCGCGGCGAAGGCCAGCTGCGCTACTCGCGTGGCGAAGGACGCTTTACGGTGCGGGCCAATCGCGGCAAGCTGGCGCTCGGCGCACGCCTCGACGTCGGGGCGGTGACTCCCACGGCCCCGGCGCAGCAGTACTTCGAGATCGGCGCCAACAACAACCTGCCCGGCTACGACTATAAACAGTTCGCCGGCGACCAAGCGGCCGTGCTGCGCGGGCAGGTGTACCGCGGCTTCGGCATCCTCGGTGCGCCGATCCGCATCACCTCGCGCATCTGGTGGCCACCGATTGCGCCCGGCATCGCGTTCAACGTGCAGGCCGGATACACGCGTGCCAGCAACGCAGCAGCCCGGGCGACCGTGCTCCGCCTTGGCTCCGAGCCGACGGGCCACGTGCGCTCTTCCGCGGCGCTCACATTACGATTCTTTGGACAGGCCGTCGGGGTGGGCATCGCGCGGCCGCTGGACTATCCTGGAGAATGGCGATGGGTGTTCGAGCTCGGGCAGCGGCTGTAGTCGCCGCGCTGGCGCTGATGACGGCCTGCAAGGGGCCGGCGTCGGCGGAGGCGGCGTTGACGCCGTTCGAGCGGCTCGCCGCCGATTCGCTCGGCGGCGACTCCGCGGCGTTCACGGCGTTGCCGGCCGGGCTGCGCGAGTTCCTCGACGTCCGCGAGGCGCTGGCGGAGCTCGGTGCCGAGGGCTGTGATGTGCTGCCGCCGCGCCGCGAGCACGAACTGCGCCGCCGCGTGCGCTTCCGCTTCGCCGACTCGTCGCGCGTGCTGCTCTATGCCGTCGCGGACGACTCCACGGGGCAGCTGGATCGCGTGGAGTACATCAAGCGGATTCCGCAGCAGGGCCAGCGCGGACTCATCTGGGACGCTGAGCGCGATCGTACGACGTCAACCTGGTGGACGGAGACGCGCTGGGGGCTTTCGCGCCGCGTAGAGCGCGGGGAGATCCCGCGCGGCGGTCCGCTGCCGCGGGCGATGCGAGCGCTTGGCCGGCAGACGATGCTGCTGCCCTGCAGCGGCCGCGCCGACAGCAGCACCGTGCCTAGCGACCCGTGAACTCGCCGATGAATCCGATCTCGGGTTCCAGCGACTGACCGAAGCGCTCGCGCACCGCGGCCTGCGCGTGGGCGATCACCGCGCGCACGTCGGCGGCCGTCGCGCGACCGAGGTTCACGACGATGTTCGCGTGGATGTGCGAGATCTGCGCGTCACCGATGCGAAAGCCCTTGAGCCCGCACTGATCCACCAGCCGTCCGGCGCCGACGCCCTCGATCTTCTTGAAGATGGATCCGGCGCTCGGGTGCACCTCGAGCCAGGGATGCCGCGCGCCGCGCCACGAAAGGTTCTCCTGGAGGATGCGGTGCATCACGAACGGATCGCCCGGTGCGAGCTGGAACTCCACCGCGAGCGCCACCTCGCCGCTGCCGTGCAGCCGTGAGGTGTCGTAGCCGAAGGCCATCGCCTCGCGGCCCACGCGCTGCCGCGCACCGCTGGGCAGCAAGAGCTCCACATCGTGGACGACTTCCTCGATGAACATCGTGCGCGCGCGCTCCGGCGCCGGCGAGAGGAAGTGCAGGTTCTGCCAGACCGCGCCGCCCACCGTGCTGGGGATGCCCACGTAGTGCTCAAGGCCCGACCAACCCGCCGCCACCGTCTGGCGAATGAGGTCCGCCACCGTGGCGCCGCTCTCCGCCCGCACGCGGCCCTCGTGGCCGATCTGAATCTGGGCGGCGCGATTCCGGATCACCAAGCCGCGGAATCCGCCGTCGCCCACGAGGATGTTGGCGCCGAGTCCCAGCACGAAGAACGGCAGCTGCGCCGCGCGCGCCGCGGTGACCGCGCTGGCGAGTTCGTCGGCCGATGTGGCATCGTACAGCAGATCCGCGGGACCACCGATGCGGAACGTGGTGTATGGAGCGAGCGGGACATCGCGCCGGAGCCGATCGGCGCCAAGGGCCGCGGCAAGCGCGGCCTGCGCTGCCGCCGATGAACGGACCGAACCGTCAGACGAGGACGAATGCATAGGATGCGGGAAATCAACGTGCAGCAACCATTGCTCGCTAGCGGCAATCTCGTGCGCATCGGTCGGATGCTCCGGCGCACGCTGCACGGTGCCCTGGTCGTCGCGGTCGCGGCTCTCGGCCCAGTGCTGGCGACGGCGGCCATCGCCACGCCGCTCGACGCGCAGCGCGCCGAGCTCGAACGCACGATCAAGCGCCGTGTGCTCGGCAACGGGCTCGAGGTCATCGTCGTCCCCAGCCACGGCGTGCCGCTAGCGACGGTCGAGCTCGTCGTGAAGAACGGCGCGTTCACCCAGCCGCCGGAGTATGCGGGGCTCGCGCACCTGTTCGAGCATATGTTCTTCAAGGCCAACGAGACCTATCCCGAACCCGACGAGTTCCTCGACCGGGCGGCGGATCTCGGTGCGCTCTTCAATGCGTCGGCGCGCGAAGAGCTGGTGAACTACTACGTCACCGTCGTCTCCGATTCGGTCGAAGGCGCGATGCAGTTCCTCAACGCCGCGCTGCGCGGTGCGCAGTTCCGCGCCGACGAGCTCGCCCGCGAGAAGCAGGTCGTGCTCGGCGAGTACGACCGCGCCGAGTCGTCGCCGTTCTTCCGGCTCGAGGAGGCGATGGGTAAACGCCTCTGGGGCGACTTCTGGAGCCGCAAGAACACCATCGGCGACCGGCAGGTCATCCAGGACGTGACGCCGCAGCAGATGAAGACCATCCGCGACATCTATTACGTCCCCAACAACTCGGCCGTCATCGTCTCCGGCGACGTGCAGCCCGACGCGATGTTCGCGCTGGCCGAACGCGTGTTCGGCGACTGGCCCCGCGGCGAGGATCCGTTCCGGCGCGCCCCGGTGCCGCCGGTGCCGCCGCTGCGCCAGAACAGCGGCATCCTCGTCGAGGAAGACGTCAACGCCGTAACCGTGATGATCCAATGGCACGGGCCGAGCGCGTCGAAGGACGAAGCGGCGACCTTCGCGGCCGACGTGTACTCGGACGTCCTCAACCAACCGACCTCGCGCTTCCAGCAGCGCCTTGTCGAGAGCGGGCTCTGGCAGGGCGTGGTCGTCAACTATTACACGCTCAATCACGTCGGGCCGATCACCGTGAGCGGCCAGACGACGCCCGAACGCCTGCGCGAGGCCATCGTCGCGTTGCACGCGGAACTGCGCGCCACGCTTGAACCCGGCTACTTCTCCGACGAGGAGCTGGAGGACGTGAAGGCGCATCGCGCCGTCACCACGGCCTTCGGCCAGGAACGCGCGACCGAGAACTCGCATACCATCGGCTTCTGGTGGAGCGTGGTGGGCCTCGACTATCACCTGCGCTACATCGACGAAATGGCCAAGCAGACGCCTGCCGACCTCCAGCGCTACGCCCGCTCGTTCATCGTGGGCAAGCCGCACATCACCGGCGTGATGCTGCCGCGCGGCGCCGGCCGCGTCATCAACCTCGACGAAGCGACGCTGGCGACGCTCGGGAGCGGCCGATGAGGCGCGTGTTCCGCTCGACGGCGACCGCCATCGCCGCTTGCACACTCGTCGTCGCCGCGCCGATGACGTCGTCGGTGCTACCGGCGCAGGCCCTGCCGGACACCGGCACGATCCGCTTCGAGGTGGCCGGCGTGCGTGTCATCCATCGCCAGACGGAGAACAACCTCGTCTTCGCGAAGCTCTACCTGCTCGGCGGCACGCAACTCGTGACGCCCGCAACCGCCGGCATCGAACCCTTCCTGCTCGACGTCAGCGAGCGCGGCACGCGCCGCTATCCCGGCGCCGCGCTGCGACGTGCCATTGCGCGCACGGGCGTGCAGATGGGCGTCGAGGCCAATCGCGACTGGACGGCCTTCGCGATGGGCACCACCACCGACCGGCTCGACTCGAGCTGGACGCTCTTCACGGAACGCCTGCTACACCCGACGCTCAGCGCCGAGGACGTGGAGTTCGTGCGCGCCAACACCACGGCGGCGCTCGCGCAGCGTGTGGACGATCCCGATGCGCTCCTCGAGTACCTCGCCGACAGCGTGGCCTTCGCCGGCCAGCCTTACGGCCTCGCGCCGCGCGGGACGGTGCAATCGCTGCGCAGCATCACGCGCGAGCAACTCGTCACGTTCCATCGCGAGCAGCTGCAGCGCTCACGGATGCTCTTGGTGGTCGTCGGGAACGTGCCGCGCGCCAAGCTACAGCGGATGATCCAGCAATCGCTCGGCGCCCTCCCCGCCGGCGACTACCGCTGGGCGTCACCGCCGGTCGGCCAGACGCGACCGGGCTCGAACGTGCACATCGTGCCGCGTCGCCTGCCCACCAACTATGTGCTCGGCTGGTGGGAAGGTCCGCCGGCCGGCCATCCGGACGTGCCTGCGCTGCGCGTCGCGTCGGCCATCCTCTCGGGTCGCCTGTTCGCCGAGGTGCGCTCGCGACGCAACCTCACCTACGCCGTGGACGCACGGTTCCGCGACGAGGCACTGACCTCCGGCGGCCTCTATGTCACGACCACGCGGCCCGACACGACGCTGGGCCTGATGCGCGTCGAGATCCGAAACCTGCAGACCTTCACGATTCCCACCGAGAATCTCCGGCCGCTCATCCAGCAGTTCCTCACGGAGTACTTCCTCGACAACGAGACCTCGGCCGCGCAGGCGGACTTCCTGGCGCGCGCGGAGCTGTATCGCGGCGACTTCCGCGCTGCCGAGCGCTTCGTCGCGGACCTACGCGCCGTCACCGGCGAGGACGTGCAGCGCGTGGCCCGGATGTATATGCGGAACATCCGCTTCGCCTACATCGGCAATCCGCAGCAGGTCAATCGCTTCCGATTGATGTCGTTCTGATTCAGCGCGCGCGCTGCGCGAGCACCTGGCGGACGCCATCCAGCGATCCGCCGATCGCCCGCAGCGCGACCAGCGCGTGGTAGATCACGTCGGCCGCCTCCTCCGTGGCGCGCGGCACATCGCCGTCCGCGCAGGCGGTCACCAGCTCCGCCGCTTCCTCGCCGATCTTCTTGAGGCGCAGATTGCGGTCGCCGAGCAGCTTCTGCGTGTAGCCCGCGCCACCCGTGGCGTCGGGCAGCATACGCGCTGCGATGGTCGCGTCGAGCGCCGAGAGCGCGTCGCCGAGCGAGCCATCGCCGAAGCAACTCGTGCTGCCCGTGTGACAGGCCGGGCCGGCCGGCTCAACGCGCGCGAGGATCGTATCCCCGTCGCAGTCGGCCACGAGCGCACGCACCTTGAGCACGTTGCCGCTGGTGGCGCCCTTGTGCCACGGACCGCGCGTGCGGCTGAAGAGATGCAGCTCGCCTGAGGCGATCGTGCGCTCCAGCGCTTCGCGATCCGCGTAGGCCACCATCAGCACGGCGCCGCTGCGCACGTCCTGCGCGACGACGCAGACGAGGCCGTCGCCCTTGGTGAAGTCGAGCCGATCAAGGTCAATCATCGAAGTAATCCCGGACGGTCGAGGCCAGCGCCTCGTTGGTGGCGATCGCCGATCCGCCGAACGCCGTCGGCTGACCGTCGAGGTCGGTGAACACGCCACCGGCTTCCTCGATGATCGGTTGGAAGCACGCAGCGTCCCAAGGATTCACGATCGGATCGACCATCGCCTCGGCGCGTCCTGTCGCAACGAGCAAGTAGCCGTAGCAGTCGCCCCAGGTGCGCGCGATGCTCGCCTCGCCCGTGAGCGTGCGCCAGCCGTCGCGCTTGGCCGCATTGCGAAAGCTGCGCTCGTCGGTGATGAGCACGGTGGCACCGGCGAGCGTCGAGCAATCGCTCACGCGCGCACGCTGTCCGTTCCACCAGCAACCCGCGCCCGGCGCCGCGCAGACGAGCTCGTCGACGGCGGGAAAGTATGCCGCGCCGGCAAGCACGCGCTCGCCCTCGACGAGCGCCACCAGCGAGCCCCACAGCGGCACGCCGCGCACGAAGGTCTTGGTGCCGTCAATGGGATCAATGATCCAGCGGCGACCCGATGTCCCCGCGAGCTCGCCCAGCTCCTCACCGAGGATGCCGTCCTCGGGATGATGCTGCGCGAGCCAGGCGCGCGCCGCCGTCTCCGCTTCGCGGTCGGCGATCGTCACCGGCGAGCCATCGGGCTTCGTCTCCACCGCGAGCAGCGAGCGGTAGTGCGAGAGCGCCACGGTACCGATGTGGCGTGCCAGCGATTCAGCAGAAGCCATCAATGCCTTACTCACGCCGCCACCCTCCGCACCGGAAGTTGAGCGGCAGCCATCTCGGCCTTGAGCGCCGCGACCGTCGTGCTGCCGTCGTGCAGGATGCCCGCGACCAGCGCGGCATCCGCGCCACCATCCACGATCGCCTCGCGCACGTGCGCCGCGCGTCCGGCGCCGCCCGAGGCGATCACTGGCACCGACACCGCCGCCGACACCGCGCGCGTGAGCGCGAGGTCGTAACCATCGCGCGCGCCGTCGCGGTCGATGCTCGTGAGCAGGATCTCGCCTGCGCCGAGGCGCGCGCATTCGGCGGCCCATTCCACGGCGTCCAGCTCCGTGGGCCGCCGGCCCCCGGCCGTGTACACGCGCCAGTCGTCGCCCTCGCGCTTGGCGTCGATGCTCGCGACGATGCACTGCGCGCCGAAGCGCTCCGCGCCCTCGGTGATGAGCGCCGGGCGCTTCACCGCGGCGGAGTTCACGCCGACCTTGTCGGCGCCGGCGCGCAGCGCGGCCTGCATCGCGTCCACGGAATCGATGCCGCCGCCAATGGTCAACGGAATGAACAAGCGCTCTGCCGTGCGTCGCGCCAGCTCAAGCGTGGTGCCGCGGGCCTCGTGCGTCGCGGTGATGTCGAGAAACACGATCTCGTCGGCGCCCTCGGCCTCGTAGCGCGTCGCGAGCTCCACCGGATCGCCCACGTCTCGCAGCCCGACGAACTGCGTGCCCTTCACCACGCGGCCGCGGTCCACGTCGAGGCAGACGATCAACCGTCGCGTCAGCGTCATTCGACCTCCAGCGCAATCGCGCCCTTGGTCGAGAACACCGCGCCCGAGTCCTTGGCGGCATCGCGGATCGCGAAGCCCAGCGCCTTGAACGCCGCCTCCACGATGTGATGCCGGTCCTCGCCGCGCAGCACGCGCAAGTGCAGCGTGAACTTGGCCGCGTCGCAGAAGGAGCGCATCCAGTGATCGTAGAGCGAGCTGGGAATCGGCCCGCGATAGTACGGACGTCCGCCCACGTCGAGCACCGCCTGCACCAGCGCCTCGTCCATCGGCACGGTGCGGTCGCCGTAGCGCGCCGCCGTCGCGGGCATCACCTTCGCGATCGCCGGACCCACGGTGAGCGCCACGTCCTCGATGAGATGATGCCGCAGGTCGCCGCGCGCGTGGACCGTCAGATCCACGCCGCTGTACTTGGCCAGCGCCGTCAGCATATGGTCGAGGAAGGGGATCGACGTGTCGACGGTCGCGCGCCCCTCGCCGAGCTTGGCCTCGACGCGGATCTGCGTCTCCTTGGTGGAGCGTTCGACGACGACGGGCTTCACGGCAGCCTTCGGCGGATTCATTCGGCAAACTCCTCGGCGACGACGCGCGCATCGAGCGCGTCGGTGTACAGGGCCATCCCGAGCACGACCGCGGCCACGCCGCGGTCATCGAGGGCGCGCAGGTCTAGCATCGATCCCACGCCGCCCGAGGCGATCACCGGCCACGGCGACGCATCGACGACGTCTTCCATCAGGGCGAGGTCCGTGCCCTGCATCTTGCCTTCCTTGTGGACGGCGGTCACGAGCAGGCCGGCGAGCGGCAGGTCCTCGATCTCGCGTACGAGGTCGAGGATCTCGCGCTTGGTCTCCTTGGCCCAGCCGCGCGTGACGACCGCGCGGCCCTTCACGTCGGCGGCGAGCACCACGCGGCCCGGGGCGCGCTGCGCCTGTTCCGTCAGCCACTCGATGTCTTCCACGCCGCGCGTGCCGATCACGACGCGGTCCGCGCCGTCCTCGAGCAGCGCGTCGAGTGCCGCATCGTCGCGCACGCCGCCACCGACCTGCGCCGGCACGCCGGCACGCAGGAGGATCTCGCGGAGCAGTTCACGATTGTTGCCGCGGCCCGTAGCCGCATCGAGGTCCACGAGGTGCAGCCGCGAGAACCCCGCCGCCACCCATCGCAGGGCCACGCGTACGGGATCGTCGAGGCGCACGGCCTCCTTGGCATAGTCTCCGCCCACCAACTGCACGCAGTGGCCGTCGCGGAGGTCGATTGCAGGAATCGCGAGCATCAGACAGGTCTCGTGAGAGAGTCGCCGCGTCGTGCGGCTTCGAGGAAGGCATCGACGAACCGACGGCCCGGCGTGCTGCTCTTTTCCGGATGGAACTGCACGCCCACGCAGGCGCCGAGGCGAACCGCCGCCGGAAACCGATCGTCGCCGTGCGTGGACCACGCCGTGACGACGCTCGTGTCCGAGGGCCGGCAGGCGAAACTGTTGGCATAGTATGCGATGTCGAGGCCACTGGCCGCGAACAGCGGGTCGCGGCGCTCCTCGAGCGCGTTCCATCCGATCTGTGGCAACTGCGCCGCCGCGAGCTTGGTGACGCGCCCGGCAATCACGCCGAGTCCCGCGCCCTCGCCCTCGTCGCTGGCGTCGAACATCAGCTGCATTCCGAGGCAGATGCCCAAGGTCGGAAGGCCTGCGAGGATCGCCTCGCGCATCGCTGCGCGGCCGCCGGCCAAGCGCGCCGCCGCCGGAGCAAACGCCCCGACGCCAGGCAGCACCAGCACGTCGCTGCCCTGCACCGCCAGCGCCGCGTCGGTCTCGACGCGCAGGCTGCGCTCCGGCCCTTCAAGCGCCTTCAGCAACGAATGCAAGTTGCCGGCACCGTAGTCGAACACCGTGACGCGCATCAGCCGAACACCTCGTCCAACGCGGCGATCACGCGATCCGATTCGGCGGCCGGCGCGGCGCCAATGCGCAGCGCATCGCCGATTCCGCGCAGGTTGGTGAAGGCGCGCACGCCGATCCCGCGCTGGCGAAAGCGCTCGGCGATCGCCGTGGCCGATTCCTCCACGGCAGCGAACACGAAGTTGCCCTCGGACTTCCACACGTTGACGCCAGTACGCCCACGCAGCGCCGCCGCCAGGCGATCGCGCTGCCGCGCCGCGTCGCCGGCGCACTCGCGCACCCACGCGGCATCCTGCGTGAGCGCCGTCGCCGCCGCCAGCTCGGCAGCGGCGTTTACCTTGTAGGGCCCGCGCGCCTTGGTCACCGCAGCCACCAGCGCCGCGCCGCCGACGCCATAGCCGACGCGCAATCCCGCCAGGCCCCAGGCCTTGGAGAACGTGCGCGTCACAAGCACGTTCTCGCGCCGCGCGGCTTCCTGGCGCAGGTCGTGCGCCTCGGTGAATTCTCCATAGGCTTCGTCCAGCAGCACGATGCCGGGCGCGTTGTCGAAGAGTCGCAGCAGATCTGCGCGCGGCGTGACCGTGCCCGTGGGGTTGTTCGGCGAGCATACATAGATGAGCGTCGCCCCGGTTGCGATCAGCCCATCTACGTCCATCGCGCCGTCGGCGCGCAGCGGCACCGCCACTGGTTCGAGGCGATTCAGCCGCGCGAAGGTCGGGACCATCGAGAAGGTCGGATCCGCGTGTGCCACGCGGCCACCCGCAGTGGAAACCGCGCGCAGGCAGGCGTCGATCACGTCATCGCTACCACAGCCGGCGACGATCTGCTGCGGCGACACGCCAAGCGCAGCCGAGAGCGCCGACGTGAGGGCGTGCGCGCTCACGCGCGGATACTCGGTGAGCAGCGACGGCGCGGCCGCACGCAGCGCGGCCAGCGCCGAGGCCGGCGCGCCCCAGAGGTTGATGTTGTCGCGCAGGTCCAGCGTCACGTCGGCGAGCACGGACGGGGCGTAGAGCGGAATCGCACCGAGGTCGGGTCGCAGCGACATCACGCGCCCTCCCACTGCCGCGCCGCCGCGGCGTGCGCCGGCAGTCCCTCGGCGGTCGCGAACACGTCCACGTCGCGCGCGAGGCGACGCGCGGCGTCGCGGTCGATGCGCTGCCACGTCGTCCAGCGCACGAAGTCCAAGGTCGAGAGCCCCGACCACACGCGCGCGAGCCCGCCCGTCGGCAGCACGTGGTTGGCACCACTCATATAATCGCCGAAGGCCACGCTGGCCGTCTCGCCGACGAACACCGTCCCCGCACCGCGCAGCTCGGCCAGCACGCGATCCTGCAGCGTCGGCGCCACCGCCAGCAGCAGGTGCTCCGCCGCCCAGCCGTTCGCGAAGTCGACGGCGTCCACCAACGACGCCACCGTGATCAGTCCGCCGCGCGCCGCGAAGGCCGCGCGGATGATCTCCGCCCGCGGCTCCGCGGTCACGCGGGCCTCGAGTTCGCGGCGCACGTCGGCGACCAGCGCCGGCGCATCGGTGACGAGCACCACGGCCGCCACGGGATCGTGCTCGGCCTGCGCCAGCATCTCGCGCGCAACGACCGCCGGCGACGCCGACGCATCGGCGAGGACGAGGAGTTCGCTTGGGCCCGCCGGCGAGTCGATGCCCACCACGCCGGAAACCTGGAGCTTGGCCTCCGCGACGTAGGCGTTGCCGGGACCGACGATGCGATCGACGGCGGGAATCGATGCCGTTCCGTAGGCCATCGCCGCGACCGCTCCCGCGCCGCCCACGGCGAACACGCGATCCACCCCGGCGATCGCCGCCGCCGCGAGCAATACTGCGCTCGGTGCGCCACTCGCATCGGGCGGTGTGCACACGATCACTTCGCGCACGCCGGCCACCCGCGCCGGAATCGCGCCCATCAGCAACGAGCTCGGATACGTCGCGCGGCCGCCGGGTGCGTACACGCCCACGCGGCGCAGTGCATCGGGGCGGCGGCCGATGACGGCCCCGTCACCGGTGGTGACTTCGCGGGCCTGCGGCTTGAAGGCCTCGTGCACGGTACGGATGTTGGCGGCCGCCCGCTCCAGCGCGCGGCGCAACGAGGGCTCCAGCGAGGTTAGCGCGCGCTCCCACTCGCTGCGCGGGACCTCGAGTGATGCGAGCGTGGCCGAGTCGAACTCGCGCGCGAACGCCAGCAAGGCCGCGTCGCCCTCGCGCCGCACCCGGGCGATCACCTCGCGCGTGCGCTCGCGCACGCGGTCGTCGGTGGAAGTGTTGCGATCGAACAGCGCCGCGCGAGCGCTGGCGTCGAGCGTGGTGAGCGGCCCCTCGGCCGCGAAGCGAAGCGTGATCACGGCAGAAGTCGCTCGATGCGGGTGACCAGGATGCCCTCGGCGCCAATCGCCTTGAGCGCGTTGATCGTGCGGTAGATCCCCGAGGCCGGACACACCGCGTGCACCGCGACCTTGCTGCCCCCGTTCATCACGTCGATCACCGTCGGCCCCGAAATGCCGGGCAGGATCTGCTTGACCTCGTCGAGCCGGGCGCGCGGGACGTTTGCCATCAGGTACCGCTGCCCGCGGGCGGCGAGCACCGACGCGAGGGCATCCACCAGTTCGCGCAGCGTGCGGTCGCGCTCGCCAGACGGCGCGCGTCCACTCTCCGGACCGGCCACTACCAGACGCGCCGTCGACTCCAGCACGGTGCCGAGCTCGCGCAGGCCATTCACGCGCAGGGTCGAGCCCGTGGACGTGAGATCCACGATCACGTCGGCGATGCCGAGGTGCGGCGCGATCTCCACAGCGCCCGACACCGGCACCAGCTCCACGCGCTTGCCTTCGGCGGCGAAGAAGCGCTCCGTGAGCCGCGGAAACACCGACGCGACCCGCGCGCCGTCGGGAATGTCCGCGATGCGGCGCGTGTTGCCGTCGTCCTTGGCGGCGACGACGAGCCGACAGCGGCCGAAGCCCAGGTCAAGGCGCGACTCGAGCGAGCGCTGCGACTCCTGCACGAGATCCCAACCCGTGACGCCCGCGTCGGCCGCGCCGTCGGCGACGAACTCCGGGATGTCCTGGGCGCGCACGAAGATCGCCTCAAACTCACCGCCGAGCGATGCGACGAGGGCGCGTTCGGATGACGCACGCACTTCAAGGCCCGCGTCGGCGAGCAGCGATCGGGCATCGTCGTGCAGACGGCCCTTGTTGGGAATGGCGAGGCGAAGCATTGGCAGCAGGGATGAGAGAGCGAGGACCTACGCAAACGAAAAACCCGCCCGGAGGATCCGGACGGGTCGGCAGGAAGTCGGCAGGC
>VFQM010001341.1_pt1 | contig 21883 bp, 23 predicted proteins | sample 3512391 | NCBI WGS metagenome assembly VFQM01 (sample SAMN10412369, study PRJNA504923) | tailings metagenome | isolation source: Replicate 1 from Balatoc abandoned mine | place: Philippines | reverse complement strand
CGGCGACTTCGTGGTGGTGCTTGTCGCAGGGCAGGCCCATTTCGAGCATGGTCGAGACCATTTCGCCGCGGATGTCGACGCAGCTGTCGACCGGCGCGACCGGGAAGTAGCCGCCCTTGGCGCGCGGACGGTGGGCCAGGTTGCCGCCGTCATATTCGCGGTTGCCGTTGGTCGGCAGCTCGATGTCATCGATCTTGAAGCCGTTGCCATCGTAGCCGTCATAGAAGCGGACGTCATCGAACAGGAAGAACTCGGCTTCCGGGCCGACATAGACGGTGTCGCCGATGCCGGTGGTCTTAAGGAAGGCTTCGGCGCGCTTGGCGGTCGAGCGCGGGTCGCGGCCATAGAGGTCACCGGTCGAAGGTTCGACGATGTCGCAGGTGATGATCATCATCGGCGTGGCGCTGAACGGATCGATGAAGACCGCATCCAGGTCCGGCTTCAGGATCATGTCGGATTCGTTGATGGCCTTCCAGCCTTCGATCGACGAACCGTCGAACATCAGGCCGTCTTCCAGCTCGTCCTCACCCATCACGTGGGCGCACATCGTCAGGTGCTGCCACTTGCCCTTGGGATCGGTGAAGCGCAGATCGACCCATTCGATCTCCTCGTCCTTGATCCGCTTGATGATGTCCTTGGCCTTGGTCATTGGTCTTCCCTTTTTAACTTCCCCGGCCGCGGAGCTGGCGGGGCCCTTCGTTTCCCCTCCCGCCCCGCGGGAGGGGCTAGGGGAGGGCTTGTTACTGGTGGGATCGGGTAACTTTCCCTCCCCCGGCCCCTCCCGCCAGCGGGAGGGGAGATAGCGGGACTTCGTGAGTCCTAAATCGCGTCGTTGTCACGCTCGCCGGTGCGGATGCGGATCGCCTTTTCGACGGCATAGACAAAGATCTTGCCGTCACCGATCCGGCCGGTCTGCGCGGCAGCGGCGATGGCTTCGACCGTGCGGTCAGCCAGATCGTCGCTCACCACCACTTCAAGCTTCACCTTGGGCAGGAAGTCGACGACATATTCGGCGCCGCGATAGAGTTCGGTATGGCCTTTCTGGCGGCCAAAGCCCTTGGCCTCGGTAACGGTGATGCCGGAAACGCCCACTTCGTGCAGGGCCTCCTTCACTTCATCGAGCTTGAACGGCTTGATGATCGCTTCGATCTTTTTCACTTCGTATTCCCCTGCGCAGCGTGCCGGTACCGACCCAGGTCTGGGCCAGTCCGGCCTTTTGGATTGCCACGCCCGGTTCCAATCAAGAATCGTGCCAGTGGCCTGTCAGCGGGCCTAGGACATCGCTGCGCCTGCGAAAAGAGCGGAATCGCAACATTTGAATCTTGCGAGTCGTTCGCGTGTAATTTTCGCGAAGTGAACTGGCGGCCAGGCTTGCCTGATTTTTCAGCAGGTGCTGCCTAAAAAATGGGCAGCCTAGAGGTTGAGCCCGGCCGTCTCGTCCAGCCCGGCCATCAGGTTGAGGCTTTGCACGGCGGCCCCGCTGGCCCCTTTGCCCAGGTTGTCGAGCCGCGCGACGAGGCGGGCCTGGGTGCCATCCTTGGCGCCGAACACCCACAGGTCGAGCCGGTCGCTGGGCTGCATCGAGCGGCGCAGCAGCAGTTCGTCCCTGGGCTCGTCGTGCACGGTCACCACCGCGCTGCCGGCGTAGAATTCAACCAGCGCGAGGCGCAGGACCTCGGGCGATCCGGCCATCGGCATGGCGCTGAGCGGCAGCGGCACTTCGACCACCATGCCGCGATGGGCATCGATCACGGCGGGTGCGAACAGTGGCGGATGGGCCAGGGCAGCATAGCGCTGCATTTCGGGCACATGCTTGTGCCCCATGCCCAGCCCATAGGCGCGGAAGGCAATATCGCCGTCCTCGTCAAACCGCTGGATCAGCGCCTTGCCGCCGCCCGAATAGCCCGAGACGGCATTGACGGTGTAGGGCCAGTCCGCCGGCAGCAGGCCAGCGCGGACCAGCGGCGCGACCAGGCCGAGGAAGCCGGTGGGATAGCAGCCGGGATTGCTGACCAGGCTGGCGCTGGCAACAGCCTCGAGCCCGACCAGCTCGGGGAAACCATAGGTCCAGCCCTCGGCCACGCGGTGCGCGCTGGAGGCATCGATGATCCGCACCTTGGCGCCCTCGGCCAGGGTCAGGGCTTCCCTGGCGGCCTCATCTGGCAGACAGAGCACGGCAAAGTCCGCCGCATGATAGGCATCGCGCCGCGCGCCGGTATCCTTGCGGGCTTCCTCGTCCAGGATCAGCAGTTCGAATTCGGCACGGGGGGCAAGGCGTTCGACAATCTCTAGGCCGGTGGTGCCGGCGGCGCCATCAATGAAGACCTTGTGCGTCACCTCAGGCTTCGAGCGCTTCGACCGGCAGGTAGCCGACAAAGCCGTCCTCGCCAACCTGGCCCCAGGCCCAGCCGCCCGTTACATCGAGCACGTTGAACACCGCACCGCCGGCCAGCGCCTCGCGCACTTCGGCATCGGACTTGTTGGCGGCAAGCAGGTTGGCCCCGCCGGCCACGACCTTGCGCGGCATCGGCACAGCATAGTGCGGCACGAAGCAACGGCCTGCGAGGCGGATATGCGCCAGGTCCCCGCGCACCGGCCAGTGCGCCGCGTCAAGCTTTTCGGCCGGGCCGTTGAGGCCATACTGGCCTTCGGGAATGGCGGTTACGGTCAAGGTTTCGTGCCCCGGAAACTGGAAGACCGGGCGATTAGCGCCGGAAGCCCCTGCTATCAAGCTATCCATAACGCCCCTTTAACAGTCCCCATGCCGCGCGCAGGCCCAGGGCGTCGCCGCCCTTGGGGCGGCCGGGCTTGGCGGCGGGGCGCCAGGCGAAGGTGTCGAAGTGGGCCCAGTCGGTTCCGGCCGGTACGAACCGGTCCAGGAACAGCGCGCCGACCGAGGCCCCGGCAAAGCCGTTGCTGCTCGAATTGTTGAGGTCGGCGATATCGCTCTTCAGGTACTCGCGGTAGCCATCGTAGAGCGGCAGGCGCCAGCAGGGATCGCTCGCCGCTTCGCCCGCTGCGAGCATTTCCGTGGCGGTTTCGTCACGCCGGGTGAACAGGGCGGGGAGGTCCGGGCCGACCGCGACGCGGGCAGCGCCGGTAAGCGTGGCAAAGTCGATCACCAGTTCCGGCTCTTCCTCGCCCGCGCGGGTCAGCGCATCGCCCAGCACCAGCCGGCCTTCGGCATCGGTGTTGCCGATCTCGACCGAGATGCCGGCGCGGCTCTTCAACACATCGCCCGGGCGAAAGGCATTGCCGGCAATCGCGTTCTCCACCGCTGGGATCAGCAGGTGCAGCCGCACCTTGAGGTGATGCTGCATGACCAGCTGGGCGAGGGCGAGGGCATGGGCTGCGCCGCCCATGTCCTTCTTCATCAGCGCCATGCCCGAGGCCGGCTTGATATCGAGCCCGCCAGAGTCAAAGCACACGCCCTTGCCAACGATCGCTAGCTTCGGGTGCTTGGGATCGCCCCAGGTCAGCTCCAGCAGGCGCGGCGCGTGATGGCGGGCAGCAGCGCGGCCGACAGCATGGACCATCGGATAGCCCTGTTCCAGTGCATCGCCGCTGGTCACCTTGACTTCGGCCTTGTGGGCCTTCGCGACGCGGGCCACCTCGGCTTCAAGCTGGGCTGGGCCCATGTCTTCGGCAGGCGTATTGACCATATCGCGGACCAGGGCCGTGGCGGCCACTTCGGCCAGCGCCGGGGCGATGGCGCCCGCTGCTTTGGTCAGCAGCGCGCGCGGGCCGTCCTCGGCGGGTTCGGCGCGGTAACGGTCAAAGCGGTATTGCCCGGCCGCCCAGCCGAACAGTGCCGGGCCGCTATCGGCATTGGCCAGGCGGTAGGTTCCGGCCGGCAGGCTTTCCCCCAGCTTGGCGAGGCACCAGGTGCCGAGCTCGCTGGCATCGGCAACGCCGGTGACGACGGACCACTCCTCACCATTGGGCAGGATCGCGTGTTCGAAGGGGCCCGCGGAAAACTTCTGCGCGGCCAGGGCAGCGCGGGCGGCGCCTGGCAGGGCTTTCAGGAATTCGTCCAGCCCCGCCTTGTCCACGACATGGATCGGCGTGGCGCTTTGGTCGCGGTCGGGCTGGATCAAGGCGTGCTTATCGGTCATGGTTGCTGCCATAGCCGCGCTGCGGCGCAAGGTGCGAGAGGAAATTGGCAAATGCGTAAGGCCGCGATCCTGTTCCTGCTGCTGGCCACGGCCTGCGTGCCCGAGAAGAAGGACGAGACCAAGCCGTCCGAAACAGCGGCAACGGTAACGGCCATCGCGGTTGCGCCGACTGAAACGGCAACGGCAGCGCCCCAGGCCCGCAAGACCGAGGAACGGACCAACGCGTTCGAATTCGATTACAGCTACCCCGCCGAAGCCGCCGCGATCCCGGCGCTGGCGGCCGAGCTGGAAGCGGACCTGGCCAAGCAGCGCCGCGAACTGGTGGCTGCGGCGCGCGAAGGGCAGGTGGCCGCCAGGGAAAGCGGCTTCCCGTTCAATCCCTATTCCTATTCGGCCGGCTGGTCGGTGGTGGCTGATCTGCCCGGCTGGCTCAGCCTCTCGGCCGGGGCCAGCACCTATACCGGCGGGGCGCACCCCAACCACTGGTCGCAGGCGCTGCTGTGGGACAAGGCTGCCGGCCAGAGCCGCCGCGCGACCGACCTGTTCACCTCGCGCGGCGCGCTGGCGGCGGCGATCCGCGATCCGTTCTGCCAGGCACTAAACCGCGAGCGCGCTGCGCGCCGGGGCGAGCCGATCGACCCGAACAGCGAGGACATGTTCGACCAGTGCATCGATCCGACGGCCTCGACCGTGATCCTCGGTTCATCCAACAAGCAGCAGTTTGACCGGATCGGGATCCTGATCGCGCCCTATGAAGCCGGACCCTATGCCGAGGGCGATTACGAGGTCACCCTGCCGGTGACCAAGGCTGTGCTGGCGGCGGTCAAGCCGCAGTACCGTTCGGTCTTCGCGCTGGGTCGGTAAGGCCGCCCTCGCTTTTTGGCGGCGATGCGCCTATATGGCGCGGCGATGACACAGTACCAGGTAGTAACCGGAACCGAGACCGTCCTGCGCGACGGCACGATCAAGCTCCACGGGCCGGAAGGCTTCGAGGGGATGCGCCGCGCCGGGCGGCTGGCGGCAGAGATCCTTGATGCGCTGGTTCCGCATGTCCAGCCGGGGGTTTCGACCCAGGAACTGGATGACCTGGTGCGCCAGATGACGCTTGATGGCGGGGCCGTTCCGGCAACGCTGGGCTATCGCGGCTATACCCATTCGTGCTGCATCTCGATCAACCACGTGGTGTGCCACGGCATTCCTTCGGACAAGGTTCTGAAGGACGGCGATATCGTCAATATTGACGTCACCCCGCTGCTCGATGGCTGGCACGGCGATACCAGCCGGATGTACCTGGTGGGCGACGTACCGCTCAAGGCGCGGCGGCTGGTCGACGTGACGCACGAATGCCTGATGCTTGGCATCGAAGCAGCCAGCCGCCCCGGCGCGCGGCTCGGCGATATCGGCGCGGCGATCCAGACCTATGCCGAAGCGAACCGCTATGGCGTGGTGCGCGAATTCTGCGGGCATGGCCTGGGCCGCCTGTTCCACGATTCGCCCGAAGTGGTTCACGCCGGGCGTTATGGCACCGGGCCGGAACTGAAGCCGGGGATGTTCTTCACGATCGAACCGATGATCAACCTCGGCAAGCCGGGCGTGAAGGTGCTGGAAGACGGCTGGACGGCCGTGACCCGCGACCGCTCGCTCTCGGCCCAGTTCGAACACTCGATCGGAATTACCGAGACCGGGGTGGAGATCTTCACCAAGTCGCCCAAGGGGCTGGACAAGCCGCCTTACTAACTTCGGCCGCTTCTGATTGCTGCGCCCGCAGCGAAGGGCGTGATCGCCACCAGCACCAGGCTGAAAGCAGCGGTCAGGGCAATGCCCGCCTCGCCGCCGGTCGATAGACTGCCTGCACCGAACACCAGCAGCGGCACCGCCAGCGGAATAACCAGCAGCCCGCCAAGCGCTGCCCCGCCGCGCAGGCCCGCCGTCAGCGCCGCAACCAGTACGCCGAGGGCGGCAAGGCCGGGTGTTCCCACTAGCAGGCCCAGTTCGACTGTCCGCAAGGTCGCCGCATCGATCCCGACTAGCGCCGAGGCGGGAAGGGCGGCCAGCAGCAGCGCCGGGGCGAAGCTCAGCCAGTGCGCCACCATCCGCGCAGACATCGCCAGTTCCTCGCTGATCCCGCGCAGCGCGAGTTGGTCGAACAGGCCGAGCTCCAGATCGGGTTCGACCAGCCGGTCGAGCGGCAGGATCGCGGCGAGCAGCGCGGCGATCCACAGCACGCCGCCGCCGGTCCGCGCCAGCACCGGCGCATCGGGGCCGACCGCAAAGGGGTAAAGCATGGCGACCGCGAGGAAGAACAGCACCGGCAGCAAAGTCGCCCCGCGCCGCTCCCCGCCGAGGAGCAGGCCCAGATCGCGTCGCAGCAGGATCAGGAAGTGCCTCATGCGGTAAAGTCCGCCAGATCGATCGCCGCCCCGCCGGGGAGGGCAATCGGCTGGTGCGATGCGACGAGGGCGATCCCGCCCTGCGCGCAGTGCTGCGCCACCAGCGCCTCAACCAGGGCAACGCCCTTGGCATCAAGGCCATTCAGGGGCTCGTCGAGCAACCAGATCGGGGCTTCCTGGCCCAGCAGCCGGGCCAGCGCCGCGCGCTTCTTCTGCCCGGTGGATAGATAGCGCACCGGCACTTCGAGGAGGCCGGAGAGGCCAAGCTGGGCCAGTTCCGCATCGCCCGGTCCATCGAGCCGCTGCCAGAAGCCCAGCGATTTGCCCAATGGCAGGCCGGGATCGAGGGCGGGGCGCTCGTCCAGCAGCCCGACGCTGCCAGCGCGCTCCACCGTGCCGACCAGCGGGCGCAGCAGTCCAGCCAGAATGCGGATCAGGCTGGACTTGCCAATGCCGTTGGCGCCCTTGACCTGCAGCGCCTGCCCCGAAGCCAGCTCCAGCCCCAGTCCACGAAACAGCAGCCGCTCGCCGCGCTGGCAGGCCAGGTTCGTCGCAGACAGGCGGCAGACTTGCATCGCCTTGCGCGATAGGGGAAAGCGGGCGCACTGCCAAGGAGCCGCACATGTCGATTGCCTGCCTGACCGAAACCGAACTCTCCGACCTGCTCGCGCGGCACCCCGAATGGAGCCTGCGCAGCGATGGCCTGGCGCTGGAGCGCACGTTCAAGTTCACGGATTTCAACGAGGCCTTCGGCTTCATGACCCGCGTCGCGCTCTATGCTGACAGGGCCGATCACCACCCGGAATGGTTCAACGTCTACAACCGGGTCGAGATCACGCTGACCACGCATGACGCCGGCGGTATCTCGGGGCGCGATGCGGCGATGGTGGAGTGGCTGGCAGGGATTGTGTAACCATTCGATTGAGTAAGGCCATCAGTCGTATTTGATTGGCTTGTCGCCAAAGTGCTTGCGAACGATCCGATTCCTGCGTTCGAATTCATCCTCGTCGGCATCGATTTCGTCTGGAAAGGTGAACTCGGCATCGAATTGACCGTCTTCGACCACAAGTTCCATCATCGCCCAGCGGTTTCGTAGCGGCTCAGCTTCCCAGGCTTGCATAACAAGTTCCGAAAGAACATCGTCCTCATCTTCGGTGTCAATTTCGTGATATTGCACTGCCTGATTGTCGCTTGAGAACACAGCAACGCTTGCCCATGCTTGCCCAGCTTCGGCGAGACATAAAAGCTTGCCGTCTGTTTCCAAGGCTTCCACCATTGTTTCGGCCATGCGCTGATACAGCTGCGCTGCGGTCGGACTTGCTTTGTTTCCCATGTCAGCCTCCACGCTCATTTTTCAGTCGCACTCTCTTGCGGGAAGTGCCGGTGGTCCAGACGATAAGGATTGAACTGGGGCGTTGTGAACTTCCGCGATACTCTGGTTTCAAGTCTACAAGTACCTTTTCTCCGCGGGCAATTGCCTTAGCCCACTGATCTTCAAGTGAACGGTACTGACCGCGATTGAAGTTGGCGTCTTGGGCGAAGTGGTTAAACTTTTCGCGGGGGCCGTTGAATCGAACGGCGATGTAGTGGCCACCGTCATCGCTCTGTCTCCGGTCTGGACGCCCGGCTCCAGACTGCATGCTGCGTGAACGGGACGAATGCGGACCGAGCGTTAAGGTACCTGTCACCTGCCGAGTCCGGAATTGCGCATCTACACTAAAGGCATAGCCATTGCGCCTGAAAGTCTCGACGATCGGATTTTTGGTGTCGCCTGGAGTTTTGTTGTCACCGGTTGGTGTCGCACTGGTCGGCTTTTTGGGGGCTTCTCAGCTGGCCGCTTTGGTTCTTGCCACGAGCCGGATGCCCCCGCGCCGCCAAAGCCACCGCCGCCACCCGCAAATCCCCCAAACCTGGGCGGCACTTTCCGGCCCATTCCCGCACGGGTGAACCGACCGTCTTCGATGTCGTGCCAGGGGTTGTATTTCAGTGCCAAAGACGAGCCAGGGCTGGACAGCACCACGCCCGTGCGCAGGTAAATCTCAAAATCGCTTTTGCCCGCCTGAAGCAGCCCTTGAGGACTCATCGCCAAACTCCAATTGAATTGGCGATGGGGCTATCATTCTAAGGCATTGTAGGAAAGAACAAAACTAGAACGAAACTGGATGCGTCTACCTACTTCCCCAGCGGTCGCGCGCTTGAGCGCATCTGCTTGCGCACGCGGCCGGGCAGCCAGCGGGCGGCGAAGGCGATGCGGTGGGCGGTCTTGCCGACGCGGTTGTGGAGCTGGTCGCCATGGACCGCGGCCCAGGCGGTTTCGGCCACTTCGCTGACCGGGGTGATCTCCAGCCCGGCTTCCTGTACGCGCTGCCGGATGGCTTCGTTGCTGCCCTGGTTCGAGGTCTTGTCGATCAGCGGGGTGTCGATGAAGCCCGGCATCAGGCTGGCGACCTTGATCCCGTCCTCGGCCCATTCACCGTCAAGGCTTTCGGTGATCGCGCGCACGCCGAACTTGGTGGCGGAATAGACCGAGGCCCCCGGCGTGCCATAGATCCCGGCCGCGCTGGCGGTGTTGAGCAGGCACGAACCCGGCGCGCTGGCCTTGAGCCAGGGATAGGCCGCCTGGGCACCGAACAGCACACCCTTAAGGTTGATATCGAGGCAGCGCTCGATCTCTTCGGGCTTGTTCTCGATCAGCGCACCGCCCAGCGGAATGCCGGCATTGTTGAAGACCACGTCGATCCGGCCGCCCGCCGCCTTGGCAAAGGCCTCGAGCGCCGCATCCCAGCCGGCGCGATCGCGGACATCGAGCTTGTGCTGGAAGGACGATCCGGCCGGCAGCAGCGCCGCCGTTTCCTTCATCCCGCTTTCGCTGATGTCGGCCAGGCCGACAAACCATCCGTTGGCGGCAAATTTCTGCGCCACGGCGCGGCCAATGCCCGAACCGCCACCGGTGATGAAGATCGCCTTCCTTACAGTCATGTCAGTAACTCCCTGCGCCCTCTATCGCGGCGCAGGGAGTTCTGTCGAGCGGCAATTCTACTTGGCCAGCGCCTCGCTCAGCCCCTGCACGTGGGCCGCGCCTTCAACGATCTTGGCGGTCGACTTCTTCACCGTATCGCCGATCGGCTCGGCCCGTCCGCCCAGGCAAGTGGCGAGGAAATTCTCGGCCACGGCCGTGAAAGCGATGTTGTTGGCGGGCTTGGCAAAGCCGTGGCCTTCATCCGGGAACAGCACATAGCTGACCGGGATGTTGCGGGCCTTCATCGCTGCCACGATCTGATCGCTTTCGGCCTGTTTCACGCGCGGATCGTTGGCGCCCTGGCCGATCAGCAACGGGCGGACGATCTCGCCCGCCTTGTAAAGCGGCGAGGCGGCCTTGAGCGCGGCAAGGCCTTCGGGCGTGTTGTAATTGCCCATCCGCTGGTTGAACTGCTCGATGATTGGCGCCCAGTAGGGCGGGATCGTCTTGAGCAGCGTTTCGAGGTTCGAGGGACCGACGATATCGACCCCGCAGGCGAACTTCGTGGGGGTGAAGGTCAGACCGGCAAGCGTGGCATAGCCGCCATAGGACCCGCCCATGATCGCGACCTTGTCGGCGACAGCGACCTTGTTGGCCACGGCCCAGTCGACCGCGTCGATCAGGTCGTCATGCATCGCCTTGCCCCATTGCATGTTGCCGGCGTTGATGAAGTCCTTGCCGAACCCGGTCGAGGCGCGGAAGTTGACGCTGAGCACGGCATAGCCGCGGTTGGCGAGCAGCTGGTGGTACCGGTTCGTGCCAAAGCTGTCGCGCGCCCAGGGGCCGCCGTGCACCATCAGCACCATTGGCACCGGCTTGTTCGGCACGCCATCGGCGTCGGGATCGCTGCCATAGGGCAGGGTCAGGTAGGAGACGAGCGTCAGCCCATCGCGCGACTTGATTTCGCGGGCGTACATGGCCGGCAGCGGTGCGCCCACCAGATCGGGCCGCGGGTTGTAGAACTCGGTCAGTGTGCCCTTGGTGCGGTCATAGAGCCAGACCTTGCCCGGCTCGGTCACCGGATCGTTGGATACGATCCAGCGATCGTCCTTGTCGGTCCGCGACTGGACGTAGAAATCGCCCTTCAACCTGGACTTGAGGAAAGCCAGCGACTTGCCGATGTCCTTGTCGAGCGCGATCCATTCGTCGCGCAGGTATTCAACCGAATAGGCCTCGACCTCGCCGGTCACGGGATCGGTCAGCGTGCCGCCGATATCGGCGCGGGCATCTTCGGCGATAACCTTGGTCGCGCCGCTGGCGACGTCCTGCGCGACCAGCGCGGCGGTATTGCGGCCGCGGCTTTCCAGCCAGTAAAGCGTCTTGCCGTCGGCGGTGAACCCGGCAGGCGCGGTGGTCAGCGAATCTTCCAGGCCGGTCGTGCCGAAGGGCGTTGCCTCAACCTTGTTGTCGGTCACCCGGAAATAGTCCGATCCACCCTTGGCATTGGCCTTGCTGGCCAGGCGGATCACCAGGTTGTTGTCCGCCGTGAAGCCGGCATAGCCGTCGTTACGCAGGACCTCGGTCAGCTTGCCGCTTTTCAGATCAAGGCTGTAGACGTCGTGATACTGCGGGTTGCGGTTGTTGAGGCCGATTAGGATCCGGTCGCGATGGATCGTCGAAGCGCCGATCAATTGCACCGTGGTCTTGGTGAAGGGGGTGAAATTGCGCTCGGCCCCGGTCTTCACGTCGATGCCATAGAGGAGGAAATCTTCGTCTCCGCCCTTGTCCTGGATATAGAGCACCGACTGGCTGTCGGGCGCCCAGAAGTATTGCCGGATCGGCCGGTCCTTGCTGCTGCTGATCGCCTTGGCGGCGGCCAGATTGTTGGCCGGGGCAACCCAGATGTTCATCACGCCGTTCACCGGTGCCAGCCAGCTCAGCCACTGACCGTCCGGGCTGATCCGCCCGGCTGCCTTCACCGGATTGCCGAACAGCGCCTGGCGCGGGATCAAGGGGTTGGCGTTGTCCGCCTGGACCGTGGCCGGAGCGGCCAGTACGGTCGCCGCGAGCAGGGCAGCAAGCGCCGGTTTCATTCTGATCATGAGGGTCTCCCGATTGGTGTATTGCGATATTAATACACGCAAGGCGACCGTTTTCAAGCGTGCTGTGCGGCAGCTTAAAGCGCTGGATTATTATAGCAATGCCAGGTGAAGATCGCCGTAGCCCCACGGTGCGGGCGCCAGGCTTCGGCCAGTTCGCGGGTCAGCTTTTCGGACGGCCGTTCCTCCAGACCGAGCAGCTTGTGCAGGCCCGCCTGAACCGCCAGGTCGCCGGCTGGCCAGATATCGGCGCGGCCTTCGGCGAAGAGCAGGTAGATCTCGGCTGACCAGCGGCCGATGCCCTTGATCTGGGTCAGCTGGGCGATGGCTTCCTCGTCGTCGGCGGGCAGGGCCTCGAAATCGAGTTCGCGGTTCACCACGAGTTCGCACAAGCTTCGCATGTAGCCCTGCTTCTGCTTGGAAAGGCCGCAGGCGCGCAGGGTGTCGAAATCGGATTCGAGCACCTTTTCGGGCAGCAGTTCGGGCCCGAGATGCGCTTCGAACTTGCGCCACATCGATGCGGCGGCCGCCACGCTGACCTGCTGGCCGACGATCGTGCGCATCAGCGTGCCATAGCCGCGCGGGCGGATCCGGGGTTCGGGATAGCCTGCCCGTTCCAGCGCCGCTGCAAAGCGTGGCTCGATCTTCGCCACGCTATCCAGGCCATGCTTCAGCTGCTCTGTGGTCAATCCCACGCCATTTGTCCTGCTTGCCAAAGGAAAGCACCTTGGTTAGCAGCGCCCGCGAAGCGCCGATAGGGTGCAGTATAGAGGAACGACGCGATGCCGAAGCTGGTAGTGGTCAATCGGGCTGGTGAGGAAAAGACGGTCGAGGCTTCGGCCGGCCTGTCGGTGATGGAAGCGATCCGCGACAACGGCTTTGACGAACTGCTGGCACTGTGCGGCGGCTGCTGCTCCTGCGCGACCTGCCACATCCATGTCGATGCCGACTGGGCGGGCAAGCTGCCGGCGATGAGCGAGGACGAGAATGACCTGCTCGACAGCTCGGACCACCGGGGCGAAACCTCGCGCCTGTCGTGCCAGATCCAGCTGACCGACGCGCTTGACGGGCTCAAGGTCACGATTGCTCCGGAAGACTGAGCTTAACAGGGGGCAAGCGCAAATGCGTTGCGCCCGGCCCCCGGCAGTCCTACCTCTCGGGCGATGACCATGGCGCTCGTACAGCAGAACACGCTCGACCTGATCGGCAATACCCCGCTTGTCCTCCTGAAGGGGCCAAGCGAGGCCGCCGGCTGCGAGATCTGGGGCAAGTGCGAATTCGCCAACCCCGGTGCTTCGGTCAAGGACCGCGCCGCATTGTGGATCATCCGCGATGCCGAGGCGCGCGGTGAACTGAAGCCCGGCGGCACGGTGGTCGAAGGCACGGCGGGCAACACCGGGATCGGGATCGCGCTGGTCGCCAATGCGCGCGGTTACAAGACCGTGATCGTCATGCCGGACAACCAGTCCAAGGAAAAGATGGACACCTTGCGCGCGCTGGGGGCCGAACTGGTGCTGGTGCCGCCGACCAAGTTCGCCGACCCGGCGCACTTCGTCCACACCTCGCGCCGCCTTGCGGAGGAAACCGAAGGTGCGGTCTGGGCCAACCAGTTCGACAACGTCGCCAACCGCAAGGCCCATATCGAAAGCACGGCGCCCGAAATCTGGCAGCAGCTAGAAGGCCGGATCGATGGCTTCACCTGCGCCGCCGGGACCGGCGGAACTATTGCCGGGGTCGGGCTTGGGCTGAAGGCGTTTGACGAGAATATCCGCATCGCCCTGACCGATCCGCATGGTGCGGCGCTCTACAGCTATTACGCAACCGGCGAATTGAAGGCCGAAGGCACCTCGGTTGCCGAAGGGATCGGGCAGGGGCGGATCACCGCCAATCTCGAAGGTGCGCCGATCGACAAGCAGTTCCGCATCTCTGACGAGGCAGGCCTCGAATGGGTCGCGCGCCTGCTGCGCGAGGAAGGCCTTTGCCTTGGCCTCTCCTCGGGCATCAACGTCGCCGGGGCGGTTGAGCTGGGCAAGCAGCTGGTCGCCGAAGGGCGCAAGGACGTGCGGGTCGCGACGATCCTCTGCGATACCGGCTTCCGCTATCTCTCGACGCTCTACAATGCCGAGTGGCTGCGCGCGAAGAACCTGCCGGTCTTCCCCTGGCTGGCCTGATCGGCTAGACCTGCCGCATGGCCAGCCAGCCAAACCGCCCAACCCCTCAGCATTTCGTGCCACCAACTGCGCGTGAATTGCGCGCCCAGGCAGTGCAGCGGCTTCAGGCCGGGCTGTTTGGCCTCGCCGCAATTGTGCTGCTGGTCGGCCTGGCCAATATCATCAATGATCGCGCCCGGCTGGCCGATACAGCCGCGCCGACCGCGGCCGCCCCGGCCAAGGCCGACGATCGCGGCGATCCGCTGGCCGATATCGGCGTAGTCCCGGCGGCTTCGCCCGAAGCCCTGGCCAGCCCCAGTGCTGCCCCCAAGAACTAGGCTGATCGCCGCGCTGCTACTGGTTCTGGCCGTTGCCTTCGGCTGGGCCATGCTGTCGCGTCCGGCCGAGCCGCAACGCCCGGTCGGATTGTTCACCTCGCTGCCGATCCTGTGGGGCGAGGGCGATGGCATCGGCGATTTGTTGAACAAGGATCAGCCGCAGCACTGGGCCAAGACCGAACTGGAAACGATCGGTCCGATCAAGCCGCTCGACACGCTGGAGCATCTCAGCCCCGACCTGAAGCGCCTGGTGATCGCTCAGCCGCGCCCGCTTTCTCCGGCCGAGAACGTCGCGCTCGATAATTGGGTTCGGGGCGGGGGGCAGCTCTTGTTGCTGGCCGACCCGCTGCTGACGGAGGAAAGCCGCTATCCTCTCGGCGACCAGCGTCGGCCGCAGGATGTCGTGCTGCTCTCACCAATCCTTACGCGCTGGGGGCTTGAACTGACCTTTGACGAGGCGCAGCCGGCTGGGCTCCGGGTGATTGCGGCTGGCGATACGGCGATCCCGGTCGATCTGACCGGGGCATGGCGGACGACGAACCCGCAATGCCGGCTTGAGGTCGGGGTATTGGCGGTCTGCCGGGTTGGGCAGGGACGCGTGCTGGCCCTGGCCGATGCCGCGACCATGGCTGCCAGCGATGGCGAAGCGGTGCGCCAGCCGGCGCTAGCGGGCTTGCTCCGCCGCGCCTTCGCCAACCCCTGATCCGGGACAATTCGGGGAAACCACGGGAAGCCTTGGCTTGCACTGCCGAGTCGCACGGTAAACTGCTGATTTTCTGTAAGAACAAAGCATAAACGATGCGGCGCCTAGCGTACCGTTGGTGGAATCTGGCGGCGTAGATTCAACAATTTACCGAGTTATCCCGTGATTTCCCGCAAAAAGCCCTTCCATCCCCAATAATCAGTGTTAAGAAATCGTTTCATCGACAGTGGTGTTGGCCTTCGTGCCCCGCGTTTGGGGTGCCGGTTGCCGGGGTGGGCAATCGGAGCGGAGGGGGATTTTAGCGCCGGGCTTTCCGGCATTTGGGGCAGGTGGCGTGGAGGCGGTTCGGCCGATCAGCTATAGCGGGCAGGGCTTTTCGCTGATGGGCGAAAAGGGCCGGTTCGTGCTGCCGCCCGATTTCCGCAAGGCGGTCCGCGATTCCGGTCTGGGCGAACGTGTCCTGTGCCTCGCAAAGCATCCGCGCTGGAAGTGCCTGATCGGCTTCGGCCTGGGCCGGGTCAACGAGTTCGAGGCTGAGCTGGACCGCGAAGAGCGGATCGCGCTGGAACGCAACCAGGATTACGACCGCGAACTGCGCGCCAACCAGCTCTATGGCTTTGCCCGCGTCCCCTTCGACGATTCCGGCCGCTTTGTCCTGCCCGAGCGCTACTTCAAGCTGGGCGGGATCGATAGTGCGGCCTTCTTCCAGGGCGGCGGCAAGTCCTTCACGATCTGGAACCCGGCCGAACTCGCCAAGATGGGCGCGGGCTGGGAAGACGCGCAGGAAGCTTGCGCCGAACTGGCCGCGCAAGCCCAGAACGGGAAGGGCCGCAAATGAGCGCTCCCCATATCCCGGTCCTGCTTGACGAAGTGATCGCGGCGCTCGCGCCTGCCCCTGGTGCGGTGATTGTCGATGCGACCTTCGGTGCCGGCGGCTACACCCGCGCGCTGCTCGATGCCGGGGCAACCGTCCACGCCTTTGATCGCGATCCGGATGCGATTGCCGCTGGGCAGGCCTGGCCGGAATGTGGCGAGCAGCCCCCGCGGCTGGTCCTGCACCCGCGCCGCTTCTCCGAAATGGTCGCCGCGCTCAGCGAAGCCGGCGTCGCCCGGGTCGATGGCATCGCCATGGATATCGGCGTTTCCTCGATGCAGCTGGACCAGGCCGGGCGCGGCTTTGCCTTTGCCGCCGACGGCCCGCTCGACATGCGGATGAGCCAGGATGGCCCCAGCGCCGCCGATTTCGTCAATACCGCCGCCGAGAACGATATCGCCGACGTGCTGTTCCAGTACGGCGAAGAGCGCCAGTCGCGCCGCGTGGCCCGGGCGATCGTCGCGGCTCGCCCGCTTGAAACCACCGGGCAGCTGGCCGCTGTGGTGCGAAAGGCGCTGGGCTATCACCCCGGCATGCCGAAGGATCCGGCGACCCGCAGCTTCCAGGCGATCCGCATTCACGTGAATGCCGAACTGGATGAACTGAACGCCGGTCTCGATGCCGCCGAAGCGCTGCTGGCGCCCGGCGGCCGCCTTGCCGTGGTCAGCTTTCACAGCCTGGAAGACCGGATCGTGAAGCAGTTTCTGCGCGAAGCGGGCGGGGCGCTGGCCAATGCCTCGCGCCACCTGCCGCAGGTCGCCCCGGCCAATGCGCCGACCTTTGATCATATCGCCAAGGCGGTCCGCCCCTCGGCTGCCGAACTTGCCCGCAATCCCCGCGCCCGGTCGGCCACCCTGCGGTCGGCCCTGCGCACCGCTGCTCCCGCGCGCCACAGGAGGGCTGCATGAACCTGACCCGAGACCGGATGCGTTCGATTGGCTGGGTGGCCTTGCTGATCACCTGTGCGGCCCTGACCCTGGTGCTGATGGTCCGCGTCAATGCGGTGAAGAGCGAGGTTCAGCTCGCCCAGCGCCAGATCAACGCGATCAAGCAGGAAAAGCTGATCCTCGAGACCGAGTTCCTGACCCGCGCCAGCCAGCAGAAGCTGCGCAACCTCAACGCGATCGAATTCGGCTATCAGGCGCCGACTGCCGGCCAGTATCTGGAAGGCGAACGCCAGCTTGCCGCCCTGGGCAAGGCGCGCGGTCCCAACGCGCCCGAGCCGATCCGGGTCGCCAGCGCAGCCCCGCTGGTCGAAGAAGAAAACCCGATCGCTGCCATGGTTTCGCCGCTGACTGGCAAGGCCATGGCCGCCGAGGTCAAGGTTGCCGATACGCGTGACGCTTCCGAAAAGGCCACCACCGCCGCCAAGCTCAGCGCGCGGCTGACCAAGCTCGACCGGGTGGAGGTCCGCGCCGAATGAACGCCGTGGCGGTTTCCAGCATTGTTGCCTCGGGCCGGGTGGAAATCGCCAACACGCGCCGCCAGGCGCTGACCATGGCCAAGGCCCGGATCGTGCTGGTTGCCGCCGGTTTCGCGCTGCTGGCACTGATCGCGGTGCTGCGCGTGCTCTATCTGGGCCTGGTCGAAGGCACCCCGGCCAATGCAGCGGCCTATGGCATGACCCCGCCGCGCGGCGATATTGTCGATCGTAACGGCGTGCCGCTGGCGCGGGCCTTTCCGGCCTATGCGCTGTGGTACAACCCGGCTGCGCTGGGTGACGATGGCGCACCGCTGGTTCGCACGCCCAATGAGGTGGCGGTTGCGCTCAACCGGATCTTCCCGGAGATGGACGTGGCGGAAACCACCGCGCGGCTCGCTTCGGGCCGGCCGGGTTACCTGCGCCGCCGGATCCTGCCGGAAGATGCCAACAAGATCCACGCGCTGGGCGAGCCGGCGCTGGAATTTCCGCGTGAGACCGAGCGGTTCTATCCGCAGGGTTCGCTTGCGGCGCACGTCCTGGGCTTCGTTGGCGCCGATGGCCGCGGCCATGTCGGCATGGAAGGCGTGTTCGACAAGCGCCTGACCGATCCGGCCACGCGCGGCACTCCCGCCATGCTCTCGCTCGACAGCCGGGTCCAGGGCGCGCTGGAAGACGAACTGCTGAAGGGCATTGCCGATACCAATGCCAAGGGCGCGGCGGGACTGGTGCTCGATGTCGAAACCGGCGAAGTCCTTGCACTGGCATCGCTGCCTTCGTTCAACCCGAACCTGATCGACAACGCCAGCGCCGGCAACATCTTCAACCGCGTGACCAACCAGGTCTACGAACTGGGTTCGACCTTCAAGCCGATCACCGTGGCTGCCGCGATTGACGCCGGGACCGTGACCGACCTCTCACGCCGCTATCAGTCGGGCCGTCCGCTCGAGATCGGCGGCTTCCGCATCCGCGATTCGCACGAATTCGGTGCTTCGCTCAACGTGCCCGAGGCACTGATCCATTCGTCCAACATCGTCACGGCGCAAATCGCCGACGAGCTGGGCGGGCCGCGCCTCAATGCCACCATGCGCTCGCTTGGCATGAACGAGCGGCCCTATATCGAACTGCCGGCGCGCGGTTTCCCGCTGTGGCCCAAGGGTGATTGGGCGCGGATCACCACCATGACCGTCTCCTATGGCCATGGCATCGCCGTTACCCCGCTGCATCTGGCGACCGCCTATGCCGCGCTGGTCAATGGCGGGATCTGGCGACCGGCCACGCTCAAGAAGCTGGGTGCGGGCGAGGTGCCGGAAGGTCGCCGGGTATTCAAGGCTTCGACCAGCGCGCGGATGCGCCAGTTGCTGCGGATGATCGTGGTCGATGGCACCGGCAAGAAGGCCGATGCCGCGGGCTACCGCGTTGGTGGCAAGACCGGATCGGCCGAAAAGCCGGGCGTCGGCGGCTATCGCCGCAGCTCGCTGGTTTCGACCTTTGCTGCCGCCTTCCCGATGGACCGCCCGCGCTATGTGATCATCGCCATGCTCGATGAGCCGCAGGGCACGGCGGCCACCTCGGGCCAGCGCACCGCCGGCTGGAACGCGGCACCGATCGTCGGCCGCGTCGTGCCCCGCATCGGGCCGCTGCTCGGCATCATGCCCGATCCGACCCGCGACGTGGACATCTCCGACCTTTCGCCGCTGGTCGGCAATGGAGACGGCGAATGAAGCTGGCGCGGCTGGCAGAACTTGCCGGCATCTCCATCGCCAGCCCCGCCGAAGCCCAGGTCACCGGCTTCGCGATCGACAACCGCAAGGTTGCGCCGGGCACGGTCTTCGGGGCGTTCCAGGGTGCGGCGGTAAACGGTGAGGACTTCATCCCCGCTGCCATCACCGCCGGGGCAGTCGCCGCGGTTGCCCGGCCCGAGGCGAAAGTGGTCGGTGCGGTCCATATCGCCGTCGATAATCCGCGCCAGGTCTTTGCGCAGCTTGCCGCGCAGTTCTTCACGCCCGTCCCGGCGACGCTGGTCGCGGTGACCGGGACCAATGGCAAGACTTCAACCGTCGAGATGACCCGCCAGATCTGGCGCATGGCCGGCCATCGCGCTGCCTCGATCGGCACGTTGGGCGTCACCACCGCGGATGAGAGCATCTCGACCGGGCTGACCACGCCCGACATCGTCACCTTCCTCGCCAACATGAGCGGGCTGGCGCGCGAGGGCGTGACCCATGTCGCCTATGAGGCGTCGAGCCATGGCTTGTCGCAGTATCGCAACGAGGGACTGGTGGTTGCCGCCGGCGGCTTCACCAACCTCAGCCGCGATCACCTCGATTACCACAAGACCATGGAAGATTACTTCGCGGCGAAGATGCGGCTGTTCGGCGAAGTGGTGGCCGATGATGGCGCGGCGGTGATCTGGGCCGATGACGAATGGTCGCAGCGCGCGATGGACCATGCCAGCAAGCGCGGGCTCAAGCTGTTCACCGTGGGCGAGCGGGGCGAGGCGATCCGGCTGGTCAACCGCACGCCCGGCCAGCTCGGCCAGGTGCTCGAGCTGGTCCACGCTGGCCAGGCCCGCAAGGTCAACCTGCCGCTGATCGGGGCTTACCAGGCAGCCAATGCGCTTGTCTCGGCCGGACTGGTCCTGGCGACCGGCGGCGAAGCGGCGCAGGTGTTCGATGCGCTGGCCCGCCTGCAACCCGTGCGCGGGCGGCTGGAACGCGCCGCGATCAGCCGGGCCGGGGCGCCGGTCTATGTCGACTATGCCCACACGCCCGATGCGCTTGAGGCGGCGATTGCTGCGCTGCGCCCGCATTGCTCCGGCCGCCTGATCGTGGTCTTCGGCGCGGGCGGCGACCGTGACCAGGGCAAGCGACCGGAGATGGGCCGGATCGCGGCCGAGCAGGCCGATCTCGGCATCGTTACCGATGACAACCCGCGCAGCGAGGACCCGGCCGCGATCCGCGCCGCGATCCTGGCGGGCGGGGTCGGCAAGCTTCAGGAAGTGGGCGATCGCCGCGCGGCGATTGCTGCAGGAATTGCTGCAGCGGGGCGCGATGACATCGTGCTGATCGCCGGCAAGGGCCATGAACAGGGACAGATTATCGGCGCCGGAGATTCCCTGCGCGTGCTGCCCTTCGATGATGTAACTGTAACCAGGGAGTGCGCCGCATGAATGCCGTTGCCCGGATCCTCGAGTGGCCGATCGAAGCCGAAGATGCCCACGGCCTGGCGCTGTGGACCGCGGCCGAAATTGCGGCGGCAACCGGCGGCACCGCCAGCGGCGATTTTGCCGTTTCGGGAGTCGAGATCGACAGCCGCGACGTGATCGAAGGCGACCTGTTCTTTGCCCTGAAGGGCGAAGCGATGGACGGCCACCGCTTTGTCGAAGCTGCCTTTGCCAAGGGTGCAGCGGCAGCCGTGGTCGATCGGCCGATCGACGGCCCGCATATCCTGGTCAAGGATACGTCAACTGCACTTGAGCTTCTTGCCAAAGCTGCACGCGAACGCACCATGGCGCGGGTGATCGGCGTGACCGGTTCGGTCGGCAAGACCGGGGTCAAGGAAGCGATCTTTGCTGCACTCGACCGGTCGAGCCGGGGCCGCGCGCATCGCTCGGTGAAGAGCTACAACAACCATGTCGGCGTGCCGCTCAGCCTTTCGCGCACCCCGGCGGCGACCAAGTTCGGCGTCTACGAAATGGGCATGAACCACGCCGGTGAAATCCGCGCGCTGACCGCGCAGGTCCGCCCGCACGTCGCGCTGATCACCACCATCGCCCCGGCGCATATCGAGAACCTCGGTTCGATCGAGGCGATCGCCGATGCCAAGGCCGAGATCTTCGAGGGGCTCGAGCCTGGCGGCACCGCGATCATTCCGGCCGATGTCGCCCAGTGCGGCCAGCTGCGCCGCACGGCCGAGCGGCTGGGGGTCAAGATCGTCTCGTTCGGGCGCAGCGATTTTGCCGATGTCCGCTTGCTCGATGCCGTGCCGGCTCCGGGCGGTGGCTCGCTGGTCACTGCCGACATGGGCGATCGGCGCCTGTGCTACACTGTCGCCACGCCGGGTGAGCACTGGGTGGTCAACAGCCTCGCCGTGATCGCCGCGGTGCGCGAACTGGGCGGAGACCTGGGTGCCGCCGGTCTGGCCCTGGCTGAGCTGGAAGGGCTGAAGGGGCGGGGCGCGCGCCACCGTTTGCCGGTCGAGGGCGGCATCGCGCTGCTGATCGATGAAAGCTACAACGCCAATCCGGCCTCGATGAAGGCCACGCTCGCCGATCTCGGCCACACCACTGCGGCGCGGCGCATCGCCGTGCTGGGCGCGATGAAGGAGCTGGGCGAACATGGTCCGGCCTTCCACGCCGAGCTGGCGGTTCCCCTGCGCGCGGCCGAAGTCGACCACGTGATCATGGTTGGCGACGAGATGCTCCCGCTGGCCGAGGAACTGGGGAAATCCGCCGCTATGGCGCTTGGCAAGCCCATGTCCTTCGCCCATTGCGGGTCTGTTGGGGAGGCACTGGCGGCGCTCGGCAAGCTCGGTTTGCGGGCCGACGATGCCATTCTCGTCAAGGGGTCGAACTCCGTCGGGCTGGGGGCTGTTGTCACCGCCCTGACGCAGCACAAGGATTAAGATCAGGATGCTTTACCTGATCGCGGAATATTTCGAGTTCTCGGGGCTGGCGAACCTCATTCGCTACCAGACCTTCCGCGCGGGTGCGGCCCTGATGACGGCACTGGTGATCGGACTGATCATCGGGCCGAAATTCATCAACATGCTGCGCGTTCGCCAGGGCAAGGGCCAGCCGATCCGCGAGGACGGGCCGCAGAGCCACCTCGCCA
>VFQM010001340.1_pt1 | contig 21898 bp, 33 predicted proteins | sample 3512391 | NCBI WGS metagenome assembly VFQM01 (sample SAMN10412369, study PRJNA504923) | tailings metagenome | isolation source: Replicate 1 from Balatoc abandoned mine | place: Philippines | reverse complement strand
ATTAAAAGGGATGCCTCCCAAGCTATTAAGTTTGGGAGTTTTGCGTTTAACATAATAAAATATTTTTAAAAAGTTTAGAAAATATTTGCATAGTTTTAGTTTTAGTTTTAGTTTTAGTTTAGCTCTTGTTAAACAAATAAAATTAATTAATCATGAAAAAATTATTATTAGTAGCAGCTATTGGAGTTGCTGGTTTAGTGAGTGCTAAAGAGACTAATTTCAACCAATTTAAGACAGATGTTAGTATGATAGGAGGTTGGTGCGAAATCAAAATTTATAGAATTAATAGTGATGGAAGCAAAACATTGGTAGATTATTCTTATACTTATGAAGAATCACAATCTGCTTGTAATGCAAAAGCATCATTAATGTTGTTTGAGGCTCAAAAATAGAAATGTAACAAGTTGATTTAATTTTAAATCAACTTGTTTTTTTAAATTATTACTTATGAGAATAATAAAATTAGTGATTTTTTTAATTTGTGTTTTTTCAAATTACTTAACAGCTCAAAATTTTAACGCAAAATATAATTTTTATGTTAAAAATGATTATACAAATACTGAGTTGGTTTTTCCAGCAGAATTTTTTTATAACACACAAGATAAAGTAAAACTCTATAAAGTAAAATTAGGAATAGAAAATAAAGGGATGGAATCCGATAATGTTTTTGTTTCTAATAAAAAATCAGAAAATATAATTTACAGTGATTACACAGGCAAAGTATATTTGTTTGAATACATCCCTTCTTCTAAAGAAGAAAATTATTTTTTCTTTGATGATTACGAAATGAAGTGGAAACTTACAAAGGAAACAAAGTTAAAATATAATGTAAGACTCAGAAAAGCGAGTACAGTTTTTAGAGGTAGAGAGTATATATGTTGGTTTGCAGAAAGTGTGAAAATTACTGAAGCGCCATGGAAGTTTAAAAATTTGCCAGGATTAGCTTATGAAATTTATGATACCCAAAATAAGTTTAGATGGGAATTGGTATCTTATACTGAGAATAGTAATCTAATTGAAAATCCATTTAAGGATTTCAAATATTCTCCTATTTCATATAAAGAGTATCCTAATCTTAGATATGGCTTATCTCCAGAATTGAAAAAAAAGTTAAGTCAAAACCCTAATAATAGAATGTTAGAGCAAGAAAGGGATGGATTAGAAATTATTTTTGAATGGGAATGAGAAAATTTTTATTTTTTTTTCTTACTGTAGTTTTTTTTCAAGTAAGTTTCGGACAAAATATTGAGTTTATATATGAATTAGTATATAGACCAAATGTTGATGATGAAAAAACTAACAAAGAATATTTTTCATTACTATATGATACAGATCAACAACAATCTTATTTTAAAAATATTACCGGTTTAGAAGAGAATTGGGCATCCAAAAATGAAATAGGATTCAATACGCAGGTGTTTAAAAATTTTAAAGAGAATAAGTTTTATTTATTAGACAAAGTTCTAAGCAAATTTTATAAAAATGATTTTAAAAAAATTAATAATTGGTTGCTTACAAACGATTCTAAATATATTTTGAATCATAAAACTTATCAAGCAAAAATAGCTTTAGGAGGTAGAAATTGGGTAGCCTGGTATTCTGCAGAAATTCCATTTGCAGATGGACCTTACAAATTCAATGGACTTCCTGGTTTAATTTTTGAAATAACAGATACAGAAAACAATTATTCTTTTAAATTAGTTCAAATTTTAAAATCTAATAAAAACATAATTCTTCCAAATTATACCTCTTTAAATGATGATGATTTAAAAAAATTAAAAAAGAAGACTTTAGAAAATCCATCATCTAATTTAATGCTTGCTATCAATCAAATGAAAGGAAATAATATGGGATTTTCTGTTACTTTTGATAATAAAAATATAGACGAAAAAGAAATGGCAGAGCAACTTGACAAGGAAATTAAGGAATTTAATAAAACTTTTAATAATCCTATTGAAATTGGAGACGTTTGGTTAAAATAGTTCTTATCAGATTAAGAAAGTTTCATTTAATTTTATAATTTTATTCAAAATTTTAACGAATGAAAAACCTACTGTTTCTTCTTCTATCCATATTCACTTTCGCACAAACGCCAAAAGTTTCTTCTGGAAAAATCATAGAATACAAAAATTTTAATTCCGAAATCATCGGAAAAAGAACCGTGAGAATTTGGCTTCCCGAAAATTATAATCCAAAGGTAAAACACCAAGTTCTTTATGCCAATGACGGACAAATGCTTTGGGATGAAACCATCACTTGGAATAAACAAGAATGGAAACTAGACGAAAATTTAGGAAAACTCATTCGTGAAAATAAAATAAAACCTACGATTGTAGTTGCCATAGACAATGCAGATAAAAACCGTCATAGCGAATATTTTCCGCAGAAACCTTTTGAAAGTTTGTCTCAAAAAAAGCAAGATTCTCTATACCATCTTTTCAGAAATAAAGATCAATCGCTTTTTGGTGGTAAAATCTATTCAGATGAATATTTGAAATTTTTAGTAAAAGAACTCAAACCTTTTGTAGATAAAAATTATAGCACTTATACAGATGCACCACACACTTTTATTCTGGGAAGTTCTATGGGCGGATTGATTTCTATGTATGCTATTTGTGAATATCCTGAAATTTTTGGCGGTGCAATTTGTATGTCTACACATTGGCCAGGAATTTTTGCGTCAGAAAACAATCCTATCCCTCTTGCTTTTCAAAATTATTTAAAAACCAATTTGCCCAATCCAAAAACGCATAAAATCTATTTTGATTTCGGTACAGAAACGCTTGATAAATTGTATGAGCCTTATCAAATGAAAGTAGATGAGATCATGAAAGCTAAAAATTTTGGGAAGAAAAACTGGCAAACTTTAAAATTTGAAGGTGAAGACCACAGCGAAAAATCTTGGGCAAAAAGACTTTCTATTCCATTAACTTTTATGTTGAAATGATAATATTTATTGATATTAAAAAATATATAAATATAGTTTACTTAGTTAGTTGTTGATTTTAGTTCAAAAGAAAAGAAATATAGATAGATTGAAATTTACCATCATTTTTTTTATAAGATTATTTAGAGTAAGTATAAATTATTGCAAATATTAAAAAACTAACAGAAAAATTCTAATTTTACAAAAAAACAAAAATAATCATGATGAAAAAACTTTTTCTATTTCTTTTGTTTTCAATTTTGGGAAATGCACAAACCCATCGTTTTATTTATGAGTTTAAATTTAAAGAAGATTCTACAACTCAAAATTTCAGAAAAGAAAATATGGTTCTAGATGTAAACCCAACTGATGTTAAGTTTTACTCTTATGGTTACGTGGAAAATGACTCAATTAATAAAGTGAGAAACTTTAAAAATGTAATGTGGGATGATGCTTTGCCGGCAATTACAAGAAAAAATCAATCCAATACCAATACATCTTTTTTATTGATGAACGATTTTTTTACCTACCAAACAGAAGATAATATAAATTGGGTGTTAACGAGTGAAACCAAAAAATCTGCTCAATACATTTTGCAAAAAGCCACTACACGTTTTGGAGGAAGAGCTTGGGTAGCTTGGTTCAATAAAGATATAGAAATACAAGAAGGGCCTTATAAATTCAGAGGTTTACCAGGTTTGATATTTGAGATTGCAGATACTAAAGATAATTTTAGTTTTGTATTAATTAAAAGCCATCATCTACATAAAACGTATGATACAACAGAATTTTTAGAAAGTTTTGCTGGGATGAAACCCATTGCAATTACCGAAAAAATTCTTCAGAAAAAACAAATTGAAATGTTTAACGATCCTTTGAGAGATTTTAAAGAACATTATAAAAATAGCAACGGAAGTGGTAAATTTTTAGTAATGGGAGTTGAAGTAAAAAGTGCAGACCAATTTAGAGAACTTACCCAAATGACTCAGGAAAGATTGCGCAAGACGAATAATCCTTTAGAATTAGATAAGGCACCCATTTATCCTAAAAAATAAGCAGCGTAAGACCTTTTTCTTTTCTTTTTATGGATGAAATGATATTATATTTTACTGCAATTTCAATACTAAGTTTTTTGCTTTTCGGTTTAGATAAACAAAAAGCAAAACAAAATAAACGCAGGATTTCGGAGTTTACGCTTTTATTAGTTTACTTTTTACGCGGAAGTCTACGCTCGTCTTTAGCCATGTTCATTTTTTCTCCCACATAAAATTTCTAAAACTTCTTTTAAAATAAAATTTGGACTAATATTCTTAGTCCAAATTCTTATCATTTTCTATTATTTAAAATCTAATTACTGAATCAATTCATACGTTTGTTGAGCGATTTCCAATTCTTCATTGGTAGGAATAATCAGAATTTTCACCTTACTTTCTGGAGCTTGAATTTCTGCAGGAACTTTGGTGTGATTAAATTTCACATTCGCTTCTTCGTCTAGTTTTATACCAAGCGCTTCTAAATTTTTACAAGACCAACTTCTTACCACCGCATCATTTTCTCCTAAACCAGCTGTGAAAATAATGGTGTCAATTCCATTCAACGCTGCAAAATAAGACCCGATGTATTTTTTAATTCTGTAAGTATATAATTCTAAAGTCAGTTTTGCATCAGCATCGCCTTGTTCACATTTTTCGTTGATGTCTCTTGCATCGCTACTTCCACCTAAACCAAGCATTCCACTTTCTTTATTCAATATGTTTTTCACCTCTTGTAAAGAAAAGCCTAATTCTTCTACCATGTAAAAAATCACAGAAGGATCTATATCGCCACTTCTGGTTCCCATCACCAATCCACAAAGTGGCCCGAAACCTAAAGTCGTATCTATACTTTCTCCGTTTTCATTTACTGCAGCCATACTTGCGCCGTTTCCTAAGTGAATGGTAATGGCTTTCAAGTGGTCATTTTTTAGAATTTTTTTGGCTTCATTGTATACAAATTTGTGGCTTGTTCCATGGAAACCATAAACTCTAATGCTATTATCTGTATAGAATTTTTTAGGAATAGCATATCGGTAAGCGTGTTCTGGAAGTGTAGCGAAAAACGCTGTATCAAAAACTGCTACCTGAACAGCATTCGGAAAGAATTTTTCAGAAGCTTCTATCCCGATTAAGTTTGCCGGATTATGAAGAGGAGCCAATGGAATCAAAGTTTTTATCGCTTCTTTCACTTCTGGAGTAATGATTTGCGTTTTTGTGAATTTTTCACCACCGTGAACTACTCTGTGACCAATCGCTTTGATGCTTTCTGGATTTTCGATAACTCCAAAATCTGGATGAGTTAATAAACCCGTAATCGCTTCGAAAGCGGTAGCATGTTCTGGTAGATTTTCTTCTAAAATATATTCGCCGAAGCCTTCATCTTTTGCATATTGATGCTTTATTCTACCCCCTTCAATTCCGATACGTTCTGCTAAACCTTTAGCCAAAACTTGTTGAGAAAGAATATTGATGATTTGATATTTCAGAGATGAGCTTCCTGCATTAATAACTAATATGTTCATGTAATAATTTTTTAAAATTTTTAATTTGGGCAGCTTTTCCGCCTTCCGTTCCCGCTTTTTTATTTTTGCCAAAGCTTTTCCATTCAAAAAATAAAAAGAGCTCCACTCAAGTCGGGCTGCAAAGACGAGCTGTCTAAATATGAGGTTTAATTGTTAGTAGATTGTATCGCTGTAATAATTACGGTGTTGTAAATATCTTCAATGGTAGCACCACGACTTAAATCGTTAATCGGTTTGTTTAAACCTTGTAACATTGGGCCAACTGCTAATGCACCAGTTTCTCTTTGAACTGCTTTGTAAGTGTTGTTTCCAGTATTCAAGTCTGGGAAAATAAGAACATTGGCTTGTCCTGCAACTGGAGAGTTTGGCAATTTGCTTTTACCAACGATTGGATCTACTGCAGCGTCATATTGAATAGGTCCTTCTACTAAAATATCAGGACGTAGAGATTTTACAATTTCTGTAGCTTTTCTCACTTTTTCTACTTCTTCACCGCTTCCAGATGTTCCAGAAGAATAAGAAAGCATTGCTACTTTAGGCGTTTCTATACCAAATGTTTTGGCAGAATCTGCAGAAGAAATAGCGATTTCCGCTAATTGTTCTGGATTAGGATTTGGAACAATGGCACAATCTCCGTAAACCAAAACTCTGTCATCTAACAGCATGAAAAATACTGAAGAAACGGTTTTGAAACCAGGTTTTGTTTTTACGAATTGTAAAGCTGGTTTTATGGTGTGAGCTGTAGTATTTACAGCACCAGAAACCATTCCGTCTGCATGACCTTTTTGTACCATCATGGTTCCAAAGTAAGAAGCATCTAGCATTAAATCTTGCGCTGATGTCAATTCTAGACCTTTTGATTTTCTTAATTCATATAAAGTATTGGCGTAATCTTCGTAGAATTCACTGTTGTGAGGGTCTACGATAGAAATTCTACTTTCGTCCCAGTTTAATCCGAGTTGCGCTACTCTAGATTTTACTTTTTCAGGGTCGCCTAAAATGGTAATTTTTGCCACTTTGTCTTCTGCAATTTGAGATGCAGCGGTTAGAATTCTATCGTCATTGCCCTCTGGTAAAACAATGTGCTTTTGAATTTTTTTAGCATTGCTCAAGAGATTGTATTGGAACATTCTCGGGGTGAGACTTTCTGTTTTTACAGAGTTTATTTTGGCATTGAGTTCTTCTACGTCTACAGAACTTTCAAACAAGTCAATACTTAATTTTATTTTTGATTTATTTTCTGCGTAAATTTTCGGTTTAATTCTAGAAATTACAGATGCTGCTTCAAAGGTTCCGAGACTAGTAGTGATAATCGGAATAGGTTTTTGATTGTCGAGCATTAATTTGATAATAGATCTTTCTGGCGTGAAGCCACCTGTTAAAACAATACCTGAAATATTAGGATATTTCGGTGAAATATTTGCCAAAGAAGTTCCTACAATGAGGTCGCTTCTGTCTCCTGGCATAATACAAAGGCTGTCTGGTGTAATTCTAGGCAGGAAATTCGCCAACTGCATCGCTCCAATAACTGTAGTTTTCGCAATGTTGTCTAGTTTTTCTTTCCCGAATAAAACATGACCCTTAATATGATTGATGATTTCGTGGATAGATGGTTTTCCTAATTCTGGATTGTTTGGAATAACGGCTACGAAAATCCCTTTTTTAATTTCTTTGTTGATGAGTTTTTGAACTTCGCTTTGTTCTTTTTCGCAACGATTAACAATTACTCCTATTATATTAACGTCTTTTTCTAAGAATGAATTGACTTCTGCAATCACATTATTTACCAATTCAGGAACGGTTTCGAAACTGTCTTTTACCACTAATAAAACTGGGATTCCTAAATTTTTGGCAATAGAACCATTGAAATCTATTTCAAAAACAGAACCTTCTTCTGTAAAATCACTTCCTTCTACCAATACAAAATCAAATTCATTTTCTAAATTTTTATATTTCTCGATGATGGTATCATAAACCTCATTGATTTTTCCTTGATTTTGATGTTCGGTAAATTCACTTCTAGAATATGAGTAAGCATCCTCATAATTCATGTTAACATTAAAGTGAGATAAAATAGTATCTATATGATTGTCTACTACATTTTTATTTTCGATAAGAGGCTTAAAAAACGCCACATTAGGAGTGGTGCGTTTCAGCATTTGCATTAATCCGAGACTTACAATAGATTTTCCGCTTTGTGCAGAAGAGGTGATTACGTATACTGAATGATTCATTTTTAGAAAGGATTAAATTTATTTTGCAAAAATACGGCTTTCAAAACTGTTATGAAAGTAAATTAAGTGTCGAAAAACATGCGATTTGACAGCTGTTTTAAATTTATAGCAAAAATATAAGCATTAAAAGGACTTCCGTTTCCTAATTACAAACATCATATTTTAATTAATCTTTATGATAGAATAAATATCAGTTTATGGTTTCACGAGTGACTGAACATGAATGGGTTAAAATAGAAAATAATTTTAACTTACTGTTTGTCAGTTCAGAAAATATTCTTACATTTGCACACTCATTTTAGGGAAGAAGTATGCCTATTTCAGACGTAGATATTACTAAATTCTTCTAGAATAGGGAGTTATAATAAACAATTTAAGTATAATATATTAATAATGTCAGGTATTATTGGTAAAAAAATCGGGATGACATCTTTGTTTAACGAAGAAGGGAAAAACATTCCTTGTACAGTTATTCAAGCTGGTCCATGCGCGGTTTTACAGGTCAGAACCGAAGAAGTTGACGGTTACAAAGCGGTGCAACTAGGTTTCGATGACAAGAGTGAGAAGAACGTATCTAAAGCGTTAGCTGGTCATTTCAAAAAGGCTGGTTCTACGCCAAAGGCGAAAATCGTGGAATTCAGAAATGAATTCGAACACGAAGTGAAAGTAGGAGATCAAATAATCGTAGACATGTTCAACGAAGGTGAATATGTAGACGTAACAGGTACTTCTAAAGGTAAAGGTTTCCAAGGGGTTGTTAAAAGACATAACTTTGGTGGTGTAATGCAAGCTACCCACGGTCAGCACAACAGATTAAGAGCTCCAGGTTCAATTGGTGCAGGTTCTGACCCTTCTAGAGTTTTCAAAGGACTTAGAATGGCTGGTAGAATGGGAGGAAAACAGGTGACTGTTCAAAACCTTCAAGTGTTAAAAGTAGATACAGAACAAAATCTTTTAGTAGTAAAAGGTGCTGTTCCGGGAGCTAAAAATTCTTATGTAATTATCAAGAAATGGAACTAGTAGTATTAAATACATCAGGAAAAGAAACCGGAAGAAAAGTGCAACTAGACGAAGCTATCTTCGGAATTGAGCCAAATCAGCACGCGGTTTACTTAGAAGTGAAACAATACCTTGCTGCTCAAAGACAAGGAACTCATAAGTCTAAAGAAAGAAGCGAAATTACTGCTTCTACTAGAAAACTTAAAAAACAAAAAGGATCTGGTTCGGCTAGATATGGTGATATTAAATCTCCAACTTTCAAAGGTGGGGGTAGGGTATTCGGTCCTAAGCCAAGAGATTACAGATTCAAATTAAATAAAGCATTAAAAAGATTAGCTAAGAAATCTGTTCTTTCTCAAAAAATGAGAGAAAACTCTATTAAAGTATTAGAAGAAGTAACATTTGCTGCTCCTAAAACTAAAGATTTCATCAATGTATTTAATGCATTAGGTTTGGAAGGCAAAAAAGCATTATTCGTGCTTGCTGAAACAAACAAGAACGTATATTTATCTTCAAGAAACTTACCGAAAGTAAAAGTTTTAACTTATAATGAGATTTCTTCTTATGACTTAGTTAATGCTGGTGAAGTAGTATTCTTCGAAGGTGCTGTAGAAAAATTTCAAGAAAATTTAAGAAAATAAGTCATGTCAGTTATCATTAAACCAATCATTTCAGAAAAAGCAAACAGCCAGTCAGAATTGAGCGGAGTTTATACGTTTTTAGTAGATACTAAAGCTAATAAAATCCAAATCAAACAAGCTGTAGAAGCTGCTTATAGTGTAAAGGTAGAAGACGTAAGAACAATGATTTATGCTCCTAAAGTTTCTTCGAAATACACTAAAAAAGGACTTCAAGTTGGTAAAACCAATAAATTGAAGAAAGCTTTGGTTCAACTTGTAGAAGGTGAAACCATTGATATTTTTGCAACAAATTAATAATTTTATATAATTAATAGTAATGTCTGTTAGAAAATTAAAACCTATCACCCCAGGACAGAGATTCAGAATTGTAAACAATTTTGAAGAAATTACTACCAACAAACCTGAGAAGTCTCTAACTGTAGGACTTTCTAAAAAAGGAGGTAGAAATAACACTGGTAAAATGACCATGCGTTATACCGGAGGTGGACACAAGAAAAAGTACAGAATCATCGATTTCAAAAGAAATAAGTTTGATGTAGCTGCTACTGTTTTATCTGTGGAGTATGATCCAAACAGAACTGCGTTTATCGCTTTAGTAGAATACACTGATGGAGAAAAGAGATACATCGTTGCTCCAAACGGTATTAAAGTAGGTCAAACTGTAGTTTCTGGAGATAATGTAGAACCTGAAGTAGGAAATGCAATGAAATTGAAAAACATACCATTAGGTACTGTGATCTCTTGCATCGAACTAAGACCAGGACAAGGTGCAATCCTTGCTAGAAGTGCAGGTTCTTCTGCGCAATTAACTTCTAGAGATGGTAAATATGCAATCATTAAATTGCCTTCAGGAGAATCTAGAATGATTTTAGTAGAATGTATGGCTATGATTGGTTCTGTATCTAACTCAGATCACCAACTTACCGTTTCTGGTAAAGCAGGTAGAAGCAGATGGTTAGGTAAGAGACCAAGAACAAGAGCTGTAGCTATGAACCCTGTAGATCACCCAATGGGAGGTGGTGAAGGTAGATCTTCTGGTGGTCACCCAAGATCTAGAAACGGTAAACCAGCTAAAGGTTACAAGACTAGAAAGAAAAACAAAGTGTCTAACCGTTACATCGTATCTAAAAGAAAATAATTATGGCAAGATCACTTAAGAAAGGACCTTTCATCGCACATCATTTAGAAAAGAAGGTTCAGGCAAACATAGAACAAAATAAGAAGACAGTTATCAAAACATGGTCTAGAGCATCAATGATTTCTCCAGACATGGTAGGTCAAACTATCGCAGTACACAACGGGAAATCTTTTATCCCAGTTTATGTAACTGAAAACATGGTAGGACATAAGTTAGGTGAATTTTCTCCAACGAGATCTTTCAGAGGACACTCTGGTAACAAAAATAAAGGTAGCAGATAATCATGGGATCAAGAAAACAAGATAGCGCAATCGCAAGAAAAGAAGCTAACAAAGACGTTGTAAAAGCTTCATTAAACAATTGTCCGTCTTCTCCAAGAAAAATGAGACTCGTTGCTGATATCATCCGTGGAGAAAACGTAGATAAAGCCCTATATATCCTTAAATATTCTAAAAAAGATGCTTCTAACAAGTTAGAAAAACTTTTACTTTCGGCTATTGCTAACTGGCAAACTAAAAACGAAGGTGCTGACATAGAAGCTGCTAATCTTTTTGTAAAAGAAATTTATGTGGATAGTGCAAGACAACTTAAGAGATTAAGACCTGCACCACAAGGTAGAGGTTACAGAATTAGAAAAAGATCTAATCACGTAACATTAGTATTAGGTAACAAACAAGATAATCAATAATCAAAGGTATGGGACAGAAGACAAATCCAATTGGTAATAGATTAGGAATCATCAGAGGATGGGATTCTAACTGGTTTGGTGGAAACGATTATGGAGACAGAATCGCAGAAGACTACAAAATCAGAAGATACCTTGAAGCTAGATTATCTAAAGGTGGTATCTCTAGAATCTACATCGAGAGAACCCTAAAATTAGTAACAGTAACAATCACTACTGCAAGACCAGGTCTTATCATCGGTAAAGGTGGTCAAGAAGTTGATAAACTAAAAGAAGAATTGAAAAAGATTACTGATAAAGACATCCAAATCAATATCTTCGAAATCAAAAGACCAGAACTAGACGCAATTCTAGTTGCAGAAAGTATTGCAAAACAGATTGAAAACAGAATCTCTTACAGAAGAGCTGTTAAAATGGCTATGACCAGCACTATGAGAATGGGTGCAGAAGGTATCAAAGTTCAAATCTCTGGTAGATTAAACGGAGCTGAAATGGCAAGAAGTGAGTCTTTCAAAGAAGGAAGAATCCCATTGTCTACTTTCAGAGCAGATATCGATTATCACATTGGTGAAGCACTTACTCAGTACGGTAAGCTAGGAGTGAAAGTTTGGATCATGAAAGGTGAAGTGTACGGCAAGAGAGAATTATCTCCACTTGTTGGTCAACAGAAAAAAGCACCAGCTGGTAAAAAAAGAGACAGAAAATAATTAAAATTTTAGATTGAAATTTTAAGTTTTAAATTACCGTTACTTTTTTAAAATCTAAAATCTAAAATCTGAAATCTAAAATCTAAATTAGAAAACATGTTACAACCAAAAAGAACGAAATTCCGTCGTGTTCATAAAATGAAAATGAAGGGAAATGCGCAAAGAGGATCTCAATTAGCGTATGGAACTTTCGGAATTAAAGCTATAGACGGTGCTTGGATCACTGCAAGACAAATTGAAGCTGCGCGTATCGCTGCTACAAGATATATGAAAAGAGAAGGTCAACTATGGATTAAAATATTCCCAGATAAGCCTATTACTAAAAAACCAGCCGAAGTAAGGATGGGTAAAGGTAAAGGTGCTGTAGAATATTGGGTAGCTGTAGTAAAACCTGGTAAAATTATGTTTGAAGTAGGTGGAGTTCCTTATGAAATAGCTAAAGAGGCGTTAAGACTTGCAGCTCAGAAACTTCCAATAGTTACCAAATTTGTAGTAGCTAACGATTTTGTTCAACCTCAATAATCTTTGAAAAATGAAAAAAGCTGACATCAAAAATCTAAGCGCAGGAGATATTAAAAATCAATTAGCTGCTCTTAAAGCTGATTACACTAAAATGAAATTAGCGCACAGAATTAGCCCGATTGAAAATCCTATTCAAATCAGAGATTTAAGAAGAACAATCGCAAGACTTGAAACTGAGTTAACTAACAAACAATAATTTCATTTTATCATGGAAAGAAATTTAAGAAAAGAAAGAATCGGAATCGTTTCTAGCAATAAAATGGAAAAAACCATTGTAGTTAGTGAAACGATGAGAATGAAACATCCAATGTATGGTAAATTCGTATTAAAAACGAAAAAATATACCGCTCACGATGAAAACAACGAGTGCAACGAAGGAGACAAAGTTTTAATTACAGAAACTAGACCTTTGAGCAAAAATAAAAGATGGAGATTAGTAAGTATAATTGAAAGAGCTAAGTAATGTTACAAACCGAATCAAGATTAAAAGTTGCTGATAATACTGGTGCAAAAGAAGTACTAGTAATCAGAGTTCTAGGTGGAACTAGAAGAAGATATGCTTCTGTAGGTGATAAAATCGTAGTTACTATCAAAGATTCTACTCCATCAGGAAATGCAAAAAAAGGACAAGTATCTAAAGCAGTTATCGTAAGAACTAAAAAAGCAGTTAGAAGAAAAGATGGTTCATACATCAAATTTGATGACAACGCTTGCGTTCTTCTAAATGCTGCTGGAGAAATGAGAGGAACTCGTGTTTTCGGACCAGTTGCTCGTGAATTGAGAGACAAAGAATATATGAAAATCATTTCATTAGCTCCTGAAGTATTATAATTTTAAAAATTTTAGAAAAAATGGCAAAAGTTAAAATAAAAAGAGGAGATAACGTAATCGTTACTACTGGTAAAAACAAAGGTAGTAAAGGTGAAGTTCTAGAAGTGATTAAGAAAGAAAACGCTGATGCTAGAGTTATCGTAGCAGGTGTAAACGTTGTTAAAAAACACGTAAAACCATCTGCATCTAATCCTCAAGGCGGAATCGTAGAAAAAGAAGCATCTATTAATATTTCTAATGTATCTCTTGTAGATGCAAACGGAAAAGCTACAAAAGTAGCTTACAAAGTAGAAGGTGATAAAAAAGTAAGAATTGCTAAAACAACAGGTAAAGAAATCTAATTATGGAATACGTAGCAAGACCAAAAAAATTATACACAGAAAAAATTGTTCCAGCAATGATGGAAGAATTTGGGTACAAATCTATTATGCAAGTACCTAAGTTAGAAAAAATTGTTGTGTCTCAAGGTTTAGGTGCTGCAACTGCAGACAAAAAAATCGTAGACTATGCAGTAGAAGAACTTACAGCTATCACTGGTCAAAAAGCAGTAGGAACTTTATCTAAAAAAGACGAGGCAGCTTTCAAATTAAGAAAAGGGATGCCAGTTGGCGCAAGAGTAACGCTTAGAGCAGAAAAAATGTACGAATTTTTAGATAGACTTACTTCATCTGCTTTACCAAGAATTAGAGATTTTAACGGTATCAAAGCCGATGGTTTCGATGGTAGAGGTAATTACAACTTAGGGATTACTGAGCAAATTATCTTCCCAGAAATCGTGATCGACAAAGTGAAAAAAATCCAAGGGATGGACATCACTTTCGTTACTACTGCTAAAACTGACAAAGAAGCAAAAGCATTATTAACTCATTTCGGTTTACCGTTTAAAAAGAACTAAGAAATGGCAAAAGAATCAATGAAAGCGCGTGAGCGCAAAAGAGAAGCACTAGTTGCTAAATATGCTGCTAAAAGAGCTGCCCTAAAAGAAGCAGGTGATTATGAAGCACTTCAGAAATTACCTAAAAACGCTTCTCCTGTAAGATTACACAACAGATGTAAATTAACAGGAAGACCAAGAGGTTACATGAGAACTTTCGGTATTTCGAGAGTTACTTTCAGAGAAATGGCTAACAATGGTCTTATCCCGGGAGTTAAAAAAGCAAGTTGGTAACAATTAGTTTTTAATCAAGATATTTAAGTTGCTTATGGCTTTTAGCCTCAAAATTAAAAGCCATCTGCAATACTGAATATCATTCACCAATAATAATTTAAAATAAAAAAATGGTAACAGATCCAATTTCAGATTTCCTAACTAGAGTAAGGAACGCACAAAGCGCAGGCCACAAAGTGGTGGAAATTCCTGCATCAAAAATCAAAAAGGAGATTACGAAAATCTTATTTGATCAAGGTTACATCTTAAACTACAAGTTTGAAGATAACGCTGTTCAAGGGACTATCAAAATCGCTTTGAAATATGATAAGCAAACTAACAAACCGGCTATTAAGTCTATCCAAAGAGCTTCTAGACCAGGTTTGAGAAAATACGCTGGTACAGAAGAATTACCAAGAGTATTAAACGGTTTAGGTGTAGCTATCATCTCTACTTCTAAGGGAGTAATGACTGATAAGAAAGCCAGAGAAGAAAAAGTAGGTGGCGAAGTAATCTGCTATGTTTATTAATTGTAAAAATTAGGAAGAAATGTCAAGAATTGGTAAATCAATTATAGAAATTCCTGCAGGTGTTACAGTTACTGTAAACGATAATGTAGTAACTGTGAAAGGTCCTAAAGGAGAACTTTCTCAAGAAATTACAGGCGGAATTACTCTTGAGCAAGAAGATGGTAAAATCACTGTAAACAGACCATCTGAAGCTAAAAATCATAAAGCATTACACGGTCTTTATAGAGCGTTAATCAATAATATGGTGGTGGGAACCTCTGAAGGTTTCACCAAAAAATTAGAATTAGTAGGGGTAGGTTATAGAGCATCTCACTCTGGTCAAAAACTAGAATTAGCTCTAGGTTTCTCTCACGGTATCGTATTAGAACTTCCAAGTGAAATTACAATTGATACTTTAACAGAAAAAGGTAAAAACCCAATCATCACTTTGTCATCTTATGACAAACAATTATTGGGAATGGTGGCTGCTAAAATTCGCTCATTCAGAAAGCCAGAACCATACAAAGGTAAAGGTGTGAAATTCGTTGGTGAAATAATTAGACGTAAAGCTGGTAAATCTGCTTAAAAATTAAGACAATGGCATTAACAAAAGTACAAAAAAGAGATAGAATTAAAAGAAGAGTAAGAGGCAAAATCTCTGGAACTTCTTCAGCGCCAAGACTTTCTGTTTACAAGAGTAACAAAGAAATCTACGCTCAATTAATTGACGATAAAGAAGGTAAAACTTTAGTAGCTGCTTCTTCTAGAGAGAAAGGAGTAGATGCTAATGGAACTAAAACTGAAGTTGCAACTGCAGTAGGTAAGAAAATTGCTGAAAAAGCTTTAGCTGCTGGATTTGAAAAAGTAGTTTTTGATAGAAACGGTTTCGTATATCACGGTAGAGTAAAAGCTCTTGCAGACGGTGCTAGAGAAGGTGGTTTGAAATTTTAAAAATTAAAAAATTATGTTAGGATTAGATAATATAGAAAGAGTAAAACCAGGTGGTCTAGAACTTAAAGATCGTCTAGTTGCCGTAAACAGAGTAACTAAAGTAACCAAAGGAGGTAGAGCTTTCGGATTTTCTGCAATCGTAGTAGTAGGTAATGAAGACGGTGTAATCGGTTTCGGTTTAGGTAAATCTAAAGAAGTTGCTTCTGCTATTGCAAAAGCAGTAGAAGATGCTAAGAAAAATTTAGTGAAAGTTCCTGTAATGAATCATACAATCCCTCACCAAACTTCTGCTAGATACGGTGGTGCTGATATCTTCTTAAGACCAGCTTCTCACGGTACAGGATTAATCGCAGGTGGTGCGGTAAGAGCGGTACTAGAATCTGCAGGAGTACATGATGTACTTTCAAAATCTAAAGGTTCTTCTAACCCTCACAATGTGGTAAAGGCAACTTTCAAAGCATTGTTAGATATCAGAAGACCAGAAGAAATTGCAAGAATGAGAGGAATTTCTTTAACTAAAGTGTTTAACGGTTAATTTTTTATATCATGGCAACAATTAAAATCAAACAAGTAAGAAGTGCTATCAAAAGACCTAAAGTACAAAAAGATACTTTAGTAGCTCTTGGTCTTAAAAAATTAAACCAAGTTGTAGAACACGAAGCTACTCCATCTATCTTAGGTATGGTAGCTGCAGTGAGACATTTAGTAGAAGTACAGGAAAACTAATTAAATTTTAACAAAATGAATTTAAATAATATTCAACCATCATCTGGAGCTACTCATAATTCAAAAAGAGTAGGTAGAGGACAAGGTAGTGGCAAAGGTGGTACATCTACAAAAGGTCACAAAGGTCAAAAATCAAGAGCTGGTTACTCACAGAAAATAGGTTTTGAAGGTGGTCAGATGCCTTTACAAAGAAGATTACCAAAATTCGGATTTAATAACATTAACAGAAAAGAATACAGAGCTATTAATCTAGATACTATTCAAGCATTAGTAGACGCTAAAAATCTTTCTGAAGTTACTAAAGAAGTATTGGTAGAAAATGGTTTATCTTCTAAAAATGAATTAGTGAAAATTATGGGTAGAGGAGAACTTAAATCTTCTGTTTCTATTTCTGCTAACAAATTCACTAAATCTGCTGAAGAGGCAATCTCTAAAGCAGGAGGTAAAGCGATCACTCTTTAATAAAAACAAATGAAAGGTTTTATTCAAACACTTAAAAACATCTGGAGTTTACAAGAATTGAGGGACAAGATTATTGTCACTCTTTCTTTGATTCTAGTATATAGATTTGCTTCTTATATTTCTCTACCAGCTATTAACATGGCAGAAGTAGGAAATTTATTAGATCATTTTCAAAAACAAGGTGGCGGTAAACAAGCTGCAGGTCTATTAGGTCTATTATCATCATTTACTGGAGGAGCTTTCAGTCATGCTTCAATCATGGCTTTAGGAATCATGCCGTACATTTCTGCATCTATTATTGTGCAGCTTATGGGAATGGCAATTCCTTATTTACAGAAACTTCAGAAAGATGGTGAAAGTGGTAGAAAAACCTTAAATCAAATTACAAGATGGTTAACAATAGGTGTTTGTCTCGTACAAGCACCATTTTACCTAGGTACTATTACACAAGTTTTTTTACCTTACGAACAATTTAGATCTGCGTATTATATTGATCCGCAATCTATTGCATTTTATGTTCCAAGTGTAGTGATATTAGTTGCAGGTTCTATCTTTGCAATGTGGTTAGGAGAAAAAATTACAGATAAAGGCATTGGTAACGGGATTTCTATCTTAATCATGGTAGGGATTCTAGCTGGTTTACCAACTGCATTTTTACAAGAATTTACTACTCAAACAGGAAACGGAGGTTTAGGAAGCATCATGATCCTCATCGAAGTTTTATTCTGGTTGGTGGTAATCTTATTAGCAATTGTACTTTCAGTTGCTGTAAGAAAAATTCCTATTCAGTATGTAAGTAGAGCTCACGCAACAGGTGGTTCAAACAGAAATTTATTACAAGGAGCAAGACAATGGATTCCTCTAAAAGTAAATGCATCTGGAGTAATGCCACTAATTTTCGCACAAGCATTAATGTTTGTTCCAGGTTTGTTAACTAAATTCGATGATACCAATACTTTCTTAGCAGGATTCAAAAATCCATTCAGCTGGCAGTATAATGTATTATTAGTAATTTTAATTATCATCTTCTCTTATTTCTACACAGCAATCACTATTCCAGTGAATCAAATGGCAGATGATTTAAAGAGAAATGGAGGTTTAATACCGAAAGTAAGACCAGGACAAGAGACTGCAAATTACTTAGATGATATTTTATCTAAAATAACCTTGCCAGGTGCGTTTTTTTTATCTATCTTTGCAATCCTTCCAGCTTTAGTGCATGGAGGCTTTGTTCAGACTGAAGGATTCTCCCATTTTTTCGGAGGAACTTCTTTATTGATCATGGTAGGAGTAATTTTAGATACAGTTCAGCAAATCAATACGTATTTGTTGAACCATCACTATGATGGATTGATGCAATCTAAATTATCTAGAACATCAAACTTATAAAAAACATCTATGGCAAAACAAAAACATATAGAACAAGATGGCGTTATAGTGGAGGCACTATCTAACGCCATGTTCCGTGTGGAACTGGAAAATGGGCATGTTCTCATCGCTCACATTTCAGGGAAAATGAGAATGCATTACATAAAACTTTTACCAGGAGACAAGGTAAAATTAGAACTCTCTCCTTATGATTTATCAAAAGGAAGAATAACATTTAGATATTAAATTAAATACTAATGAAAGTTAGAGCATCAATTAAAAAAAGAAGTGCAGATTGCAAAATCGTAAGAAGAAAAGGCAGATTGTACATTATTAACAAGAAGAACCCAAAATTTAAACAAAGACAAGGCTAAAATTAAATTATGGCGAGAATTTCAGGTATTGATTTACCAAAAAACAAAAGAGGCGTTATCGGTTTAACTTACATTTACGGAATTGGTAGAAGCACAGCTTCTGAAATCCTTAAAAATGCCGGTATCAGCGAAGACAAGAAAGTCAACGAATGGAATGACGATGAATTGGCTGCAATCAGAAATTACATCACTGAAAACATTAAAGTAGAAGGTGAATTACGTTCTGAAGTGCAATTGAACATCAAGAGATTGATGGACATAGGTTGCCAACGAGGAATACGTCACAGACTGGGATTACCTTTAAGAGGCCAAAGAACGAAAAACAATTCTAGAACCCGTAAAGGAAAGAGAAAAACAGTTGCTAACAAGAAAAAAGCAAGTAAATAATCTTTAGATTAGAATTATGGCAAAACAAACTAAAGTAGTTAAAAAAAGAAAAGTAAAAGTAGAAGCTATTGGTGAAGCACATATCCAAGCTTCTTTCAATAATATTATTATTTCTTTGACAAACAAAAACGGAGAAGTAATTTCTTGGTCTTCTGCCGGTAAAATGGGATTCAGAGGTTCTAAAAAGAATACTCCATTCGCAGCTCAAATGGCTGCAGAAAATTGCTCTTCAGTAGCTTACGAAGCTGGTTTAAGAAGAGTAAAGGTGTTTGTGAAAGGTCCAGGTGCAGGTAGAGAATCTGCTATCAGATCTATTCACAATTCAGGAATTGAAGTTTCAGAAATCATTGACGTGACTCCTATGCCACACAATGGATGTAGACCACCTAAAAGAAGAAGAGTTTAATTTTTAGAAATTTAACCTATGGCAAGATATATTGGACCAAAAACTAAAATTGCACGTAAATTTGGTGCTGCAATTTACGGAGACGATAAAAGTTTCGAAAAAAGAAAAAATCAACCACCAGGACAACACGGACCTAACAAAAGAAGAGGTGCTAAAAAATCTGAATATGCTGTACAGTTAGCTGAAAAACAAAAAGCTAAATATACTTACGGTATCTTAGAAAGACAATTTGCTAACCTTTTCGATAAAGCGCACAGAAGCAAAGGCGTTACAGGTGAGGTTCTTTTACAATTATGTGAATCTAGATTAGATAACGTAGTATACAGATTAGGTTTTTCTAAAACCAGAGCTGGTGCTAGACAGTTAGTTTCTCACAGACACGTAACAGTAAACGGAGAAATTGTAAACATCCCTTCATATTTATTAAAAGCAGGTGACGTAATCGCTATTAGAGAAAAATCTAAATCTCTAGAAGTAATTGCTGACTCATTAGCTTCTAAATCATCTTATGAATGGTTACAATTTAACGACGAAAAGAAAGAAGGTACTTTTATCTCAGCTCCTGAAAGAATTCAGATCCCTGAAGATATCAAAGAACAGCTAATCGTCGAATTATACTCTAAATAATTTTAATCAAATTTTTGCTCAACCCAATATTATGGCAATTTTACAATTCATAAAACCCGACAAAGTAATTCTACTTAATTCTACGGATTTCAAAGGTCAATTCGAATTTAGACCATTAGAGCCAGGATTCGGACTTACTATCGGTAATGCTTTGAGAAGAGTTTTACTTTCTTCTCTAGAAGGATATGCTATCACATCTATCAAAATAGAAGGAGTAGAGCACGAATTTTCAACAATTCCAGGTGTAATAGAAGATGTTACGGAAATCATCCTTAACCTTAAGCAATTAAGACTTAAAGCAAAAGTAGAAAACGCATCAGCAGAACAAGTAAGTGTGAAAATTTCTGGTAAAGAAGTAATCACTGCAGGTGATTTTGCTAGCTCGATGAATAACTTCGAGGTACTTAATCCAGACTTAGTAATCTGCAACTTGACAAAAGAGGTGTCTTTCGAAATGAATTTCAACATCGACAAAGGAAGAGGTTATGTTCCTTCAGAACAAAACAAATCTAACAATGCACCTATAGGAACGATTGCAATTGACTCTATCTTTACTCCTATTAAGAAAGTTCAATATAGCATTGAAAACTATCGTGTAGAGCAAAAAACAGACTACGAAAAACTAGTATTAGACATTGAGACGGATGGTTCTATCACCCCTCAAAATGCTTTAACTGAAGCTTCTAAGATATTAATTTATCATTTCATGTTATTCTCTGATGAGAGAATTACTCTAGAAACTGAAGCTGTAAAAGCATCAATCCAATACGATGAAGAAACCCTTCACACAAGACAATTACTTAAGTCTAAATTAGCAGATATGGATCTTTCTGTGAGAGCTCTTAACTGTCTAAAAGCAGCTGAAGTAGAAACTCTAGGTGAACTAGTTTCTTATAGTAAGTCTGATTTGATGAAATTCAGAAATTTCGGTAAGAAATCATTGACAGAACTTGAAGAACTTGTTCACTCAAAAGGACTAAACTTCGGGTTTGATGTTGCAAAATATAAGTTAGACGCTGATAAATAATCCTTAACAATGAGACACGGAAAAAAATTCAATCACTTAGGTAGAACAGCCTCTCACAGAAGCGCTTTGCTTTCTAACATGGCATGCTCACTAATTGAACATAAAAGAATAAATACTACTGTTGCTAAAGCTAAAGCTTTAAGAGTATACGTAGAACCTATCTTAACTAAAGCTAAAGAAGATACTACGCACAACAGAAGAATTGCTTTCTCTTACTTACAAAGTAAAGAAGCAGTTGCAGAACTTTTCAGAACTGTAGCTCCTAAAATTGCTACCAGAAATGGTGGTTATACTAGAATCATCAAGACTGGTTTCAGACCTGGTGATGCTGCAGACACTGCATTAATCGAGCTTGTAGATTTCAATGAACTTTACAATCCTAATGCAGAAGAGAAAAAAGCAACTAGAAGAAGCAGAAGATCTACTAAGAAAGAAGCTGCTGTAGTAGCTGCTCCAGTTGTAGAAGAAACTGCTGTAGTAGAAGAGCCAAAAGCTGAAGCTACAGAAGAAAAAACTGAAGAATAATTCTCAGAATTTCCATAAATAAAAAACCATTCAGAAATCTGAGGTCACTGAAAAACTAAAATTTCAGTTAGTCAAAAAAAAAGGAGTGTAAATCTTATGGTTTTACGCTCTTTTTTTTGTATCTTAAAGCTCTATTTCAAGAGCAAAGA
>VFQM010001339.1_pt1 | contig 21901 bp, 18 predicted proteins | sample 3512391 | NCBI WGS metagenome assembly VFQM01 (sample SAMN10412369, study PRJNA504923) | tailings metagenome | isolation source: Replicate 1 from Balatoc abandoned mine | place: Philippines | reverse complement strand
GGATTTATCTGTTAAGATAATAAGTGGCATTGCAACCATCGCTCCGTAAATTAAATAACCAATAATATCTAATTCGCTGTTGAACATTGTTTTGAAATTCATTAAGAAGAAAATCAAAGCGGTAGAAGCGATTACAATTCCTATTTGTTTTACACCAAATTTCTGAGTAGGCATTCCAATAGGGTTATTGTCTGCATCTACTAAAAGTTTATTTTTTTGAGCTACGAAAGTGATTAAACCAATAATCATCCCGATTCCAGCGGCTAAAAAGCCCCATTTGAAGTCTATTTTTTCAGCTAAAGTTCCACAAATTAATGGAGAGAAGAATGCTCCTAAATTAATTCCCATGTAGAAAATGGTAAATGCAGCATCTACTCTTCTGTCTCCTTTTGGATACAATTGGCCTACCATTGTAGAAATATTTGGTTTGAAGAAACCGTTTCCAATGATGAGCAAAGTAAGACCTACCCACATTAATGAAATTGCAGCACCACCTGAAGCAGAAGCACTAAAAAACATCGCAAACTGACCAAGAGCCATTAATATACCTCCAATTTCTATACTTCTTCTGTTACCTAAAAATCTATCAGAAAGATAACCTCCCAAAAGTGGTGTTAAGTATACCAAACCTGTATAACTTCCGTAGATATTAGAAGCGTCAGAATCTGGCATAAGAAGCATTTTCGTCATGTATAAGATAAAAATTGCTCTCATACCGTAGTAAGAGAAACGTTCCCACATTTCAGTCATGAATAAAAGGTATAATCCTTTAGGATGTCCTTTTTGTTGTGCTGTATCCATATTTTTATTGTTAATTTTTTGTTAAGACTAGCAAATATAGTTTTTTTTTGGTTTAGTCAATAAAAAAGTCAGCACTAAAAGTACTGACTTATATCTTCTTAATTAATGACCTTGGTCTTTCATAATTTTGTTCAAACGCTTTAGCATAGATGCTCCTAGTAAAGTCGCAAAAATGAGTAACGCAAAATTCACCAAGAAATAATTCATCTTATTGTCATAGCTGTACCAAGTACTTGCCAAAATTCCGGAAAGTTTGTTTCCTACTGAATTGGCCAAGAAGAAACCACCCATCATTAAAGCGGTGATTCTCGCTGGCGAAAGTTTTGACACGAAAGAAAGTCCCATCGGTGATAGACATAATTCCCCAACTGTAATCACTCCATAACTTGCAACTAACCACCACGGTGAAACTTTTACGGCTCCATTGTCACCAGCATAAACTGCGAGAACCATCACCAAACAAGAAAGTGCTGAGATAAATAATCCCAAAACAATTTTAGTTGGCGTTAAAGGTTCTTTTCCTTTTCGTCTGAGCATGGCCCAGAATGCTACAATTACTGGCGTTAACGCAATTACCCAAAATGGATTAATGGATTGGAATAATTCTGTATTGTATAGAAACACTTTTTGGGAAGGATTTTGCTCTAATTGTGCTTTTTGTTCAGGCTTAATATTTCTGAAATAGATATCTTTTCCTTGAGTTTTTAAGGTTTTTCCTTCTTCATCTTTTTGGGTTTGATATTGGTCATCATACACAGAAACTTCTTTGTCTTTGAAATCTTTTCCGTCTACCATATAAATATCTTCCAAAGGTTTCTCTACACTTGCAGGAACACTTCTATCGGTATAATAATTTGCCCAACGTGTTAAAGCCGTTCCGTTTTGCTTGAAAACCGCCCAGAAAAACATCGAAATTAAGAAGATAGACAACAATGCTCCAATCGCAGGTTTTTCTTTTTGATTCGCTTTGAAATAAAGGGAAACATAAAAATAAATAACAGGAATACATGCAAAAATAAACGCATCTGTACTATCACTTCCGAAGATTTCTCCCGGTAAGAACCAACCGATTGCTCCTGCAATAATTGCAGGTAAGAATACTTTAACCAAAATTTCAGAAAGTTTGGTATCTCCTTCTTGTACTGGCTTCATTTCTGCAGCTTGTCTGTAATGTTTCATTCCTACGGTAAACACTACTAAACCAACCAACATACCGATTCCAGCGGTGATAAATGCTTCTCCCCAACCGAATTTATTACGCATAAATGCTGCAATAATGTTACAGATGAAAGCACCGATATTAATTCCCATGTAGAAAATGTTATAACCAGAATCTTTATTGGCTTTGTATTTTTCGTCTGAATAAAGGTTTCCTAAAAGTGTAGAAATGGTAGGTTTAAAGAAACCATTCCCCACAATAATTAATCCTAAAGAAGTATAAAAAAGTGGTAAATCTTTGAAAACGCCCATCCCAATGTAACCTGCAGCCATCAAAATACCACCCAAATAAATAGATTTTACGTATCCTAGAACTCTATCTGCCAAGAAACCACCGATAAATGGAGTAAGATAAGTAAGAGCAATATAAGTTCCGAAGATATCATCTGCCATTTTATCAGGAAGACCTAATCCTCCTCTCATTCCTTCTGGCTCGATAAGATATAATACAAAAATTCCTAAAATTAAATAATACCCGAATCTTTCCCACATTTCTGTGAAGAACAAATACGGTAAACCTTTTGGATGTTTATTGTTCATAAAATTTATTTTTCCCAAAAATAAGTTTTTTAAATGGAATGAAAAATTTTTCTAACTTTGATAAAAATAAATTCTAAAAAAATGGAAATCACAATAAAAGATTTAGAAAAAAATCTAAAAACACTTCCCAAAGAACTTTTAGGGAATGTGAATGATTATATTGATTTCTTGAAGGAGAAATACTTAGATAAAGATTGGGCAAATCAATTATCTGAAACTCAAAAAAAATCTATTGAAAAAGGAATTTCAGATATAGAAAATGGAAACATCATTTCGCATGAAGAAGCCAAACAAAAAATTAGAAATTACCTTCAATCAAAAGCCATTTAAATGAAAATTGTTTGGTCTAAAGAAACTCTAGAAAACTATTTAAAAGTTTTAGATTATTTACTAGAAAACTGGACAATAAAAGAAATCGAAAGATTTGAAAATAATTTTGAAGAACTGATTGAAAGGTTAAAATCACACAAAGAAATTTGTCCAAAATCTAAACTTCTAAATTTCAGAAAATGCAAAATAGACGAAAATAATTCTTTAATTTATCAAGAAGTAAATCATACAATTTTCCTCATCACAATTATAGATAATAGAAGCCTTCATAGCTACTAAAAATTCTAAAATTTAATAAATTTTAGCTAAAGCTAATGAAACTTTAAACTAAAAAAGCGGACTAAAGTCCGCTCCTATTGATTTTTCTCTTCCGTCTTCTGACTTCCGACTTCCAACTTACTACAAATTCTCCAGAATAAAATCAGTCATTTTTTTATACAATTGAGGTCTGGTTTGTCCGCCATAAATTCCGTGATTTTTGTCTGGATATGCCATAAATTCAAACTGCTTATTGCTTTGAATTAATGCTTCCGAAAATTCCATAGAATTTTGGAAATGTACGTTGTCATCTGCCGTTCCGTGAATGAGAAGGAATTTGCCTTTTAATAAATTCGCAAAAGTTGTTGGCGAATTCTGGTCATAACCTTCAGGATTTTCTTGTGGCGTTTGCAAGAATCTTTCGGTGTAAATGCTGTCATAATATCTCCAATTGGTAACTGGTGCTACCGCAATTCCTGCTTTGAAAACATCTGCACCTTTTGTCATGGCTAAACTTGCCATATAACCACCATAACTCCACCCAAAAATACCAATTCTAGACTTGTCAATATAAGATTGATTTCCTAACCATTTTGCAGCAGCAATTTGGTCTTCTATTTCGTATTTTCCTAGATTTTTGTAGGTTACTTTTTTATACTTCGTACCTCTATAACCTGTTCCACGACCGTCTACACAAACTACGATATATCCTTTTTGAACTAAATGATTGAACCAAAGTCCGTTTCCACCATCCCAAGAATTAGAAACTTGTTGAGAACCTGGCCCAGAATATTGAAACATGAAAAGTGGATATTTTTTATTTGGGTCAAAATCCTTAGGTTTCATGATGTAAGCATTCATTTGATCTCCTGCTTCATTCGGAATCATCATAAATTCTTTGGTTACCAAATTATCCGCATTTAATTTGCTTAAAAGTGCATCATTATTCTGCAATTCTTTCACAAATTTCCCGTTTCCGTCCTTTAAAGTATAAGTGAATGGTTTTTTAGCAGTAGAATTAGTCTCAATAAAATATTGGAAATTTTTAGAAAAATCTGCTCTGTTATTTCCTTCCGCTTGAGAAAGTAACATTGATTTTCCTGATGAAATATTAAATTTAGAAACTACTTTATTGATGCTTCCTTTCTCGGTTGTTTGTAAGAAAACTTCTTTCGTTTTTGGGTTAAAACCATAATAATCAGTGATTTCCCAGTTTCCTTTCGTTACTTGTTTGTTCAGTTTTCCTTTCGCATCATACCAATACAAATGTCTGAAACCACTTCTCTCTGAAGCCCATAAAAATGAATTGTCCACTAAAAATTCTAACGTAAGATTATCGGTGTCAATCCAAGCTTGGTCTGTTTCGGTTAATAATTTAGAAGCGGTTCCAGAAGCGGTATTAATTTTTAAAATTTCTACTTTATTCTGATGTCTATTCGAGGTCGCAATTGCTACCTCATCATTTTTAGCCGTACTAAAAACTTGTGGAATGTAATAATTCTCAAAACCTGCCAAATCTAAATGGATGGTTTTACCAGAATTGACTTGATATAAATGTGCTGAAACTTCTGAATTTTTCTCTCCAGCTTTTGGATATTTAAAACGATAATCTGTAGGATAAAGCGATTTATTATACATCTGCATGTTCATCTCTGGAACTTGCGATTCATCAAATCTTACAAAAATGATGGCGTCACTTCCTTTGTTCCATTGATAGAAATCTGCATGCCCGAATTCTTCTTCATACACCCAATCTCCCAATCCATTAATCACTGAATTTTTCTTACCATCATTGGTAATTTGAGTGATTTTTCCGGATTCTAAATCTTGATAAAATAAATTATTGTCTGAAATAAAAGCCACCAATTTTCCATTTGGTGAAAATTTAGGCTCTTGCACGAAATTTCCGTTGTTCAGACTGATAATTTTTCCTGAAGTAAGGTCTTTAACATCAAATTTCCCTAAAAATGAATGTCTATAAATAGGCTCAGATTCTTTTTGCAAAAGAATTTTTGATTCATCATCAGAAAAAATATAACTCTCAAAACTTCCGTCTACAATATTGCCTACTTTTTCAGTGGTTTTGTAAGAATATTTTGCAATACCGCCTCTTTCGATTACGGCATAGTTTTCTCCATTTTTAAGAGAAGCGATTCCCGCAATGTTTTTGCCGCGGTAGTAACCCGAATAGATTTTTTCTAGAGTAATTTCTTGAGCAAAGCCAAAATGCATCATTCCCAAGAAACCTAATGTTAAAAACAATTTCTTCATTCCTTAATTTTTAAATTTTTCTAAATGTTATTATTCAGAAAAAGCTCCATAATATGCCGCTCCATATAATGCTGTTTTGCTATTTAGGTTTAAATAAATAGGAATTCCAGCTAAAAGCGGTTCCATTTCGTCACATTTTAAGAAGCTTTCTTCTATTTTATCTTTGTTGATAAAGTTATAAATTCTTGGCGGAATTCCACCTGCTAAAATTAATCCACCTGTTGCTTTATAATTCAGCACCATATTATTGGCTCTTCTTGCCATAAAATCTACCAGCATTTCCATTGCCAAAACGCAAGTGGTACATAATCCAGACATTGCAGTTTCACTGATTACGGCAGACTTATCTTTAGCTTCTGCTAATTTCTGGGTAAGCCAAGCTTGTTCTTCGTAGCCTTTTACATCTCTCAAAAATTCGTAGATTTTGTAAATAGCTGGTCCAGAAACCAATCTTTCCCAAACGATGATTTCGCCGTAGGTTTTTTGTAAAAATTTCACCAATTCAAATTCTACATCTGTTCTCGGCGCAAATTCAGTGTGGCCACCTTCAGAAGGCATTGGTCTTAAATATTTTCCGTCCCAGAAAAGACAAGCTTCGCCTAAACCTGTTCCTGGAGCCAAAATAGCAATATGACCACCAATAGAAGGATTTCCGTTTCTCATGGTCACCATAAATTCATCATCCATCTCTGTCATTCCAAAAGCCGTAGCTTCTAAATCATTAATGAGATAGACTTTATCTATTTGTAGGTCTCTACTAAGTTCTGTTACATCTATTTTAAATTTTATATTGGTGGTGTGACAAGTTCCGTTTACTACAGGACCTGCAGCTCCAATAGAAATTCTGTCTGGCTTCTCAAAATTATTTTTTTTGATAAAATCAAGAATAATTTCGGTTAAAGAATTATGATAATTGGTGGTATATGTTTCTTCTAACTGAAGAACCATTTTGCCATTTTGCGAAACAAATTGTGCAATATTGGTTTTGGTTCCACCTACATCTGCTGCTAGAATTGAAAGGTTATTGTTTGCTGGATTTTCGATTTGTGGTAAATAAAGCGGAAATTTCATAGTGTGAAAATTTTAAATAATGTGTTGTTTAATTTTAATAAAATTGCTTTGAAAAAAATTCCCCTAAAAGTACGGATTTTCAGCAATTTAAACCTCAAAGAAAACGCCCTAAAAACATGATTTTAGTCTTGTTATTTCGTGAAAATCGGCAACCTCTCCTTCTAGAATTGCAGACGAATGAAAGCTCTTGGCATGTGTGAAATTTTTAATCTCAACAAGGTTAGAAGAACGCAAACCTCCACCGCACAAAATATCTATTCTTCCCGCTGAAATTTCCACTAATTTTTGGAGCATTTCTTTGCCTTCTTCTACATTAGATTTTCCACCAGAAGTCAAAACGGTAGAAAAACCAGAATTGATAAGCATTTCTAATGATTTTTCTAGATTTTTGGTTCTATCAAAAGCACGATGAAAAGTACATGGTTTTCCTTTTGCAAATTGGATAAGTTCCTTGCATTGCTCTTCGTTTACCTCATCATTTTGGTCTAAAATTCCAAAAACAAAACCATCTGCTCCAGCGTTATAAAAATTTTGCAATTGGTGTTTCATCAAACTGAAACCTTCGTCTGAATAGAAAAAATTTCCACCTCTCGGACGAATCATCACGTAAATAGGTACATCTATTTCCTTTTTTAAATTTTTAAAATTTTCTAAATCAGGAGTGGTTCCGCCCAAATGAAAATCTGAACAAAACTCTATTCTATCTGCTCCAGCTTTCGCAGCGATTACAGCAGATTCTTTATTAAAACAAGCTATTTCTAACATTTTACAATTTGTTTACGATTCTGTGAATTCCATCTTTTAATAACTGAGTTTTAAAATTGATTAATAATCCCAATTTTAAACCTGTAAATTTCAAATAAGTATTGGTTTGCGCATAATGAATAGGATTTAATTCTAATACTGATTTCACTTCTACAATCACTTTTTCTTCAACTAAAATATCAATTCTATATGCATTGTCTATTTCAATTTCTTTATAATTAAGAGCAAGTGCGTATTGTTGCTTTACCTTTAAACCTAATTTTTGAAGTTCATACACAAGTGCAGTTTCATAAGCACTTTCTAATAGTCCAACTCCGAGGTTTTTGTGCACTTCTAATGCTGCGCCAATTATTTTATAGGAAATTTCATTTTCTGTCATAGGTGTTATTAGTTTTTTATTTTTTAAACGCAAAGTCTTACGAAAATTATTTAAATATTAAGTGAGCAAAGTTCTTATCAACGAGTTGATTTTATTAAGCTCCTGCTTAATTTCTCATCTTAAATACAAAAAAAAATATTTTCAAGCTCTTTCAATTCGCTTGCGAATAAAACTTTACTTGCTTAAAAAGTTTTAGATGTTAAAAAAACCTTTGCGTTTAAAAAATTAAATAAACTTTAAATGTAAGGTTTTACGAAATTTATTTAAATGTTAAGTGAGCAAAGTTCTTATCAACGAGTTGATTTTATTAAGCTCCTGTTTAAATTCTCATCTTAAATATAAAAAAAATATTTTCAAGCTCTTTCAATTCGCTTGCGAATAAAACTTTGCTTGCTTAAAAAGTTTTAGATATTAAATAACCTTTGCGTTTAATCAATTTTAAATTAAACTTTTGGCATCCATTAAGACATTGCTTTCTTGAGTGTGAACAGCGTAATTAAACCCTTTTTGCAAACAAAACGCACCTGTTTCACCAAATTTGTTGATGGCAATAAAACCAATCTGAGTGTCTTTCACATTTCGGTTTTGATTCACGAAATTCTTATAAATTCTCTTCACTGCTTCTTCACACGCTTGTTGAGGAGATTTTCCTTGTCGCATTAATTCTACCACCAAATGTGAACCGCAAGTTCTAATCACTTCTTCGCCATGACCAGTTGCAGTTGCTGCGCCTACTTCATTATCTACAAAAAGTCCGGCTCCAATTATTGGAGAATCTCCCACTCTGCCATGCATTTTAAACGCCATTCCAGAAGTAGTACACGCTCCAGAAAGATTTCCTTGTTCATCAAGCGCAATCATGCCAATTGTGTCATGGTTTTCTATATTTACCACAGGTTTATATTCTGATGTTTTGAGCCATTCTTTCCATTCTTTTTCGGATTCTGGTGTGAGTAAATTTATTTTTTCAAAACCTTGAGAAACCGCAAATTGCAAGGCTCCATCGCCAACTAACATGACGTGAGGCGTTTTTTCCATCACGGCTCTGGCTACAGAAATTGGATTTTTGATATGTTCTAAAGACGCCACCGAACCAATATTCGCTTTTTCATCCATAATGCAAGCGTCTAGCGTAACTCTACCGTCTCTGTCTGGTCTTCCTCCGTAACCTACACTTCTTTCATTCGGGTCATCTTCTACCAATCTCACGCCTTTTTCTACAGCATCTAGAGCTTTTCCTCCTTGAGAAAGAACTTTCCACGCTTCTTCATTGGCTTGAATACCAAATCTCCAAGTCGAAAGCACGACTGGTTTTCTGATTTTTTTATTCTTTGGAAGAATTTCTTCGGCTTTTAAAGGATTCAAAGCCAAGGTTGCAGATAAAATACCTGCATTTTTCAAAAATTTTCTTCTGGTAGTCATTTATTTTAGGTTTTTATAAAGTGATCACATTTACTACAAATGAAAATACATACGCTGATAAGGTCAGTTTATGAAAACTGAATTTATAGTCACAAGATAAATTATTTTTTCTAATACTAAATGATTATAGTATTAATAAAATCTGGGGCGCTTCCTTTGGAAGCGCCCCAGACGTAAAAAATATTAATATATGGATTAATTATTATACATAATTTTGTAATATTCATCAGCCATTCTATCAGAATTGAACTGCTCTTTTACATCATCCATTGCATTTTTCACTACTTGTCTCCATTCATCTGGTCTTTCGTAATACATTGGTAAAATTTGGTTTTCTAAGATGTCATACAATTGGTTCATATCATAATTGTCTACATCGAAAACGCTCATATTTGCATAATCTGCTTTTGGAACCACAAAAGAGTTCACACCATTTTTTGCAAATTCTGGAATCCAACCATCATCTGTAGAAAGGTTTACAGAAGCGTTCATAGAAGCCGTCATACCAGAAGTACCAGAAGCTTCTCTAAGAACTCTTGGGTTGATTAACCAAACATCAGAACCTTGTTTAAGAGATTTACTCAGTTCTAATTCATAACCTGTAAGAACAGCCATGTTTTTATGATTTTTACTTTCTTCAACCAAGTTATTGAAAGTAGAAATCGCTGCATAATCTACTGGATAAGGTTTTCCTGCAAAGATAATTTGCACTGGATATTTTTTGTTTTCCAATAATTTTCTGAATCTTCCTTTATCTTTAAGCAATAAATCTGCTCTTTTGTATCCTGCAAATCTTCTTGCCCAAACCATGGTAAATACCTTAGGATCAAACAATTTACCACATTGGTCTGCTACAATTCTGAAAGCTCTCTTTTTAAGATGTTTTTTTCTGAAATCGAATTCTTCGTCTTCTCTTTCTTCTCTAGCGTTATAAAGTTTTTTATCTGCCCAATATTTGAAATCTTGTGCATTGGTAATGGCTTTAATTTCGCAGATTCCTGGATATTTACCCCACATTTCGTTAGAAACTACACCATGTAACTGAGAAACTCCATTCGCAATTCTTGCCATTCTCAAAGCGCACAATGAGTGGTTAAATTGGTCGTTATCTTGTCCTTCAATTTTCTTTACTTCTTCTAAGCTTAAGCCAGAGAAATAAGACATTTGGTGACAAAGGTGTACGTTATGCTTCTCGTTTCCTGCTTCTTCTGGAGTGTGCGTAGTGAAAACCAATCTTTCTCTTACTTTTTCTAAATCTCCACCGAATTTTTTCAACAAATAGAATGCTGCTGGTAAACCGTGCGGTTCGTTTAAGTGATATACTTCTCTTTCTAGGTTTAACTCATCTAATAACTTAGCTCCACCTTTTCCTAAAAGGATGTATTGTGCCAATTTTGTAGATTCATTCGCATCATATAATCTGTGGCAGATGGTTTTAGAAACGTAGTCATTTTCTGGCACATCTGTAGAAAGTAAAAAGATAGGTGCAGTTTTAAACGTTTCTGGGTTCAGGTACATTACTTTTACCCAAACTGGTGCATCATGAATGTCAATTTGGAATTTAATTCCTGTATCTTCCAAGAAGCTGTACATTTTCTTAGTCCAAACTGGATTAAGCGTTTGATCGTGATTTCTAGCTTGGTCATAATAACCAAATTTCCACAAAATACCGATTCCGATGGTGTCTTGCTTCAGATTATAAACACTTCTCATGTGAGAACCTGCCAAAAATCCTAAACCTCCACTGTATATTTTCAATGCTTGATCAATGGCAAATTCCATCGAAAAATACGCAACTTTCTTGCTGTAATTCGGGTTGATGCTATAAGGCATCTGATAATTTCTAAAATCCATTTTTTTAGTTTCTTTAAAATCAGGTGCAAAGGTATTATTTTTTTTAGAAAAATGAAGCGGAATGTATGTTAAGAATAGAAAATTTGATAAAAATCATAAATTCTTTTATAAAATCAGCAATCTTGCATGATGTAAATCATCTCAAAATCGGTGTCATAAAACACAGTTTTTAATAATTTTACCAACTGAAAATCATGCAAGTAAAAATTATGGAAAGAACAATGACTAAACTCCTAGCCCAAACTTTAGAAGACTTAAAAAATGTCTCGGCAGACTTTAATACCGTTGTAGAAAACCTATTCGAATTCCGTTTCGAAGACTACAACCAAGTTTTCAAAATCAACGAACTCGATGTTCCTGCCAAAACGTATAAAAGATTCCCTGTTTTTAACAATGAAAACGCCGTAGCAATTCTCATGTTATGGGGCGCTGAAAATAAAACAGCAATTCACGACCACAAAAACTACGAGGGAAAAATAAAAGTCCTAAAAGGTGAATTAACCGAAGTGTATTACAAAGAAACCAAAGATTTTATAGAATATGAAGGCGCTGGTGTAGCGATAGAAGGCATTTCTTTCGCCGAAGAAATGGGAGGAATCCACAGCATTGTGAACAATAAACCTACGCTATCGGTAAGTTTACATATTTACAAAACCAACCAACTGAATCTAAGTGGAGTTAGAATTTTCGACTTAGAGCACAAAAAATGGGCAGTTCTTAATGACAAAGCACCATCTTGCACTTGGAATTTACCAGAAGAAGCATTTGAAAAAATTTATCAACTATAAATACAAAACCATATAAACTCAAACTTATCTTTCCAAAAATCCACAAATCACCAATTTGTGGATTTTTTATGTTTTTAAACCTCATTCCATCGAAAAATTTGCCCAAAAAACCACTTTTGTTCGAATCATGTTCGAATCAAGCTCGAATCAGCTTCGGAAAACGGGTACTTTTTCCGAACAAAACCCGAACTTGACTCGACTTTGATTCGACTTTGATTGCCACAAAACTCGGAAAATTTATAGTTTTTAGATTTTGAATGAAAAACATTTCCAAGAAATTTTTCTTTTCCCCAATCCTAAAGGTTGGAAAAATATCTTGAAAATTTTATCAAAATTACACCTTTTAGGGACGGGGAAATTAATTTTAATAAAATTTCTTCTCAACCTCTGTTCAGTTCATTCTAAATATTTTTTCCGTAAATTTGCACCCAATTTATTATGGAAAATTTCACTACAAAAACCGCTGCTTTTCACACGCTGGGTTGCAAACTGAACTTTGCGGAAACCTCTACTATTGCCAGACAATTGACTGGTGCAGGTTACCAAAAAGTAAGTTTTGACGATGCTGCGAATGTTTATATCATCAATACCTGTTCTGTAACTGATAATGCAGACAAGGAATGTAAACTTCACGTAAAACGTGCGATGAAAGCCAATCCTGATGGTTTGGTGGTGATTGTGGGTTGTTATGCTCAACTAAAACCCGAAGAAATTTCTGCGATTGAAGGCGTAGATTTGGTTTTGGGAGCCAAAGAAAAATTCAATATTCTGAGTTACCTCGAAGATTTAGAAAAATCTGAACAGCACGCCCAAGTTCACTCTTGCGAAATAGAAGAAACCGACTTTTTCATCGGGAGTTATTCTATTGGCGACAGAACCAGAGCTTTTTTGAAAGTTCAAGACGGTTGCGATTATAAATGTACCTATTGCACGATTCCTTTGGCTAGAGGAATTTCTAGAAGTGACACCGTAGAAAACGTAGTGAAAAATGCCAAAGAAATTGCCGAAAAAAACATCAAAGAAATTGTATTGACGGGTGTAAACATTGGCGATTACGGAAAAGGTGAATTTGGCAATAAAAAACACGAACATACTTTCCTAGATTTGGTGAAAGAACTCAACAAAGTGGAGGGAATTGAAAGAATTAGAATTTCTTCCATAGAACCGAATTTACTGAAAGACGAAACCATAGAATTGGTGGCAGAAAGCAAGAGTTTTGTACCGCATTTCCATATTCCGTTGCAAAGTGGAAGCGACGATTTGCTCAAAAAAATGAAGCGAAGATATCTTACCAAATTGTACAGCGACAGAGTTTCTAAAATTAGAGAAGTAATGCCCGATGCTGCAATTGGCGTAGATGTAATTGTAGGATTTCCTGGAGAAACCGAAGAGAAATTTTTAGAAACCTATAATTTTATTAATCAACTGCCGATTACGTATTTACACGTTTTCACGTATTCTGAAAGAGAAAATACCGAAGCTGTAGAAATGGAAGGTGTAGTGCCAATTGCAGAACGTAAAAAACGGAACAAAATGCTCAGAATTCTTTCTGAGAAAAAGAAAATGGCATTTTACCAAACGCAATTAGGAAAAACCTTACCTGTACTTTGGGAACACGAAGAAAAAGACGGAAAAATGTTTGGCTTCACCGAAAATTATGTGCGCGTACAGAAACCTTTTGACGCGAGTTCTATCAACCAAATAGAAATGGTAAAACTAGACAAAATTCAACCAGACGGAACCGTTTCCATCTCTCCTATTTTTGAGGAGTTTTTGGCGAAGGTTTAGGAGCAAGACGCTTTTGTATCTTTAGACTTTCAGTCCAGCTTTCGCACCTCGCTTTTTTAAATTTTTCCCATCGCTCAAACCCTTTGACTTCGTCGAACCACTTTGTTAGGTTTCTGCGTTTAAAACGCAAAAAGGGTATCCATCAAAAAATTTAAAAAGAGCTCAAACAAATGCTCAATCTGGGCTATGTTTCACTTTCCCGTTTTCTTAGTTACTTTTCAAAATTTTTTAAAATACACTTTCTCATTGACTGCGTCTAATCTTCGATTTCCGAAGGAAACCTAACGAAGTGGTTCTACAAAGTCAATCTAAATTTAACGCAACTATATGTAGAGATTCTTTCAGAATGACAAACGTTGTGGTAAATGATAATTGTTGTGGTTCCCATCTTTCAGAGGGGTGGCATTCCGAGCATCGGAATGACGGGGTGTTTAGAAATATTTTGATGATTTTTAGCAGTTTAAGGATTTCCGTAATGTAATGTGGTGTTTATTTTTTAATTTAGTGATTTAAAATTTTTCTATGATAAATAGATTTATAAATATTTAATTAAAAAAACTTTATTGAGGTGTAAAGATAATTACGTATCTTTAAATAAAAAAAGATGGAAATATTTAAAGGAGAAAATATAGTTGATTTTTTCGACCGCTATCAGTCTGATAGTGAATGTCTGGAGTATTTGTCAAGTATAAAATGGGGAGAAAATTTTGAATGTATAAAATGTGGTTGCAAAAAATTTACTATCAGAAAATCAAATTTTGCGAGAGATTGTAATTTGTGCCATCACTTGGAAAGCCCTACCGCTGGAACCCTTTTCCATAAAGTAAAGTTTGGCATCAGAAAAGCCTTTATCATTGCTTTTGAGATGACCAATACTACAAAAGGAATCTCTGCAATGCAACTATCAAAGCGTTTAGGAATTTCTCGACCAACGGCTTGGTTATTTATGCAAAAAGTAAGAATAGCTATGAAAAGTAGTGAGCAATATCCGATGAAAGGCAAGGTTACGGTTGATGAATTTGTTTTTGGAGGAAAAGAAGATTTGAAACAGGGTAGAAGCAACAATAGCAAGAAAAAGAAAATCGCCATTGCGGTTGAACAAGATGAGAATGGTGGAGTTAAGAGAGTTTATTTCAAGAAAATATCCAATTACTCATCAGAAGAATTAACCAAAATATTTGAAAGCCACATCAGTGATAGCGCAGAAATAAAAACCGACCAATGGACAGGTTACAAGCCTCTGAAAAAGAAATATTCAATTACTCAAATCAAGAGTAATACTACGGATTTCTTTGCTCTAAACACCATTGTTCATCAAGTTAAAGCATGGTTGAGAAGTGTTTATTCTTACATGAATGAAGCGCATATTGAAAAGTATTTAGACGAATTTAGTTTTAGAATTAACCGCTCAATTCATAAGCAAACTATCTTTCATACTATTCTTAATAGACTTATGAAATCCGAACATATTGGTTATAAACAAATTAAAATAAGTAACTAAATTTACACCTCAAAAACTTTATTAACCATAAATACAATAATAAATAAAATGAAACTCGTAAAATTTTCTGTCACCAATTTTAGAAGTATAACTCAAGCATATAACATACCTTTTAGTGATATAACAGTATTAATTGGTAAAAATAATGAAGGAAAATCTAATCTTTTAAAAGCTTTAAATGTTAGTATGAATATTCTAGATCATCATTCTCAACAAAAAAGTATAAGATATGGAATGATGGGTTACAGAGAAAAAGAAAATGTTTATAAATGGGAACGTGATTTTCCAATTAGTTTACAAAATTCCAACAAATCTACAACTATTTTTAGGCTTGAATTTGAACTTGAAGGAAATGAATTAAATGAATTCAAAGATCAAATAAAAAGTAATCTCAATGGCAGTTTACCCATAGAAATAAAAATTGGAAAAGATTTAATGCCAATTGTACGTGTTGTAAAAAGAGGAAAAGGATCTAAAACTTTAAATCAAAAATCAAAAAAAATTGCAGAATATATTGGTAAAAAAATCCAATTCAATTATATTCCAGCAATTAGGACTGACAAAGAGTCTTTAGAAGTTATTGATAAAATGTTACATAAAGAACTTGCAGTAATAGAAGATAATGAGAAATTCATTGAAGCTTTAGATACAATAAAGGCATTACAAAAACCAATTATTGAAAAATTATCAAATGATATTAAAAATTCGTTAATTGAATTTTTGCCAAATATAAAAGATGTTGTTATAGAATCATATGAAGATAGAAGAAGATTTGGAATACGAAATCAATTTGAAGTATTTATTGATGACGGTTCAAAAACACATATTGCTTTTAAAGGAGATGGTGTAAAGAGTCTATCTGCTTTAGGATTATTAAAAAATATGTCTAAATCTGATGGTGTTTATTCCCTAATTGCAATAGAAGAACCTGAATCACATTTACATCCTGGAGCAATACACTTATTAAAAGATACAATTTATGAATTAGGTTTAACAAACCAAATAATTATATCTTCACACAATCCGCTATTTGTAAATAGACAAAAAATAAAGAGTAACATTATCATAGATTGTGGAAAAGCTACAGTTGCAAGAAGTATAAAAAACATAAGAGACTTAATTGGAGTTAAAGCATCAGATAATTTAGTTAATGCTAATTTCGTTTTAGTTGTAGAGGGAGAAGAAGATGTAATTGCATTAAAATCAATATTACCATTTCTTAGCGAAAAAATTGCAAGAGCAATTAAAAGTAACTTTTTCATTATTGAAAAAGTTGGTGGAGCTTCAAATCTATCATACAAACTTAGTTTATTATCAAATGCACTTTGCAATTATTTAGTTTTGCTTGACAATGATTCTGCAGGAAGAGTTTCTTATCAAAAAGCAATTGATGAAAAATTATTAAAACTAAAAGATTTAACTTTAATAAATTGTATTGGCATGCCCGATTCTGAATTTGAAGATTGTCTAAATAAAAATATTTACGAAGCATCTTTACTTGAAGAATTTGGTGTAGATATAAATTGTAGTCAATTTCGTTCAAATAAGAAATGGTCTGATAGAATAAAGGAATGTTTCAATTCACAAGGAAAACCTTGGAATGAAAAAATAGAAGCCCAAGTAAAGGAAGTTGTTGCAAAAAGTATAGCAAAAGATATTTCAAACTGTTTAAACCCACATAAAAGAAGTTCAATTGACTCTCTTGTAAATTCTATTGAATCTGTTTTAGACAAAATGAAATAATTTATTTGTCACCTCAATTATTCTCCCTCAAAACTTTCCGACTTTATGCTATTAATTCAAAACATAAACTTTTCTATGTAAAGATTCCTGCGGAATGACAAACTACGTGTGAAAAATTTATATTTCCAAAAATTTAACCTTCCCAAAAAATTCCCATCAAAGAGCTAAAACCAGTTGATGAAAATTTTAAAATTTCTACCTCTTTTAGTGTTACTCCCGTTTTTGAAAGGTTTTTCGCAATGAGCGCAAAGATTTTTAACAAATTTTTCATGCTTTAAGCGAGCAAAGTTGACGAATTAATTCGTCATTAAGCTTTCGCTTTTTCAATTCGCTTGCGAATTTTAGCTTTGCTCCCTCAAATTTTTATTTTTTATTATTCAGAATCTTTGCGTTTTAAAAACATTAAGCTTTAACGATTTTTGCAAAATTACTTCACTCAAAATATTTGATAAAAAAAATTCAAAATTTGCTTTCTTTGAATAAAGGAAAATAAATTTTGAATTTTTAGTTTATACTAGTTATTGAGTATTTTATATCTCATGTCTTGTATCTAGTATCTCACATCTAGAATCTAGAAACTAATGCTCAAACCAAATATCTTGGTATTTCACGCCTGCTTCGATTGGTAATTGCAACCAGTTATTCTGAGGAACAATTGGGCAACTGTAATCGGTAGCGTTATAAGCACATAACGGATGATACGCTTTATTGAAATCAATAATCAATTCATCATTTTGAGGAATTCTTAAATCCAAATATCTTCCACCACCATAAGTATCTTTACCGTTGGTTTCATCTTTGAAAGGCAAGAACAAATAATCCTGATATTCTGGGTCATCTAACAAGGCTAAACTTTGATAAACCGTCAATACCTGTTCTGCTCCATTCAGCGTGAAATATGCTTTCCCGAATTCTCTGTATTTTTTTGTTCTTCCAGACGAAGTAGGAATTTCAAAAGGAACCGCATTTTCAGTTTTTACCAATTTCGCTTTTACACGATAGGTTAAATCAATAGGAAAAAACGGATGAGATTTGAATTTCTTGAAATTAGAACCACGCAAAGGTGTTTCTTCTTCTGTTTTGTATTCTCGATTGAGTTCTTTTTGAAAGGTTTCGATTTCTAGAATTTCGACAGGAAATTGTTTTTTGTCGGTTTTATTTTTAAGACCTTGACCAAAGGCAAAACTTGAAACTAAGAGTAAAAGTAAGTAAATCTTCTTCATTTAAATTAATTTTATAGTATAAACATCGCTTTCATTTCTATCAATATCAGTCACCAGAAAACCTCCTTCCTGCGGAATTTCTTCTACAAAATCAAAGAGTTTGCAATCTTTAGGCAATCCAGAAAAAATAAGGGTAAACCAATATTCTTTCACGGGTGGAACTTCCGTCCAATAAGGAAACATCGAGATATTTTCCCAAAATAAAAGTTGGCTTCTATGTCCCGTAAATTTATCCACCAAAAACGTGGTACGCCAAATTCTTACGAGATTTCCAATCAAATAATTATTCTGAAAACCACAGTGCACGATAACTTGCTTCTCTTCCTCGAATTTCGTGTCGAGCTGTGAGAGCAATTCTGGAGCAATATTGGGTTTGATAATGGTAGCCATTGATAAAAATTCAACGGCACAAGTTAAGAATTTTTAGAAAATAAATGGAGGTTATCTTCCTCAAAATTTCATTAACATTCTGCCACGTTCACGGCTACTGCTAAACCACCTTCAGAAGTTTCCTTGTACTTAGAATTCATGTCTAGCGCAGTTTCCCACATGGATTTAATGACATCATCCAGAGAAACTCTGGCTTTAGAAGGATCGCTTTCTAACGCGATATGACAAGCGGTAATCGCTTTCATGGCGCCCATAGAATTTCTCTCAATACATGGAATCTGCACCAATCCACCAATTGGGTCGCAAGTCAAACCTAGGTGATGTTCCATCGCAATTTCTGCTGCCATCAAAACCTGAGCTGGAGTTCCGCCTGAAATTTCCGTCAAACCAGCTGCCGCCATCGCCGAAGAAACACCAATTTCTGCTTGGCAACCTCCCATCGCTGCAGAAATGGTTGCATTTTTCTTGAAAAGTGTACCGATTTCTCCCGCTACTAAAATAAATCTGATGATATCTTCTTCTGAGTTGAATTCTGTAAAAGTCTGAGAATACATGAGAACGGCAGGAATTACACCACTCGCTCCATTCGTTGGCGCCGTTATAATTCTGCCAAAACTGGCGTTTTCTTCGTTTACTGCCAAAGCAAAACAAGAAATCCAACGGGTAATTTGATTGAAATCTTTAGGAGAATTTTTTACCGCAGCAAACCATTCGTTTATGTTTTTATAAATAACGTCTTCGCCTAATAATTTTCGATTGAAATCTGCAGCTCTTCTCGTTACATTAAGTCCACCCGGTAAAACGCCTTCTTTGTTAACGCCTTTGTAAATACATTCTTTAATCTGTTCCCAAATGTAAAGTGCTTCACTTCTCGTTTCTTCTTTGCTTCTCCAAGCTTCTTCATTGATGTACACCAAATCAGAAAGTCTCTGTACACCTAATTTTTCACAATATTTTGAAATATCTTCGCCTTTATGACATGGATAAGGTGTTCTGATACAGTGACTTTCTATAGAATTGTCTTCTTGAGTCGCCACAAAACCGCCACCAACAGAATAGTAGTCTTTTTCTAAAATTTCGCCGTTGTTAAAAACCGCTTTGAAAATCATTCCATTTGGGTGAAAATCTAAAGATTTTTGTATATTCAGCACCAAATGTTTCCCGTAAATAAATGGAATTTCTTTCTCAGCACCTAAAATCAATTTTCCAGAATTCTTGATTTCGGCAATTTTAGCATCTATTTTATCGGTATCTATTTTTTTGAAATTTTCTCCGCTTAAACCCAGCATTCCGGCAATATCTGTTCCGTGACCGATTCCTGTTTTGGCAAGCGAGCCAAAAAACTCTACATACACTTCTGCCACCTCTGAAATCTGATGATTTCTTCTGATTTCACTCAGAAACATTTCCGCTGCATTCCAAGGTCCCATCGTATGAGACGAAGACGGCCCAATTCCTACTTTTATGATTTCAAAAACCGAAATACTCTCCATATTGATTATTGATAAATGATTTTTACAAAGATAAAATTATTAGGCAAACCATAAAAAATTATTCATCCTTAAAATTTTGAAAATACCCCTTCAAATTTTGTAACAGATAAACCACTTATTCTCAATTAATTTGCTCTTGAAAAAACAACCCATTACCTATGAATATCATTCCCGAAAATCTAAAAAAATACCAGAAATTTATTTCTTTGGTGCTCAAATATAGAAACAGCGACATTTTATCAGCGGCTTCAGACAAAGCACTTGATGAATTGGCAGAAGATCAGGAACTTTCTGAAGAGTCTAATCGCTACACTTCGCCAGAAGAATTGGTAGAAGATCTCAAAAATATGGGGCCGACTTATGTAAAAATCGGGCAAACCCTTTCTACAAGACCAGATTTATTGCCAGAACCTTATTTATTAGCATTGGCTTCTCTACAAGATGATGTAGAGGAAATTCCGTATTCTGAAATTCAAAAAATAGTAGAAGAAGAATTAGGAACAAAGATTTCCAAAGCTTTTTTGAGTTTTGAAACCCAACCATTAGCTTCGGCAAGTATTGGGCAAGTTCACAAAGCGGTTTTGCGCTCCGGAAAAGAAGTAGCGGTGAAAATTCAAAGACCGGGAATTCGTAAAAATTTCATCGAAGATTTAGACACGCTGAAAGAATTATCAGACCTTGCTGTAAAACATTCTAAAACCGCCAAAAAATACGGAATAGACGATGTTCTAGACGAGATGAGACATATTCTCATTCACGAACTAGATTACAACAGAGAAGCTCAAAATCTGATTGCTCTGGGTAAAAATTTAGAAAAATTTGAGCATATTGTGATTCCTCAACCTGTTTTAGACTACTCTAGTTCTAAAATTCTGACGATGGATTTCGTGGAAGGTCAAAAAATCACTTCTGTTCATGGAATTCAAAAAACGGAAATCGATTTTTCGGTGCTCATTGATGAATTGGTAGAAGCTTATCTTCAACAGATTATTTTTGATGGTTTTGCACATGCAGATCCACATCCTGGAAATGTACATCTAACCAAAGACAGAAAAATTGCTTTAATGGATTTAGGAATGGTGGCTAAATTCAGTCCTAATTTGCAGGAACAAATCTTGAAATTGCTCATCGCTATTAGCAAATACAATGGTGAAGAAGTTTCTAAAGTGCTTTTAGAAATCAGTCAAGATGATAGAAACGCAGATATTATTGGTTTCAAAAAAGAAATCAACCGAATTGTACTGGATTCTCAGAACAGAAATGCCGCAGAAATGCAAACGGGAAAAATGCTCATCAGAATGAATAAAATTGCAGCAGAAAAAGGAATCAGAATCGCGGTAGAACTGAACATTCTTGGGAAAATTTTATTGAATTTAGACCAAATTGTAGCGGTTCTCGCTCCTCAATATGATTTGGCAGAAAACATGAAGCAGATTTTGGAGAAAATGATGGTCAAAAAAATGGCTCACGAAGCCAAACCAGAAAATTTCTTTGCTCAATTGATAGAAACCAAAAAATTAGCCGAAAATCTTCCGGAAAGACTTAATAAAATCACCGAAAATTTGGCTCAGAATCAGTTTGAGCTCAAAATAGATGCGATAGACGAAGAACGATTTACCGATGCCTTCCAGAAAGTAGCCAATAGAATTTCTATCGCACTTATTATTGCTGCATTAATCATTGGTTCGTCTCTATTGATGAGAGTTCCTAATTTTCAAATTTTTGGAATTTCGATAGCGATGTTTTTCTTCATCATTGCTTCGGTTTTCGGATTATGGCTCGCATATAAAATGGTAATAAAAGACGAAGATTTTAAAAGGAAAAAATAATCACCAAAAAAACAAGTCGCAAAATAAAAAGTTTTCCGCTGTCATAAAAAATGACCGCGGTTTTTGTTTGTTATCAAATAATTAACAGGAATTTTAAGGATAAATAAAGAAATTTCAGTAAATTTGATAGAAGCTTAAATGTTTATTATGAAAGTTTTTTATCAAATAGTACAATCTTTAAAAAACTTCATCGTAGAGATAGGCGAAATGAGCTATTTCAGAATAAGATTTTTAAAA
>VFQM010001338.1_pt1 | contig 21908 bp, 19 predicted proteins | sample 3512391 | NCBI WGS metagenome assembly VFQM01 (sample SAMN10412369, study PRJNA504923) | tailings metagenome | isolation source: Replicate 1 from Balatoc abandoned mine | place: Philippines | reverse complement strand
GCTTCTCGACTGAAAAGGAAACTTTTAAGTGGCCCAATTTTAGGGGGAGCTTACATATTGCACTGCTATAAACATAATCCTCTGCACAATAAACAAAATTGTCCGTATCTGGATGGTTAGGATTTGAGGATTAACAAGATCATATTTTTTTTGCTCAATAATAAGCCTATCCCACTTGCGTGTAGGTGCTGTTATAGTCAGTTTTTCTTTCTGTCAGCATGGTCTCCTGCCAAAATTTATTCCACCACGTTCGTCCAAAGTTAAAACTTGTCCTTTCACGTATTTGGGTTGTTGTCTTACAATTTGTTCAAGTCCGTATGACTTCAAAGCTATTTGCCCTTGTTGCAATTCTATTGTCCATTCGTAAACAAACTTATTTTTTTCTTGCTCAGTTTTGCTTGTCAAATACAGGTCAGCAATTTCCATTAAGTCAAGACAACCACCGTCTGTATTAAAGTTAATATGTAAGTCAAAACATTCTTTAAATATAAGTGTGCAAGGAGCAACCCAAAATGTAAATGTCTGTTCTGGTGGAATTGGATGAACCCATTTAAAAATGTAGTCTAAGTCAAGCAAAAAGTCAGCAGTCCAATGGTCTTCGCTTTTCTCGATTGTCATCCCGTAAATGTTTGCGTCATGCCAACCCATTATCTCAAAGTCGTCTTGTGTCCAGACGCTTTTGTCAAGTATAAAATTATCCGTTTGTTCTGTCATTGTTAGCCGTCCTAAAATTCGCTATAACGTATGGCTATCCAATATCTCGAAACCATACTGTTGTATAATATCACCAGGTTTTGTGCAGATGTGCAAACAAAATGGTCAAACATAACTCGAAGTTCGAAGCTCGAGGCTGGAAGCTCAAAGCTCGCAACTAAACCGTCTTTTAAGTATACACCAATTATATCTTCCCCGGCACCAACCTCCACACCTCGTCATACTTTATCCTCCCCTCCTCTACCAATTCACGAATTACTTCCACAAATAATTCAGTATCTGCTGGAGCTATTCTGGTTTCCAGTTCATCTACGGTAAAGAGCTGTCCTTTCACCAGGCGAATAATTTCTTCCCTCAGTTCTACAACAGTTTGTGTATTTTCTTTTTTGCGTTTATCAACACATACATCGCATAAACCGCATTGCTCAAAAGTCTCTTCCCCAAAATATTCCTGAATCACCTGCATGCGGCAACGATGATCTTGTGAAGCATAGTTGAGCATGGCCTGCATTTTACCGATAATCAAATCGCGTCTTTCTTTCAGTTGCTTTTTGTCGATAGGTAAATACTGACTGTCTTGGCGTGGTAATACAAAAGTAAGTTGTGGTTGTTCTTTCAAAGGTAAGTAAGCCAGTACTTGTAACTTATCGAGGTGAATGAGTTGTTCTTTAACAATTTTGGCGCTGGTCTTTAATCCTTCGGCCAAATACGATTCTGCAATGGAAGTAAAATCTGCAAATACTTCACCACCGTATAAACGCAAAATCATTTTAATCAGTGGATCGAATTTCTCGTTGGCTACCTGAAACTGATAAAGTGTTCCTTTATCCATGCTCATGTGAATACGAGAAGGAGCATAGAAACTTTCATTGAATGTGATTAAGCCGGATTCCTCCAGCTTGCGCAAAGCATGATACACTTCACCGGGAAAAAATTGAAAGCGATCGCAGAATTGTTGTAGATCAAAATCATAACTCTCTCCCCCACTGCTGCCCATCGCCAATTGAAAGTGATTGCATAAGGCCTGATATATTTTTTGTAGAAATTCAAAAGCCGGTTGCGATTGCTCCACCTTGCTTTGCAAATCCTGAGCATCGGCTTCCTGAAAAAGTATGGCCGCAAAAGATTTCTTACCATCACGCCCTGCGCGACCTGCTTCCTGGTAATAAGCTTCCAGGTTTTCAGGTAAATCCAGGTGCACTACTACACGCACATCTGGTTTATCTATACCCATACCAAAAGCATTGGTCGCTACAATCACCCTTACCCTGTTGGCGATCCAGTCGTCTTGCAACTTATTGCGCACCGCATGTGAAAGCCCGGCATGGTAATAGGTAGAGGCAATACCACTTCTGTTCAGGATGTTTGATACGGCTTCAGTTGCCTTTCGTGAACGAACATAGACAATGGCAGTGCCTTTAACTTTTGTCAGAATCTCTAGCAGCTTTCTTTCCTTGCTTTCACTTTTGCGCACCACAAAAGAGAGATTTTCTCTGGCGAAGCTTTTCTGAAATACTTTATAGGATGGCTGAAAAGAAAGTTTCTGCGTAATGTCAGCACACACTTGTGGCGTGGCTGAAGCAGTAAGCGCAATAACAGGAACCTTCGGATGCCAGGTGCGCAATTCAGCGATTTGTAAATAGGGTGGCCTGAAATCATAACCCCATTGCGAAATACAATGGGCTTCATCAACGGCTATCAGCGCGACTTTCATTTGTTTGAAGCGCTCAATAAAAATATCGGTTTGCAGGCGTTCGGGAGAAACGTAGAGGAATTTCATTCCACCATATAAGGCGTTGTTCAGGTGAAGGTCTATTTCATAGCGACTCATGCCTGAATGAACAGCTACCGCCAGGATATCGCGTTTCTTGAGTTGCTCTACCTGGTCTTTAATGAGGGCAATCAGTGGAGAAATCACGATGCAAACGCCTTCCATCATTAAAGCTGGCACTTGAAAACAAATGGATTTACCACCACCGGTTGGCAAGAGGGCTAAGGTGTCGTGGCCCTTTACCACAGCATCAATAATATCCTGCTGCAAAGGTCTAAACTGACTATGCTTCCAATACTGTTGTAATATGGATAAAGCTGTTACCACGCTTTGGGAAAGCGACTAAGATACAACGAGAATTGCTAGAAAGTAAAAGAAAGTAATGTTCGTTGATTGAACCGAACGTTAGAATATTTTTAAATAATTCGAATAAGTAGCAATAATTGTGTTTTCGCTCTCAGGCCGCTGGGCCTCGCATACTCATTCAAGGCTGTATGCTATCCGCACATACCCTGCCAGACCAAAGATAGCATAATGCCTTGTCTGAGCATGCTGTAAGTAAGCACAAGAAAATCGCATTCTATTTAAGGTGCTTATTTTTAAAGGAACTATTTTTTATCTGTCAAGTATCGTCTCCCGCTAGGGGACGATACGCTTTTAAAAACTTACTACTTTTGTAAAAATTTTACATAACGCAACCTTCAACAAGAGGTAGACTCATCGTCCCTTCGGAGACGATGAAGGGCAAGAAAAAATCACAGTTCATTGCGAGGAACGAAGCGCTGGATCTGTGCTGGGGTTAGGAAGCAATCAGAGTTGATGTGCTAGTTTGTGATGTGCTGATTTATTGATTTTATCTGTCAAGTATCGTCTCCCGCCAGGGGACGATACGCTTTTAAAAACTTACAACGTGTATAAAAATTTACACAGCGCAACCTGAACGAGAGGTAAGCTCATCGTCCCTTCGGAGACGATGAGGGGCAAGAAAAAAAATCGCGTCCATTGCAAGGAACGAAGCGCTGGATGTGTGCTGGGGTGAGGAAGCAATCAGAGTTGATGTGCTAGTTTTTAAACACTTACTAAATTTACAAAAATTTACGTACCCCAACCTTCAACAAGAGGTAGACTCATCGTCCCTTCGGAGACGATGAGGGACAAGAAAAAAATCGCGTCCATTGCGAGGAACGAAGCGCTGGATGTGTGCTGGGGTGAGGAAGCAATCTGAGTTGATGTGCTAGTTTGGTGATGTGCTGATTCATTGATTTTACCTATCAAGTATCGTCTCCCGCCAGGGGACGATACGCTTTTAAACACTTACAACGTGTATAAAAATTTACACAGCGCAACCTGAACGAGAGGTAAGCTCATCGTCCCTTCGGAGGCGATGAATGGAAGCGTAAAAAAAACATCCGTCAGACAGCTGAAAGCAAAAGCAAACAACGGTCTGACGGATATTAAGTAAAGACGCGCACCAGCCGTCTCTACAATTATTAATCAATTATTGCTTGGCGCTTTGCAATAATTTAACACCGGTTTCACCCAGGTGTGTCACTAAAATTTTTCTGTACTGAGCCGAGTTTAAATAGCCACCACCTGCATTGAAGAACTCTTCCAACACGGGATACCAATCGCTATTTAGCGGCAGCACAAAACCAAATTGTTCTGCAGCTTTGTCAGCAATGGGATGTCGCTTGATGCTTTTCTTCATGTTAACAGCTTCCAGGTAAAAGCCTAAATCCAGGTAAGCAAATCCATTAGGATCAGCCAGAACCTTCTCCAGTGTTTCCTGACTGGTGGCAGTATAAGCAATCTTCATGGCCGGAAAATACTTCTGCTTCAACTCCAAAATGCGTTTCTCATTCAAGGTACCTTTTGCTGTGTAACCTGTTAACTTACCAAAGGTTGTAGGCAGGTCTTCAAATTTAGCAAGCGTAGCAACACTGTTTTGCGTAACTAAAATGGCAAAGTTGGTAATGAAGGGTGGACTGAATTTTACTTCCTTCTTGCGTTCATCTGTAATGGTAATGTTACCCAAACCGAATACGCCTCCCACAGAAGCCTTTGTTTTATCATACATACCACGAAAGCTGCTACCATCGCCAACAAATTTCGAAGTGAGATTCACTTTTTTATTCTCACTCGTCCATTTTACAAAATCTGCCATAATATCAACACAGATTCCAGTAAGTTTTCCGTTGGCATCTTTATACACAAAACTGGGCGTTTCAACATAGGCCATACTCACTGTACCCTTGCCATTCGCTTTCACTTGTGCCCACGTATCACCGGTATAACCCTGGGCGAAAAGGTTAACCGTACTGATCAAAAATAAGAAGGGGATTAGCTTTATTTTTTTCATTGGTCAATTGTTAATCGTTCTAATATTAAAGGATTAACTCCAATTATTCTGCCAAAAAGTAATATTGAAGTACTTTTTATGTAAGATTTCTACCAAATCAGCTTTTCTTTGTTTAAAAAAGCAGCTATTCCCCGCTGACAATCTTCACTACCTCTTGCCTTTGCATTCATAGCTGAAGCATAATCCAAGGCTTCGGTTAAGGGCATAGCTTGTACAGCAGCAATCATTTGCTTGGTGCTGGCCATCGATTGAGCGGAGTTTGACCGTATTAGTTTATTAGCAAAATTCAAGACATCCTGCTCGAGATTATCTGCGGTACTCAGAAAATTAATGAGCCCTAATTGGCAAGCCTCTTCTGCACTGATTAAATCGCCACTTAATAAAAGTTGTTTGCTTTTTCCTTCTCCTATTCTCCTCAGTAAAAACACCATGACTATGGCTGGTATAAAACCAATTCTAACTTCGGTATAACCAAACTTGGCTTCCGGCACGGCAAAGGCAAAATCACAAACGGCAGCCAGGCCGCAGCCACCTGCTAAAGCATGACCTTGTATTTGCGCAATAACAACTTTATTCAGTGTGTATATTTTCAGAAAGAGTTCTTTTAAATGATTTGAGTCTGCTACATTTTCCTCATAAGAAAAGGACTGTAATTTTTGCAGGTACGATAAATCTGCTCCCGCACAGAAAGCTTCCCCCTCAGCACGCAATACAATTACCTTGGCAGTATCGTCTTTGGCGGCAGCATCAAAGGCGGCATGAAGTTCGGACACCAACTCGTAACTTAATGCATTTCTTTTCTCCGGCCTGTTTAAGGTAATAAAGGCGATTCTATTGGTGACTTCGTATTTTAAGTAATTCATATGGAGAGTTTAAAATATCCCTGATGCAAAACGGAGAACGCCTTTTTATTTAATTGCGTTGCCTCTGCCAGCATCCGTTCAGCAAAGTAAAAAGAGTTACTGCTATCTAGTATCACCTGATCAAAATTAATCTTCTCAGCAAGCTTTTTTATAGTAACAGCATTTTGGCTGATGACTACAAAATCTACGCTCATCTGAGGTAAATCAGTAAGGGCTTGGTTAATGATTAAAACTTGTTTCTTCTCAAAGGTCACCAACCTGCATCCTATTGGTAAATCAGTACCACTTTCAAAAAGCGATACTCTTTTCACCTCATGAAGTAAGCGGTTTGGCCTGATGTGAAATCGGATTTTCTCGACATTCGACAACAAGGCCGAATCAGCCATAAAACAAGCACGCCCATGGCTGATAAAATCCATGGCAGAAGAACCGGGTATCTTATAAACAATCCACTCATTTTTTTCTACCGATTTATAATAATGATTCCACATACTGGCAGCAAGCACCAAAGCAAAAACAAATGCTACTTTCAGATAGATAAATTGCCTAAACTGAAAAAGTAGGAATAAGGACCCCAGACAAAGCATTATGAGCCACGATTGTGTGGTGTTGATGTACAAATTATCCAGTAAACTAAAAGGAAGACTTTCTACTAAGAGCACTGATCCATTCATGGCCTGGATGCATTTAGTCAATAACCAACCCGCCACTGATGCCAATGGGGCAAGCCAGCCAAGTGCTAACACTACCAAACCCAATACGAGCACCGCAAAAGAAATGGGTATCACAAAGAGATTAGAGAAAAGAAAATACACGGGAAACTGATGGAAATACAGTAAGCCTAATGAAACAGTAGCTAACTGAGCCGCTATAGATACCGTTGTAATTTGCCAAACCTTATCTAGCCAATAGCCTGGAGCATACCACAACAAGTAGATATGTCGTTGTAAATACACGATACCTAATACCGCTGAATACGATAGCTGAAAGCCTACCGACATAATCAAAAAAGGATCATGCACCAGTAAACAAAAAGCAGAAGCGGCCAAGGTATTGTAAATATTGGTAGACCAGCCCAGCGGACGGGCCAAGGCAACAAAGGAAAACATAGTGACCGCTCGTAACACCGAAGGTGACAAGCCCGTGATCAAGGCATAAATCCACAACACTACTAAACTAGTAATGGCGATTATCCATTTACCGCCTTGTCTTTTACTGAGGGGTTTGAGTAATAAAAGCAGGATGCCATAAATTATACTAACATGTAAACCAGAAACAGCCAATACATGCAAAGCCCCTGTTGCGGAATAGGCGTGCATGATATCATTATCCAAACCATCGGTAATGCCCAAGACCAAAGCACTGGCAATAGCCTGCTCCTGATCACCACTGACATATTGCTTAATTGTTTTTTCCGCCCATGAACGTGCTTTAATGGCATTCGCCAGTATAGAGGATGATGGAGTATACCCTAAGTGGTGAACCTGATTTGATCGGATAAAAGCCTGATGATAAATATTGTTAAAACTGAGAAAACGTTTATAATCAAATTCTCCAGGATTGGCCGGTGCAGTCAGTAATTGCGGACTTCCTTCTATCAATAATACATCACCATAGTGAAAAGCTTCGGAAAAATACTCCTTTGAAAAGTACAACAATACTTTACCCTCAACAGTAAACCAATACTGACCGGATTTTACTTGCTGAACACGTGACTCTATTTTCCATGACTTCGCCTTATCCTGTGCATGACTGATCAACACCACCTGAAAGTGAGAAATCGTATCGTTAAAATGAGTAAGGTGTTGCGCGTTTCTGGTTTCGGTTTTTTGCAGGACTAATAGGTAGCCGGTAAAAAAAATGATGACAAGCCCTACAAAGCCAGGATTAAACTTAACGCTGCTCACTGCTTGTACACCATAAAACAAAAAGTATAAAAAAATTGCGCTGAATAATATCCAGTAAGCATAGTTTACTGGAATGCAGTCAGGCATATAAATGGCCAGCAGAATACCAGCCATAAAGAAAATTGTAAACCTTACAAAAACATAAGGAACCCACCTGAACATAGGTGCAATTACATGAGCCTGAGACTAAGGCACAACAATACTCAGACCTAAAATCATTCTATAAAGATCAACAGAATACAAGTGCCAAGATAGTTAGAGATTATGAGTATCCGCAAAGAATCATAGGATGAAAATCCACGTCATGCGATAAACGAAGCCCTGCATGCGCGCTGGGTGAGGAAGCAATCTATTGCAGGAATTTAAAGCAAGCATCCAAATTGCTTCTCCCGATTTTATCGGTAGAAGCAATGACGCGATTCTACCGTTCAAAGTATTTATGAGCTAAATTCTTCTAAGCATTTCAGCTAAACAGACTTCTGGTATGCCTCAATGATATCCCGAACCAGTTTGTGTCTGACTACATCTTTTTCATTCAACTCCACAAAGCCAATACCTTTTACACCGGCCAATATTCTTGACGCTTCCTTCAAGCCTGATTTCTGATTATGCGGTAAATCGATTTGAGAGGCATCACCGGTTACCACCATTTTAGATTCAGGACCCATGCGTGTTAAAAACATTTTCATTTGCATGGGCGTAGTATTCTGTGCTTCATCCAATAAAATAAAAGCATTATTGAGCGTGCGACCGCGCATGTAGGCTAATGGTGCAATTTCAATCACTTCTCGCTCCATGTAGAAACGCAATTTTTCGAAAGGGATCATATCGTTAAGCGCATCGTAAATCGGGCGCAAATACGGATCGATTTTCTCTTTCAAATCCCCAGGCAAAAAACCCAGGTTCTCGCCTGCTTCTACCGCAGGGCGGGTAATAATTATTTTCTTTACAACCTTATCCTTAAGCGCTTTTACAGCCATGGCTACAGAAATATAGGTTTTACCGGTACCGGCAGGTCCCAGTGCAAATACAAGATCGTTCTCGCGCACCATCTGCACGAGCTTTAACTGGTTAACGGTCTTGGGTTTAATCGGATTCCCCCTGGTTCCAAACAAGAGCACATCATCTCCCAGCGGAGGTGTAGGGCCATCTGGTAAAAAACCTTCCTCTTCCCTACCAATCCTTGACTTTACATTTTCCTGGGTAACCCTCCCAAATTCATGGTAATGATCAATTAATTCATTCAAAATTTCTTCAATTTGATCTACCTCCGAAGCGCTACCCTTAATGATAATCTGGTCGCCCCTGGAAACCAACCTGGATTTTGGGAAAGCTTCTGCCAGGGTGTGGATATTTTTATTCTCTTCTCCCAGAAAATCTACCAAGGATACAATGTCGAGATCTACAATTCTTTCTATCAAGTGTATATGATTTATATCTTAAACAATCTGCGTTAAAAATGTTTACTTTGCTTCGCCAAAAGTAAAGAATATCCCTGGCAGCATCAACCATGGCCATCGTCACCTTGCTAACTGATTCGGGCGAACAAGATCACTACGTAGCGGCCATTAAAGCTAAGATACTCAGCACGAATCCGAGCATAAAAATCGTAGACATTAGTCATAAAATAGCCTCATGCGATATAGGGCATGCGGCTTTTGTCCTGAAATCTGTTTTTCGTGACTTCCCCAAAGGCACCATACACCTTGTGGCTGTGGACGCTATAGGTAAAAAGGGCGATGTACCCATTGCCATGCAGTTGGAGGACCATTTTTTCATTGGGGTGGACAATGGTTTATTCGGACTTATTACCGAAAAAGCACACCAGCAGATTGCAGAGCTCAATACGATTAATCCCATCAGCAGCACTTTTCCTGAAAAAGATATTTTCGCTCCGGCTGCAGCCAAACTGGCCAGTGGTGTGTCGCTTACCGATTTAGGCAAACCTTTAGGCACTTTTAAGCGGATGATTGACCGCCAGGTAAAAGCCACCAAACGACAAATTACCGGAAGTGTGGTGCGCGTAGATGCTTACGGAAACCTGATTACCAATATTCCGAAAGAAGCATTTGATATATTGAGTCAGGGTAAGGTTTTTACAGTACAATTTGGTGGAGAGAAATTCAGGCGTATTAATGTTTCTTATCAGGAAGTTGAAGAGGGCGACTGTTTTATACTTTTCAATAGCCTGGGGTTATTGGAAATTGGAGTTAACCGGGGCAATGCTTCTGAATTATTTGGACTGGAATACGATGGCGTAGTGAGTATTCTTTTTGATGAATAATGAACCTGGTTGTTTGCTGTTGGTTATTCGTTGTTGGTTAAGCAACTTATAAACCGAACAACCATCAACGAACAACGAGCAACTAACAACTAACAACAAACACCCAAACCCATGCTCATCCGAATTGTCCGCATGCACTTTACAGAGGCCGGTGTAAACGAGTTTCTGGAAATATTTAATGCTAATAAAGAAGCCATCCGCAACTTTGAGGGGTGTACGCATTTGCAACTGTTGCGCGATGCCAATGAACCCAATACTTTTGCCACCCTTAGCCATTGGCAAAACGAAACTTGCCTGAATAACTATAGAAAATCAGAACTTTTTGGCAAAGTCTGGGGACAGGTAAAAACCCTGTTTTCAGAAAGATCACAGGCCTTTTCGCTGGAAAAATTCATTGAGCTGTAAAAACAATAAATCGCGTCAGCCTCTTACTAAAATGGCTCTTTACTTACTCATCTAAAACAGCGATATTTCGGGATTGCCATTTTCCGAAATGCTCAAAATAGACTCGCATACCCATATTATTCCTAAAGAATTGCCTAACTGGAGCGAAAAGTTTGGCTACGGAGATTTCATTTACCTGCAACACCATAAACCTGGCTACGCCAAAATGATGCGTGGTAATCAATTCTTCAGAGAAATAAAAGAAAACTGCTGGGATGCTGAGGTGCGCATTGAAGAGTACGCAACTTTTAACACCCAGGTACAAGTTGTCTGCACGATTCCCGTTATGTTTTCATACTGGGCCAAAGCGATGGACTGTCTGGAGGTTTCGAAATTTCTCAACGATCACATTGCAGAACTTGTAACGCAATATCCTAAAAACTACATAGGGCTCGCAACCATACCCATGCAAGATGCAGACCTGGCCATACAGGAACTGGAGCGTTGTAAAAAAATTGGTTTAGTCGGCATACAAATAGGATCCAACATTAACGATGAGAATTTAAATGAGGCGCGCTTCTTCCCCATATTTGAAGCCTGCCAACGATTAAATATGGCTGTACTTGTTCACCCCTGGAATATGATGGGGCAAAAAGACATGCAGCGCTATTGGCTTCCCTGGCTGGTGGGTATGCCCGCTGAAACATCGCGTGCAGTCTGCTCCATGATTTTTGGTGGCATTTTCGAACGTCTTCCTAAACTAAGAGTAAATTTTGCGCATGCCGGTGGTTCTTTTTTACCAACCATTGGTAGGATACAACACGGCTTTGAATGCCGCCCTGATCTGGTAGCCATTGATAATCCAATAGAACCTAAAAAATATATAGGCCAGTTTTGGGTTGATAGCATCACACACGATGCGCCTATGCTTGAGTATGTGTTGAAGATGGTAGGGTCAAAAAAAATAACACTAGGCTCTGACTACCCTTTTCCGCTTGGTGATTTAGAGATTGGCAAGTTTATTGAAGATATGCCCCTGGACGAGTCCGTGAAAGAAGATATTTTTCACAACGCAACACTCGAGTGGCTTGATTTACCAAAAGAAAGATTTTTGTGAGTATGAAGTATTGTCTCATTTTATGCTGTTTAATTTCCTTACCCGGCTTTTTGTTGGCACAAACACCAGCAGAAAAAGCAAGAGAATATCAATTACAGCAGGAGCAATACCGCAAAACACAATTGTTAAGAGAAATCGATTCAGGTAAGTACTACATGGAAATAGGTGAGTATCTAATGGCCGATAAAAAATTAAAGTATGCACTCGATAACATAAAAAGTGTTCCTTCGGAGTTGGCTTATTTTTTTGGCAAAAATTCTTACTTCATTGGCAAGTATAAACAAAGCGTTGACTGGCTGAGCAAGTACGTGCAATTAAAAGGAACCGCGGGTCAATATTATCAGGATGCTATTGCTGTACTGCAAAAAGCAGAAAGCGACTTACTGGCACAACGCAAAACAGAAACAGCACAACTGGAGGAAGTCTTTTCGCAGAACTATGATATTGATTGTGGTCCGAGCGGTAAGGTGATCTGCCCGGTTTGCAAAGGTTCAACGGTAATTGTAAAGCCCGGCATATTTGGTAACTCTTACAAAACCTGCAACTTCTGCGATAAGCATGGTTTACTCACCTGCGAAAACTATAACAAACTTATCAGAGGCGAATTGGCACCTGAGTGATTCTTAATTGATCGATCAATTGTTGTTAAACCTAGAATAAGATTTTTTAAAATACGTTACAACTCTGCCAGCAGTAAATGGCGATCAAGCCATGTTTAAGCACTGAGCTAAATAAGCTATTCATTAGGCTTTTTACACTATTTCCCTATCATTTTACTTAGCTAATTGCTTGCTCAGGTCAAACCTAAGCAGAATGAAAAAATCACTTTTATTACTAACATGCATCCTTATTTTTATAAGCTCAGTTGAAAGTTTAAGTCAGGATAGCTGGAGCAATGTGCTTAAAAAAGGAGAAGGAACGCTGGGCATTATTTATTATCAACAACCCGGATTGATTCAAAAAGAAAATACAGGAGAACTCAGCGGTTTATGTATTGACATTCTTAACGATTTCGCAGACTTCGTCTATGAAAAATACAATAAGAAAATAACTATTAAATACGTTGCAGAAGAGCCGGTCTTTAGTTCGTTTCTGGAAAAAATTAAAACCACACCAAATATTATTGGAATTGGTAACATTACCATTACTCCGGAACGCAAAAAATTTATTCAGTTTACGGAGTCTTACCTGACTAACCCTGTTATTTTACTTAGCCACAAAAGTGCTCCTGACATTACTGCGTTAGATCAGTGTGCAGAAAAATTTAAGGACTATACAGCATTGGTTATTGGCCAAAGTACGCATGAACTGTATATGGCCTCCATTAAAAAAAAATATTACCTAAGCTTAACTGTTAAAAAAATTAGCTCTGGCTTAGAAGTAATGGATGAGATGACTAAAAACCCGAAATCATTCGGAATAATTGATCTTACGGAATATATCTATGCCGTGCGTTCAAAATTACCACTAAAAAGGCACGCTGTTAAAATCAATGAAACCAATGAAGAGTTAGGTTTTGCCATGCAGCTGGCCAACGATTGGCAGCAACCCTGGAAAGAGTTTTTAACCAAAGAATACAAACAATCAATAATGTACAGAAAACATATCGTTGACAACCTGGGGTCAAGTTTTCTGTCCTTAGTAGAGATGTAAAGGGCATTTAATCTGCACGTCTAAGAACAGTTAAAAAGCTTTATAAACGCTCCTATGGCCAAGGCAAACCTTCATATAATTATTTCATTATTTTCCCTTGGTTGTACGCAATTACCCAAACAAATACCCCAGGACTTTCAACTATTAATAGAGAGTACAGCTATACAACCAGGCGCCAATGGAAATTACGCGCTGATGATCAGGCGAACAGCAAGTACGGATCAATATGAACTTATCCGTAATTATGACAACACAATCCATAAACTTACGCTAAGCACTTATGGCGTTCATAGACTATATGATGCTTTGCGTAACGCCAACATATTTCAACTCAAAAATAGCTATGCAGATATGAGCGTATTAGATGGTGCCAACACAACGTTAACCCTACACGCTAATGGAAGAATAAAAGTGATAACCATGCGCAATACACAACCTGAGGAGTTAAAGGCTGTATCATCTATTTTAAGAGAATTTGAAATGGAAATCAGGTAGATATTAAGATGATGCATACGATAGAACTTATACTTGAGGTAATCATGTCATTTTTTTCCGATAGTGTTGTCATGAAACTCTTCAAAAAGAAGCACAAGAACTTTTCTCGAAATAAGTAAGCTGGCCGGAAACACCTGAAGGTTCTGGGTAATTATGGAGCGTTGAGTAAATGGAAATTAAAAATTGAAAGTTCCGAAACAATTTAATCAACCACTATAATGAAGCATATTTCGTTTCGGACAATAGGACAAAACTCTTCATTGCTGACAACAATTACTCTTTCCTACAGCTTATTAGTGGTTTAATTGTAAAAAAGTGTAAATCAATGGATCAGAGTATATCAAAATCCCCTGCAGGTCGTTAAGCATACAATATAAATTCATTGGTTGCCCACTTAACTCAGGTTTACAATAAAAATAATGAACATTAGAACTTTTTTATGGATAACTTACTCTAAAGAATTGTGTCTTTTTTGTAACCTCTTGCATTAAGATCAGTAAGCATAACTAAAACCCTCGCTATAAACCTACCTCTACCGCAGCATGAAACGGAAAATCCTCATTGGCTCGTCAGTTGTTCTTTTATCAATCTTCCTGTATTTCTTAATAATAAAAACCAAAGATGGCGATACAGCCTCCATTTTGTCATCCGTTAAAAAGGGTGAATTTCGGGTTGAAATAGAAACTACGGGTGAATTAGAGGCCAAAAATTCTGTAAAGATTATGGGGCCTCAGTCACTCCGAAACTTTCAGATTTGGCAGGTTACCATTCAGGATATTATCAATGAAGGAACTGTAGTGAAAAAAGGTGACTGGATTGCCACCTTAGACCGATCAGAGTTTCAAAATAAATATACCGCCAAACAGATTGAGCTAGACAAGGCCACCTCCAAGTTTAATCAAACACAACTGGACACTACCCTTACCATGCGCCAGTCGCGTGATGAACTCATCAACCTGGCCTACGCTGTTGATGAATCTAGAATCGTGTTAGAACAATCTAAATTTGAACCGCCTGCCAGCATCAAGCAGGCCGAAATCATCCTGGATAAATCCAAACGGGCGTACGACCAAGCCGTAGAAAATAATAAAATCAAAAAGAAGCAGAACATCGAAAAAATGCGTGAAGTAGCGGCCGAACTTCGTAAGGTACAGGCAGAGTTTGACGGCATGACTAAGGTAATGGAGTCGTTCAACGTATTAGCACCTGAAGATGGAATGGTCATTTATGAAAAAGGTTGGGATGGTAAACCCATTAAAGCTGGATCACAGATACAAATGTGGGAACCCACTGTAGCTACTTTACCCGATCTTACTAAAATGATGTCGAAGACCTATGTTAACGAAGTGGACGTCCGCAAAGTAAAAGCAGGTCAAGTGGTAGAAGTAGGACTAGACGCATACCCCGACAAAAAACTTACAGGTGTGGTAACAAATGTTGCTAATGTGGGTGAACAACGACCCAATTCAGATGCCAAAGTCTTTGAAGTAAGTGTTGAAATAAATGGTACAGACCCAACCTTGCGCCCGTCTATGACCACGAGTAATAAAATTATTGCCAACGTTATTAATGATGCTATCTACGTTCCACTCGAAAGTCTACATAGCCAATCCGATACCATTACTTATGTGTTCCTGAAGAAAGGATTAGACATCATTAAACAAGAAGTAGTTGTGGGTGAGACAAATGCCAATGATGCCATTATCACAAGTGGTTTAACTACCGATGACAAACTTTATCTCTCTGTACCTGCTGGCCTGGACAATAAATCGGTGGAGCTGCTACCCGAGATGAACGGCAAGCGAAGCAAAGAGAAGCAAGAGCCAAAGGTTACTGCCAGCTTAGTTAAACCTGCAGACCAGTAACATGAAATTCTTGTCTGCTTTTTTCTCACCCCGCTTGCTGGCAAACCTGCTATTGGCTATTGATGCCGTGCTGGCCAATAAAGTGCGTTCCTTACTCACCGCGCTTGGTATCATTTTCGGAGTGGCTGCTGTTATTGCCATGCTTGCCATTGGCAATGGTGCTCAACAGGAAATTCTAAACCAAATCAAACTGGTGGGGGTCAATAACATTGTAATCAAACCGATCATTGAACAGAAAGAAGAAAAACTGGAAGAGGCAGGTGCCAAAACAGATAAGAAAAAATTTTCACCGGGACTCACCGTACGCGATGTCGCCAGTATTCAATCAACCATTCCTGGGCTTACCACAGTCAGTCCAGAAATACTGCTGAACACCAATATTATCCGGAATGGTATAAGGCGCTCGGCTAAGCTGGTAGGTGTAGAACCTTCCTATTTCGACATCTACGACTTTCAACTTTTTGAAGGGCAGATGTTCAACGAAGAGCAAAGAAAACTTGGAGCCGCTGTTTGTATTATTGGTTACGGAATAAAAAGTCGTTTCTTCCCAACAGAAAATCCAATCGGGAAAAGTATTAAAGTAGGCAGTCACTGGCTTACTATTGTAGGTGTATTGCGTGAACGAACCGTATCACAGGCCAGTATCAGTAAACTCGGTATCCGCGACTTTAATATGGATGTTTATGCACCCTTGCAAAGTGTCTTGATCCGCTATGAAAACAGAGACCTGATTACAGCTGAAGCCTTGCGCAAAGCAGCCATGCGCAGTAGAGGTATGGTGATCATCAGTAGCAACAGTAATCAGGAAGAAGATGCTGATAGTAAGAACTATCACCAGCTCGACAGGCTTGTTATACAAGTATCCGAAACAGAAAAACTTCAATCTACGGCTGAAATTCTTTCGCGACTGTTAGCACGTAAACATTATGATGTAATCGACTTTGAAATTGAAATCCCTGAGCTCCTGTTAAAACAACAGCAAAGAACCAATGATATTTTTAATTATGTATTGGGTGCCATTGCCGGAATATCGCTGTTGGTAGGTGGCATTGGTATTATGAACATCATGCTGGCTTCTGTGCTGGAGCGTATCAAAGAAATCGGATTAAGACTTGCCATTGGTGCACAAAAAACAGATGTCGTGCAGCAATTTCTTTTCGAAGCCATGATGATCAGTATCGGTGGCGGCTTGATTGGGGTAATCCTCGGTGTGTCACTAGCATTCGTTGTGTCGGCTGTAGCAGGCATTCCAACTATAATAACCTTTACTTCTATTTTACTATCCTTTGGTGTTGCCGCCACTGTAGGGCTTATCTTCGGAATTGCCCCTGCCAGAAGAGCTGCCAATCAGGATCCAATAGCCTCATTACGTTATGAATAAAAAAATTATGTGCGGGATGGTCTTCATCCTGATCTCGTTGACTAGCTTCGGACAAACGACCCTTACTATTGATGAACTGATTGCAAGATCAAAATCGCAGTCACCCGCGTCCAAACAGGCAGAGACCCGAAAAGAAAATAGGTATTGGCAGTATCGATTTTATAAGAGTGATTACAACCCTCAATTAAGATTGAGTGGAAACCTCCCTTACAACAAAATAGTTTCACCTATAGAACAAAATGATGGAACCTTTGTGAACACTGGCATTAATCAGCTGAACAGCAATATGGGGCTTTCATTATCACAACCCATCCCCTGGACTAACGGCTCCTTATCTGTCAATTCTTTGTTAGGGTACATTAACAACTACAATAATCTCAATCCTGGTACCCCCAATGAACAATGGCGTGGCACCATGGTAAACGTTCAACTCAGTCAGCCTTTATTTGCCTTTAATCCCTTACGCTGGAATAAAAAAACTGAACCTATCCGTTACGAAGAATCGAGGCGCGAGTATGTAGAACAGATGGAGGCCATCTCCCAAGAATCAGTTGGCTTGTTCTTTAATGTACTGGAAGCGCAAATCAACCAGCAGATCGCTAATTTCAATATTGCCAATAACGATACCATTTATAAAATTGAGCAAGGGCGTTACAACATCGGCACAACTTCTCAAGACAAATTATTACAAGTTGAGCTGCAACTGCTTCGTTCCCGACAAGATGTAGCCCAGGCGCGTTTAAATCTGCAAACAGCCAGTCTTCAGTTACGCTCTTACATTGGACTGCAACAGAATGAAGCACTCCAATTAGTACTACCAGAATCAATACCCTCTTTCGAAATATCTATTGATGAAGCGCTTTCATATGCCCGTAAAAACCGGGCTGATTATCTGGCTTTCGAACGCAGGCGTGCAGAAGCAGAACGCGAAGTAGCACAAGCCCGCGGACAACGTTTTCAAAGTAACCTGGTGGCTTCTTTTGGTCTCAATAATGACGGCACAGTGATCAACGATGTCTACCAGAATCCTCAACTACCCCAACAGCAATTTAACTTATCGCTAAGTGTACCCATTATCGATTGGGGGCGAAACAAATCGCGCATGCAAACAGCCATTGCCAATAAAAAACTGAACGACTATGTGATAGCTCAAGATGAAGTCAACTTCGAACAGGAAATTATTACCAAGGTGAGTCAGTTTGAAATGCTTCGCTTACAAATTGACATTACCAAAAAAGCAGATGAGGTAGCACAAGAGCGCTACAAGGTTGCTCAAAATCGTTACCTGATTGGTAAAATTGATATTACCAATCTTAACATTGCGCTAACCGAAAAAGACAATGCCAAAAGAAGTTACGTACAGGCACTCAAATCATTCTGGACCTCCTACTATGAGCTGAGAAGATTAACCCTTTACGATTTTGTAACGAAGCAATTGTTGTATACACCGGAGTAGTAATACGTAATATTTTTTTGATGCCCCACATAAGAATAAAGGCATTTGAGATCAGTCGTGATATTTAAAAAAAGGAAATGAGCAAATTGTAAACCGTTGCTTAGTCATAAAATGGATAAAACGGTCTAACAATTTATTGCATAAAATAGAGGCAGTTACAAGACCTACTGTTTTATTCCAATAATTATCAATAATTTACTCTGCATATGAATTAAGTATCCAGTGAAAATACTGGATAAAGATCTATTATGATGCTTCAACTAAAAAAAGAGACTACCTTCTTAAAGGCAGTCTCTTCTTAAGACATCAACTATAGTAGTTTTCGTTATCTTCAATTTTACTCTTTTATAAATCTTACTATCCACTGGCTCTCCCCTTCACTCATTTTTAATATATAATTCCCTTTTCTTAAATTCCTTAAGTCATATTGAAATGTGCCATTCTTTGCTGTCTTTTTTAAGGCTGTTTCTATTAGATTACCCTGTTGATCAAAAATTGCAACAGTAACAATCGCATTTTCGTTAATAGTTTTTACTTCAATAAAATCATTACTCGGGTTCGGAAAAACAGATACCGATGAACGCTCCTCAACTTGTGGAGAAGGTAGTTCAGCACCTGATGAAATTTCTGAAGCTATCATAGGCATCACCTCATTAATAGTAATAGAACCTCCGTTTACCTGAAGCGGCCATTCTATTCCACTAACATGGACATCCTCCCCTATGAAGAACGTAATGTCAGATCTGCCCCCTGCCATTTTAAGTCTGAACCGGAGATTGGCTAACAGTGTGCCGTCAGGATAGCTTGATTCAACATCTGAATAAATCGAAAAGATCATTATGCTATTGAAATTAAAATTAAAAATCCCGAAATCAGCCAAAATATCTTCAGCACCAAGAAACTCAACCACAGTAGTGTCCCACTGAAGGGGTACTTCAAACAGAGTAACATTTGTGTAATTCTCCACTGTTAAAGGTATTAGCACCTCATCGTTTACATTGCCATTACCATTGCCCACGTTAAGAATTACTGGTTCAGGAATTATGGTTACGCTACCATCGATAGCTAACGTTACAGGCGCAGAATCGGCAGTGAGGGAAATTATTGTGATATCAACAGGACTCGACTGACCTATTGCTCCAATGGTCTCGAAAGTGATATTGAATAGCTCACGGCCATCTGAGATGGAGATAGGAGCACTGTTTAGATAAGTAATCCTTACACCATTGTCCAAATAATTATTAGCAATTAAAAAATCCGTAGAAGCAGAGGCAACGTTAACATAAGAAACAACAGTTGTATCCCACTCTACCGATATATCAAATTGAGTAACTGAATTAAAATCGGTGACTGTAACGGGTACGCTGATTGTTTGGGAAGGATAGGCCGATACATGGGGAGCTTGCACGATTAGCGTTTCTACCAATGGAACTACAGGTTCTTGCATGATAGTCACGCTGCCATCAACTGCCAAAGTGGGCGGTGAAGAATCAGCCGTGAGACTATTCATTGTGATCTCAACAGGCGTTGACTGTCCTGATGAGCCAATGACGGTAAAAGTAAGAATAATCAAGGGATCTTTATCTGGAAGGGTAATGGCTGGTCCGGCATAGATGAGCCTTAGACTATTGTTTGTTTGTATAAACTGAAATAGGTTTGAAAAAATAGGTTGAAGCAGTGTAACAACGGTGCTATCCCATTCCACCAGAATATCAAAACTTGTAACAGCATTAAAATTGCTTACCGTTACATATTCATTGATTATATCATTCTGATAGGCTAACTCTTGGGCAGCTTGTACGATCAGTGTGTCTGTCAATGGAACTACAGGTTCTTGCATGATAGTCACGCTACCATCAACGCCAAGCCCATCAGGTGTTGGTATTGAATTAACAAACAAACTGTGTACAGTAACATCTACAGGCGTTGACTGTCCTATAGCTCCGATAGCTGAAAATGTGATGTTAAACAGTTCAGCTCCGTCATTTAAAGCAAGAGCCGGGTAAGATGTGTCGTAGCGGACATGCACCCGCATATCGTGGATACTCACAATAAGTCCAGGTATAGCAGTAGTAACAGTAGGGGTAGAAACAACTGTAGTATCCCATCCAACAGTTAAACTAAAATAAGTAATAGCCTGAAAATTTGATACTGTGACAGGCACTGTTACTTGCTGACCTGGATAAGCCGATACCTCTGCTGCCCGCACCTCGATTACGTCAGCCAAGGCTTGCAGTGAAGCGCATAATGATAAAAGTAAAATACCAAAAACAATTTGGTACAGTTTCAGTAAATTTTTCATATAATCATTTTTCGCTAAAATTAGGCCTACACCGTTTGCCGATATATTCAGATAAGTTCAAATCATATCGATTCTTACTCAAGGGTGAACTAAATAAATGTTTAAAATCGAATCAGTTTGAATTTTAACTTATAATAAATCAACACCAACATGATGGATTTATCTTTACGAATGCTTAAGATATTTATAATACAACCCTGGGATGGTTATTGCGCTCAGTTAAGTTTTGAGTTGATTAGTACAAGCGAGCAATCCTTTAAACATTCTGGACTTCCCTCTATGAGTTAAGATGGTTGACCCTATACGATTTTGTAGCGTGGCTATTAATATATAAAGATCAGTAGCTTTTACATTAAGTAGCTGAAAATTACTTGTCATTATAACCAAGCGCAGTATCAAAGTTTGACCAATCTAAGTCGCTGGCACTTGTTTGTTCTATGTCTTCGTTCAAATCAGCTTTGTCTGTTAACCTAGTCAGTTTTCGCATTATTGAATCTGTTATTTGCTTAAACTCATTCAGCTCTTGGCGTAGTAATTTATTTTGCTTCTTTAAATCATTATTTTGATCAACAAACGGCAAGGTTACCATTTTAAGTTTTTCATTTTTTTCATGATTTTTAGCTTCTAATATTTCAATCATTTTTTCATATCGCTCTTCCTTCTCTTTTGCAATTTTCAATTTATACTTTAACTCATCAATAAGCTGCTCGCACATTTTTATTTTTAAATTATGGTTGTACCGCGTTGCTGGGTGAAAACCATATTTTGTTCTAATAAATTCTTCACCTGATTCGTCAACATAAATATCTTGTCGAAGCAAATTAAGTCCAATAAAATTTGCTATTAAGTCATAAATAGATACCTCGCGTATAGCTTCACCTGTTTTAATTTTAAGCATTAAAGCTGCAGGCACAGGTTCTTCTATTCTTTCGTTAATCGTAGTCTCCATTTCTGAATATGTATGAGATAACAGTTATATTTTTACAAACTTAGATTAACATACTTTAACTAGTATATTATTTTACTCGAAACTACCAGAGTAAAAAAGAGACTACTTCAATTTGAGTAATCTTTTTGTAAAGCCCAGTTTACTTTTTAATAAGTTTACTTACTTCTCTCTTGCCTCCTATGTTAATGATGAACAAGTAAAGCCCCTTCACAAAGTTCGATCCATCTATCTTCACTTCATTCCATCCTTTTTCATAATAATTTTCTATCACACCAATATGTTGACCCAGGTCATTAAGAATCTCAATCGTAACAACCTGTGCTTCTCTTAGTGTAAAAGATATGTTTATCTCTTCATCAAAAGGATTAGGATAAAAATTTCCGCTCGCTTTATTCTCTGATGTAGCCT
>VFQM010001336.1_pt1 | contig 21927 bp, 20 predicted proteins | sample 3512391 | NCBI WGS metagenome assembly VFQM01 (sample SAMN10412369, study PRJNA504923) | tailings metagenome | isolation source: Replicate 1 from Balatoc abandoned mine | place: Philippines | reverse complement strand
TGAAGGAACTGCACGCGGAGGGCCGCCTGCTGGAAGCCCAGCGGCTGGAACAGCGCACCAATTTCGACCTGGAGATGATCGCCGCCACCGGCAGCTGCGCCGGCATCGAGAACTACAGCCGCTTCCTGACCGGCCGCCTGCCGGGCGAACCGCCGCCGACGCTGTTCGAATACCTGCCCGACAATGCCCTGTTGTTCGTCGATGAAAGCCACCAGACCGTGCCGCAGATCGGCGCGATGGCCCGCGGGGACCATCGCCGCAAGCTGACCCTGGCCGAATATGGTTTCCGCCTGCCGAGCTGCATCGACAACCGCCCGCTGCGCTTTAACGAGTGGGACGCGATGCGACCGCAGACCGTGGCCGTTTCCGCCACCCCCGGCGGCTGGGAGATGGAGCAATCGGGCGGGGTCTTTGCCGAACAGGTGATCCGCCCGACCGGCCTGATCGACCCGCCGGTTACGATCCGCCCGGTCGAGGACCAGGTGCAGGACTGCATCAACGAATGCCGCAAAACCGCGACGAAGGGCTATCGCACCCTCGTCACCACGCTGACCAAGCGGATGGCCGAGGACCTGACCGAATTCATGCACGAGGCGGGGCTGCGGGTGCGCTACATGCACTCCGACGTCGAAACGCTGGAACGCATCGAGCTGATCCGCGATCTGCGGCTGGGCGTCTATGACGTGCTGGTCGGGATCAACCTGCTGCGCGAGGGCCTCGACATTCCCGAATGCGGGCTGGTCTGCATCCTCGATGCCGACAAGGAAGGCTTCCTGCGCAGCGAAACCTCACTGATCCAGACCATCGGCCGCGCGGCGCGCAACGTCGATGGCCGGGTGATCCTCTATGCCGACCGGATGACCGGATCGATGGAGCGCGCCATCGCCGAAACCGACCGCCGCCGCGAAAAGCAGCGCGCCTATAATGAGCTCCACGGGATCACCCCGCAGACGATCAAGCGCAACATCCACGATATCGTTGCCGATACCGCCAGCCGCGACGGCGTGGTCGTGGAGTTGGAGGACGACAACCGCAACAACCTCGTCGGCCACAACCTGCGGGCCTATATCGAGGAACTGGAAGGCCGGATGCGCGCCGCCGCCGCCGACCTGGAGTTCGAGGAAGCCGGCCGCCTCCGCGACGAAATCCGCCGCCTTGAGGCGACCGAACTGGGCCTGCCGGAAAGCGAACACCGCGCGCCGATTGTGGGCCGCAGCAACGAGGGCAAACCGGGGACAAGGAAGACCCGGTTCGGGAAGCAGCAGAAGAAGTGGGGGCGTTAGGCCCGCTCAGTCCGCCGCCCTGGTGATCGATCCGGTGCGCGCCCAGGCGCGGGCCTCATCCAGTTTGGCTAGCGGGAAGCAGCGGATTTCGGCGGCGTAGAACGGCGCGAAGACCTTCATGGTCGGCTCGACCCAGCCCATGTCGCTGACGATCGCGACGTGCTTCATCCAGTTGCGGTGGGTGGCGTGAAAGACCAGGTCCTTGGGCCAGATCGACCAATCGACGTGGCCGAAATGGCGCAGCACGCAGACCAGGTTGAGCTTGTCGTGGCGGGTCAACGCATCGTCGATCGCACTGATGACCTTGGCATATTCATCGCCGGTCATCGCGCCATCAAGCGTCAGTTCGGCAAAACCCGCCGCCTTGTCACACTCCACTGCCAGCATAGCTGCCTCCTATCGCGGCGCGACCACGGGGGCAGGATGGCAGGGACGGCGGCCAATGCATTGACCGCCGTCAATCTGGCCTCAAACCTTGCCGAACTTGCTTTCGAACCCGGCGGTGTCCCCGGCGGCGAGGAACTTCGCCTGTTCGACCCAGCTGTCCTTGGCCGGGCGGCCGGCAAAGGCGCCGAGCTTGGTGTCGAGTTCGGCCAGGTCCGCCTCGGTCATCGCGGCGATCTGGGCGAAGGTGGTGATGCCCAGTTCGGGGAGCAGCTTCTGCAGCTTGGGGCCCAAGCCCTTGATCCGCGAGAGGTCGTCTGGGCCAGCCGCCGGAGCTGGAGCCGCAGCCGGCTTGGGCTCGGCCTTTGGCTTGGGCGCAGCCTTGGGCTTCGGCTCGGCCTTGGCGACAGGTTCGGCCTTGGGCTTCGGTTCCGCCTTGGGCTTCGGCTCGGCCTTTGGCTTGGGAGCAGCCTTGGGCTTGGGCGCGGGGGCGGGCTTTGCCTCGGGCGCAGGAGCCGGCGCAGCCACCGGAACGGGCTCCGGGGCAGGCGCAGGCGCAGGCGCGATCACCGGTTCGATCTTGGCGGCCGGCGGCGCATCAATCAGCGCCTGGTTGCGCGCGGCGGGAGCGGCGCCTTCGTCGAGCACATCGGGCTTGTAGCTGCGCTCACGCGGGGCGCTCGAACGGCCGAACAGGTACCAGACAAGCAGCAGGCCAAAGACCAGCGCGCCGGCGAAAATCAGCAGGTTGGGATTGTTGAGATCGATCATGGCTTGCCTTCCTCAGCGACATCGGACGAGCCGCCTACGTTCTTGCGGAACAGCACGCGGTCCTCGGGGCCGAAGCCCTTGTGCCAGATCACGTAGCCGTAAGTGAAGAGGATCGCGGGCAGGCCGAGCGCCAGTTCGGCCCATTCGGGCAGGAACCGCGTGGCCGCCCAGCCGACCAGCACCGCCGGGGCAACGGCCCAGACCAGCGGCCAGCGGAACGGGTTGACCGGCGCCTTGAGCAGTCGCCCGAGCAGCCAGCCCTTGGCCAGCGAGGCAAAGCCCAGCGCCAGCAGCAGCGCCCCGGCGGCAGCGGCGGCGGCGAACTTGTCGTTCAGCTCGTAGTGCCGCACCAGCAGGATGCCGCCGACGGTCAGCAGCGCCTGGAGCGCAATCGTCGCCAGCGAGAGCCACAGGTTCTTGAGCCGCGCGACATAGACCAGCGCCGCTTCGCTCACCACCGCGGTCGCGGCAACTACTTCGGCCATCAGCAGGAAGGTCAGCGCCCCGGTGCCGCCGACGAATTGCGGGCCGACCAGGCCCATCACCGCCTCACCCGGAATGGCCAGGGCCAGCGCGATCCCGGCCTGGGCGGCGATGATCCAGAAACCGACCTGGTTGACCTGTGCCGCGATCGCCGCGTGATTGCCGTCGCGCAGGTTGCGGGTGATCACCGGTCCCAGGATCGGCTCGAAACTGGTCTTCAGCTTTTGCGGCAGTGAGGCGACCTGCTGCGCCGCGTAATAGACCCCGACCGCGACCGGCGAGGTGAAGAAGCCGAGCAGCGCGATGTCGAGCTTGCGCGTGCCCCATTCGACCATGTCAGCCCCCGCCAGCGGGGCCGAGAGCAGCGCCAGCTTGCCCAGCCGAAGCGGATGCGGATGCCACTGGCGCGGCAGGCCGAAAGTCCGCAGCAAGGGCCACAGCGCGACCAGCAGCGCCGCGACCTTGGCCAGGATGAAGGATAGCGCCAGACCCGCAGCGGGCAGCACGAACAGGAAGCCGATCGCCGCCAGCGTCTGCACCCACGGTTCAACCAGACTGCGCGCCCGGACCGTTGCGGCAATGTTGTAGCGATAGGCCAGCGCGGCGAGCGCGATGTCGGTGAGAGCATTGGCGACGATCGCCAGCGGCAGCAGCCGGTCCCATTCGTTGTATGTGCCGCTGGGGAACATCGGCGCCGGGAACAGGTACAGCAGCGCCGCCGCGCCGAGCGAGAGCAGCAGGGTCAGCGTCATCGCATCGGCAATGACGTGGACTTCCTCGCGCGGGTCTTCCGACAAGCGCTGGGCCAGGCCGCGGCGCTGCCCCAGCACGCACAGCTGCGCGATCAGTTCGACAATCACCAGTGCCGAGGCATAGCGCCCCAGCGCCTCGACCCCATAGAACCGCCCGGCGATGAACAGGAACGGCGCCGTGCCGCCCAGTCGCAGCACGAAGCCAAGGAAATTGGTCCGCCCGCCCTTGGCGAGGGCGGCAATGTCCTGATCGGGCGGCTGGCTCACGCCTGTTCGCCTTCGGCGCGTAGCGGGCGGGCCAGCAGTTCGGCCACGACCTGCCGGGCCGGGGCCGCGCCCGCCAGCAGCCGCGCCACCGCATCGACAATCGGCATGGCGATCCCGAGCTGCTGCGCCAGTTCGGCCAGGACCGGCGCGGTATGCGCGCCTTCGGCGACGCTGAGCTTGCCGGCCAGCGCCTCAGCCGCGCTGCGCCCTTCGCCCAGCGCCTTGCCGAGCGAGAAATTGCGGCTGGAGGTGGAGGAACAGGTCAGCACTAGATCGCCCAGCCCGCACAGCCCGGCCAGCGTTTCCGCGCGTGCGCCCAGCGCCAGGCCAAACCGGGTCATCTCGGCATAGCCGCGCGCGATCAGCGCGGCGCGAGCGTTCTGGCCCAGACCCAGGCCGTCAACCACGCCGCAGGCAATCGCCAGCACGTTCTTGACCGCCCCGCCGATCTCCGCGCCAACCACGTCATCAGAATAGTAGGGCCGCAGCGTCGGGCGTGAGAGCACCGTGCCAAGCCGCGCCCATTGCGCCTCGCCCCCGCCGCAGGCCAGGGTCACGGCGGTCGGCAGGCCGGCGGCCACCTCGTGCGCAAAGGTCGGGCCTGATAGAACGGCAATCTCGGCCTGGGGCAGCGCCTCACGCGCGACATCGGCCACCAGCCGTCCGGTCCCGGCCTCGATCCCCTTGGAGCAGAGCACCAGGTCACGCGGTCGGTCGCTGAGGCCAGCCAGGACCTTGCCGAGATGCTGCGCCGGAGCGACGACCAGCAGGACGGCCAGATCATCGAGCGCGGCCATCTCCCCCGTCGCAGCGATCGAAGGGGCCAGCGCCGCGCCCGGCAGGAACAGCGGATTGCGATGCTCGGCATTGATCGCGGCCACCACTTCAGCCTCGCGCGCCCACAGCCGCACCGGCGTGCCATCGGCGGCATAGGCCTGCGCCAGCGCCGTGCCCCAGGCACCGCCTCCGAGAACGCCCAAGGTCACGCCTTCACCCCCGCTCCGCGCACCGGCGCGGCATCGGGATCAAGCGGCCAGCGCGGGCGGGCGGCGATATCAAGCGGATCGGGCGCAAAATTGTTCTGTGCCAGCCGTTCCTGCCCGGCCCAGGCGATCATCGCCGCATTGTCGGTACACAGCGCCAGCGGCGGCGCAACAAAGGGCAGGCCGAATTCGGCGGCGAGCGCTTCCAGCCCGCCGCGGATCGTCTGGTTGGCCGCGACCCCGCCGGCCACGACCAGCGCGGTCAGGCCGCCGCTCTCGGTCAGTGCGCGGCGGGTCCGGTCAATCACGCAGTCAAGCGCGGCCTGCTGGAAGGCAGCGGCTATATCGGCATCGGTATAAGAAGGAGGGGACAGTGCCGGGCCTTCGACAGGCTCAGGCCGAGCGGGGTTGGGCTTGGTCACTACACCCGCTCGTGCTGAGCTTGTCGAAGCACCTGCGCCATCCATCGCCTGCTTGGCACGCAGCGCCGCGCTCTTGAGGCCGGCAAAGGAGAAATGCGGCTCGGCGCTCCCCAGCAAGGGGCGCGGCAGCGGCACGGCCTTGGGATTGCCTTCGCGCGCCAGCCGCTCGACCGCCGGTCCGCCGGGAAAACCAAGGCCGAGGATCTTGGCGGTCTTGTCAAAGGCTTCGCCCAGCGCATCGTCGATCGTCGTGGCGAGGCGGCGATATTGCCCCACACCCTCCACCCGCAGCACCTGGCAATGCCCGCCCGAGACCAGCAGCAGCAGATAGGGAAATTGCAGCGCGGGATCGGCCAGCCGCGGCGAGAGCGCGTGGCCTTCGAGGTGATTGACCGCGATCAGCGGCTTGTCGCTGGCCATGGCGAGCGCCTTGGCGGTGACCAGTCCGACCATCACCCCACCGATCAGGCCCGGGCCGGCCGTGGCGGCGATGGCATCAACATCGCCCAGTTCCAGACCCGCATCGGCCAATACGGCAGCAATCAGCGGGGCGATCCGTTCGGCATGGGCGCGAGCGGCGATTTCTGGCACGACGCCGCCATAGGGACGGTGCGCATCATCCTGCGACGCGATCCGCTGCGCCACGATCCGGCGCTCGCCATCGACCAGCGCAGCCGCTGTCTCGTCGCAGGACGATTCAATGCCTAAGACCAGCACCATTCCGGCTTTCCCTTAATGGCAAACGCGACTAGCACAAGGCGCGCATGACTGACCGTCCACTACGTCTTGGCTCTCGCCGGTCGCCGCTCGCCATGGCCCAGGCCGAGGAAACGCGCGACCGGCTGAACGCGGTTCATCCCGGTCTGGTGATCGAGATCGTCCCGGTCCTCGCCAGCGGTGACAAGGTGCTGGACCGGCCGCTCGCCGAAATCGGTGGCAAGGCGCTGTGGACCAAGGAACTCGACACCTGGCTGCTGGGGGGCGAAATCGACCTGGCGGTCCATTCGGCCAAGGATGTTGAAACGCTGCGCCCGGCCGAACTGGCGCTGGCAGCCGTCCTGCCCCGCGCCGACGTGCGCGATGTGCTGGTGGGGGCGGCAAGCCTTGAGGCGCTGCCACCCGGGGCGCGGATCGGCACCAGCGCGCCGCGCCGTGCCGCCCAGGCACTGCATTTCCGGCCCGATTGCCAGATCGTCTCGTTCCGCGGCAATGTCGCCACCCGGCTGGGCAAGCTGGAAGCGGGCGAGGCGGATGCGACCCTGCTGGCCGCAGCAGGCCTCGAACGGCTGGACCAGAGCGGGGTCGGCACGCCGCTCGATCCCGCAACCTGGCTGCCAGCTCCGGGCCAGGGTTGCATCGCGATCGAATGCCGCCGGGATGATGCCGCCACCAATGGCCTGCTCGCCGCGATCGACCATGCCCCCAGCCATGCCGCGCTGCTGGCCGAGCGGGCGCTGCTGGCGGCGCTGGGGGGCAATTGCCACAGCCCGATCGCCGCGCTGACCGAACATCGGGATAGCGAACTGGTACTTCACGCCGCGCTGTTCAGCCCCGATGGGGCCGAGCGTGTGGCCGCATCGCTGCATTTCCCGGTCGGCGATCCGGCGGGCCCGGCCGAACTGGCCCGGCTGCTGCTCGACCAGGCCTCACCGGCAATCCGGCAGCATTTCGAAGGTTCCTTCAGCTAGGGGAAAGCCCGCATGGTTCCGCTCGTCGTGATCCGCCCCGAGCCCGGCTGCACCGCCACGGTCAGCGCTGCGAGGGATGCGGGGCTCGATCCGCAGGGCTTTCCGCTGTTTGCCGTGACCCCGCGTTCATGGTCGGCTCCGCCGCCCGATGCCCACGATGCCCTGCTGCTGGGCAGCGCCAATGCCCTGCGCCATGCCGGTCCGGGCCTGGCGGCCGTGCGCCACCTGCCGGCCTATGCCGTGGGTGAGACAACCGCCGAGGCCGCGCGGGAAGCCGGTATTACCGTCGTCGGCCAGGGCCAGGGCGGCTTGCAGGCCGTGCTCGGCCAGCTCGATCCGGCCCATAAGCGCCTGCTGCGATTGGCCGGGGAGGAGCGGATCGCCCTGAGCCTGCCGGCGGGCGTGGCGATGGCCGAACGGGTGGTCTATGCCAGCCGCGCCCAGCCGATGCCGGCCGAGCTGGTTGCCCTGCTGGCCGAACCGGCCCTGATCGCGCTCCATTCGGCCGAGGCGGCGCATCATTTTGCCGCCGAATGCGTCCGCAATGGCCTGCGCCGCGCGCGTCTCAGGCTCTGCGCGCTGGGCCAGCGGATTGCGGCGGCGGCTGGCGATGGCTGGGGCGAAGTGGCAGTGGCCGCCGATACCACCGACCGCGCACTGCTGGCCTTGGCCCGCCAGATGTGCCAAGACCCCTGGGGTAACACCAAGTCTTGAAGGCCATCACACCCTCGCATGACTGAATTCGATAGCTATTCACGCCGTCCCGCTGGCTCCGGCATTTCGCTGCGCGCGGTGCTGGGCACCTCGCTCCTCGCTTTCATCGGCGGCGCTGCGCTGATCGGCTGGCTGATCTATGATGACCGGCTGCCAATCGATACCGGCTTCGGCCGTCCGGCCGTGACGGCCCCGGCACCCAAGCCCAGCCCGCTGGCCGGTGCCCTGCCGGCCCCGGCCGCCAGCCCTTCGCTCGCTGCGGCGGCCGGCGGGATGGACACGCGGATCGCGGCGCTGGAACAGCGCATTGCCCGGCTCGACCTTCAGGCTGCTGCGACCGAGGGCAATACCGCCCGCGCCGAAGCGCTGCTGGTCGCCCTTGCCACCCGCCGCGCGATCGAACGCGGGGCGCCGCTCGGCTATCTCGAAACCCAGCTCAAGCTGCGCTTTGGCGATGCCCAGGCCAATGCGGTCACCACGCTGATCGACAATGCCCAGCGCCCGGTAACGATCGACCAGCTGAGCAGCGATCTTGAAGCGCTGGCCCCGACCCTGCTTGGCACGCCCGCCAACGAAGGCGGCTGGGCGCGCTTTAGCCGAGAGTTTTCCAGCCTGTTCGTGATCCGGCGCGGGGATGCGCCATCAGCCCAGCCCGATGCCCGGCTCGACCGCGCCCGGCTGATGCTGCGCAGCGGCCAGGTGGAGACCGCACTGGCCGAAGTCCAGCACCTGCCAGGAGCCAGCGCTGCAGGTAACTGGGCCAATGCCGCACGGCGTTACGCCGCCTCGCAAAAGGCGCTCGACCTGATCGAGACCGCGGCCCTGCTCGAGCCGGAAAAGCTCAAGGACGCGGCCGGTGTCGCGGTGCAGCAACCCGGCCCCGGCGCGCCGCCGGCCCAAACCGCACCCGAAGGAACCTTCTAGGCCCGCAGCAGCGCCGGCAAATCGCCCGACATGCCGCGCGCCTCGTCCATAAAGAAGCGCTTCAGCCAGCCCGAACGCTGAACCGCGCCCATGCCAAGGCGGCGCACCGCGCTGGGCATGCGGCCGGGGATCGCGAACAGCCGGTTGATCGCATCGGTTGCAAAGCCGACCGAGAAGCTGTCGACCGAGCGCCAGCGTTCATAGCGCGCGAGCAGCTGGGCATCGCCCGGCTCCAGCCCCAGCCGCATGCCGTCAGCCAGCACCTCAACCAGCGCGCCGACATCGCGCAGGCCCAGGTTGAGGCCCTGCCCGGCGATCGGATGAATGCCGTGGGCGGCATCGCCGATCAGCGCCAGGCGATGATCGACAATCCGCGGCGCGCGGTGGAAGTTGAGCGGATAGGACATCCGCGGCGCGGCGAGTTCCAGCGCGCCGAACATTCCGCCCATGTGGCGGTGAACCTCACCCAGGAACAGCGCCTCGGGCATGGCCAGCACGCCGGCGGCATCCTTTTCCGCCACGGTCCAGACCAGCGCCGAGCGGTGGCGGCCATTGTCATCGAGCAGCGGCAACAAGGCGAACGGGCCAGCCGGATAGAAGATTTCCCAGGCGACGTTCTCATGGCTCTTCTCATGATAGAGCGCCGTCACGATCGCGCGGTGGTGATAGTCCCACTTGGCCGTGGCGAGGCCGGCCTCATCCCGGGTGGGCGACTTGCGCCCCTCGGCGGCGATCAGCAGGCTGCCGGTCAATTCCTCGCCATTGTCGAGCACCACCCGCACGCCATGCTCACCGCGCTCGCGCTCCACAGCCTCGGCGCCCGCGTGCCACAGGATCGCCGGTTCGGCCTTGGCTGCTTCGAACAGCGCCACGCGGATATCGCGGTTGGCATACATCCGGCCAAGCGACCCGTCCTCGACCCCCGGCTGGAAATCGATCCGGCCGGGCTTCATCTGGTCGGTCACCGCAATCGCGGCGATCGGGCAACCCAGCGGCTCGAGCGTCTCGGCGAGGCCGATATTGGCAAACAGGTTCCAGCTGGCGGTCGAGATCGCCGAGGCGCGGCCATCGGCGCCTTCGGCCGTCAGCTGCTCGGGCGTGGCCTTGTCGACCACGTGGCTGGTGATCCCCTGCCGCGCGGCGGCGAGGGCCAGGGTCATCCCGACCAGGCCGCCGCCCAGGATGACGAGATCGCGCTGCCCGCTCACTTGGTCCGCTCGCAGCTGTTGCCGGCGCCGGCATCAAGATCGAGGCAGCGGCCATCAAAGGCGCCATCATCGATCCTGAGGCCGATCACTGCCGCCAGGGTCGGCGCGATATCGACCGTTTCGACCGGATTGGGCTGTTCGAACCCGGTCATGCCCTTGCGCCAGAACAGCATCGGCACGCGCCGGTCATAGTCCCAGACGCTGCCGTGGGTGGCGACAAAGGCCCCGGCTACCGGGACCGGGATCGGCGTGACAGCACGGTCCAGCACCACCAGCACATCGCCGGACCGTTCAGCCATGAACGAGGCCCGCAGGCGCTCCTTGATGGTCCAGTCCTGCGGATTTCCGGTCGGCAGCGGCGTGGCGGCCAGCTCGGCTGCGGTGAAGACTGCCGCCACCTGCGGGTGGTTACGCGTCAGATTGAGCAGTTCGTTGATCACGCGGGTCTTGGTCGGCCCGGTGATCGCGGCATTGACATAGATGTCCCCGAACGGACCATCGCCATAGAGCAGCGGCTGCCCCTGCGGCGCAGCGATCAGGGTCCGGCGGGTGATCTCCGCCCCCAGCGCGGCCGGCATCAGCGCCGCGTCGGCGCGGGTCGCGCCGGGCATGGCCTGTTCGCGCAGCCGCTCGGGCGCATCGTGCCCGCCGTGGTCGGCGGTCAGCACCACCAGGTAATCGATCTTGCGCTTGTCGAGCGCGGCAAACAGCCGGCCCAGGTTGGCATCAAGCTGCGCCATCTGGATGCACATCTCGACCCCTTCGGTGCCAAGCGCGTGGCCGATGTAGTCGCTGGCCGAAAGGCTGACCGAGAGGACATCAGGCGCGGCGCCCTTGCCCAGCTTCATTTCATCGACCAGACCAATCGCAAGGTCCACCGTCGCGCCGTCCATCCGTGGCGAGGCCCGCAGCAGATCGGGCTTGGCGCCCTTGGGCAGGGCAAAGCGATAGGTCCCGACCGTGCCGTTGCCGATCGCCACGGCACGATCGCGCGCACCGCACCAGGCGGGGGCGGGCAGCGCCGGGGCACCCTTGGCCAACAGGGCCGCGGCCGCGGCATTGGCGCGCTGCGCGGCCGGAGTCAGTTCGCGGTCCTTGAAGGTGGTAAAGGCGCTGCCCTTCCACCAATAGCCGGCGTCGATCTTGTGCCCGCCCATCATCACCACGGCGCGGTCCTTGGCCGAAACGGCGACATTGCGCGTAGCGGGGCTGGCCGCCTTCATCAGTTCGCCCAGGGTCGGGACCTTGAGCAGGCCCGCCGAAACCACCGGATTGTTCGGGGTGCTCGCCGGATCGGACAGGTCTTCCGAGCAGTAGATCTTCTTCTCCGCCCGCGCGATTGCCGGATTGAACCAGTTGTTGGCGATGATCCCGTTGCGGGCCGGACGGGCCCCGGTCAGGATCGTCGAGTGGCCGGGGCAGGTTTCGGTCGCGGCGTGGCTCTGGAAGCCCGAGGGAAAGACCGCGCCGCTCAGCAGCCGGGCAAAGCCGCCAGTGAAATGCTCCCGGTACTGGGCGAACAGATCGGCCGAGAGCTGATCGATCGAAATGGCCAGCACCAGTTGCGGGCGGGCGGCTTCGGCCTGCGCCGGTGCCGAGGCCAGCGCTGCTGCCGGACCTTGGGCCAAAGCCGGGGCTGACAGCCCCAGGGCAGCAGTGGCAAACAGGCGAAGAGCGGTGCGGCGCATGGGTGAATCCTTGCTTTGAGGCGCTTAAATCGGCAAGGTACTGATGGCGTTGCCAGCGCCTGAGTGCAAGGCCTGCAATAGGCCAAGGAGATGACAATTCGATGGCTCGCCTCGCGGCCCTGATCGCCATTCTGCTGCACCTGCTGATCCTGGCGGCCAGTCCGGCCCGGGCCGGCGAAACCAACATCGCCGCAACCCTGCTGGCGGAAGGGCCCGCCATGCCCGGAACCACCGTGACGCTGGCGATCGACATGCAGCCCAAGCCCGGCTGGCACGGCTATTGGCAGAACCCCGGCGATGCCGGCCAGGGGATGAGCGTCGAATGGGCGCTCCCCCCCGGCGCCAAGGCCGGCGCGCTGGCCTATCCGGTGCCGACGACGCTGACCATCGCCGGACTGATGAACCACGTGTTCAAGACCGAATATGCCGTGCTGGTGCCCTTCACCGTGCCGGCAGACGCACGGCCCGGGCAGGTGCTGGATCTGCGCGCCAAGGCGCAATGGCTGGCCTGCACGGACGAGATCTGCGTACCCGAACAGGGCGAACTCGCGGCCAAGGTGACCGTCGGCCCGCCGGGGAAGCCCGACGCCCGGTTTGATCGCTGGCGCGCGGCCCTGCCCGCCCCGCTCGGCAGTCCGGCGCGCTTCGCCTTTGCGGCTGGCAAGCTGCGCGTGGCGATTCCGCTTCCGGCGGCGATGCAGGTGCGCGAGCCGCACCTGTTCCTGGCGACCAACAGCGTGGTCGATTATGCCGCGCCGCAGGCCTTCTTCCGCGAAGGCGATCTGCTGGTGGCAGAGCTGCCGATCGCCAAATTCGAGCCGGCCCAGCCAGGCGCGATCGAGGCTGTGCTGCGGCTGAGCCCGGCCGGTGACGGGGTGACGATCAGTGCCGCGCCGGGCGCGGTCCCCACTGGCGGCACCCCGCTGCAAAGCGGGGCGGCGGCTACCCCGTCGCTCGGCTGGCTAATCCTGGCGGCGCTGGCGGGCGGCCTGCTGCTCAACATCATGCCCTGCGTCTTCCCGATCCTCAGCCTCAAGGCGCTAAGCCTGGCCCGCGCCGGTGAAAGCGAAAGCCAGGCCCGCGCCGAAGGCCTCGCCTATACCGCGGGCGTGGTCGCCGCCTGTCTCGCGCTCGGCGGCCTGCTGCTGGGGCTGCGTGCTGCGGGACAGGAAGTGGGTTGGGCCTTCCAGTTGCAGGAACCGCTGGTCGTGGCCGCGCTGCTGCTGCTGGCCGTGGCGATCACCGCCAACCTGCTGGGCCTTTACGAATTCATGGTGCCCGGTTTCGCCAGCGAAGGCTCACCGCAGGGCGCCTTTGCCACCGGGCTGCTCGCCGCCTTTGCCGCCACGCCCTGCACCGGCCCGTTCATGGCCGCGGCGATGGGCGCGGCGCTGCTGCTGCCGCCGCTGCCGGCGCTGCTGCTGTTTGGCGCGCTCGGGCTCGGGATTGCCCTGCCCTTCCTGGCCATCGCCTGGATCCCGGCGCTGCGGCGGCGGATGCCCAAGCCGGGGCCGTGGATGGGCAAGTTCCGGACCTGGATGGCCCTGCCGATGGGCCTGACCGCGCTGGCGCTGCTGTGGCTCGCCACCCGGATCGGCGGCAATGCCTTTGCCTTTGCCCTGGGCCTGATCGCCGTGATCGTGGTGGCCGCGCTGGTCCTGCTGGGACGGCGCCAGCGCAATGGCCTGGCCGGGGGACGGCTGTGGTGGGGCGGGCTGACGGCGCTGCTGGCGCTTGCGGCGATCGGCCTGCCCGGCATGGTCCGTGCGCCATCCGCCAGCGCCGAAGCCGGGCTGCTTGATGCCCAGCCCTTCAGCGAAGAAGCGCTCGCCGCGGCCCGCGCCAGCGGCAAGCCGGTCTTCGTCTACATGACCGCCGACTGGTGCCTGTCCTGCAAGGTCAACGAGCGCGTCGCGATCGAGCGCGAGCCGACCCGCGATGCGTTCAAGCAGGCAGGCGTGGTGGTGCTGCGCGGGGACTGGACCCGGCGCGATCCGGTGATCACACGCTTCCTGACCGCCCAGGGCGCAGCGGGCGTGCCGCTCTATTTGTGGTATCCGGCAGGTGGCGGGGCGCCGGAGCAGTTGCCGCAAGTGCTGGGGCCTGACAGCCTGGTCGAACTGGCGCAGCGTTAAATTTAACTGCGCAGTTGATTCCGATCAAAGCTTGGTCGCGAAAACCGATCCATAAGGGAGACAAGTCGGGAGCCAGCCGGTTCCCTTCCTGAATTCTCCCCACCTGGAGCGGCTGCACGCAGAGTCAGCCGCTCTTTTTTTTGGCTTTAGACCGCCGAGCTGAACCGCCGGACCGAATCCTGCCGATAGGGATCGAACAGCGCCGCGATAGTGCGGGCATAGGGCAGCGCTTCGGGCAGCAGCCGCAGGGTGCCGTGGTCAAGCTCGGCCAGTTCGCGATCGATGAAGGGCAGCAGCCGCGTCAGCACTTCGTTGGTCAGGTCAGCATCGAGCTTGGCCTCACCCCGGCAGAGGATCCCTTCAATCACGGCACCGCGGCGCTGGTCGTCAGCCGAGCGGATCAGACCAGCGCTTGCGGGCAGACGATCCTGTGACAGCAGCATCCGATAGCGCCCGGCGTTCTTTTCGTTCTGCCAGATGATGTCCGGCGTCATCGTGATCGCCGAGGCGCCAAGGCCGACCAGCACGGGGGCCTGATCATCGGTAAAGCCCTGGAAATTGCGCCGCAGCGTGCCGTCCTGCGCGGCGCGGGCCATGGCATCGCCAGGCTTGGCAAAGTGATCGAAGCCGACCGGCACATAGCCCGCACCCACCAGCAGCCGATAGCCGAATTCGGCCATGGCAAAGCGGGCCCGCTGGTCCGGCAGATGGCTGGCATCGATCCGGCGTTGGCGCGGGATCAGGTTCGGCACGTGAGCATAGCCGAACAGCGCGATCCGGTCCGCGCCCAACTCCACCGTGCGGCGCAGCGAGGCCTCCAGATCGGCCAGCGTCTGGCCCGGGAGGCCGTACATCAGATCGAAATTGAGCGAGGTGACCCCGGCCCCGCGCAGCATCTCGGTCCCGCGCGCGATCACTGCATCGTCCTGGATGCGGCCGATTGCGGCCTGCAGGTGCGGGGCAAAGGTCTGCACGCCCATGCTGGCATGGCTGACCCCGATCCAGCCCAGCACTTCGGCCCATTCCGCGGTCAGGTTGCGCGGATCGACCTCGATCGACCAGAGCGGATCGGCCAGCGAGACGTGCAGTGTCAGGGCATCGACCAGGCGGACAAAGTCGGTCGGCGTGATCGCATTGGGACTGCCGCCACCAAAGGCGATCCGCCGGGCCGAGATCCGGCCATCGAGCCGTACGCCGGCCAGGGCAATCTCGCGGTGCAGCGCATCGAGGTAGCTGGCAAGGCGCTGGCGGCGGTTGGCCGCGCTGGTGTTGCAGCCGCAGTACCAGCAGATCTGCTCGCAGAACGGGATGTGGACATAGAGCGAGACATCGCCCGACACGCCGCGCAGTGCGGCATCGGCATCGGCGCCGCCAATCCCCTCACCAAACTCCGCCGCCGTGGGGAAGCTGGTGTAGCGCGGGACCGGAACGGCGAGCAGATCGGGATAGTACGGCCACATGCCGGTGTTTGTCAGGGAATCGGGCGCCGGCGTCATTGCGCTGGCTCAAAATGCGGCCCGCCGCTGCGCTTGCGTGATGACCCGGCGTGGCAGCCTTTGACGCAATCCTGCTCCTGGCGCGGGCCGCTGCCGCCCTTGGGGATCGTGACCAGCCGCGTTTGCCCGTCGCCCGTGCAGATCGGCACCAGCAGGCTACCCTCCGCCATGACCGGCGCGGCATGAAGCGCGGCGGGCATGATTGCCAGCAGGGCAAAGAGGCGCAGCGCAAACCTCATGCCGCCTTGTCGTTTTCGTCATCGATCAGGATCCGCGCGGCGGCCCCGTCAAGGTCCTCGAACTGGCCGCGCTTGAGCGCCCAGAAGAACGCCAGTAGCCCCAGCATGCCAAGGCCCAGGGCGACCGGGATCAGGACAGCCAGACCGTTCACCGCGCCGCTCCATAAAGCCGCAGCGAATTGGCGATCACGATCAGCGAGCTGGTCGACATGGCAATCGCCGCGATCAGCGGGGTAACCAGCCCAGCCATCGCCAGCGGCACGGCCAGCGCGTTGTAGCCGATGGCAAGGACGAAGTTCTGCTTTACCACCGCCATGGTCCGGCGCGCGGCGCGCACCCCGCGCGGCAGGGCGAGCAGCGAATCCCCAAGGAACACCAGGTCCGCCGCCTGCCGCCCGACATCGCTGGCGCTGCCCGGGGCAATGCTGGCGTCGGCGGCGGAGAGTGCCGGACCATCGTTAAGTCCGTCCCCTGCCATCAGCACCTTGTGCCGGGCGGCCTGAAGCCGCGCGATGGCAGACTGCTTGTCTGCGGGACTGGCCCCGGCCTGAGCCGTGAGGCCGGTCTGGCGCGAGACTTCGGCCACAGCAGCGGGATTGTCGCCCGAAAGGATTGTTGCCTCGATCCCCAGCGCCTTGAGTTCAGCGAGGGCCTGTTCGGCATCGGGGCGCAGCCGGTCAGCAAAGGTGATCAGGCGGACCGGGCGATCGCCAATGACCAGCGCCGTGGCAATACCGGTGGCGCTGTCCGGGCGGCGCAAGGCGACAGGCTGACCCTCCCAGGTGGCGGAAACCCCGCGTCCGGCCTCTTCGCTAACGTCCTGCAAATCGACAGCACGGTGGCCAGCCCCGCCCAGCGCATCGGCCAGCGCCCGCGATAGCGGGTGGCGGCTGTGGGAGGCGAGCGCCAGGGCTATTGCAGCTTCATCACTATCCAGCGCCGCAAGGGTGGCAGGATCGGGCAGCGGGCGGCCCAGCGTCAGCGTGCCGGTCTTGTCCAGCAAGGCGCGGTCGATGTTGGCCAGCCGTTCGAGCGCGGCCCCGTCCTTGACCATGATCCCGGCACGCATCAGCGCCCCGCTCGCCACGACCTGCGCCACCGGCACGGCAAGGCCCAGCGCGCAGGGGCAAGTGATGATCAGCACGGCAATGGCGATCACCAGCGAGTGATGCAGGCCCGCCCCGGCGATCAACCAGCCGGCCAGCGTCAGCGCGGCGAGGGTGTGAACGGCCGGGGCATAGAGCCGCGAGGCGCGATCGGCGATGCGGACATAGCGCGAGCGGACCTGGCCCGCTGCCTCCATCAGCCGCGCAATCTCGGCCAGCGAAGTGTCGGACCCGGCGGCGGTGACCTTCACGTCAACCGGCGCATCGAGGTTGAGCGTGCCAGCGTGAACCGCATCGCCAAGCAGCATGGCCACGGGCGCGCTTTCGCCCGTCAGCAGCGAGCGGTCGAACCGGCTCTGGCCGGTCACGATCACCCCGTCAGCAGCCAGCCGTTCCCCGGCGGCAACGCGCATGACCATGCCTGGCACCAGATCGCGCGCGGCGATCCATTGGGCGGAGCCATCCTTGCCGACGACCATCGCGCCCGGCGCGGCCTGGCGCAGCAGGGCATCTACCCCGGCCCGCGCCCGGTCGCGCATCATCGCGTCGAGCACTCGGCCGGCCAGCAGGAATAGCAGCAACATCAGCGTGCCATCGAACCAGGCCTCATGCCCGCCGGTCGCGGTCTCGTAGAGGCTGAGGCCGGTCGCCAGCGTGACCCCGATCGAGATCGGCACGTCCATGTTGGTGCTGCGCTTCTTCAGCGCGCCCCAGGCCGAGGTGAAGAACGGCCGGCCGGCATAGGCAATTGCCGGCACGCCGATCATGGCCGAGAGCCAGTGGAACAGGTCGCGCGTACTGCCTTCCGCCCCCGACCAGATCGAGACCGACAGCAGCATCACGTTCATGCAGGCAAAGCCCGCCACGGCCAGCGGGGCGAGCAGCGGTTTCACCGCCGAGGGCGGTGCTGAAAGGTCTTCGACCCGCGGCTGGCTGGCGAACCCGGCATCGGCCAGCGCGGCCATCAGCTCCGGCTCGCGCACAGCCGCTTCGTGTTCGACCCGCACCTGCCGCGCAGTCAGGTTGACGCGGGCGGAATGGACCCCCTGTAGGCCGGCAAAGGCCCGCTCGACCTTGCCCATGCAACCGGCGCAATGCATCCCCGGCACGACCAGGACGGTCGCTGCGAGCGGCGTGGCATCATCGAGGCGCGCCGGCGCGTTCACCGCAGTTCCTGCTCTTCGCGCCACCTGGCGTCGCCGGCTTCGGCGGCAATCCGCACCATCCAGCGGCCCGGCGCAATGGCCTTGGTCGAGATGAAAGCGCCATCGGCCGCGCGAACGAAGGCCAGCGCCTGGTCGGGCGCACGGCCAAGCGGATGGCGGGCCACCGCACTCACGATCAGCCCGTCCGGCGCGCCGGTAAAGCGTACGGCCACCCGATCATCCGGCAGGCGCGACAGGGCGGCGCTCCACCCCAGCTTCTTCTGCGCTTCTGCGGCCGCGAGCCACTTGTTGTAATGCTGGCTGGCGACATAGGAGTTACTGACCACCACCCCGCCGAAGGTCGAGCTGGCGAAGCTCGCCATGGTGAAGTTCACCGCCATGATCACCCCGAAGAATACCACGAAGATCGCGGTGACCTTGCGGCCGGTGAACTGGCCCTTCGTGCTGGCAGCCATGGTCATTCGTCGTTGTCCTCTTCCGGAGCATCGAAACGGGTTTCGGCGCGGTCACCGCCGGCCTCGCGGTCACGCGCGGCGAGGACGAAGGTGAATTCCTCTTCCTCGGTCCCTTCAGGCGCGACGACATAGACCCGGACCGGCTTGGTCTGATCGGCCGCGACCGTGAACTGCAGCTCGCGCGAGGCGGCATCGCGGCCCATCTCGTCGGTCCACATCACCGCGCCAGGCAGGCCTTCCAGCGTTACCGACATCGGCCGCGGGCGCGTTTCCATGTTGCGCAGCTTGAGCGTGTAATCGTTGCGGACCTCGCCGTTCGACAGCAGCATGAACGGCGGGTTGCGGTCCTTCGCCACGCTGAGGTCAATCCGCGTGCGGGTGCCGAGCGCGAACAGCAGCGCTACGCCAATCGCGGCCCAGACCCCGAAATAGGCCAGGGTCCGCCAGTGCAGCGCGGTCTTGAGGATCGACCGCCGCTCACCCCCGGCGCGTTCATGCTCGCAGTCTTCGAGCGTGGCATAGTCGATCAGCCCGCGCGGGCGGCCCAACTGGACCATGACCTTGTCGCAGGCATCGATGCACAGCCCGCAGGTGATGCAGGCGATGTCTGGTCCGTTGCGGATGTCGTAGCCGGTCGGGCAGACCGCGACGCACTGGTTGCAATCGACGCAGTCGCCGATGACGTCAGGCTGGCGTTCCTTGGCCTTGACCGAGCCGCGCTGTTCACCGCGCCAGTCCTTGTAGGTAACGATCAGGCTCTTTTCATCGAGCATCGCCGTCTGGATGCGCGGCCAGGGGCACATGTAGATGCAGACCTGCTCGCGCATGAAGCCGCCGAAGATGAAAGTCGTGGCGGTCAGCACGGCCACGGTCGCATAGGCCACCGGAGCGGCCTGCCCGGTCCAGAAGTCGACCGTCAGCGTCGGCGCGTCTGCAAAGTACATGATCCAGGCGCCGCCGGTCCAGAAACTGATCGCGAGATAGATCGACCACTTGAGCCCGCGCTTGAACACCTTGGCCGCATTCCACGGTCCGGCTTCAAGCTTGAGCTGGGCATTGCGATCGCCATCGATCAGGCGGTCGACATGCTGGAACAGATCGGTCCAGATCGTCTGCGGGCAGGAATAACCGCACCAGGCGCGGCCAAAGGCGCTGGTGATCAGGAATAGCCCGATCCCAGCCATGATCAGCAGGCCCGCCACGAAATAGAACTCGTGCGGCCAGATCTCGATCGAGAACATGTAGAAACGGCGGTTGGCCAGATCGACCAGCACGGCCTGGTCCGGGGCATAGGGGCCCCGGTCCCAGCGCAGCCACGGCGTGAGGTAATAGATCCCCAGCGTCACCACCAGCATCAGCCACTTGAAGCGGCGGAAAGGGCCGCTCACCACCTTGGGAAAGACGGCCTTCCGCTTTTCGTAGTAGGATACCTTTGCAGGCTCAGGGCTGAGCATTGGTCTCCCCTGTCGCAGGCGTTGCGGCCGGCGCGGCAGCGGGTGCCGCCACGAAATCCTCACCGCCCCCCAGCGAGTGGACATAGGCTGCCAGCATCTTGATCGTTACCGGATCAAGGGTCTGGCTCCAGGCCGGCATCACGCCCGCGCGGGCCTTGTAAATGCTTGCCTCGACCTGCTCGCGCTTGCCGCCATAGAGCCAGATCGCGTCGGCCAGATTCGGCGCGCCGACCTGGCGACCGCCCTTGGCATCGGCACCGTGGCAGACCGCACAGTTGGCGGCGAACAGTTCGGCGCCCCTGGCATTGGCCTTGCTCTTGCCGGTCAGCGACAGGACGTGATCGGTTACCGCCGCGATATCGGCTGGCGGCAGGATGCCGTCCTTGCCGAAATTGGGCATCAGGCTCTGGCGCGTGGCATCATTGCCGGGATGGCGGATCCCGTTGATCAGCGTGGTCTCGATATCCTTGATGTTGCCGCCCCACAGCCAGTCGTCATCGCGCAGGTTGGGATAGCCGACCGAGCCGGCCGCTCCCGAACCGTGGCATTGCACGCAATTGACGCGGAAAGCGGCGCGGCCACCATCGATTGCGGCGCGCATCAGGTCAGGCTTCCCGGCCAGCTGCTCGATCGGAGTTGCGGCCAGCGCGGCCAGGGTGCCAGCACGGCGCTGTTCTTCCGCCTTCATTTCGGCCGCGAGCTGCCCGCGGCTAGACCAGCCCCACAGCCCTTCGGTGCCCTTATTGAGCAACGGAATGGCCGGATAGACGACTACGTAGGCGATCGAGAACAGGATCGTCGCATAGAGCGTCCACAGCCACCAGCGCGGCAGCGGGTTGTTGAGTTCCTCGATCCCGTCCCAGCTATGGCCAACGGTTTCGACCCCGGTTGCTTCATCGATGCGCTTATTGGCCATCGTCGTCGTCCTTGAAGATCATGGTCTTGGCCGCCTCGTTGGCGGAGCGGGCGCTCGGCCGGAACGGCCAGAGCACGAGCACGAGGAAAGTGAGCACCATGGCCAGCAGTCCCCAGCTGTCGGCAAAATGCCGCAGCATGTCGTAAGTGGAGTGCGTGCTCACCGGCCCTTCTCCTTGGCCAGATCCTCCTGCGCGGCGGCAGCGTTCACATCGACCAGCGTGCCCAGCATCTGCAGGTAGGCCACCAGCGCATCCATTTCGGTCAGCTTATCGGGCTGGCCGTCAAAGTCGCGAACCTGGGCCTTGGGATAGCGCTTGTTCAGATCGGCCGCGTCGCCCATCGGATCGGCCTGCATTTCGAGGTCGGCGTTGGCCTTGGCGATCTGATCCTTGGTGTACGGCGTGCCGGCCCGGTAAAGCGCGGTCAGTGTGGCGCTGGCATCGCCAGCGTCCAGGTGCCGCTCGGCCAGGAAGGCATAAGTCGGCATGACCGATTCCGGCACCACCGCGCGCGGATCCTTGAAATGCTGGACGTGCCATTCATCCGAATAGCGCCCGCCAACCCGCGCCAGGTCCGGCCCGGTGCGCTTGGAGCCCCACTGGAACGGCCGGTCGTACATCGATTCCGCCGCCAGGCTGTAGTGGCCATAGCGTTCCACTTCATCGCGGAACGGCCGGATCATCTGGCTGTGGCAGACATAGCAGCCCTCGCGGACATAGATGTCGCGCCCGGCCTGCTCGAGCGGGGTGTAGGGGCGCATCCCGTCCACCTTCTCGATCGTGTTGTCGATCCAGAACAGCGGGGCGATCTCCACGATCCCGCCGATCGTCACGGCCGCGAAGGCAGCCAGGCCGAACAGCGCGACGTTGCGCTCCATCTTCTTGTGGCGCCGCCAGTCTTCCTTGGGGGCAGCGTCGGTTGCGTTTGCAGTCATGGTCAAAGGCCCCCTTATTCGGCCGGAACAGCGGTGAGCGGACGGTCCGCAGCGGGATCATACTTCGGCTGGTAGAGCGGGTCCTCGTCGCGGAGGTTGCCCAGGATGGTCTGCCAGATGTTGAAGCTCATGATGCCGGCGCCGACCAGGAACATGCCCCCGCCAAAGGCGCGCAGCAGGTACATCGGGTGAAGCGCGGCGACCGTTTCGGCGAAGGAGTTCACCAGGTAGCCATCGGCCCCGTATTCGCGCCACATCAGGCCCTGGGTGATCCCCGCCACCCACATCGAGGAGGCGTAGAAAACGATCCCCAGCGTAGCGAGCCAGAAGTGCCAGTTCACCATCCGCAGCGAATAGAGCCGCTCACGCTCCCACAGCCGCGGGACCAGGTAATAGAGGCAGGCGAAGGTGATCATGCCGTTCCAGCCCAGCGCGCCGGAGTGGACGTGGCCGATGG